>OGCL01000658.1_pt1 | contig 34669 bp, 41 predicted proteins | sample 1570041 | NCBI WGS metagenome assembly OGCL01 (sample SAMN06266162, study PRJEB24511) | hot springs metagenome | isolation source: Hot spring water | place: South Africa: Limpopo | collected 2015-06-22 | reverse complement strand
TGGCTCCCCGAGGAGGACTCGAACCTCCAACCTAGTGGTTAACAGCCACCCGCTCTGCCGGTTGAGCTATCGGGGAATGATTTGTGATTAGTTTAAAAGAAATTTTCTTAGATGGCAAGGGGTAACTTGTTAGCCGTGGACTGTGACATCGTCTTCAAGAGATGGCTCGAGTTTTTTCAACATCCGTTTCTTGTGCCATGCCCTGACCATGTTAACAGGTCCAGAAAAGGTATAAGCAAGGATAGAAACAAAGAGAACGATGACCGGTTCCAATACGATCACAATCATGGTCAGGACAATGAACATGAAGAGACTAAAAGGTTTTCTTCGAGCGAGATTGAATTCCTTAAAGCTGAAGTAACGGATGTTTGAGACCATGAGAAATGCAAGGATGTAGATCATGAAGAGAATGACGATGTCTTTAATCCACCCCGTCTCTATCAGACGAAGATAGAGCAGAATCGTCAAAGAGATCATGGTGGCGGCAGCCGGGATAGGAAGCCCTTTAAAGTATTTTGTCTCCCCAGAGGCAGACATCACATTGAATCGGGCTAATCTCAAAGCTCCACAAACAACAAAGAGAAAAGCTGCAAGCCAGCCGAATCGGCCATAAGGTCTTAGTGCCCAGCTAAAAGCAAGGATGGCGGGTGCAGCTCCAAAAGAGATGAGATCAGCCAGTGAGTCGTACTGGACACCGAATTTAGAAGTGGCTCCGGAGAGCCGGGCCACTTTCCCATCAAGGATATCAAAGACCGCAGCGAGAAGGATCGCTACAGCCGCATAGTAGAATTTTTCCTGAAAGACGGAGATGATGGCCCAAAAACCGCAGAAGAGGTTACCAGTCGTGAAGAGGTTGGGAAGGATGTAGACCCCTTTTCGCATCTTAATTGGCGTTCTTCTCTTCTTCATGGCGATATCCGATGATAGATTCTCCCCCTTTAATATGCTGCCCCACCCTCACAATGGGCCGGATGTTCAGGGGGAGGTAGAGGTCAACCCTCGACCCAAACCGTATCATACCAAATATTTCTCCTCTTTGCAAGAAATCCCCTGCTTTTGCATAGCAAACAATGCGCCTGGCCACAAAACCTGCAATCTGGACAAGAAGGATTCTGTCTTGTTCTTCTGTCTCCAGGATCAAGACATTCTGTTCATTGAGAAGGGATGCTTTGTCACGGCTTGCCACCCAGAACTTGCCCGGATGATAACTCACCTTAATGACTTTACCCTTGGCAGGCGCTCGATTGATGTGGACATCGAGTGGAGACATAAAGATGGAGATTTTCAGGGTCTTTTGTTTTAAGAAACGGGTTTCTTCACATTCTCCTACAGAGAGAACCGTGCCATCTGCCGGAGAGAGGATGATGTTTTTGAGAGCAGGTATGATTCGTTTGGGGTTCCTAAAAAAGTAAGCGATCAAGAGAGTGATCAGAATGGCCGGGATAGTTAGAATTGTCCATCCCATCCCCACGAAGAAGAGAGTAAGGAGGATGGAGGGAATTAGAAATGGGAATCCCTCCTTGGCGATAGGCCATCGGTTTTGTGGCATTAGCGTCTTTTCTCTTTAAGCCACCCCATCATCGAACGTAGCTTCTTCCCTATGCTTTCAATGGGATGATCTGCCTCTCTCTTTCTCAAGGCGGTGAATACCGGCCGACCCACCTGATTCTCAAGGATCCATTCCTTGGCGAACTGTCCATTCTGGATCTCTTGAAGGATGCGTTTCATCTCCTGCCGCGTCTCCTGAGTGATGATCCGCTTACCCCGGGTCAGGTCTCCATATTCGGCCGTGTCAGAGACGGAGTAACGCATATAAGAGAGGCCCCCTTCATACATCAAGTCCACAATCAGTTTCAGTTCATGAAGGCACTCGAAGTAGGCAATTTCAGGCTGATAACCCGCTTCCGTTAAGGTATCGAAACCCGCCTTAATCAATTCGGCGACACCTCCGCACAGCACGGATTGTTCTCCGAAGAGATCCGTCTCGGTTTCTTCCTTAAATGTCGTTTCAATCACACCCGCACGGGTAGCCCCCAGGCCTTTCGCATAGGCGAGGGCGATCTTTTTTGCCTTCGTTGTATAGTCTTGATAGATAGCGAGCAGAGAAGGAACTCCTGCTCCTTTTTCAAACTCTCGCCGGACCAGATGTCCTGGGCCCTTTGGGGCGATCATGACAACATCAATCTCTTTCGGAGGGAGAATCTGGCCATAGTGGATGTTAAATCCGTGTGAGAATAAGAGGGTTTTCCCTTTTCGGAGATGGGGTTTTACATCTACCTCGTAGAGTTTGGCCTGGATATGGTCTTGCGTGAGGATCTGGATAAGATCAGCGACTTTAGCGGCTTCATTTGCAGATACTGGTTTGAAACCATGCCGGAGGGCAAGGTCATAATTGTCACTTCCTTTGCGCTGAGAAACGACGACCTCGAGCCCGCTATCGCGAAGGTTCTGTGCCTGAGCATGTCCCTGGCTTCCATAGCCAATGATGGCAATCTTTTTCCCTTTCAGCTCTTTGAGATCTGCATCCTTGTCGTAATAGATTTTCATAACATACTCCTTTGATAAAGATCGTTCCCCCCTGGCCACCGATAGGCAACCTTAGTCTAAAGGAAGTGAACTGCTTCGCTTTTCAATTCTGATTAAGTCAGTTCGGTCATGGCCTTGCTTCCCCGTGAGATAGCCACCCGGCCTGTCCGGACCAATTCTTTGATCCCCAAAGGTTTCAGGAGAGCCAGAAGGGCGTCAATCTTCTTTTCATCACCTGTTACCTCAATGGTATAAGTCTTCGCACCGACATCGATCACCTTTCCGCGAAAGATATCGGTAATCCGGAGGATTTCCTCACGGGTCTTTTCTGTGGCAGATACCTTTACCAGTACCATTTCCCTCTCGACGAAATCTTTGTCAATTAGATCTACAACTTTGATCACCGGGATCAATTTGTTCAGTTGTTTTAGCACCTGTTCGATGATGCTATCATCTCCCCGGGTGACAATGGTCATGGTAGAAACGGTTGGGTCCAGTGTTTCAGCCACGGAGAGGCATTCGATGTTAAATCCCCTGCCGCTAAAAAGGCCGGCAATTCGGGCCAGGACACCGAATTCATTTTCAACTAAAAGGGTAATGACATGCCTCATAGAAACCTTCAAAGGCTGGAATATTGGATTAATGGAATATTGGGTTTAAACCCTGATATTTTCTTCCCATTATTCCATTGTTCCATCATTCCATTTTTCCATTTTTTCTTCTATACGAGCCTCATCTGGTTCAATGGTTCTCCGGCTGGAACCATCGGATAGACGTTCTCCTCTGGATCAACGACAAAATCCATCACCACCAGCTCGGACATGGAGAAAGCCTTTTTCAGAACCGGCACGACCTCTTCTGGTTTGGTTGCTCTCATTCCTACAGCGCCATAGGCTTCTGCGAGTTTCACAAAATCGGGCGAAACCCCTTCAAGCGAGGAGGAGGCATAGCGTTTCCCATAGAAGAATTCCTGCCATTGCCGGACCATCCCGAGAAAACCATTGTTCAGAATCACCACTTTAATGGGCAGTCGATACTGAACCGCTGTTGCTAACTCTTGAGAATTCATTTGAAAACTTCCATCGCCAGAGATACCGATGACCAGTTTATTTGGAAAAGCAACCTGAGCTCCAATAGCAGCGGGAAAACCGTAACCCATCGTGCCTAACCCCCCAGAAGTCAGAAACGTCCTCGGTTTAAGATATTTATAATACTGAGCAGCCCACATCTGGTTCTGCCCCACTTCGGTGGTGAGGATGGCTTCCCCTTTGGTCAACTCGTCGATCTTCTCGATGACATATTGAGGTTTGATGGTTTGCTCCTGCTGGTAATTCATATCATATATGGCTTTCCAGCTCTCGAGCTGGCGATGCCACTTTTGGAGCCCTTCTTTGAAAGTGGAGATCTCTTCGGCTTCGATGAGAGATAATATTTTGGCAAGGATACGTTTGCAATCGCCTACAATGGGAAGATCGACCCTCACATTTTTACTGATGGAGGTGGGATCAATATCAATATGGATCACCTTAGCCTGTGGAGCAAAGGATTCCAGTTTTCCAGTGACTCGGTCATCAAATCGGGCCCCTACCGCAATGAGGAGATCAGATTCCATCACGGCCATATTGGCATGGTAGGTTCCGTGCATTCCAAGCATTCCAAGGGAGAGGGGGTGGTTGCCGGGAAAACCTCCCAGTCCCATCAGAGTCATCGTTACAGGGATTCTCAGCTTTTCAACGAGGTGGAAGAGCTCCTTCGATGCATTCGAGGAGATGATTCCGCCACCTACATAGAAAAGCGGTTTCTTCGATTTCAGTATCAGGTGAGTGGCTCTTTGAATTTGCCCTGGATGGCCTTCAAGAGTGGGTCGATACCCGCGAATGGAGACCTTTTCTGGATATTTAAACTCTATTGAATTGACCAGAATATCCTTGGGCAGATCAATGAGGACCGGTCCAGGCCTTCCAGTTCGGGCAATATAGAACGCCTCTTTGATGATCCGGCTTAAGTCCTTGAGTTCTTTGACAAGATAGTTATGTTTGGTGCAGGGCCGTGTGATCCCTACAATGTCAGCCTCCTGAAAGGCATCATTTCCGATCAGATGCGTTGGGATCTGACCTGTAAGAATGACGACAGGAATGGAGTCCATGTAAGCGGTTGCGATTCCGGTTACAGTATTGGTTGCCCCTGGTCCGGAAGTCACCAAGACCACCCCCACTTTTCCTGTAGCCCGGGCATAGCCGTCTGCTGCATGGACAGCCGCCTGCTCATGACGCACCAGAATCTGTCTGAACGGCGTGCTGATCAGTTCATCAAAGAGAGGTAGCACCGCTCCTCCAGGGTAATAGAAGAGGGTATCCACCCCTTCTTTTTTCAAACATTCAATAATGATCTGAGAACCTGTTTTTTTCATCTCCCTAACCAGTTGGGATATTAATTTTAAACCATAAAAGATTTTAAACCATTATTCTATCATTCCATATGTTTTAGCGGTATTTCCTTAAGATCTTTTCCATTTCATCCTTGTAGGCCAGTTTTTTCTTCTTGATTATCTTTATTTCCATCTCATCCTGAGGGGTGAGAAAGGGTCTCTTTTCGAGCTCATCGAGTTGAGTTGCCAGTTCCGTATGAGCCTTTTTGATCTTCATAAAATCTTCGTCTTCTCTCATCAGCCTCTCAATCAATTCTGTTTCTTTGGTCACGTCTGCCCCCTGCAAGGAATTGAAACATCAACTGGTTTATAAACATTTCCTAATATAATTAGGAAGACTTTGTCAAATGGGGTGTCTGTTGTGCCAATGGATTTCAGCCTCAGAGGGGCGGACATAGATGGGGGTGAAGGTTTCGAGATCAAGGGATTCTCCCCGCTGAAGAAGCTTGCCTCCCAATTTAGCAACAACCGAACCTCGGGGGAGGTGGAGCGACGGGTTGGGGAAGAGGGCCAATGAAGAAAGGCTGTTTTGAAGGAAGTCCCCATATGTCCTGGTTCCATCACCCAGAAAGATCGTTCTTTCTTTTATCTTTTTTACGAGAGCCTCCGGTTTTAAGGCCAAAAAGTCTGATTGTCTCTGGAGTTGGTTGTATTGATCATAATAATAGAAGGCCGTATAGACCTCTCCCTTTCGTGCATCAATAATGGGGCAGATGAGATAGGGGGTGGGTGAGATCTGGGAAGCAAGGACATCGAGAGAGGATACCCCGGCCACAGGTTTTTGGGTGGCGTAAGCCAGGCCTTTGATTGTGCTGACACCGATTCTTAACCCTGTGAATGAACCCGGACCAAGAGAGATCGCCCATCCATCCAGATTTTTCATTGGGCACTGGCCTTCCTGGAGGAGATGTCGAATGTTTTCGAGGAGTCTCTCAGAGTGGGTGATGGGAAGGTTGAGAAGATATTCCGCAATCACTTCTCCCTCATCCATCAGTCCAATACTGCCACAACGGGTTGAGGTATCGATCCCAAGAACTTTCATGGTTTTCGACTCTGCAATTTTAACTGGGTTAAAACCCAAATCCTCCTTCCGGTGAGATGATGCGGATCAGGTCGTTATAGAAAGCAAAGAGCATCAACATGATGATGAGAATGAGTCCGACCTGTTGGGCAATCTCCATCTTCTTAATACTGATCGGTTTCCTCAGGATGACCTCTAAGGCCAGAAAGATGAAGTGGCCTCCATCGAGAATGGGAATGGGAAAAAGATTAATGACTCCGAGATTAATGCTGAGAATGGCCATGAAGAGACCAAGACTTAAGAGGCCTCTTTTGGCCTGTTCACCAGCCATCTGGGCAATCAGAATTGGCCCCCCGATCGTTTTTGCTGGAATGACCCTCTGGATCAGCTTAATGATCCCCAATACGGTCAATTTGATTCCCTGATAGGTTTGTACCAACCCGCTTCCAAGGGCGACCAGTGGATTGACCTTTTCAATAAGAAACTCTCCTGAATGGGTGATGCCGATCATAAAGGTGGATACTTCTTCGCCAAAGAGGTTTTTGACTGTGGAGGGCTTAGGAGTTACCCGAAGATCGAGGGTCTCGCTCTCTCGTTTCACCCTAAGGGTCAGTTCCTTTCCCTTGCTGCTCCGGATGACTTGAGAGAGCTCTTCCCATTTTTTTATCTCTTTTCCATCGATTGAGAGGATCAGATCCCCCTTTTTAAGACCGGCTGCCTCTGCTGGGAGACCCGGATTGACCTCTCCAACTTTTGGGAGAGAGTAGGGAATGCCGAAAAGATTGATGGTTGAAAAGAGCACCAGGGCGAGAATGAAGTTGAAGAATGGACCAGCGCCAATGATCAATGCCCGTTTCCACACCGGCTGATTTGAAAAGGAACGGGCCAGAAATTCCTCGCTTACCTTTTCTTCGGGATTCTCCCCGACCAATTTAACGAACCCTCCTAATGGAACCACAGCGATCTGATACTGGGTCTCTCCGATCTTTTTCCCAAGGATTTTGGGACCAAAACCAAGCGAAAAGGTGAGGACCCCCACTCCCAATTTTTTGGCTAACAGGAAGTGACCTAACTCATGGACAAAGACCAGAATTCCAAGAACAATGATGGTTGAGACAATCGTAGTCAGCACAGTTTTTTCCCCTCTATGATAAGTTTTGCCGTTTCTCTAGCCCACTGATCGGCTTTCAATATGTCTTCGATGGTGCGTACGGTTTTGACCTCATGCTCCTCCATCACCCTCTGGATGAGAAGGGGGATGTCGGTGAACTTCATCCACCCTTCGAGAAAACCATTGACCGCCACCTCGTTGGCAGCATTCAGAACAGAAGGCAGAGTCTCTCCAATCTCAATGGATTGATAAGCCAGCTGAAGGCATGGGAATTTTTCCGGATCCGGAGAGGAGAAGGTGAGGGGACCCACATGGGGGAGATCGAGGGGGTCCAGTTTGAGGTCCATCCGCTGGGGGTAGGAGAGGGCATAGGAGATAGGAATCCTCATGTCTGCGATTCCCATCTGGCCGATGACAGAGCCATCAATATATTCCACCATGGAATGGACAACGCTTTGAGGATGGATCCGGACGGTGATCTTTTCCACCGGAATATCAAAAAGCCAGTGGGCCTCGATCACCTCGAGTCCTTTATTCATGAGAGAAGCAGAGTCTATGGTAATCTTCTTTCCCATCTCCCAGTGGGGATGATTCAAGGCATCTTTAACAGTGACCTCATGGAGTTTGGAAATCGGAAGGTTGAGGAAGGGACCTCCAGAGGCGGTGAGGATAAGGCGCCGAATATCTTCTCTTCGGTGGCCAAGCAAGGACTGAAAGATGGCGCTATGTTCGCTATCCACGGGCAGGATTTGAACCCCATTTTTTTTGGCTTCTTCCATGACGATCTTCCCTGCCATCACCAGGGGTTCTTTATTGGCCAGGGCAATAGACTTCCCGGTTTTAATGGCCGAAAGGGTAGGGATGAGCCCCACAGCACCGACAATGGCTGAGACGACCTGATCCACCTCAGGGTGAGTCGCCACGTGTATGAGTCCCTCAACTCCGTAAACCACTTCCACCTCTGCTTTGTTGAGACTTCTCTGGAGTTTTTCAGCCACTTCCTGGTTGAGAACCGAAACGAGTTTGGGGTGAAACCGAAGGATCTGCTCTCTCAGAAGCTCTATGTTGAGACCTGCCGAAAGGCTGATGACTTTATATTGATCTGGGAATTGACGGACGATGTCCAAAGTGTTGACCCCAATGGACCCTGTCGAACCGAGGATAGCGAGGTGTTTCATAGGGTCTCCTTTGAGAGCCAGGGGAGAAGATAGTAGAGAAAAGGAGAAGAGAAGAGGAAGCTATCAATCCGGTCCAAGACCCCTCCATGTCCTGGAAAGAGTGACCCTGAATCTTTAACCTGAGCACTCCTTTTGAGCAGCGATTCGATGAAATCCCCTAATTGACCCAATATTCCCATTCCAGTGGCCACCAGGATACAGGAGACTTTATTAAAATTGGGTAGAAAGAAGGTGGCATAAAGAAGCCCCGTGACCACAGAGCCAAAGATCGCACCGAATAGCCCCTCATAAGTTTTATTGGGACTGATCTTTGGGTAGAGTTTATGTCTGCCAAAGAGTATTCCACTGAACAATGCAAAGATGTCGCCCGACCAGATCGTGATCATCAGAAAGAGAAGCCAGGCTTTTCCATCGACCTGGTTTCGAATCAGAATGACGTGGGAGAGGAGAAACCCGATGTAAAAAATTCCAAAAAAAGTGATGCTCAGGTTGGATGTGGCAGTCAAGAGGTTTTGAGAGGTGATCATAAAGAGAGTACACAGGATGAGGAGCAGGAGGATGATGAAAGGGGTTAGAATTTCTGGGTTTCCATAGGCAAAGAGGATTGAGAACATCAGGGCAAGGAGGATACCCGTGACATGCCCAGTCCGTCCGGAGTGAGGAATGGCAAGGTTATAAAATTCTCGCAACCCGAGGACGATGATGAGAAAGACCATCAGGGTGAGGATCAAGGGAGACCCCAGGGCGATGATAAGCACAAGTGGAGGAATCAGAAGAACCGCTGTCCAGACCTTCCTTTTTTCAATTTTGGCCATTTTACCTTCGGTTGTTCGGGGTAATCAGTTTGGAGTCATAAGAGATGTTTCTCCGAACGCTTGACTCCGAACTCTAAACTTTATTCTCACAGTCCATTGATCTGTTCACTCGTCAGGCCGAATCTTCTTTCTCTTAACTGGTAATCAGCGATTGCCTTGAGAAGCTCATTCTTATTAAAATCAGGCCAGAGCGTTTCAGTCAAATAAATTTCGGTATAAGCAATCTGATAGAGAAGAAAGTTCGAGATCCGGGATTCCCCGCTGGTCCGGATGAGCAAATCCGGATCAGGCAAATCCTTGGTCCAGAGATACTTGGAGAAGGAGGTAAGGTCCAACTCCTCCTCATTGATCTTCCCTCGTTTAAAGTCGGAGATCATTTCCCGGACCGCATGGAGAATCTCTGAACGGCCACCATAACTCAATGCCAGATTGAGGATCATCCCATTACATTTTTCAGTGACCTTGATCGTCTCCCTTAAAGTCGTCAGGACATCGGCCGGAAGGTCTTCCAAACGTCCGATGGCCAGGAGTCGAATATTGTTCTTAAGCATTTCCTCCTGTTCTTTGAGGAGATATTCCTTTAACAATCCCATCAATGCCGTCACTTCTTCCTCTGGCCTCTGCCAGTTTTCCTGGGAGAAAGCGTAAAGGGTGAGGACTTGGATTCCGAGCTCACGGCAGGAGGTGACCACCTCTCTTACGGCATCTACTCCTTTGATATGTCCGCTGATTCGGTTCAAATTCTTCTTTTTGGCCCAGCGACCATTACCATCCATAATGATTGCAATATGACGGGGAAGCTTTTCTTTGTCGATTTCATCCATCGTTTATCCGATCTATTGCCTTGATGTGTGAGATGTCCATTCTCCTAAATGGGCTATTGTATAAAACTACCATATCAATGTTAGATTTTCAATCAAACCGAAAAACGCCTTGAGGAGAAGATGGGATAAGGAAGAAGGGATGAGAAAGAGGGAGGAAAGGGGAAGGGTGACTTCCCCTCTTTCTCTCATTTTTCAATGATTGCTTCGACTGGACATACCTCGACACAACTTCCGCATTCCGTGCATTTTTCTTCATTAATCGTATAGGGTTCGCCCTCCTCGATTGCATCTGCCGGACATTCCTCTACACAGGTGCCGCATGCCACACATTCATCTGTGATTGAATAAGCCACTTTTTTCACCCCCTTTTCCTCATTTTAGATTTCAAAATTCGAATTATTGCAGCATATCTCATCAAAAGGCCGCAATCAAAAAACTTTATATTTCGAGAATTTCCTTTTCCTTGGCCGAGAGCGCTGAATCCACTTTCTCTATATATTTATCTGTGGCAGTTTGAATCTTCTCCATCCATTGGTGAAGTGAATCCTGAGAGAGCTTCTTATTTTTTTCCAAGCCTTTAAGCTGCTCGTTGGCATCCCTTCGGATGTTCCGGAGAGCCACTTTTGCGGCTTCTCCCATTTTTTTAACCACCTTGACCAATTCCTTACGCCGTTCCTCTGTGAGGCGTGGGATATTGATACGGATGATCTTTCCATCATTCATGGGGGTCAAACCGAGATCGGATTTTAGGATCGCTTTCTCAATCTCTCCAATGGTGCTTGGATCCCAGGGCTGGATGGTGATCAGCCGGGGTTCAGGAACAGCCAGGGTTGCCATCTGATGAAGCGGAGTAGAGGTGCCATAATAATCAATCCGGATATCGTCAAGCAAGGCAAGCGAGGCCCGACCGGTCCTCACCTTGTTGAGATCTGTTTTAAGCGACGTGATCGTTTTTTCCATCTTGACGGTCACATCGTTGTAAATCTTTTCTTCCATGGCTTATCCTTTCACTTTCGTCCCTACCTTCTCGCCCAAAATGACCCGTCGGATATTTCCCTTTTTCTTCAGGTTGAAAACGATGATCGGGATATGATGGTCCATGCAAAGTGAGATGGCTGTTGCATCCATTACCTTGAGCTGTTTTTTAAGGACCTCGAGATAGGTCAGCTCATCGTATTTTTTGGCCTGACGATGGACCATGGGATCGGCATCATAAACCCCATCCACTTTGGTGGCCTTTAGGATGACTTCTGCACCAATCTCCATCGCACGGAGTGAAGCCGTCGTGTCTGTGGAAAAAAAAGGATTCCCGGTTCCCCCTGCAAAGATAACCACCCGGCCTTTTTCCAGATGACGGATCGCTCTTCGACGGATAAAGGGTTCAGCCAATTCCCGCATCTCAATGGCTGTTTGAAGCCGGGTTTGAACCCCTATCTTCTCAAGGGCATCCTGAAGGGCAATGCCATTGAGAATGGTGGCCAGCATCCCCATGTGATCCGCCGAGACCCGGTCCATCCCTTTGGCGCTGGCAGCAACCCCCCGGAAGATGTTTCCTCCACCGATAACGATTGCGATATCAATTCCGAGGGCTTTGACCTCTTTGATCTCCTTGGCGATCTTCAAGATGACGGAAGGGTCAATTCCATAGTCTCCCTCTCCGGTTAAAACCTCTCCACTGATCTTCAGGAGGATCCTTTTATAAAACGGGATTTTTTTCATGAGTGGCTAAAGTGGTTTATGACCGGGAGGATAACCCTTCTCCCAATTGAAACCGTGCGAAACGTCGGATGGTGATGTTCTCTCCGAGTTTCCCAATCATCCCGTCGAGGACCTCTTTGACGGTGAGATCGGAATCCTTGATATAGGTCTGTTCAAGCAGGCATACCTCAGAATAGAACCTCTCCAGCTTCCCTTCAACGATCTTCCCGACCACCTTTTCGGGCTTCCCAGAATCGAGTGCCTGGGTTCGATAGATCTCTCGTTCTTTCTCGAGTACCTCTTGGGGGATATCCTCTCTCTTAATAAATTGGGGGTTGGCCGCAGCAATATGCATGGCCATATTTTTCACAAAATTCTGGAAGTCTTCTGTCTTGGCAACAAAGTCTGTTTCACAGTTGATTTCTACCAAAACCCCCATTTTCCCACCTGCATGGATGTAGGAGGCCACCAGTCCATCGGTGGTGATTCGACCAGCCTTCTTGGCAGCCGTGGCCAACCCTTTCTTCCTTAAATAGTCAATGGCAGCTTCGATATTTCCTCCTGCCTGCTGGAGCGCTGCCTTACAATCCACAATTCCAGCGCCGGTTCTCTGTCTTAGATCCTTTACGAGTTCAATCGAAATTTCCATCAGAGCCTATTCCTCCTCACCTTCAATTCCATCCTCCATCTCTATTTCTCCGGAGGGCTCAATGGCCGAGACCATTTCTTTTTCTTCTTTCGCCCCCTCCAATTGGAGTTGCTTTTCATAGATCTGTTTCCCCTCAATCACAGCATCCGCTATCTTTGAGGCAAATAATTGGATGGCGCGGATGGCATCATCATTCCCAGGGACGACATAATCCACATCATCCGGATCACAATTTGTATCTACAATGCCGACCGAAGGAATTCCAATTTTTCTCGCTTCATGGACTGCAATCTTTTCTTTTTTGGGATCAACGACGAAGATGGCTCCTGGAAGGCGATTCATCTGTTTGATCCCGCCCAGGGATTTTTCGAGGCGTGCTCTCTCTTTTTCCAGTTCGAGGGTCTCTTTTTTAGGAAGCAGGTTATAGATCTCCTCATTTTTCATGGCCTCCAATTGATTCAGGCGATCAATCGATTTTTTGATCGTCTGAAAATTGGTTAGCATCCCACCCAGCCAGCGATGGTTGACATAGAACATCCCGCAACGATTGGCCTGCTCAAGAATCGTTTCCTGTGCCTGTTTTTTAGTTCCGACAAAGAGAATATATTCGCCCCTGGAAGCCACCTCCCGGATAAACTGGTAAGCCTCTTTGAAGAGCTGAACGGTCTTCTGGAGATCGATGATATAAATCCCATTTCTTGCCCCAAAGATGTAGGGTTTCATCTTTGGATCCCATCGTTTCGTCTCATGACCAAAATGAACACCAGCTTCCAGAAGTTCCTTCATGGTTACATTCGACATTGAATCCTCCGTTTCTTTTCCATTCTTCCTCCTTTATTTGAGAATAGAGGCAAATAACAGTCCATGGCGCTAATCTATAAACCCTGATTACCATTCATAAAATTTATCATCTGAACCGTATGTGTCCGCACAAGGTTGTAACTTGTTCGAACATGGACAGATGAATTCCCTTCTTAGCAGAGAAGATTCATATAAAATTAGCCAAATAGAATTTTTGTTAACATATGACGGTGGTTTTTGCAAGTGGAAAAATTCTCAAGGTTTTATTGATTTTATGGCAAATCTTAAACAAAGCCTATATGCACAGTAACTATTTGATATTAAATAGCTATTTATTATATTTCTTTAACAAGCACTTAACATCGAAGAGGTGTATGATTTTGTCTTCCTGTTTTGTTTGTCTACCCGCCTGCCCCTGATAGGTTAAGTCTCTAAAAAAATTGAGATTTGATTTATGTCAAGGAAGGAAGAGAAGAACGGTGTTAATTTATTGAGCAAGGAGGATAAAGTTTTGGGCTATACTGTTTTATGGAGCATTGGGGAAGGAACTTTATCCAGTTCGAAATTGAAAGAAGCAATAATATTTAGAGGGAAAGGAGGCAAAAAAGATGAAATGTCCAGGTCAGGATTCGAGGTTTTGGAAGCCAGAAGATGTCTTTGAGATTCAATGTCTGACGTGCGGCAGGAATATCGAGTTCTTTAAGGACGATGTGAAAAGAAGATGTCCATGCGGGCAAGAGATCGTTAACCCCCGATTAGATTTTGGCTGCGCCCAGTGGTGTGAGTACGGAGAGCAATGTATCGGTGTGATCCCTCCGGAGTTAGAAGATTTGAAAAAAGAACTGGAGAGGAATCGGTTCAAGGAAAAATTCTCACAGGCGATGAAACGGTATTTTGAAAAGGATGTGAATCGGATCCAACATGCCCAGAGAGTAGCCCGCTTCGCCGAGGAATTGTTAAAAAGGGAAGGAGGAAACCCACTGGTGGTTCTGGGAAGTGCCTATCTGGCTGATGTGGGGATTTACGAAGCAGAGAAGAGACATGGAAACTCATCGCCGGAATTTCAGGAAATCGAGGGGCCCCCCATCGTTCAGGATATCTTGAGAAGGATTGGCCTTAAGGTTGAGGTGATTGAGGAAATCTGTGATATCATCGGCCATCATTCCCATCCAAGAGTTGAGGAGACCTTGAACTTTCAACTCCTTTATGAATCGGAATGGTTAGTCAAAATCGAGGAGAACGGGATTGTAAAGGATTGGAAGAAACTGGAAGAGGTGGTCAAGAGGGTTTTCAGGACTCCCACGGGAAGGAAGCTGGTCGAAGACCTTTATTTGAATCCCCTGACTCGTGGTTGAATGGGATCAATGGGAAGCATGCCCCATCACCAGTTGCTTCAGGACTTTTCCGTTTTTTAAGGCGAAGCCATAGGCATCGTTATTGAAATAGACGAATACGTCTTTTTTTTTCTTATTCCATCCTTCAATCTTTTCTGCCCATCCCTTTAATTCCTTCTCAGAATAGTTCGAACCATAGAGGACTTCTCCCCCGTGGAGGCGGAGGTAGACGAAGTCTGCTGTGATCCGATCAATAAAAGGAAGTCCTGCTCCATGAGCCAGACAGTGGCCGAACCGAAATTCTTCAAGTAGACGAAAAACATCATGGCACAACCAGGATCCATCTCTGAATTCAAAGGCGTGGCGAAGGGACTTTGAGCGGGGAAGGGTGGAGAGAAGAACACAGAATTGTTCTAGCCTCTCTTTCTCGAAGTGGAATCGGGGTGGAAGTTGCCAGAGCATAACCCCGATCTTCTCTTTTAAGGGAGAAGCATTATCTAAAAGGAGGGAGAGAGGCTCCCTGCAGTCCTTAAGAAGCTTGATATGGGTGATGAACCGGCTCCCTTTGATGGCAAAGGAGAATCCTTTGGGCGTCCGCTGATACCAGCCTTCGAAAACCTCCTTTTTAGGAAGACGGTAGAAGGTAACATTGAGTTCGACAGTATTAAACTGCTGGGCATAGAATTCAAGCCATCTTTTCTGGGGAAGCTCTGAAGGATAAAAAACCCCGTTCCACCAGTGTGGGTAATTGTAGCCGCTCGTTCCGATGAAGATCCTATTTTGGATTCCGGATTGGGGATTGCGGGTTGCGAAATTAGGATCCATTATGGAGCCGTTGAGAAAAAATCGACTTAAGATTTAATGGTAATAATTGCGGTTGCGAGGACCTTTTTGAGACCACTTGCGTTTGTAGTACTCACGACGGATCTTTTGCCTCACGAGAGGATAAGACATATAGAAGAGTCCAAAAAGTAGACCGCCCAGGTGGGTGAGGTGGGCAATACCTCCTCCCGTGCCCTCCATGGAGGCAAAGAGTTCAATCAAACCGTAAAGGATCACCATATATTTGGCTGGGATGGGAAAGAGAAAATAGATATAGATGGGGCGGTTTGGAAAGAGCCAGCCAAAGGCCAACAAGATTCCATAGATCGCACCGGAGGCTCCGATTACAGGACGCATTTGATCGGGCGTCAAGAGAACCGTGCAGAGACCGGCCCCTATTCCGCAGAAAAAGAAGTAGAACAGAAATTTCCCGCTTCCCCAATAATTTTCCAGTTCTCCTCCGAACATCCATAAGGCGAGAAGATTGAAGAGGAGATGGGTGATTCCACCGTGAAGAAAGATGTAGGTGAAAAGCTGCCAGAGAAAGTATTTCTTCCAGACCAGGACCGGGACAAGGCCCAGGTAGAAGTTGATCCATTGGCTGACCACCATCTGGAGGAGAAAGAAGGCTCCCATCACGATCATCAGTTTTTTGATGGTAGGTGGAAAGCCATACCCGAACTGGAAACGGTAGTAAGTCATATTAAACCTCAAATGAGGGACACTTCCCTATTTCTCTCATCGAACCAGACATGGAATGTTAAAAATAGGGAAGTGTCCCTATTTTATTTCGTACTTCTTGATCTTATAGCGCAGGACTCTTTCGCTTATGCCGAGGCTCTCGGCAGCCCGCGTCTGGATTCCTTGGTGGTCATGCAGGGCTTTAACGATCAAGCTTCTTTCAATCTCTTCGAGCGTTTCTGTAAGGGGCTTTGCCTTGACTGAGATTTCTCCCTGCTTTTCAGAAGGTTCTTCCTGCAAATGGAAGGGGAGGTCCTGCGTGGTGATCCTCTCCCCACGGCATAGAACAACAGCACGTTCGATCAGATTTTCGAGTTCCCTTACATTTCCGGGGTAGGGATACCGTATGAGAAGCGAATGTGCCTCCTTCGTCAGGTGGCGGACCTTTTTCTCATTGATCTCAGAATATTTTTTCAAAAAGTGGTCAATCAGCCATGGGATGTCTTCTTTTCTCTCTCTCAAGGGAGGGAGGAGAATAGAAATCACATTAAGCCGGTAGTAGAGATCTTCTCTGAAGTTGCCCTTCTTCATTTCGGCTTCAAGATCCCGATGAGTCGCTGCAATCACTCGGACGTCGGTCTTGAGGCTTTGATTTGATCCGAGTCGTTGAAATTCTCTTTCCTGTAAGATTCGTAGAAGTTTCACCTGAGTGGAGGGTGGAAGATCTCCGATCTCATCCAAAAAGAGGGTACCACCGTCCGCCTCCTCAAATCGGCCAATTCTTCTTTGGATGGCCCCTGTAAAGGCCCCTTTCTCATGACCAAAGAGCTCACTTTCAAGGAGAGTGTCAGGAATGGCCGAACAGTTCACTTTGATGAAAGGCTTTTCAGATCGGGGGCTGGCATAATGGATGGCATTGGCAATCAATTCCTTACCCGTTCCGCTCTCGCCTCGAATGAGCACCGTGGCCTGGCTGGGGGCAACACGCGCCACCATTCCCATAACCTCTTCCATCTTAGGGCTGGTGTAAACGATATTCTCAAAGGCATAGCGTTCCTGCAACCGTGCTTTGAGTTCTCTGTTCTCTCTCAACAGCGTAGAACGCTCGAGTACCTTTCGAATGATGAGTAGCAACTCATCGAGGTCAATGGGTTTGGTCAGATAGTCTGTAGCCCCTTCCTTCATCGAGGCGACAGCTGTCTCAACGGTTCCGTAGGCAGTCATCATCACTACCGGAAGATCTGGAAAGCGTTGTCTGATTTCACGAAGTGTCTGGAGTCCATCGAGCTCAGGCATCTTGTAGTCGAGAAAGGCAATATCATAAAAGTTTCCTTCGATCTTCTTCATGGCCTGTCTGCCATTGGAGGTTGCCTCAACCGAAAACCCCTCCTTCTTTAAAAAACCCTCAAGAAGGTCTCTCTGATTTTTTTCGTCCTCAGCGATCAGAATCTTAGCTTTTTCCATCTGAAAAGTACCTCAGGTGGACCACCGTGTCTTGGGTTTAATAAAACTTCGATTCACGGATCATTCTCCCCTGAATAGGTAGCTTCACAATCACTCTCGTGCCTGTCCCGACCTGGCTCTCTATTTTTAACTGACCATTATGGGCTTCGATGATCCGGTGGGCAATGGGCAGTCCCAGGCCAACCCCTTTCTCCTTGGTCGTATAGTAGTAGTTGAAGATCTTATCCATCTGGTCTGCCGGAATGCCAGAACCTGAATCAACAAAGATAACCTCCATATCCTCCTTTGAACTTATCACTTCAATGCGGAGAATTCCACCCCTTTCCATGGCCTGTATTCCATTTTTCATAATATTGATCAATGCCTGTGTCAACTTCTCTTCGTCCATGAAGATCGTGGGAAGGTGAGATGGGCATTTCAGAGAGAGGGTGATTCCGAGTGCGCTTGCCTCTTCCTGAAAGAGCACTACCAGATTGCTCAATAGATCGTGAAGAGAGACTGCTTTTAAGTTGAGCTCAAAGGGGCGAGAGAGTGAGAGGAATTGTTCGATAATTTCATTGACCCTTCGGACCTCTTTTGAGATCAGATCTACAAAGGAGAGATATTCTTCCTGTTTTGATTCTTCTCGGGGGAGAAATTCCCTTTTTATCCTCTGAAGTCCCATGCTGATGGCATTCAAGGGATTGCGAATCTCATGGGCCACCCCTGCAGCCAAATGACCTAAGGAAGAGAGCCTTTCCGCCAATCTGATCCGTTCCTCCAGCTCTTCCATTTTACGGAGACTCCGGTTTTGATTCACCCATATGAGCGCTGTGGCAGAGATTCCCAGGATCAGGAAGAAGAAGATTGAAAGGACCACCCCTTTTTGGGTCTGGTTGAGAAGAGGACGGATTTCTTTTGAGGCATAGGCAATGCGGATGAGGCCTGCGGGTTGATCTTTGATGGAGAAGGGCTTAACCACTTCAAACACTTCTTCTTTTTGCGAAAGCCGGCTATGGCGTGAAACCAACGTCTTGCGCTCCAGGGCGCTTTTCAAAAATGAATCTTCTTCTCTCTTCCCAATGTGAACGGGGTCGGTATGGGCAAGGGTAGAAAGATTTCCATCCTGAACGGAAACGAAAAGGATTCCGTCGCGGAGTCCCAGGTCGGAAATTGCCCGCTGAACAGCCATTTGGCGGATGCGTTTTTTTATCTGCTCCCCATTTAGCTGAACGGCAATGATTCCTGAAGTCATCTTCCTTTGGATGGCGATGGTGAAGAGGTTTTCTTCAAGGAGGGGTTTTCCGAAGAGGTCTATCGCAACAGGATGTTTATGTTGAATCATCTCCCTGAGAAAGGCTCCTTTTTCCAAGCGAGAAGTAGCAGGCCAAATTCGGAGAACGGCTCCATTGGAATCCATGATTCCAATGGAGGCCACCGAATACTGCTCGGTCAACCCTTTAAGGTTGGAAGAAGTCAGGGGAGTTTGACTGTCAACCTGGTCAATCCGGTGAAGGATTTCAAGAAGGTCTTCGACCACCGCTTCTTCCATGCCGAAGAAGTGCTGGGAGGACTGTAGGGAAAGGAGGGCTTCCTGAATATTCTTCTCGAAGTGTTGGATGAGGACCGTTGCCTCTCGCTCAAGTAAGAGATAAAATCCCTTTTGAGTCCGATCAATTTCGAGGAAGCCGTTGATGATCAAAATGATGAGGATGATTCCGGAAAAGATGGCCAGATAGAGAGGTGAAAAATTTCTGCTGATCGTCTTTCTATTTCCAAACAATCTCAGTCCCTTCCTATTCTCCCGGGGGTAAGGCTTTTTGGGGGGACCTGGGTCCCATGGGGCCATAACCTGGCATTATTCGTTGAAAAAATGGAAATTCATGCTCCGGACACCAGAATTTGAGCTGCTCAGTGGACAGAAGGTTTCGAACCCTAACCAGGTATTCCATGGCCTTCTCTTCCAATTTGGTCTGGGTTTCGATCAATTCATTATGTTTCATCCGGATGGAATCCATCTTCATGGTGGGATTGGTAAGGTGATCTCGAAACTCGAGTCGTTTTGTGATGAGTTGAGCGCGGAGGAGTTGTGTCTCTTTAAGAAAGGCTTGCTGAAGCTGATCGAGACTTTTCAGTTGTTCGTAAGAAAGGTTAAGTTCCGAGGCTCGACAGCATCGAGCCTCTTTCCGCCAGTGTTTCTTTTCCATCGGTTGACCGTAAGAGTCCATTGAAAGGAGAAGAATGAACAATAAGGAAAGGGAGGTTAATTTAATTTTCATGTCCTTATCGTGTTTGACGGTTACAATTCTATTTTAACCATCTCAAACCCATTTGAAAAGGGAAAAGTCAAAGGGGAAGGCGAAGCCTTCCCCTTTGAGGAGGAGGGGCTGGAGGAAGATCGAAGATTAACGACAAAGTCCGTATCCAGGGCCCATGCCGAGGCCTTTCGCAGATTCCCTTCCAAAACCAGGGTTCATTCCATAGCCCATCCTGTATCGGGGTGCGAATGAAGCCATCTGCTCAGGGGTGAGGAATTGGCGGGCTTCTAATTTGGATTGCAGCACCTTATCCTTCATCTGGTTTTGGAGATCTCTCAACTCTTTCTCTTTGTCGAGAATCGTTTTGGCTTCGGCCTTTGGATTGGTCCAGAGAGCTTGAAGCTCGAGTCCCTTGGTCAAAATTTCTCCCCTGAGTTTGGCTGTCTCATTGATAAACTTTTGACGCAATTCCTGAAGCTTCGTTTTCTGTTCAGGAGTTAAAGCGGGACCGTCACCTGGTTCAAAACCCTCCCTGCAGGGACCACCCTTCCAACGAGGACCAAACCCCGGGCCATAGGCATAAGCAGACATCGCCCCTAAAACCATCACCACCACTAAACTTACTACAACCAGACTTCTTTTCATTTGTTGCTCTCCTTTCTTTTTGATTTTTGATCTCTACCTTTGCAACGGTTGTGCCAAATTATTCAAAAATATTTTAGGGCCAATTTCCTAATTCGAAAAAGTAATCGATGTTCAACAGTTAGAAAAGTCAAATAAGTTTTGGTTAGTCTTTTGAAGATTTCCTTTCTGAAAATAATTTGGGTTTAAAACAGTTTTCATTCGACAATTCTGACGAATGATTCGACAACTCTTTCCTGTCTCTTTATCTAAGATCACCTTACCAGAGCTACTCTTTCAGTAGAGTAGTGGGTCTGAAGCGCAAAGAGCTTTACTTGAAAAGAACAAAGAGAAAAGTTAAAAGCAATATTCAGTGGTTCCATTACAAAAGGTTTCATCGCCATTTCTCTTTGGCAATCAGGAATTGATTACGGAGGTATGTTAATGGAGTTCGCCTATCCTAAAGGACACGTTTTCTATCGAAAATTAAGCCGGACCTATCCTCTGATTACTCACGGAAAGGGGATCTATCTCTTTGATGAGAATGGAAAGCGTTATATTGACGGATCAGGCGGTGCGCTGGTCGTCAATGTCGGACACGGCCAGAAAGAGATTATTCAGAAGATGGTTGAACAGATGGGAGAGGTGAGTTACGTGCACGGTACTCAATTTACCACACATTCAATTGAAGCGTGTGCGAATGCGCTCGGGAGCGTCTTGCCGAAGGGGTTGGAGAAGATCTACTTTCTCTCCGGCGGGTCTGAGTCCATTGAGGCTGCCATTAAATTTTCGAGACAATACTTTCTCGAATCGGGTCATGCCCAGCGGTGGCGGGTTGTTGCCCGATGGCATAGTTACCATGGAAATACCATCGGCGCCCTCTCCTTGACCGGCCGGATTGGAATGAGAAAACCTTATCTTCCTCTACTGATTGACTTTCCCCATTTCCCTCCCCCCTACTGTTACCGGTGTCCATACAATCTCTCCTATCCAAAATGTGAACTTGAATGTGCCAAGGCCCTTGAACATTTGATCCAGATGGAGGGGGCTGAGACCATTTCAGCTGTCATCCTTGAACCGATTGGGGGAGCGACCATTGGAGCCTTAGTCCCACCCGAAGGCTATCTCAAACTGATCCGTGAGATATGCGACCGTTCTGGAATTTTTCTGATTGACGATGAAGTCATGACCGGCATGGGACGAACCGGAAGATGGTTTGCCGCCCAGCACTGGGATCTCCTCCCTGATATCATGGTTCTTGGAAAAGGGATGAGCAGTGGTTATTTCCCCCTTTCCGCCATGATTACGCGAAGTGAATTTGTAGATCGGCTGAAAGAAAAGACAGGGGGGTTTGTTCATGGCCACACTTTTTCACATCATCCGGTCGCCTGTGCTGTAGGCTTAGCCGTGCTCCGCTTTATCCAGGAGCATCAATTAATCGAAAAGTGCCCGGCCAAGGGAGATTATCTTTTAAAGAGATTGGAAGAGTTGAAGGCCTTTCCATTTGTGGGCGATGTACGAGGAAAGGGGTTGATGACGGCCATCGAATTCGTAAAAGATCAGAAGACGAAGGTGCCGTTTCCGAGAACTGAACGATTTACGGAGAAAGTGATTGATCAAGCTTTTGAGAATGGCCTTGTCCTTTACCCGGGAACAGGGTTTGTGGATGGGATCAACGGCGATATGGTGATGGTGGGTCCTCCCCTGATCATCGAAGAAGCGCAGATTGACGAGATCATCGAAATATTGAAGAAAATATTTAAAAGCATTTTGGAATTCGGATGGCGGAATGCGAAATAGAAAGATAGGACACCGTTTATGGAAAAACTGATTATCTCAGTGGGTATTACAGGTTCACGAATCACTAGACAGCAGACCCCCTATATCCCCATTCTTCCTGAGGAGATTGCTCAGTCCGGCATTGAGGCCTGGAGGGCAGGGGCCTCGATTCTTCATATCCATGTCAGAGATCCCAAAACGGGGCTGGGGACCCAAGATTATTCTATCTTTAAAGAGGTGGTGGACCGTATTCGAGCCGAGACCGATGCGATCCTCTGTTTGACCACGAGCGGCATCCCTGGAAGGAATCTTGAATTTCGCGAAAGGCTTGTTCCCTTGGCCTTGCAACCGGAGCTGGTCTCGTTCGATGCAGGCTCCATCAATATGAGGGAGAATGTCTTTCTCAATCCCCCAGAGTTTTTAGAGCTTCTCGCGAAAGAAACCCTGGCCAAAGAAATTAAACCCGAGCTGGAGGTGTTTGAGGCTGGCATGGTGGATACCTGCATACGGTATTTTGAAAAAGGGCTTCTCAAATTTCCACTCCACTTTCAATTTGTCTTGGGAGTTGTGGGTGGGATGTCGGCGACAACCAAGTCGCTTCTCCACCTTTCAGAGATCATTCCTTCAGGTTCCACCTGGTCGGTCATTGGCATTGGCCCGGGTCAGCTCCCCATGGCGATGGTTGCCATGACCATGGGTGGACACGTCCGGGTTGGATTAGAGGATAACATCTACTATTCGAGAGGCGTGCTGGCCAAGACAAATGCAGAGTTGGTAGAAAGGGTAGTGCGTATTTCCAAAGAATTCGGGAGAGAGATTGCCACTCCGTCTGAGGCACGAAGACTTCTCAATTTAAAAGAGGCAGGGGCATTAAAATAACCTCAGGTTTTATCGGGTGAGGGAGGCGATGACTTTTGGAATATCGGATGGGACATCCACTCCGATGGGCTCATAGTCCACTGGAATCACTTTGATCCTATAACCATTCTCCAGGACACGGAGTTGTTCCAGTTTCTCCAATTTTTCAAGCGGCGTTGGTTTCATCTTTGCAAGTCTTAATAGAAAATTTCGGCGATAAACATAGAGACCGATGGTCTTGAATATTTTTTTAGATAGGAGTTTGCCTTTCATTTCTGGGTTGGAGAGGATCTGGTCAATGGTCAGGTCCCTTGGAAATGGGATCGGCGATCTCGAAAAATAGAGCGCAAACCCTTTTCCATCCACCACCACTTTTCCCTGGTTGGGATTTAACCAATCCTTTATATCTTTGATCCTGGTCATCAAAGAGGACATCAGAAGGTTTTCGTCTTTCAGGAGGGGACGGATGGCCACATCAATGATCTTTCCTTTGATGAGAGGTTCATCTCCCTGAACATTAACGATGATCTCGGACCTCAGTTTTCGAGCCACCTCCGCAACCCGGTCAGTCCCAGTTGGATGATCCGAAGAGGTCATCACAGCCCTTCCTCCAAATCCCTGAACGGCTTCAAGGATTCTCTGATCATCTGTGGCGACGATGACTTCCCCGATCAATTTCGATTGGCGCACCCCTTCGTAAACCCACTGGATCATCGGTTTGCCCAGAATGTCGGCAAGGGGTTTTCCCTCGAATCGTGTCGATCCATAACGTGCCGGAATGATGGCAGTGATCTTCATATTCATCTTATATACCAGCAATCATTTCTCACTGAGCGGTATAATTTTATTTAAACAGATTCAAGGGAGACTGTCAATCAAAGGTTTCTTTGTTCTTGCAATGAGTTTTGAAGATAGAAAGTTATTTCTTGAAGTTCATAGAACCCCGCAAAAATTCCATAGAAGTCAATGACCTAATCCTTTGGCAAATCATTGCAAATATTGGATTGCCCTTCAATGATAGGGCGAAATTACGAAAAAATATTGTTGACTATTCAATACAATTATAATAGACTTTTGGGAGATCGTTGAATACATATCAACGGTTAATTCTTCCGCTTAAATTATCGGGGAAAATAAGTTTGTCGGGGTAAACTGAGGATTTCCATCAAAAATTCTGTTTACTGCGATGGAGGCCATGAGAACAAGTTATCTATCTATAGCTGATAGCTGGATTCCAGTTAGGTCAATGGAGGCTGACCATCGGATTGAAGCCGTTAAAAGCTGACGAGACGGTCAAATAAAATGGAAGAAAGTATGGAAAACAGCAATCGAAGGAAGTTCGAATAGGTGAGAAGAAAAGAATATTTTACCTAAATTGAGCGATTCACCCTATCTCCCAAGGGGGGGCAATGCCTCAACCTCTTTTAGAATACGATACGTTGAACGTCTGGGTCATGGACCTTAAGCGTCCACCCAACGGGTGATGATTGAATAGGCCCGATGGTTGATTTAATCAATCAAAGGCCATCATTTGGACAAAATTATTCTACGCTGCCCATAAAGGGCGTTAAGAGAGACAGGGCCTATACGAATTATCGTGAGAATCATGAGCCCTCGAAAAAACTGAAAGAATATCTGGAATATGTTTTCGATCTTGAAGACCCAGATGCTAAGGCTGGACCAGAGGAACCGTTTGTAGATAACTGAGGAAAAATTTGAAGCTGTAGCAGAATGTTAAGGATAGCCACATTGGTTGAAAAAGAATAACAACAGAGAGAAGGACTAAAATGGGTCCCCTTCGAGAGGGGTAAGTAAAATGCCTACCCGCACCTTTTTTATACAAAAATACTGTGATCGCTGCCGTAAGGAGCTCGGTGAAAACAGAAGGCTGGTTTTTTCTACAGGAGAAGTGCTCTGCGTGGATTGTTCCGGAAATGCAGAAAAGGGTCAAAAGCGGAAAGGGAAACAGGATCAAGATGAAAAGACCCATATCCATCAAAAGGTCGAACTTGAACTCCTGCGAGAAGAGGCGGAAGCTAAGAAATAATGGACGTGAGACGGAGACAATTTTTGTCTTCAAAAATCGCAGTGAATCAAAACTCCTTTTGGGGTTGATGAACCCTTAAGGCCACAGGATACCCACCGGGGATCAAAGCTACCCCCACTGTTGTAAATCCCTTTCAAGCCCTTCAGAGGGAAAAGGAGAGAAGAGGTTTTAAAAAGATTCTGTTATTTTTCTGAATCATAGGGTGGCAAGAGTGTCTGGAGACCGATCCTTTCGGTGATCCTGCTATGAAATCCTTCCTGTTTCAATCCAATTTCCTGAATCGTTCGTGAGTGAGAAATGGATAAAAATTCTCTTAAGAATTTTTTTAAACCATCCGATGATTCTAAAAGATGGGAATGATTTTAATCGGTTTGACAGAGTTACCTGGTAAAACGAAGGATGAAAATGATCCCATGATAAAACAAGATGTCAAAAAGATCGGCCTATTAACGGGGGGAGGGGACTGCCCGGGACTGAATGCCGTGATCCGGGCTGTTGTAAAAGCGGCCATTCTCCAGCACGGATGGAAGGTGATCGGAATAGAAGACGGGTTTGGTGGACTTCTCACCCATGGAAAGACCAGGCCTCTTCTTTTTGAGCATGTCAAAGGTATTCTCGATAAGGGCGGAACCATCTTAGGTTCTTGTAATCGAACCAACCCTTTTGAATATAAGTTTAAAACGAATGGAAAAGTGATTACCGAAGATCGTTCTCCGATCGTCATTGAGATGCTCAAAGAGCTTGAGATTGATGCACTCATTGTCATCGGAGGGGATGGGACACTCTCCATAGCTCATAAGCTCTCAAAAATGGGGGTTCCTGTTGTCGGTGTTCCCAAAACGATTGACAATGACCTTGCTTCTACGGACATCACGTTTGGGTTTGATACGGCCATTAATACTGCTACCGAGGCCATAGACAAGATCCGGACCACCGGGGAGAGCCACCATCGCGTGATGGTGGTGGAAGTGATGGGGAGGTATGCAGGATGGATTGCTCTTCAGGCAGGGGTTGCCGGCGGTGCCGATATTATCCTGATTCCAGAAATCCCTTTCAGTCTCGAAAAAGTGTTTCACGTGATAAAAGAACGGTCGAAAACAGGAAAACATGATAGCATCATCGTGGTTGCTGAGGGTGCAAGGCCGAAGGACGGAGATCGGTTCGTCAAAAGGATTGTGGAAGAGAGCCCTGATAGCATCCGACTGGGAGGCATCGGAGAGATGTTGGCCAACCGAATTTCAGATGAGCTTGAGATTGAATCCCGGGAAACTGTACTTGGTCACATCCAACGGGGAGGGACCCCAAGTGCTTTTGATAGAATTCTGTCCACCCGATTGGGGGTTGGGGCTGTCAATTTGATTTCAGAAGGAAATTTTGGAAAGATGGTGTGCCTAAAAACTCCAAGAATTGAGGCTGTTCCACTTGGAGACGCAGTCAAACAGCTAAAAAAGGTTAGTCTGGATCTTGACATCGTTCAGGCTGCGAGGGCCATCGGCGTAAATTTCGGAGATTAGCCTATGGTTAAAAAGTTAAAAGAGCTTCATGATTCGGAAACCCTTAAATTCCGATCTTACCTTGACCCCATCGTTCTAACTATTGGCTAAATATTCGGTTTCTTCCTATCCGCCTATATGATCATGATCTTTATTCCATGATGATCTGAATGCCCTTTTTGATCAATCACTCTACCCTCATACATCTCCCTTTGGAGAAAGGTTGAAGAGATGGCAATATATTTGCATCAGCTTTTGTACTTTCTCAAGAAGGAGGTAGTGGATTATGTTCTTGCGAAGCAATAAAATTGAGTCGCTTGTCGGGGAAGAGGCTAAGTTTAACGGGGACTTAGTCATCAAAGGAACTATCAGGATTGATGGCAGTGTTTTTGGGAATATTGATGTGGATTGGTTGATCCTTGGGGAAAAATCGTTCCTACATGGCAACGTTAAAGCTAATGGGGTCGTCGTTGGTGGAAAAATGGAAGGTAATATTGATGCAAAAGAGATAGTGAGTATTAAAACCAAAGGCCAGGTGAAAGGGAATATTAGAACGGCAAGGCTTACGGTTGATGAAGGGGCTATTATAGATGGCATGATGATCATGAGCAAAGGGGATATTTCGGAGATAGAACAATCTAATGAAAGATCAAAGGGTTATGAAGTTAAACACGAGAAAAACAGAATTGAAAAGAATAAACCGATCAGCTTCGGAGAGATTAAGTTCGAGGAAGCCAAGTTTTCATAGCCCAAAACAACTAGCCATGAGAGGATATTCTGTTTTGTAGGAAAAATATTCCCCGTGCTGAATTTTTTTCCTATCATTACCCGTTGCATTGGCTAATCGAAATGGAAAAGAGATGTTATCGCAGCATTAAATTTAGAAGAATATGTATCTAAGATGGGAGCCAATTCATTAAAAAGATCTCTATGCGCCGGGATGGCACGACTTTTATTTTTTGGCATTAAAATTGCTATCGAATAGTCAAGGAGACGAAATCCATGGAAACCAAAAAGAAAAAGATCGATTCGCAGATGATTCGGAGTTTAGCCGACGAAGCCGCATTAGATACAGGTGAATTCATCGCCAGGCTGGTCACACTTTATCAATTGATTCCATTTAATCATTATCTTCTTCGTGTGGTCGAGATGTTTCCTAATCTGAATGCCATGATTTCAACCATATCCTTATGGAACAAGCTGGATAGAGAGCATGTGCCCATACCGATCCTTGAAGATGATGTCGAGGCCGTACTGAATGAGCCCAAGGCCATCAGGGAGCTTCATCCTGCTGAAAAGAAAATTAAAATATGAAATCATAGAAGGGAGGATATACCATGCAATTTTCAAAGGAACCAACGGTGCTTCGGAGTGTCTCTTCACAAAATGAGATGAAGAAGGCAATCGGGTGGAATGATTCTCATTATCTTGTCGGCAACGATGCCCACAAACGTAGCCGATATTGTACAGGCATCTATAATGTTGATGACCTGCTAAACTGTTATGAACTGTTTTTGAGGTGGTATGAGAGAAAATACGAGGTTAAGTTTGATGCCATCACTCTCCCATACTCCGTTTATGATTCAGATGGAATCGCGGATAGATTGGCGAAGAAATTGAATGTGGAGACTGTGGTCGGACAGGGGATTTCAGCGTATGAGTATCTCGTCAAAACGAATCACATTGAGAATAAAACCACCCTGTTGATTGATGGAGGCTTTAATTCGATCAATGTAGAGATTATTAAAAGCGGGGAGGTCGTTTATTATGAAACGTATTACAACCAGGTGGGGGTCCGGGACCTGATCGAAAAATATTTCAGACCACTCGTACGCAATAAGATTCCTGATGTTAGCCATAATCCCATCCGATTGGATGAAGTTTTAAAGAATGGCTACGCAGATTATAATTTTGAAAGAATTTATTTTGCAGATGAAAAAAAAGAAGCCATTGAAAGATATGTGAGAGAGGTTTTTCGTCAGATCAAAAGCGGTATTTCCAATGAACTCATGGATTTCGATCAGGTGGTGATTGTTGGGGGATTGGCCTATTTTATTTCTGCTGATATGATCGAGACTTCTAAAACATTAGTCATTCCTGGCGAATATCCAGAATACCTGAACGTTCTGGGGGCATCCATGCATGCTGGGTTTAAACCTGCCCTGGATTTAGGTTTCGGATATACGAAATATATCACCTGAAAAGACTCATCGAATACGATTAGGTCATGGTGAATCAGGATTGCCCAAAAATATTCCAATTCTGACTCAGTAGGCGATCTTACTCTCCCTTCATCAGGGCCAACGAAAGCATTCGGTGCGATGCAGGGAATCAGCATATCCATTCGTTAGCCGATGGCATCCAGAGTTGAATATGGGTGAAGGTTTTGATAGGGAGATTTCTCATAAAGGATGGGGCGATTGAGAGAGCAAAAGGGTTACATATGCATAAGATTAAAAATATGCTAAGAAAGGCATTCACGCCGATCACCATCATGTTCATCCCTCATAATCATTCGAAACCCATCCGGTTTAAAATACCGTCCGTTGGAATGTTTGCCACTGCCACCTTCTGGACGATCGGTTCCATCTATGTTCTCTCAGTTGCAGTGGATACAGTGGAGTATTACAGGATGAAACAGAAAGTTTATTTTTACTCGGAACAGTTTTTGCAGTTGAAATCCACCATCCTGACCCTCAAGAAGGCAGAGGGTGAATTTAAGAAGCTTTTCTCTTTAAAGTCAAAGGAAGAGGTTCTCAAACACTTTGAGAACACAGACAGTGGGTCCATTGACATGGAGGATTTAAAGAAGCAGATTAAAATGACGGTTGAAACGGTTGGCGAAATAAAAGATTATTTAAGCAAACAAAGAGACCTTTATGTTTCGATCCCTCGGGGATGGCCAGTCCAGGGGCGTATCACATCGACCTACGGGCGACGGGAGCACCCCACATTAGGCGATCATGAGTTTCATAGCGGAGTGGATATAGCGGCAGACCCGGGCACACCGGTCAAAGCGACTGCCGACGGAATTGTCAGTTTTGCCGGTTGGAGCGGAGGGAGTGGAAATCTTGTCGTGATTGAACATGGATTCAAATATTCAACGTTTTATGCCCATAATAAGATGGTGTGTGTCAGCGTGGGTCAGAAGGTTAAACGGGGCGATATCATTAGCTATGTTGGTTCGACCGGCAATTCAACCGGACCACACGTTCACTATGAGGTTTGGCATGAAGGACGTCCGATAAACCCCGCTCGCTATCTTGAGGGAAAATCATGATGTTTCATAAACCTAAAACCATACCTGAATCTTTCATAGGGATGTATTCGCGGTTTAAGGGGGAGATCGTTTCCAAAAGGGGTTTAAGGGTAGATGGCTTCATTGAAGGGAGCATCGTTGTAGATCAAATCGTTATTGGTGAAAGAGCCAGAGTCACCGGCGATATCTATGCAAGGGATGTGGCTGTCGCTGGAAAGGTTGAAGGCAACATTCATGCAAAGGAGTCGATCAATATTGGGGACAAAGGTCAGGTCATTGGTGGAGTGAATGCCCCCCATCTCTCTCTTTCAAAAGGTGCGAGATTTGATGGAAGATCTATCATCCTTCCTGAAGGTTAGGATAAAGTATGGCCTCCCAAGGGAAATTGTTATTTAGAGTCGGGTTATGATTGTCATCTGTGCCCAATGTTTAACAAAATTCCGTTTAGATGATTCTAAAATAACAAACAAGGGAATCAAGGGTCGGTGTTCGAGATGTCAGCATATCTTTCTCATCCGGCCTGCTCTTAAAGTCGAGGAGGAAGTGTCAGAATGTGTCGAGTCCCCTTTTCCATGTCAAGGGATCCGGATTGAGCCCCATCAAGCACGGGAGGAGATGCCTCGTCCTTTGAACGCTGAAGAGATGGAAAAGGAAAGAAAGAACGAAGATCCTCTTTGCTCATATCAAACGACCTTCGCAGAGAAAACGGTGTCAGGGGGTTCTGAGACGGTAGCAAGAGAGAAGAGGGTGGAGGTCAGGACGTTCAGAATTGACCAGAACTCCTTTCGAATTGAATGGAATGTACTCAATGGATAGGGATTTCTCATGTGAGCATGGCCATGTTTACCCCGAGCACTCCCAGCGATACGACAGAGATAGTGCTAGGAACCGTCACAGTCCCTCCCTCCTGTTTCCGATCATATCCGTAAACCCAATAAAGCCTGTTCAAAAACAATTATTTCCTTCCAAACCTTAGAACGCCTTTTATCATCTTTTATCCTGTTTAGGGACAATCAAAACCAGAGGGGCACAGGATTGAGAAGGCATTTTACTCAAAATCGGGCCCGGTTTAAATCGCTGATTTCAACTTTAGTATTGACCTTTGGCTTTATTTCGAATAGACTCTCTATCAAAGGTTCACATGATTCCTCCGATCAAAGATTTGGAAGATGGATGGATAGCGTAAGAGGTTTGATCAAAGAGGTCACCTAAAGGTTTGTGAAAAATCGAGATGTCCTCAAACCTAAAACCTACTTCCCAACCCCATGTCTCCAACCGTGGCCGTCCAACCTGTGTAAAAGAGGCGAAGGCAAAGAAGATCAAACGATTAGGGGATGAGAGGAAAAGATGATTAAAAGATATATTAAGAGAATGATTCTGCTCCATAAAGAAGCTATCCTCATGGAGGTCCTTACAATCAAGGGGTTGATGCAGCTTTTAATGAAAATCCGCAACACAGATGAAAAATGGACCAGGGAAGAAAAGAGGGAGATGAAACGGCATCTGAAAAATATAGCCAAGATTATCCCGGTGGTGACCATTTTTTTTCTTCCAGGGGGCTCGGTTCTCTTACCCATTCTTGCAGAGGTTCTCGATCGGAGAAAAATTAGAAGAATTTGAGGCAAGAAGTTACTTCTTGACTCATTTAGATTGAGTGATACCAATAGGGCCGATGATGGTGCTCTTAAAGGTTTGAATGAATGGCCTTGGAAGCGGATGGCCGGCAATTGATTTTTATGTCTTTCTCAATTTGGATTTGCTTTCTCCTTCAATTTTGTCAACATGTTTCCCCCTTTTTCATACTCAACATAAGCCCTTATTCTTCTGCGCAGACACTTTTATGGATTGGAGCCGTTCTTGGCTCAACCGGTATAGTGACGGCCCTCACGTCCAACTTCTGGGAAACGTTTACCCCCCATTTTCGCCTTAAATCACTCTATTTCAAGGGGATCCTTCTTCCCCCCCTTCTCTTTTTTCTGATTGGGTTGACGGCTGACTTTCATTTCCAGGTTTTGCTCAGAATGCTAACAGGGATGATCGGGGTCATCATTGATTCTTCCTCTTCACTCAAAAAAGGATCTCCCCACCTCGTGAAATTTATCAATCCTTGATAACCTTCAGTCAACTGATAGGACCTCCGTTAGGCTCCCTTGTTGCAGCCCTGATTCTGTTTCCGTTGTTGATCCACTGCCTTTTCTATCTTGCCGATATTCCAAATTTTTTTTAGAAAAGAAAAAACGTCTTTCCACTTTTCCCTGGATAAGTGCCGTCTGAAATGTAGGGCTCCTCTATGGTAAACTTGGAAGAGTCCTTTAGGAGATAGGCATAGACGAAAATATCACTGTCGTACTGTTTCTGAATCCGATACGGCGAGGTATTCTTGGAAAGTTGATAAAATCCTTTCGCTATGCCAAATAGTTCCATGGAGGATTTTCCTCTCATTTCTACCCCTCTATCTTAACTCACTTCTTTTTCATATGTGTCTAAACGATAAACTATTTCACTTACCTTCATTTTTCTACAACTTAAACCCTCTTTTTAGCTCCAGCCTCATCGGTATTCAGGGGTATGTTCAATAAAGTAGACGGTTTACAAAAATGTGACCATTTTAACTTATCGGATGCCCCCGATAAACTAAATATTCATTCATTATCAACAGGTTACCATTCTTCCAAATTATATGGTTTTGGCAGCGAGTTTGCTTCCTTAACCCTATATGAGAATAAGAACATATCTGATAAAAATTCAATTTTTTAAAAAATATCTTACCAATTGCAATTTTTTTACAATTGCCATTCCCTTCTTAATCCTTTTTTTCCATTCTGCTTCCTACGCTGAACTTCACAAGGTGAGACATGCCATTGATGGGGATACGCTGCTTCTGATGAATGGAGAAAAGGTCCGATTGATTGGTGTGAATACCCCCGAGATCACCCGTCCTCAGAAGCCTGTCCAATATTTTGGAAAAGAAGCGCATCTTTTCACTTCACAGATGGTGGACGGTAAGGAGGTCCGGTGTGAATTTGAAAAACAGAGAAGAGATAAATATGGACGCCTTCTGGCTTACGTCTATCTATTAGATGGGACTTTTTTGAATGCTGAAATCATCAAACAAGGATACGGATTTGCCTATACGAGATTTCCATTTAAATATAGCGAAGAATTCAGAAAATATGAGAGAACGGCAAGGGAGAATAAGAAAGGATTATGGGGGGCCATGGGATCCCCCCATAAGAGTGGCATGGAGGCTGACATTTTTCGATTAGACATATTGAGAATATTGATCTATCCCTATTCTACGTTTTTAAGAATCATTTGATTTATCTTTTCATCGGCTAAATTTTTCAGCAACCTCTTTAAATCCTGGCAGAGACTTTTCAATGGTCTTCCAATCCACGGCATAGGCAATTCTAAAATATCCAGGTTTACCAAAACCCGTTCCCGGAACGGTGAGGATTCTTTTTGACTGAAGCTCTTTCACGAAGGCGACGTCGTCTTCGATGGGCGCTTTCGGAAAGAGATAGAAGGCGCCCTCAGGTTTGACGATATTATAACCGTAAGAGGATAGGGAGTTATAGAAGAGGTCCCTCTTTTCTTCATATTCTCTAATGTTGACTGAATTCTTTTGAAGGGGGGCGACCAGTCTCTGCATTAACGCCGGTGCATTGACGAACCCAAGCGTCCGGTTGGCAAAGATGATGGCGGCAATCAATTCCTCCACCTCTTCACAGGAGGGGTTGATCGCAATATAGCCAATCCGCTCTCCCGGAAGGGAGAGGTCTTTGGAATGCGAAGTGACCCGTATGGTGTGAGGGTAGTACTGAAACGCAATGGGAAGTTGGATCTGATCAAATACAATCCTCCGGTAGGCTTCGTCCGTGATAAGATAGATGGTCCGCTTCAGTTCCTTGCTTTTCTGAGTCAAAATTCTTCCTAATTGATCAAGAGATTCCTTTTTATAAACCACGCCTGTGGGGTTATTCGGGGAATTGATCAACACCGCCTTGGTCTTCGTTCCAAAGGCCTTCTCGAACTCTGCAAGGTTAAGCGAAAAGTCATCATGGGTTTCGACGAGCCGGATCCGACCGCCGCTATTCTCAATATAGAACTTAAACTCCATAAAATAGGGAGAAGGAACAATGACCTCATCGCCTTCATCAAGAAGGGCCTTGAAGACAACATTGAGGCCGCCTGCTGCCCCTACGGTCATCACCACATGTTTTTCATCGAAAGGAAGCCCGGATTCTTCTGCGAGGTAATGGGCAATTGCCTTTCGTGTTTCCGCATAGCCATTGTTGGGCATGTAACGGTGCATTCCTGCAATGGGTTCATCGGCGAGGGCTTTGAGTGCCTTCTTTAATGAGGCAGGGGGTTCGAGGTTTGGATTTCCAAGAGAAAAATCGTAAACATTCTCCTCACCATGAAGCCTTTTCAGTTCCTCCCCTTGTTCGAACATTCGCCTCACCCAGGAGGCACTTTCCAATGCATTTTTCACTTTCTCAGAAATCGCCATCTTCGTTCTCCTCTCTCTTATTTAAAGTAAGAAATATCACGAATCAAAACGAATCATACGACTATAAGCCAGTGAGGCGTTGATGTGCCGAAGTGCGACCGCTTTGAGGCACGAATCAGTTTTTTTGTGGCATTCGTTTTCATTCGAATCATTCGTGAATAACAAAAAAAGCCATAAGGTTGCCCCTATGGCTTTTCAATGAAAAAGCCATGGGGCCTTATCGGTCACCCATGGCTCTCAGGATCCCTTTATGGGGATGCCTTTATGGGTGACCCTTGGAAAAATAAAAGTAAAAATAATAAAAGTTAAATGTGGTTCCCATCGAGGCTTCCTTTCTTTAAGAGGTAATTTAAAACATATCCACTTTATTTGTCAAGAAGAAGTTTAAGGGTTCCTCTGTTGATCCATCCCAAATCGGGGTCATCTTAGATTTATCTGAATGTTAAGGAATCTCTAAAATACCTTTGACATTTAAAAAAAATCCCTTTAATATTGCAAAGATATATCTAT
>OGCL01000657.1_pt1 | contig 34801 bp, 34 predicted proteins | sample 1570041 | NCBI WGS metagenome assembly OGCL01 (sample SAMN06266162, study PRJEB24511) | hot springs metagenome | isolation source: Hot spring water | place: South Africa: Limpopo | collected 2015-06-22 | reverse complement strand
CAGAACTTGAGGATGCGACGCTGAAGATCGCCAATGATCGCGGCGCGCCACCGAGGGTCGCGGCCGAGTAACAACACGTGCTCGCCCTGCGGCTGTCTGACGACTGGACAATCTCGGAGCCCTATCCCATAGCAGGGACGCACCAGTTTCCCGGTGCGTTCCAAGGCTATTGTTCGGGAGGTCGCGGATGGCCCGCAAGGATGTGATTGACGGCAAACGCAATGAAGAAGGCATCGCGCTGGCTTTGCCGCTTCTCAAGCAGCGTTTCGGGGAGCGCTTCCAGACCGGTCAGTCGTTTCGTGACCAGCACAGCCACACCACCACTTATCTGCCGTCACAGCGACCGGATGGGGTCGTCTTCGCCGAAAGCAGCGAAGATGTTCGGGAGGTCGTGCGGATCTGCGCAACGCATCGGGTGCCGATCATAGCCTTCGGGACAGGCTCCTCGCTGGAAGGGCAGGTGAACGCACCTTGCGGCGGGATATCGATCGATTTCAGCCGCATGAACCGCATCCTCTCGGTCAATGCCGAGGACCTCGACTGCACGGTCGAGCCGGGCGTGACGCGCGAGGAGCTCAACACCTATCTGCGCGACACCGGTCTCTTCTTCCCCATCGATCCGGGCGCGAATGCGTCGCTCGGCGGCATGACCGCGACGCGGGCCTCGGGCACCAATGCGGTGCGTTACGGCACGATGAAAGACAATGTGCTGGCGCTGACGGTCGTGACGGCTGATGGTGAGGAAATCCGCACCGCTCAGCGGGCCCGCAAGTCGTCGGCCGGCTATGACCTGACGCGGCTCTTTGTCGGTTCCGAGGGGACTCTCGGGGTGATCACCTCGATCACGCTACGCCTGCAGGGCATTCCCGCCAAGATCAGCGGCGGCGTCTGCGCTTTCCCGACGCTGGAAGACGCCTGCAATGCCGTCATCATGACCATCCAGATGGGCATACCGGTAGCGCGTATCGAATTGCTGGATGAAATGCAGATCCGGGCCTGCAATGCCTATTCCAAACTTGCCTATGCCGAACAGCCGACTTTGTTCGTCGAGTTCCATGGGACGGAAGAGACGGTGGCGCTGCAGGCCGAACAGTTCGGCGAGATCGCGGCCGAGTTCGGCGGCGGAGAATTTGCCTATACCGCCAATGCGGAAGAGCGAAATCAGCTTTGGAAGGCCCGCCACAACGCCTATTGGGCAAGCCGGGCGCTGGCGCCGGAACTTGCGGCGCTCTCAACCGATGTTTGCGTGCCGATCTCACGGCTAGCCGAATGCGTGGCAGAGACCCAGGCAGACATCAGAGAGAACGGTTTCCTCGCGCCTATCGTCGGTCATGCCGGTGACGGTAACTTTCACGTCCTTCTGCTCTTCAACGACAAGGACCCGGTCGATGTCGCAAAGGCCGAATCCTTCCTGGAACGGCTGAACGGTCGGGCGCTTGCCATGGAAGGCACCTGCACCGGGGAACATGGGATCGGGCAGGGCAAGATCAGCTACCTGGAACAGGAGCTTGGGTCTGCTCTGCCGGCCATGCGTGCCATCAAGGCCGGTCTCGATCCGCACAATATCTTCAATCCCGGGAAGATCTTTCGCCTGTGACTGCAAGAGCTTGCGGGTTGCCCCCGCAGCGAATTGCGTTACCCTCTGCGCCGTAATCAAGGGAGTGGCATTTCCGTGCTCGGACGCATACTGGTAACGCTCGGCGGACTTGTGGTGCTTGCGCTCTTTGCTGCGCTGCTCGCACCTGTCTTCGTGGACTGGACAAATTTTCGCCGGAACTTCGAGGATCAGGCGAGCCAGTTGCTCGGCAAGAAGGTGGTCGTGAACGGGGCCGTCAGTGCCCGCATCCTGCCGTTCCCGTCGGTCACTATGGAAGATGTCACCGTAGGCACCGACGTGGACGGGACGCCACTCGTGCGGGTCGCACGCTTCTCGCTCGATGCGGAGCTTGCCCCGTTTCTGTCCGGGGAGGCCCGCATCTTCGACATGCGCATCGAAGAGCCAAAGGCGCGAATCCGCCTGTTGGCCGATGGGTCGCTGGACTGGTTGCGCGGCAGCAGGCCCAGCATTCCTGCGCGCAGCGTCGTGCTGGAAAAGGTCTCGGTCAGTGGCGGCACGATCGAATTCATCGATCAGCAGTCGGGGCGAAATCGAACAGTGACGGATCTCGATGCGGCGCTTTCTGCGCGCACGCTTGCGGGTCCCTGGTCGGTGGAGGGACGTGCTGTGCTGGACGGAGAGCCTGCCCGCTTCGGTCTCTCCACGTCAGCATTTACCGCAACAAGCCTGCCGCTTCGTCTGCGTCTTGAACCTGAGGCGCGGCCCTTCAACCTGATCCTGGAAGGCGAGTTGGCGCTTGAGGAGGGCAAGCCGCATTACACGGGCACATTCGCGTCCACCTGGAAAACTGCAGAGCCGTCGGAAGTCGCCGAACCGGGTCAGAAACCGGTCGCGGCTCCGCGCATCCGGGGCGATTTCAAGCTGGCGAATGACAGCGTCACGATCCCGAGCTACCGCCTGGAATTTGGTGAAGCTGTCGACCCCTATGTGATTACCGGCGAAGCAAAGCTGAATACCGGAGCCGCCCCGGAGTTCCTGCTGACGGCCGAGGGGCAGCAGGTTGACGTCAACCGGCTTTCAGCCGATGGCAGCCGGGCGAAGACCTCGCGCAATGGTACGGTCTCTGTCCAGCAGCGCATGGCGTTGCTGCTTGCAACCGCCGCCCAAATTCCGATTCCTGACGTGCCCGGACGGGCGACCCTGCGCCTGCCGGCCATTGTCGCCGGCGACACTGTCTTTCGTGACCTGCAGCTTGATGTACGCCCGGCGGGTAATGGTTGGACGGTCGACAGAGCCGTCGGCGTCTTGCCGGGGCGTACACAGGTGGAGGCCAGTGGACGGCTCGTGCTAGTCGGCACGCCGTCCTTTGAGGGTAACCTTTTGATCGCTTCGACCCAGCCCTCAGGCTTGGCCACCTGGATCTCCGGTCGCGTCGATCCAGCGATCCGGGGACTGGCATCGGCGGGCTTTTCGGCATCGGTCAACCTGACGCCGGAGTTGCAGCGCTTCGAGAACCTGGAACTGGCGATCGGCGCGCAACCACTGAAGGGGCGCATTGAGCGGGAATCGCGCACCGGCGATGCTGCCGGTCTTTCGATCGAGCTGAATGGTGACGGGCTCGATCTGGATGCTGCTCGGGCGATCGCCGCACTGGTCGTCGGCGAAGATGCTGAGCAGCGGCTGCTCGCCGAACGCGTGGCAACACGGCTGAAGGTGGACGCGCTTCGTGCCTTCGGCGTGACGGCGGAGAAGGTTGAGGCGATCGCAACCTATCAGGCAGGGCAGTTGGCAATTGAGCGGCTGAGCATCGGCAGCCTTGCGGGTAGCGCGGTGCGGGTCAGCGGCAACCTGCGTGATACCGAGACAAAGCCTGTAGGCGAGGCGCAAATCAGTCTTGTATCCGCCGATCCTGCGCCATTTCTGGCACTTCTTCGTGAGCGGGCGCCGGACAGCCCTCTGATTGCGCGCCTTGCCAGCAGTGCTGCCTGGTATGAAAACACAGATCTGCGGGCGACGCTGGTGGTACCAGAATCCGGGCCGGTCAGTCTCGATGTAACCGGTAAAATGAATGACAGCGCGGTGTCTTTGGGCGCTCGGGCGGCGGATCTTTCAGCATTGCTGGCGGGTGGCGAGAGACGGATAGACATCCGCGCCGAGAACGACGAGGCGCAGATCCTTCTGGGGCAGGCTGGCTTTGATCCGCTGCCGTGGACGATCGGCGAGGGGGGTGTGGTGACGCTTACGCTCGACGCAAGCGGTGACGGCAAAGCTGACGCCACATTTGGCTTTGCCGGTCCGCGCACGACAGTCGACGCCCATGGAGAGCTGACGGCCTTTGTGTCTCCCGAGTTTCTCGACGGGACCTGGGAGGTGAGGGCTGAAAGCCAGGATCTCGGTCCTTATCTGATGGCGCTCGGCCTGAGCCTGCCGGAGGCGGCGACGGGTGTTCCTGCTGCGGGACAGACACGCTTCTCGCTCGTGAAGGGGCAGCTTGCGGTCGAAAACCTGAATGGCAGCCTTGCCGGTCAGAAAGTCTCGGCCAAGGGCCGGATCGACCTCTCGTCTGCCGTCCCGACTATGACCGGAGCGGTCACGCTGGAGGAACTCGATCTCGATTGGCTGACGGAAAGCGTAGTCGGGTCGGTATATGACGCGGCAAGTGGAGCACTGTCCGAGGCGCCGCTCAGTGCCGTGGCTTTACCCTTTGGCCTTGATCTCGATCTGACGGTCGCACGCTTCTGGCCAGGCGTTGCGGAGGCCGTGACGGAGGTCCGAGGCAAACTTCGCAACAATGCCGGCGAGCTTTCCCTGGAGGATCTGTCCGGGCAGTGGCTTGGCGGAAAGGCGACCGGACGATTGTCCGTGGCCAATAGTGACGGAAACGGTTTCATGCAGGCGCGGCTCGATCTCGCCGACGCTGATCTTGCGCGGGCATTGAATGCTCTTCGCATGGACCGTGCTATCGCTGCGAAGGACAGCCCGCAGGGGCGCATGGACGTCACGTTTGTCGCGGAAGGTGGCGGCAAGACCGCAGCCGATCTGATCGGGGCCGCGAGCGGATCCGGAGAAGCACGGTTCAGAGCGTTGACAGTGGACAAATTCAACCTTTCGCTGATGCCGGGGCTGTTGGCGGAGGCCGATGCCCTGGGCACTGAGATTACCGAGGACAAGGTCCGTGACATCGCGGTGCGCCTGGTCGATGGCGATCAGACGAAGCTCGGCGATCTGGTCTTGCCGTTCTCGCTGTCGGATGGGACGTTGCGCGTGCAGGCTGCGACCCTCCAGACCCCGGAGGCGAAACTCGATGGCACCCTGAGACTCGACCTGCGGGCGGGGGCCGTCGAGGCTGATATCGGCATTGCACTCAATGCGGGGGACGCCGCCATGGAGGGAGCCGAGCCGAATTTTCGCATGCTTCTCAATGGCGACGCTTTGGCACCTGAGCGGTCACTGGAAGTGACCGAGCTCACCAATTTCGTGTCCCTGCGGGCCTTCGAAATCGAACGCCGGCGTGTCGAGGCTCTGCAGGCCAGCGTGTTGGAAAAGCAGCGTTTGCGTCGTGAGGCGGCGCTGGCCCGTTCGCGGGCCGAGGAGCGCGCCCGAGCCGAGGCCGAACGCTTGCGGCTGGAAGAGGAGGCTCGGCTGAAGGCGGAGGCGGAAGCTCGTGAACAGGCTGCCGCGCAAGAAAATGCACCGCCTACAGAGCCGGAGGCGGGCAGGGAATCTGGCAATCTGACGACGGATACGATCCCCAATACTCCCGCACTTCCGGTAACGCCGGATGAGCGTGTGGTACGTCAACCCTTGCCGGACATGACTTTCGATGACCTACCCGGCGTCCAGTGAATGGCGGATCTGCGGTTGCGAAGCTCAGACGTAGGCGGTCCGTTCTCCGAACGGCGTGTCCTCGATATTATCGGTCAGGTTCGAGCTGCCGATCATTTCGCTTTCCCCCGAGAGGAGGGCCGCGGGCTGTTCAGCCGACGACTGATCGGTCGCCGCTTTCGCTGAGGCAAGTTGCGATTCGAGCTTTGCGAGCTCGGTGCGCAGTTCGCTGAGTGCCTGGTTGATCTCTGCCTTCTCGTCATCGGTGGCAGCCGAATCCAGGGCTTCTTCCTGGGTCGCGATGTTTTTCTCCAGGCTGGCAATTTGTGCCTTGAGGGCGGAGGTGGAGTTGCCGGAAGAGGTCGTAAGGGTGGATGCGGTAGTGGAGGATGTGGATGTTGAGAAGTAAGTCATGTTGAAACCGCCGTTTGAAATAGAAGAGACTCAAATGTCGGCCGGGAAAGATGCCGCTGAGGCGTGGCGAAGCCCAACTCACGACTGCACCCGGTTCAGCTACATCGTTATATGGTGAATCTTAATTATGTATGTGAAGCTGACGGATCTTGCGGGCCTTCAGCAGGCGTGCCCTTCTTGATCTCCGAGAGCACATGCAATCGAAGTGCGGATGATAGGTTTGAATCCGGCGACCGGGTCTCGTCTATTTCAGCTATAAGGGCTGCGAAGCTGATCTTGCGGGCATGCGCTATCGTCTTCAGTTCGTCCAGGAATGCGTCCTCGATCGAGAAGCTGGTGCGGTGTCCATGAAGGCTGATCGAGCGCTTGCGGATCATGGCATTACCTTGGGCGAACAGCGATTGGGGGCCGTGCGACCCGCCGGGTGACGGGTTGGCTCAGTCCTGCTGCGGCTTTTCCAGACGGCCCTGCTCATGCTGGCGGGCGTCCTTGTCGTTTTGCGCTCGCGTCAGGGACTTCTCCGCCTTCGTGCGGCCATGGCTGATACGGTTCTGCTCTGCCACGGTCTCCCTTTCGCTGCGGGCCTTGGCCTTGCGGAACTGGCGAAGATTGACGATGTCGGCGGCCATGCAGGATGCTCCACGGAAAAGGCCGGGCGAGAGGCCCGGCCGATCGTCACGCGATTACTGCTTCTTGCGGAAGGCATCGAGCGAGACGACGGAGCCTTCCTTCTTCTCGTCGGACTTGGCTACTTCACCATCTTCGCTCTTTGCGATGGCTTCGACGGGATAGGCGGTGATCTCCGCGTCGTTCTCTTCCTCATCGGACAGCGGCACGTCGAATTCGAGCTCGAAGTTCACCGACGGGTCGTAGAATCCGCGGATCGCATTGAACGGAATGACCAGCTTTTCCGGTGTGTCGGAGAAGGACAGGCCGATCTCGAACTGGCTGTCGGTCACCTTGAGGTCCCAGAACTGGTGCTGAACCACGATTGTCATCTGCTCGGCATATTTGGCCTTCAGATGCTGCGAGATTCGCACACCCGGTGCGCCGGTCAGGAAGGTAATGAAGAAGTGGTGGTCACCGGGGAGGCGGCCTGTCGCGGAAACCTCGGCCAAGACCTTGCGGATGACGCCACGAAGGGCGTCCTGGGCCAGAATGTCATAGCGAATGTGGTCGTGCCCCATCAGATCCCTGCTTTCCTAATCATGCCGATTTCGACGGCTTATGCCATGACGCGACGATGCGGAAAAGCCCCGACGCGTGAAACTGGTTCGTCGAATGTACATCAAATCTCAGGCTGCGGGTAGCAGCGAAATCCGAAGCAAAGTCATGGACAAAGAGAAGAAGGGGGAGAGTTAGGTGAAGGCTTCTGTTGCCAGGTGCCTTCGGACCCCGCCTTAAGGGGCTAACCCTAAGGACTTAGAGCGGGTTTCCCGCACCACCATTAGGCAGCGAGAGCGTAACCCTTAGCGTTGTTGTCGTTTGCAACTACACTTGTGACCCGATAACGGCGGTATCATGCCGAGCAAAAGTTCGATCTTTACGCCCTTGTCGATCCTATTTCGCCCCCATCAAAAGCCGGTCCGAACATGACTTCGTCACCGACCGGTTTTTGGTGGAGGCGCCGGGTACCGCCCCCGGGTCCAATAGGTTTATTACACCGACCGTTTATTGCCATAGCCGGAGCAAGCCCCGGCAAGGCTGATATAGGTGTTTCCGACCACGATGAAAAGAGGGCGGACGCACAATCGGCGAGGTGCCCTCTCTCCCCGAGATCACCTGCAACGGGATGTGAGGGCCTCTGCCGGGGATAAAGCTGGAAAACGCATTGGTTCGAGGCCCTGGCGGCGATATGATGTCGAGGACAACGACTCGATGAATGGGATCCATGCACCAGTATCACGACCTCCTCCGTCACGTTTTGGAGAACGGCAGCGACCGCGGTGATCGCACCGGTACGGGCACGCGTTCGGTCTTCGGCCATCAGATGCGTTTCGACCTTGCCGATGGCTTCCCGGTCATCACGACGAAGCGGCTGCATCTGAGGTCGATCATCCACGAACTGCTCTGGTTCCTGAAGGGCGATACCAATATCCGCTATCTCAAGGAGAACGGCGTCAGCATCTGGGATGAGTGGGCAGATGAGAACGGTGACCTTGGGCCGGTCTATGGCGCGCAGTGGCGCTCGTGGCCCGATTATCACGGCGGGCATATCGACCAGATGGCGAAGCTCGTCGAGAGCATCAAGACGAACCCGAATTCGCGCCGTCATATCGTGACGGCATGGAACCCGGCACTTGTCGATGAAATGGCGCTGCCTCCCTGCCACTGTCTGTTCCAGTTCTATGTTGCGGATGGCAGGTTGTCCTGCCAGCTCTACCAACGGTCTGCGGACATCTTCCTGGGCGTCCCGTTCAATATCGCCTCCTATGCGCTTCTCACCTTGATGATGGCGCAGGTTACGGGGCTTGAGCCGGGGGACTTCGTCCATACGCTGGGTGACGCGCATCTCTACGCCAACCACTTCGATCAGGCGAAGTTGCAGCTGACGCGCACGCCGAAGGCGCTGCCGGTCATGAAACTCAATCCGGCGGTGAAAGATCTGTTCGCCTTTACCTATGAAGACTTCACGCTGATCGGTTACGAAGCTGATGCCAGCATCAAGGCACCGATCGCCGTCTGAGGCGAGGCTAGAGCGAAGCGGCATGGCTCCTATCAAAATCGTCATCATCGTGGCCGTTTCGCAAAACGGCATCATCGGCCGCGATGGCGACATGCCCTGGAAGCTGTCGACCGACTTGAAGCGTTTCAAGGCGCTGAGCATGGGCAAGCCCCTGATCATGGGGCGCAAGACTTTCGAATCTGTTGGCTCAAGACCCCTGCCGGGTCGCCCGCATATCATCATCAGCCGTAGCCAGCGGTTTGACATGCCCGGAGTCGAGACCGTTTCGAGCCTTGAAGAGGCACTTGATCGGGGAAGGGAAATCGCCGCAGACCTCGGTGTTGCAGAGGTATGCATCGTCGGCGGCGGCGAGATCTATCGCCAGGCTTTGGGGTCCGCGGATGTGCTGCATGTCACGCATGTCGAGACTGTGGTGGAGGGCGACACGTCGTTTCCGCCAATCAATCCCGACGAGTTCGCGTTGACCGAGGAAACATCAGTTCCCTCGGGCGAGAAGGACAATTACCCGACACGCTACGCGATATACCGTCGCAGGAGCGCCTGATAACGCAAAATTTGCCCTATCCGGGGAAGAAGTTGGCCTCTTCTCGTTGAAAGGCGGGTCTGCGCTACCTATAACCCTTTGGAACCTCATGCATGTCGGCCGATCGGCCAGCGGGCGGGGGACTTGGGAGCTTTTTACAGCAAAGAGGTATTGATGCCCTGGAGCAATCAAAACGGCGGCGGCGGCGGTCCATGGGGCGGCGGTGGCGGCGGTGGTAACAATCAGGGCCCTTGGGGCCAGGGGCCGAACCGACCACGTGGTAGCGGCGGCGGCGGCGGTGGTAATCAACCGCCGGATCTGGAGGATCTGATCCGACGGGGCCAGGACCGCTTGAAGAATGTCGTGCCCGGTGGCTTCAATGGTGGCGCATTCGTCATCGTCGGCATTGTGCTGCTGGCTTTCTGGGCGATGCAGGCAATCTACACCGTGCAGCCGGACGAACGCGGCGTGGAACTGCGCTTCGGCAAGCCGAAGGAAGAAGTTTCCATGCCCGGTCTGCACTTCCATTTCTGGCCGGTCGAAACGGTCGAGATCGTCAAGGTGACCGAACAGCAGCAGAACATCGGCAGCCGTGCGACTTCGAACAACCCGAGCGCAGGCCTGATGCTCAGCGGCGACCAGAACATCGTCAGCGTCCAGTTCTCAGTGCTGTACACGGTTTCGGATCCGCAGGCCTTCCTGTTCAATCTGGAAGATCCGTCGCAAACCCTGCAACAGGTTTCCGAAAGCGCGATGCGTGAGATCGTCGGCCGTCGTCCTGCTCAGGATGTCTTCCGCGACAATCGTGAAGAGATCTCGACGCAGGTGCGGGCGATCATCCAGGGCACGATGGATAACTATGGCGCCGGCATTGCGATCAACGCTGTTCCGATCGAGGACGCGGCTCCGCCACGTGAAGTAGCCGAGGCCTTCGAAGAAGTTCAGCGCGCGCAGCAGGACGAGGACCGTTTCGTCGAAGAAGCGAACCAGTATTCGAACCAGCGTCTCGGTCAGGCGCGCGGTCAGGCCGCCCAGATTCGCGAAGAGGCTGCCGCCTACAAGGATCAGGTCGTGAAGGAAGCGGAAGGTGAGGCGCAGCGCTTCATTTCGATCTACGACGAATACACCAAGGCGCCGGACGTGACCCGTCAGCGCATCTATCTTGAGACCATGGAGAATGTCCTGCGTAATTCGAACAAGGTGATCATCGACGAAAGACAGGGGGTATTGCCCTATCTGCCGCTCAACGAGATCACGCGCCAAGGCAACCAGCCTCAGGGCCAGTCGGCGACGGGAGGGAACTGACATGAACAATCGTCTTCCCTATTTTCTCATCGCCATCGGCGTCGCCTTGTTCTTCGTCTACTCGTCGATCTTCGTGGTCAACGAGCGTGAGCAGGCAATCGTTCTGCGCTTCGGTCAGATCCAGGATGTGAAGACCGAGCCAGGCCTCTACTTCAAGCTGCCCTTCGCCTTTATCGATGCGGACCGGGTTCAGTATATCGAGGACCGCGCGCTCCGCTTCGATCTGCCTGATATCCGCGTGCAGGTCCGTGGCGGCGCCTTCTATGAAGTCGATGCGTTCGCCGTTTACCGCATCGTCGATGCCCGTCGCTTCCGTGAGACTGTCTCGGGCGACCGCGACGCAGCCGAATCCCGTCTTCGCACGCGCCTCGATGCGGCTCTGCGTCGGGTCTATGGTCTGCGCAACTTCGATGCGGCTCTCTCCGAAGAGCGCGGCTCGATGATGGCGGATGTTCGCAATGATCTTCAGGCTGCGGCCGGAAGCCTTGGTCTGCAGGTGACAGACGTCCGCATTCGCCGTACCGACCTGACGCAGGAAGTCTCGCAACAGACATTCCAGCGCATGAAGGCAGAGCGACTGGCAGAGGCGGAACTGATCCGCGCCCGCGGTAATGAAGAGAGCCAGCGTCGCCGGGCGATCGCCGACCGTCAGGTCGTTGAACTCCAGGCCGAGGCGCAGCGCGATTCGGAAATCCTGCGCGGTGAGGGTGATGCCGAGCGGAACCGTATCTTCGCCGAAGCCTTCCAGCGTGACCCGAGCTTCTTCGAGTTCTATCGTTCGATGCGTGCCTATGTTGCTTCGATGAGCAACCAGGGAACGACGATGGTCCTCTCGCCGGACAGCGACTTCTTCCGCTTCTTCAACAGCGGAGTAGGGACTGGCGGCGCTGCATCGGCTGCGCCGCAACCGGCGCCTCAAGCGGTAACTCCGCCTGCTGCAGTCGGCAACTGAACTGATGGATGACCTGTTCGCAGGGATCGCCATCTTTTTGATCATCGAGGGGCTGGCCTATGCGCTGGCCCCTCGTTTTCTTGTGCGGATGGCACGGCTTCTGCCTGGCATCCCGGAAGATCAGTTGCGGCTTGTCGGGTTGACGGCCATCACCATCGGCGCGGCGATCCTGTGGTTTCTGCGCGGCTGACAAGATCTGGTCGCAAGCTGCGGATAAAGCTATTCCGGCAATTGTGATTTTCCCTTCTCCCAATCCGCCTTATGTTCAGCCAGAGACCAGACAATCGAGTGAGGAAGCCGATGATGAAACCCGCCCGCACATCGCGAATGATTCTGCCGGCCCTCCTCGTGGGAACGGCATTGGCTGTTGGCGCGGTGGGTGCTCCGTCACGCGTTCAGGCGCAGGGGCCTGAGTCGGTTGCGGATCTCGCCAGCGGGCTTTTGGGCGCAGTCGTCAACATCTCTACGTCGCAAAGCGTTGCCGATGAAGGCGAGGGGCCGCGGCCCCAGGTGCCGGAAGGCTCCCCTTTTCAGGAGCTATTTGAGGATTTCTACAAGAACCGGGAAGGCGGGCAGCCCAACAGTAAGGTCAACTCGCTCGGGTCGGGCTTTGTCATCGATGAGACGGGGTTCATCGTCACAAACAATCATGTCATCGAGAATGCCGACGACATCGAAGTAATTTTTGCCGATGGCTCGAAGTTGAAAGCTACGCTTATCGGCACGGATACCAAGACGGATCTCTCGGTCCTCAAGGTCGAGCCGACACAGCCGCTGACGTCGGTAAAGTTCGGCGATTCCCGAAAGATGCGGATCGGCGATTGGGTCATGGCGATCGGCAACCCCTTCGGGCTTGGTGGATCCGTGACCGTGGGTATCATCTCGGCGAGCGGGCGAAACATCAATGCCGGCCCCTATGACAACTTCATCCAGACGGATGCGGCGATCAACAAGGGAAATTCCGGCGGACCTCTGTTCAACATGGCGGGCGAAGTGATCGGCATCAACACCGCGATCATCTCGCCAAGCGGCGGGTCGATCGGCATTGGTTTTGCCGTGCCGACGGAACTGGCCGAGAACATCGTCAAGCAGCTGATCGAATTTGGCGAGACCCGTCGTGGCTGGCTCGGTGTGCGCATCCAGCCGGTGTCTGACGAGGTGGCGGCGAGCTTGAAGATCGGTCGCGCCCGCGGTGCTCTGATCAGCGGTGTTGTCGAAGGCGGACCTGTGGCAAACGGCCCGCTCGTGGTCGGCGACATCATCACGAGCTTCAACGGTCGCGCCATCGCCCAGACGCGGGACCTTACCCGCATTGTTGCCGAGAGCCCGATCGGAGAGCCCTTGGACGTGGTGATCCTGCGTGACGGCAATGAACAGACGGTCAAGGTCACACTTGGCCGCCTGGAGGATGACGAAATAGCCAGCAACGAGACCGATCCGGAAACCACAGTGGAGCCAGATGAAGAGGGTACGGCGCCGGACGGTGAAACGCCGGACGATCAGAGCGATCCGCCGATCGACCAGCCTATGCCTGCCGATCCGAACGCTGATCCCGAGAACGGCGAAGCGCCGGCCACGCCTCCACAGGACCTGTCTGCAGCGCCGGTGACCGAAGGCCTGATCGGGGTGGAGCTTTCTGCACTGACCGACGCAAACCGGGTAAGCTTCTCGATTGCCGAGGGCGTCGAAGGCGTCCTGATCACCCGCGTCCTGCCCGGTTCTAAGGCGGAGGGCAAGGGGCTGAAGGTCGGGGAGGTCATCGTCGAGGTGGCGCAGGAATTCATGAAGTCGCCGCAGCAGGTGGCCGAAAAGCTCACCAGCATCAAGGGCGAGGGGCGCCGCAGCGGCTATCTGATGATCGCCGACAAGGACGGCAATCTACGGCTCGTCGCCGTACCGTTGGAATAGGATCAGGCGTAGAGGCGCTGGACGGAGTTGCTGTTTTGGCGCAGGTATTCCTCGAACTGATCAATCGGCATTGGCCGACCGGCCAGGAACCCCTGGATCTCGCCGCAGGCCATTTGCCGTAGCAAGTCGAACTGCCCCCTGGTCTCCACGCCTTCGGCCGCGACGCTCATGCGCAGATCGCGGGCAAGCTTGATCACCGATTCGACGATGGCACGGCTGTCGGAATTGGACTCCAGATCGGAGATGAATGACTGGTCGATCTTCAGCTTGTCGAAGCGATAGCGGCGAAGATAGCTGAGGGAGGAAAACCCAGTGCCGAAGTCATCCAGCGCAATGCGCAGGCCGAGCCGGGACAGAGAGGCCAGGGTCTGCTCGACCCCGATCGTCGTCTCCATCAGCAGGCTTTCCGTCACTTCCAGCTCAAGCCGATGGGCGGGCAGACCATTCTGCTTTAGTGCCGCCTCGACGAGTGGCAGGAGACCGGGGCTGAGGAACTGGCGCGACGACAGGTTGACGGCAACGCGGATGTGGTCCGGCCAGTCGATGGCATGTTTGCAAGCCTGCCGCAGCACCCAGCTTCCGATTGCACCTATTTGCCCGGACTCTTCGGCAATCGGGATGAACTCGGCCGGGCTGATCGCCCCGAGCGTCGGGTGGTTCCAGCGCAGGAGCGCCTCTGCGCAGACAACCTTGCGGCTCTGCGCATCGACGAGCGGCTGGTAATTGATGCTCAGCTGTTCTTGGGCGACAGCCAGCGCCAATTCCTGCTCGATGAGACTGCGGCGTCGGGCGGCGGCGTCGAGCGAGCTGTCGAAGAAGCGGTAGCGGTTGCGGCCATCGGCCTTGGCCCGATAAAGCGCGAGGTCGGCATTGCGCATCAACTGGTCCGGGTCAGTGCCGTCTATCGGTGCACAGGCAATGCCGATGCTGACGCCGATCTGGGCGGTACCCGCGCGCAGGGCGATCGGTTTCTGCAGTTTTTCGATGATTCTGGCCGCAAGTAGTGCCGCGCTTTGGGGGTCGCTCCCCGAAAGGTGCAGAATCGCGAACTCGTCACCGCCGACCCGCGCCAAGGTGTCGGCTTCGCCACGCAGCTGGCTGAGGATGCTTGCTACGGAGCGTAGCAGTTCGTCGCCGCCGGTGTGCCCCATGTTGTCATTGATCTGCTTGAAACGGTCGAGATCCAGGAGAAGCACGGAGAAGGGATCGCCGAACCGTTCGTGGCGGGAAACTGCCCGGGCGAAATCCTCGGACAGCATCACCCGGTTGCCGACCTCGGTGAGAGGGTCGTGGCGGGCCATGTGTTCGATCCGAAGACGGCTCTCGCGGCTGGCGGTAACGTCTCGTCCGACGCCGCGATAGCCCATGAAGTTGCCTGCCTTGTCGTAGATCGCCTTGGCCGTAAACGACCAGATTGCCAACTCGCCTCCCAGTTGGACGCAAATGTCCTGATCGCGGAAGGATTGCTTGGCGGTCAGGCAGGCGACGAGGCTTTCCCGGCAATCACGCTCCCCGATGCTGACGGACGAAAACGGAATGATGCTGGTGATCGGCCTTCCATTGACCATGTTCTCGGGAACTTGAAGCTGATCATAGAAGCGTGTCGAGGCGCGCTCGAGATTGAAGTCGCTGTCGACGCCCCACAGCCAGTCTGCAGTGTTTTCCTCGAAGTCGTTTAGGAGCAGGTTGATCACATCAAGCTGCTCGTCGGCGGCCATTTGGGCTCGGACACGCTCGGTCAGGCTCCGGCAGACGGCGAGGGATGAGCGGATAATGATGGCAGCGAAGACCAGGTACAGAGCGAAGAGGTAAGCGCCAACTATCGTGGGGTCGAGCGAAAGCGCGATCGCTGCGCCGACCGCCACCGTGCCGCAGAAGACGATCGATGCGGGCGGGATGGTTGCCAGCGCGAACCCGCCACCACCGGCCATGCCCACAGTGAGCGCAATCAACACCATGCGTTGGGTTTCGTCGGCCGTGCCGTAGGAGACGATGTCGAGCGCCGCCCAGAGGCTGCTCAGTACAGCGGCATAGACAACTGCACGGATCGTTCCGCGCAAGCTGGCACGGTCCCGTGCCGCATATTTGCGATGCCTCCACCAGGTTATGCTGGTGTAAAGGGCGATAGCCGCGACAAGGGAACAGATAATATTGACCGAAATCTCATCCGGACTGCCCCGGAAGACAAAGATCGCAAGTGTTGCATTGCAGAGGTTTGCGGCCATCATCCATGGCGTACTTGCACGCACGACGCCAAGGCGAACGGCGCGGATGCGCTCCGCCTCTTCCGCTGTCTGCTGCCCTTCACCAAGGCGCAAGAAGCGGTCGAACATCCTGGTTATCGGATCGGCTACATGCGCAAGGATTCGTCTCTCCATTCCGCAATCTATAGCCGCTATATTTTAAGTCCGCGTAAATTAGTTATGTCATGTTGTTCCGGACACCCAAGTATTCGGGGCCGTCTGAAACAACACGTGCCTCTTCAGGTGAGGATGGGTGTCGGGTACTTTTGGGTGATCGAAATCCCGGCCTTGCAGATGCTGCATGCCGATGCGCCGCATGACTGCGATGGAGCGGTGATTGTCATGCACTGCGAAGGCGTAGACTTCCGGTAGTCTCAGGGCATCGCGAGCGTGTGCAAGCAGTTGAGCCGCGGCCTCGGATATATAGCCGCTGCCCCAGTAGCGCGTCGCAAGTCTCCAGCCGATTTCCATCGCTCCAGCCGGCAGAATTCCGGGCAGGTCCACAGGGGAAAGTCCACAGAAGCCCATCGCTTCGTTCGTATCGCGATCAGCGACAGCATAGAAGCCGAGCCCTGTGTCGGCGATCATGGTGCGATTGCGGTCGAAGAGCAGGTCGCATTCTTCGTGGCTGCGGCGAAACGGAAAGAAGGCCATCACCTTCTCATCCCGGTTTATCTCGCGAAACAGATTGCGGTCATCCTCTCGCCAATTGCGAATGATGAGCCGCTCTGTTTCGACAATGATCATGAGATGCCCATCAGCCTGTGACGAAGTCCGTCTTGCGGTAGCCCTGAAGATAGAGGAGGGCGGTCAGATCACCATGATCGATGCGGATCTTGGCCTCTGCCGCGACGGCCGGTTTCGCGTGCAGCGCCACGCCGGAGCCTGCGGCGCCCAGCATGCCCAAGTCATTCGCGCCGTCGCCGACGGCAATTGCATCACTCGCCGAAATGCCTAGCCGTCCTGCAATCTCGAAGAGGGAGTCGACCTTGGCCTGTTTGCCCAGGATCGGTTCGGCCACTTCACCGGTAAGAACGCCATCTTGCTCGATCAGGATGTTGGCGCGGTTTTCGTCAAAGCCGAGCATTGCGGCAATGGGGGCGGTGAAAACCGTAAAGCCGCCGGAAACCAGCGCGGCATAGCCACCTCTGGCCCGCATCGTCGCAATCAGTTCGCGGCCGCCGGGCGTGAGGGTGATCCGTCGGGCAATGACATCATCCACGACAGAGATCGGAAGTCCCTTCAGCAGTGCAACGCGCTCCCGAAGCGCAGGCTCGAAAGCGATCTCGCCATTCATGGCGCGCGCCGTGATCTGGGATACCTGGTCCTTAAGCCCGACCTCGGCTGCCAGTTCATCGATGCATTCCTGGCCAATCATGGTCGAATCCATGTCGGCGATCAGGAAGGACTTGCGCCGGGTCTCGGCGTCCTGCACAGCCACATCTACGGGAGAACCCGCAAGAACCACACGGATCAGTCGTTCGGCTTCGATGGCGTCCGTACCGTCCGGAAGTGGAATGTCGCAAGCGATGCCGTCCGCCAGCCAGTAGAGACGACTGGATGCCACAGCCTCTGCTGCCTTCTCGGCGAGTGCCGGGGTCAGAACAGGGTTTGACGGATTGGCGACAAGCGTGGCAACGAAGGCCATGATGGAAGATCCTAGCAAGAACAATGACGCGATCCTGATAACCGGGCCGACCGCCAGCGGCAAGTCCGCGCTTGCCCTCGATCTGGCCCGCCGCCACGATGGCGTCGTAATCAATGCCGACAGCATGCAGGTCTATGACACCTTGCGCGTTGTCACCGCCCGCCCGGACGAAGCCGAAATGGAGGGCGTTCGTCATGAACTCTACGGCCATGTCCCGGCCAGCCAGAGTTACTCGACCGGGGATTGGTTGCGGGAGGTTGATCGGCTGCTGGGGCGGCTGCGCGGCGAGGGACGGCTACCCGTTATCGTCGGGGGGACAGGTCTGTATTTCAAGGCGCTGACCGGTGGGCTTTCGAACATGCCCGCCATTCCGGATGCGTTGCGGGTGGAGCTCCGGCAGCGGCTTATCGCCGGAGGTTCGGACGCGCTTCATGCGCAGCTTTCGGTGCTCGATCCGCAGATGGCCAAGCGTCTCAATCCTGGTGACGGCCAGCGGATCGTGCGGGCGCTGGAAGTGTTCTCGGCCACCGGCCGTTCCATCGCGGACTTTCAAAACAACTCGGGCCCAAAGCTTGTCGATCCCGAGCGTGCCCTGAAGCTTGTCGTTCTGCCAGAACGCACGGTGCTTCACGATCGGATCAATCGGCGGTTCGCAAAGATGATGGATGCGGGGGCCATTGAAGAGGTCGAGGCGCTTCTGTCGCTCCATCTCTCGCCGGAAATGCCCGCAATGAAGGCGATCGGAGTTTCGCAGATTGCAGACATGCTGCAAGGGCGTGTGACACGGACAGAGGTTGTCGAGCTGGCATCTGCGGCTACGCGGCAATATGCCAAGCGACAGATGACCTGGTTCCGCAACCAGATGGATGATAGCTGGCAAAGGATCGATCCGGCGACCTACTGGACCAGCTGATGGTGCCTCAATCGCGCTTGTAGAGGCTCGAAAGCGGCTTCTTCAAGATGCTGTCACGCAAGGATGAGCCGCCCTCGCGGCGTACCGGTTGAGAACCGAATGTCGCCGACGGTGGCTCGCCCGCATAGGCCGGCGTTGAGGTCATTGCTGGCGCCGGTGCATCGGAGCGTGGACGGGGAACGTCGTCGAGACCGGCGCGGGGCAGCATGTCGGGGCGGTAAGGCTCGATGGTCGGCGTCTCTGATGCCGCCAGGGTCTTGCGCTGAACGGGTGGTTCGTAGGCCGGGCGCGGCGCAGTCTGCATTGGGGGCATCGGCGTCGGCGCAGGTGCGGCCGGTCGAGGAGCAGCAACAGGACGGCGATTGTCGTACCGATCATCGTCCTCGAATTCCTCATCGTCATAGATGCCATCGGGAGCATTCGGTACGCTGCCAGCGCCGCCAAAGCTGCTGTCGAAGGCTTGCTGGAAGGCGGAGATATCGGGACCCGCGATGGCGCGCATGCGACCGACGATCGTACGCAAGTCGACGGTGTCGGGTGTCTCCTCGGTGTATTTCGCGTTGACACCGTTGGCCTTTGGCAGGGCGGATTCCGCGACGCGGGTGAAGCGCATGCGCATGGGCACGGCGATCGCTTCACCGAAGGCGATGGCCTCCCCATTGCCGATCGAGGAGATGAAGCTGGTTGTCGAAATTGAGCTGTCGGGGATCGCCGAGCGGATGATCTCCTGGTCACGATCATTGGCCAGACGCATGGCGAAAAGCGTCGAGCACTGCGACAGGATTGTCTGGTCGAGTTCGCCCGGGCGCTGGGTGATCACGCCGAGTGAAACACCGTACTTACGACCTTCTTTCGCGATACGGGCGATCGCCTGGCGCGTCGGGAAGAAGCCAAGGTTTGGATCGGCCGGCACATAGCGGTGGGCTTCCTCGCAGACGACCAGCATGTGGATCGCACCGTTCGACCAGAGCGCCAGTTCGAAAGCCATGCGGCAGAGAACGGAGGCGACCGAGTTGACGACTTCGGAAGGAATGCCGGCCAGCTGGAACGTCGAGATCGGGCGATCATCTCCCGGAATACGGAAGATATGCGCGATCGTCTCCATGATCGTGTCGCTGATCGTGTTGTTGGAGAACATGAAATGATAGCGCGGGTCGTTGACCGCCGACATGATGCGCATCTTGAGTGACCGCAGGAACGGTTTTTCGCTGCGGCCTTCGAGACGACCGATGCGCTCGTCAATGAGCGCAAGCAGGTCGGCGATGCGGTAGGGCACCGGCGTGTCGGCGGTCATCGAACTCTTATCGGCCATTCGGCGCATCAGCGCGCTTTCATTGCCGCGGAAGGCACGTTTTGCTTCCGGCATGAGATCGCGCAGGATGTCGAGCTCTTCGGGTACCGGCGGGCGTCCGCGGAACAGGACTTCCGCGAACTCCTCCAACCGCATCAGCCAGAAGGGCAGGTCGAGCGTGTCGGTATCGATGACGACGGCAAGCTTGGGAAAGGCTGCGGCAAATTCGTTGTGTGGGTCGAGGATCAAGATGCGGAGCTTCGGATCGCTCTCGATTGCCTTGCGCAGCAGAAGCGACACCGCCGTGGATTTGCCGACGCCGGTCGAGCCGACGACCGCAAAGTGCTTGGACAGCATGGACGGAATGTGGATCGTGGCGTCGATCGTTTCGTCCTGCGTGAGTTTGCCGACGACGGCGGTGTCCCCGAGGCGCGTGTCATAGATGCGCAGAAGGTCGGCTGCGCGAATGCGATGGGCGATTGCTCCGAGGTAAGGGTAGCGGGAAATGCCAGTCGAAAAGACTTCCTTTCCGTCTTCCTGCACGAAGACTTCACCGAGCAACTCGACTTCGATCAGGAATTGGTTGTCGGCGCCTTCGCCCCAGTCCTTGCCTTCCGTCTGCATCGAGTAAGCGAGCGCCACGACGCGGTTCTTTCCAACGCTGATCGAAATCAACCGACCGACGGACCAGAGTTCGGTGAGGTCTGTGCCGCCGTCCTCGGCGACCGCAGCAATTGTCGCGCGTGAGCCATTGCAGGCGACGACTCGTCCCAGCATCCGGTTGCCAGGCCGCATACCATCGCGGCGCTCCTGGTCTCCGGCGTCGCCGGACTTGTGAAGATCATCGTTCGACAAGCGCATTCTCCCTGCTTGCGCAAGCTTAGACGCGATCGCTTAAAACTTCGTGTAATCGTTAGCCCCGCGGTGAGGTTTTGTCGCAGGCTGCGCAACAAAATTTCGCGATCAGCAGCAGAAATGTGCGAAAGATGCGTTGACGCTGGAGGGCTTTCTGGCTAACACTTCGGCCCATGAAAAACTCGGTTGCACTTATCGTGGTGGGACGGCGCATGGGCAGGATGGTGTAACCATCCGGCGGTAGCCACCCATGCGCTAGATGACAGGCTCCTCAAGGGGCCTTTTTTTATGCCCTGAACCGGGTTATCAGCCCCAAAACCAAGAAGGCAGATGGAAACACAGCATGACGGGTAAAGACAATCAGATGACTGGCGCCGAGATCGTCCTGCGCGCGCTCAAGGATAACGGTGTCGAGCATATCTTCGGCTATCCCGGTGGGGCCGTGCTTCCGATCTATGACGAGATCTTCCAGCAGGAAGAGATCCAGCACATTCTCGTGCGCCACGAACAGGGCGCAGGTCACGCTGCGGAAGGTTACGCAAGGTCGACCGGCAAGGTCGGTGTCATGCTGGTCACATCCGGCCCCGGTGCCACCAATGCGGTGACCCCGCTGCAGGACGCGCTGATGGACAGTGTTCCGCTTGTCTGTATCTCCGGCCAGGTTCCGACCTCGCTGATCGGTTCGGACGCCTTCCAGGAGTGTGATACCGTTGGCATCACGCGCCCCTGCACCAAGCACAACTGGCTGGTCAAGGACGTCAACCAGCTGGCCTCGATCATCCATGAAGCCTTCCGCATCGCCCAGACGGGCCGTCCGGGTCCGGTTCTCGTCGATATTCCAAAGGACATCCAGTTCGCCACCGGCACCTATACGCCGCCGGATGCGCATAAGGCGCTGAAAAGCTATCAGCCGAAGGTGACGGGCGATGCCCGTGCGATCCAGGCAGCCGTCGAGCTGATGGCGTCCGCCCGCCGCCCGATCATCTATTCCGGCGGTGGTGTCATCAATTCGGGACCGGAAGCGACCAAGCTCCTGCGCGAACTGGTTTCGCTGACCGACTTCCCAATCACGTCGACCTTGATGGGCCTCGGCTGCTATCCGGCCTCGGGCAAGAACTGGCTCGGCATGCTCGGCATGCACGGTTCCTACGAAGCCAACATGGCGATGCATGACTGTGACGTCATGGTCTGCATCGGCGCGCGCTTCGACGACCGCATCACGGGTCGCCTGAACGCCTTCTCGCCGAATTCCAAGAAGATCCATATCGACATCGACCCGTCGTCGATCAACAAGAACGTTCGCGTCGACGTGCCGATCACCGGCGATGTCGGTCGGGTTCTCGAAGACATGGTCCGCGCCTGGCGCGCCCTGCCGAAGAAGCCCGAGGCGTCGCAGACGGCTGAGTGGAATGCGACCGTCGCCAAGTGGAGAGCCCGCAACTCCTTCGCCTATACGCCGTCGAAGGACGTCATCATGCCGCAATATGCCCTGCAGCGGCTCTATCAGCTGACCAAGGATCGGGACACCTACATCACGACCGAAGTCGGCCAGCACCAGATGTGGGCCGCCCAGTACTACGGCTTCGAGCAACCGAACCGCTGGATGACCTCGGGCGGCCTGGGCACCATGGGCTATGGCCTGCCGGCGGCGCTCGGCGTGCAGATCGCCCATCCGGACGCGCTCGTCATCGACATTGCCGGTGATGCCTCGATCCAGATGTGCATTCAGGAAATGTCGGCCGCCATCCAGTATGAGGCGCCGATCAAGATCTTCATCCTGAACAACCAGTACATGGGCATGGTCCGCCAGTGGCAGCAGCTTCTGCACGGTAATCGTCTGTCGAACTCCTATACAGAAGCCATGCCTGACTTCGTCAAGCTGGCCGAGGCCTATGGTGCCGTCGGCATCCGCTGCGAAAAGCCCGATGATCTCGATGGCGCGATCCAGGAGATGATCGACGTCAAGAAGCCTGTGATCTTTGACTGCCGCGTGGCCAATCTCGCCAATTGCTTCCCGATGATCCCGTCGGGCAAGGCCCACAACGAGATGCTATTGCCGGACGAGGCGACCGACGAAGCGGTTGCCAATGCCATCGATGCCAAGGGCCGTCAGCTCGTCTGACCGGGAGGAACAAGACCATGAACGCACATCTTCAGCCGACCGGCTCGGCCTATTTCATCGCCAAGGAAACCGCCACGATCGAAAGCCACACGCTTTCGGTTCTGGTCGACAACGAGCCGGGCGTTCTCGCCCGCGTCATCGGCCTGTTCTCCGGTCGTGGCTACAACATCGAAAGCCTCACGGTCTCCGAGACGGAGCACGAGGCGCATCTGTCGCGCATCACCATCGTGACGCGTGGCACGCCTGGCGTGCTCGAACAGATCAAGGCGCAGCTTGAACGCATCGTGCCCGTTCACCGCGTCCTTGACCTGACGGTGCGGGCGCGAGATCTCGGTCAGGAGCGTCCGATCGAGCGGGAAGTGGCTCTGGTGAAGGTGGTTTCCGCTGGCGAGATGCGTGCCGAGACGCTCCGACTGGCCGATGCCTTCCAGGCGAAGGTTGTCGATGCGACCGTCGACCACTTCATCTTCGAGATTACGGGCAAGTCGTCCAAGATCGACCAGTTCGTTTCGATCATGAAGCCGCTCGGCCTCAACGAGATCTGCCGCACCGGCATTGCTGCGATGAACCGCGGCCCGCAGGGCATGTAAGGAGTTCGAGAATTCCCGAACCGAAAAAGGGCGGCCTCGCGGTCGCCCTTTTTTGTTGCCTGCCGTTTTCAGTTCATGCCGAGCAGGTCGAGGAGTCCCATCTGCTGCGGTGCCGGAGGCAGATCAGCGTCCGCCTTTTTCGGCTTTTCCTTGGCTGGCTTCTCAGTGGCCTTGGCCTTCGAAGCTTTCTCCAGTTTGTCAGAAGCTGCCTCGACTTCTGCCGGATCGGCCCTCTTATTTGAGGTTTTTTTCGCCTTCGCTGCCGTCTCCTGTACCGCCGCGGTCTCGACTTTTTGACCCTCCGCCTCGGTCGTGGTCAGCATCGCGGTCAGGGCATGCCGGAGGGTTGCGGGTCTCAGGCTGTAGTGGATGTACTGGCCCTTCTTCTCGCCTTCGATCAGTTCGGCGTTTTCGAGGATCGAGAGATGCTGGGAGATAGAGGGCTTTGCCATGTCGAAGCGGGCAGCGATCTCGCCGGCGGTCAGGGTCGACTGAGACAGGTGCACCAGCATCATCCGGCGCGGATCGGAGGCGAGCGCGTGAAAGACACGGGATGAGATCTTGTCCATTGCCGGATGCGGTTGTGTCTTGCCGCGTTTTGCCATGTCATGCCCCTCAGCCTGCGGTTCTCACACCGCAATTTTCGAATTAGGCAATCTCCTAATTTCCTGAGGGACTGCGGTAAAGTGCCTGAGCTGCAGGGCCTGTGGATAGATCGCGATTTTGCGATGGTCAGAAGCCGATCGGGATCTCGGGCTTGTTCAGCATGAGCCAGAGGATGGCCATGACCGAGAAGAAGGCGGGAAAGCCGCAGGCAAACCAGATGCGGAAGAGCCTATGATAGCGGGGCGGCAGCGAAGTGTCGGCGGTGGCGGCCTCGCGCGCGAGATTGCGCAGCCGGATCTGGATCCAGACGACGGGCAGCCAGAAGAGACCGACGACGACATAGAGGATGAGCGACAGCAGCACCCAGCCTGATGTTAGCGGCCAGCCGATTTCGTAGGCGAGCCAGGCGCCGGTGATCGGCTGCAGGATGGCGGCCGTCGCAGTGAATAGCGTGTCAGCGATGACCACCGTACCGGCGACATGGGCGATGTGGGCGGGATTGCCGGTCCTGTGCGCTAGCAGCATGAAGAAGGCGATGCCCGCGCCCGTGCCGAAAAGTACGGTGGCCCCGATCACGTGGACAAAGCGCAGGACCTCCTCCAACATCTTAGCGCTCCTCCAGGACAGCAAGGGTCGCGAGGGTCAGCAGGATCGAGGGCAGGACCTTGACCAGCGGTCCCAGCGGATCGAGCCAGAGGGTCGGTTCGATCAGCGTTCCGCCGGCGAGATAGGCGAGCGACACGGCGATCATGCCGAGCATCGCCCGTTTTGCCCAGGGCTGGACCAGGATTGCCAGGCCGAGCGCGATGTCGAGCAGGGATGTGAGGATGGTGACTGTCAGCGCCATTCCGGCCGACATGCTGGCGCCGAAGCGCAGCGACGTGGTCACGGGATCAAGGAGCGGCACCAGACCAGAGACAATCCAGAACAGCGAGAGCGTCAGGATCATCAAGGGCTTCAGGAGGTAGAGACGGGCGAACCAGAGGTCCTGAACGGCGGCGGGCTCCGTTGCCAGCCGCAGCGTCGGGTCGGGCGCTGACAGGGTCGGGCGGGCTTTGTCCGGTGCCACGCCGATGCCGCTGATCCGGATTGCCGTGGAGCGCAAGGGTGAACGCCAGCCGAGGCGCCCGGCAAGATCGGCGCCAATGGAGATGGGGCGAGCGAGGGCTGATGGCAAGCGGATAACCGGCGCGTCGGCAAGGCCGAGCCACCGGCGGTAAATGCATGCCATCTCCTCGACACTGCGGGTCGGTTGGCCTGCAACAACCAGATCGGAGCCTGGCGCGATGCCGCCCTCGACGGCGTCGAGCACGGCTTGTGCCACGTCATGCACATGGACGGCGTTCATCGGGCTTTCGGCGTCCACCAGCGGCAGGACACCGGGGAAGGAGGCAATGGCGCGGAGCAGGGCGGTACCACCATAGGCATTGCGTCCGACCACGACGGTTGGACGCAGGATCACATGCGGGAGGCCGGAGGCCGCGAGTGCGCGGTCGGCCTCAAGCTTGGTCGTCATGAATGCGGTGCCGGCGCTCGCGAGGTTTTCGGGTGCCGAGATCTGGATGATGAGCGGAGGCGCGGCGTACGTGGCGGCCGCCTGTTGCAGGGCGAGCATGGCGTCCCGCTGCACGGCCACGAGATCGTCGCGCAACCCGTCCTGCAGTGCGCCGGCGCAGTTGATTACCGCGGTGACGCCGTCGAGCAGTGGCTGCCAGTCCGCTGCTTGCCGGAGCGTGCGGAGATCGCGGGCGATCCAGGTTGCCGCGGGAAAGCGGGCGCTGGCCTGCCTGGTGTCGCGGCCAAGGCCGGTGACCGGGTGGCCGGCTTGGCCGAGCGTGAGCAGAACCTGCTGGCCGATGAAGCCGGTTGCGCCAAGGACGAGGATGGTCATGCGTTCACTTTCCGCCGTGCCGGTGAAGATCAGAGCATTTCCAGCGGCATTTTGCGCGCCGGTGGCGGGAAGGCAGCGTCAAGGCGTGCCCAGTCTTCATCGGAGATTTCGAGATCCACGGCGTCGCGATTCTCGTGCAGGCGGCGAATGTTCGAGGTTTTCGGGATCGGGATGACGCCGTCACGCTCCAACAGGAAGGCAAGGGCAACCTGTGCCGGGGTCGCCTGATAGGCCTTGGCGATGTGAATGAGTTCGGGATGGTGCAGGATGCGGCCCTGCTCGATCGGGGAATAGGCCATGATCGGGACGCCATGCTCCTGGCACCAGGGCAGGAGGTCGAATTCGATGCCTCGGCGGGAGAGATTGTAGAGGACCTGATTGACGGCGCAGTTCTTGCCATCGGCCACGGAGAAAAGCTCTTCCATGTCGTCGAGGTCGAAATTCGAGACGCCCCAGGCGCGAATTCTGCCCGCAGTTTTCAGTTCTTCCATCGCCGCGACCGTGTCTTCGAGCGGGTCTTGACCGCGCCAGTGCAGGAGATAGAGATCGAGATGGTCGGTCCCCAGCCGGTCGAGGCTGGCATGGCAGGCCTTGATCGTGCCGTCGTAGCTCGCATTCCAGGGCAGGACCTTGGAGACGAGGAAGGCGTCTTCGCGCCGATCCTTCAGCGCTTCGCCCACAATGCGTTCGGCACCGCCATCGCCATACATCTCGGCCGTGTCGATCACCGTCATGCCGAGATCGAGCGCCAGCCTTATGGCGTCGACTTCCGCCTTGGCCTCGGATTTCGTTTCGCCCATCATCCAGGTGCCGAAGCCGAGCGTCGGGATCTCCGTGCCGCCCGGCAGGATGACAGTGGGGATGGTCTCATGCATGGTGATCCTCCTTGAGGCGGGATGCGCGAAGGATAGCGAGGCGGTCCCGCGAGGCAAGCGACAAAGTGGCTTCGCATCGTGTCACCATAACAAGATAGCTGATGGCTTCGGTTCAAAGGACAGCTAGGCTGACATAAAAAGTCGGGAGAAACATCCATGTCGGCCGATACGCTTTTTGCGCTCGTCCTCTTTGCCTTCGCGACCTCCATCACGCCGGGGCCGAACAACATGATGCTGTTTGCGTCGGGCGTGAATTTCGGCTTCCGGCGGACGGTGCCGCATATGTTCGGGATCGGGGCCGGCTTCTTCTCCCTCCTGATCGGTGTCGGCATGGGCCTTGGCGCGCTGCTCTCCGCCTATCCGCCAGCCTTCATCGCGCTCAAGGTTGCCGGTGGGCTTTATCTATTGTGGATCGCTTGGAAGATCGGCTCGTCTCGTTCAATGGGCGAGGGGGAGGCCAAGGCACGACCGATGACGTTTCTAGGCGCTGCCGCCTTCCAATGGGTCAATCCGAAGGCCTGGGTGATGGCGGTAACGGCCATGGCCGTCTATCCAAATCCGGAGCACTATGCTTTGACTGTCGGGATCGTTGCGCTGGTCTTCGCGGCCGTCAATGTTCCCAGTGTCTCGACCTGGGCAGGGTTCGGCTCGGCGCTCAGGGAGTGGCTATCGGTTCCCGTCAGGCTCAAATGGTTCAACATCACCATGGCTTTGCTGCTCGTGCTCAGCCTCTGGCCAATGCTGAAATAGGAGCTCCGATGTCTGGCCATCACCACGACCACGATGATCATCACCATCACGACAACCAGTATTCGGACATGCAGGCGCGAGTGAAGGCGCTCGAAACGCTGCTGACCGAAAAGGGCCTGATCGATCCTGATGCAATCGATGCGATCGTCGAGACCTACGAGACGAAGGTGGGCCCAAGAAATGGCGCGCGGGTCGTAGCCAAGGCCTGGGCCGATCCCGCATTCGCTGACTGGCTGAGGCGCGATGCAACGGAAGCGATCGCCAGCCTCGGCTATACCGGACGGCAGGGCGAGCATATGCGCGCCGTCTTCAACACGCCCGACACCCATAATCTCGTCGTCTGCACGCTGTGCTCCTGTTATCCCTGGTCGGTGCTCGGCCTGCCGCCGGTCTGGTACAAGGCGCCGGCATATCGTTCCCGGGCGGTAATCGATCCGCGCGGCGTGCTCGCCGAATTCGGCGTGAGCCTGCCGGAGGAGATGCGGATCCGCGTCTGGGATTCGACGGCGGAACTGCGCTATCTCGTCGTGCCCTTACGTCCCGCTGGAACCGAGGGGATGGACCAGGAGGCGCTTGCCGATCTCGTGACGCGCGATTCGATGATCGGTACCGGTCTGGCGCTCGATCCGGAGGGTTCGCGATGAACGGGCCGCATGATCTCGGCGGGCAGATGGGCTTCGGTCCGGTTGCTCCCGAGACTGACGAACCTTACTTTCATGCCGAATGGGAAAAGCGTGCGCTCGGGATCACGCTCTCCTGCGGGGCTTTCGGCGCCTGGTCGATCGACGAGAGCCGGCATGCGCGCGAGATTATTCCGCCTGCCAGCTATCTGGCGGCAAGTTATTACGAGGTCTGGATCCGCGGTATCGACATGCTGCTTGAGCGACATGGTTTTGCCACTGCCGAGGAGCTGTCGCAGGGCCGGCACCTGGAGCAGGGACGCGCGCCGAAGCGCGTGCTGAAGGCGGACATGGTCGAAGGCGTGCTGGCCCGTGGCGGGCCTTGTGACCGTCCCGTCGAGACCGAGCCGAAGTTTGCTGTCGGTGACAGGGTGCGCACGAGGAACTTCCATCCGATCGGCCACACGCGTCTGCCGCGTTATGCGCGGGCGAAGACGGGTGTCGTGGAGGCAGTGCAAGGCGGGTTCGTTTTCCCTGATGACAACGCCCATGGACGGGGTGAAAACCCGCAATGGGTCTATACGGTCGTCTTCACGGGAGACGAGATCTGGGGCGAGGGTGCCGATCCGACGCTGACCGTCTCAATCGATGCCTGGGAGAGCTATCTTGAGCGTGTGTGACACGGTGACCGATCTTGCGGCATCGCCGGGCCTGCCGCGCTCGGCCGAAGGGGCGCCCGTTTTTGCCGAACCTTGGCAGGCGCAGGCCTTTGCCATGACCGTGCATCTCCACGCGGGAGCCGTTTTCAGCTGGGCGGAATGGGCGGAGAGCCTGTCTGCCGAAGTGCATCGCCCGGGGCGAGCCGCAGACGGATCCGACTATTTCGATGCCTGGGTCGCGGCCTTGGCGGGACTTCTAGAGCGCAAGGGGCTGGCCGATCGCGACACCGTCGAGGCCTTGCGCGAAAGCTGGCAGCGAGCGGCGGAGGCGACCCCGCATGGTGCGCCGATTGAGCTAGCGAACGACCCGCTCAGGGGCTGATGTCCACGATTTGTTCTGATTTTGCCGGGTTTGGCCTTGCATCGGGCGTACGAATCCGCGCATGACCTAGGCCATGCAATTCGCGCCCCAGCAAGACGAGGCCCTCAAGGCCGTTTCGAAATGGCTGAAGGAGGGGAAATCCCCCGTCTTCCGGCTGTTCGGCTATGCGGGTACGGGCAAGACGACGCTGGCCAAGCACTTTGCCGAACATGTCGACGGCGACGTGCTGTTTGCGGCCTTTACCGGCAAGGCGGCGCAGGTGCTTCGCTCGCGCGGGGCCTCGAACGCCAAGACCATTCATTCGCTGATCTACCGCCCGCGCGGCGAGGAAGCTGTCGAGGATGAGGAAACCGGCAAGACCTCGATTGCGCCGATGTTCTCGATCAACCGCCAGAGCCCGGTCGCCAAGGCGGCACTGATTGTCATCGACGAATGCTCGATGGTTGACGAGGCGCTCGGGCGCGACCTGATGAGCTTCGGCACGCCAATCCTGGTGCTCGGCGATCCCGGTCAGCTTCCGCCTGTCTCCGGTGGCGGCTTCTTCACCGACCAGGAGCCGGATTATCTGCTGACCGAGATCCATCGCCAGGCGCGCGACAACCCGATCATCCAGCTCGCGATGCATATCCGCGAGGGCAAGGAGATCATGTATGGCGATTACGGCACGACGGCCCGGGTGATCTCGAAGAATGAGGTGACGCAGGATCTTGTGCTGGGGGCGGATCAGGTGCTCGTCGGCACCAACAAGACACGGCGGCGCTACAACATGCGGCTGCGCGAGCTGAAAGGCTTCACCGCTGACTATCCGCAGGCTGGCGACAAGCTGGTCTGCCTCAGGAACGATCAGGTCAAGGGCCTGCTCAACGGCTCACTGTGGCAGGTCATGACCTCGTCGCGCGAGACGGTGAAGCCGGGCATCAACCTGTTGATCAAGCCTGAAGACGACGACATGGATCGCGGGGCTGCCAAGATCAAGCTGTTGAAGGCGGCCTTCGAGGACATCGAGACCGAGATCCCCTGGTCGACGCGCAAGCGTTACGACGAGTTCGACTACGGCTATGCGCTCACCGTGCACAAGGCCCAGGGTTCGCAATGGAACGATGTCGTGCTGTTCGACGAGAGCTGGGCGTTCCGAGATACGCGCGAGCGCTGGCTCTACACCGCCGTCACCCGCGCGGCGGAAACGCTCACCATCGTCCGGTGAGCGTCCGCAATCATTTCGTCTTCAGAGCCGAAAGCGTCGCCATAAGGGCCATCGTATCCTTGCCGGATGCCGTCGCCGTTTCAGAGAGAGGCCTTGCGGTATCTGCGGCCGTGAAACCGGCTTCTTTGAGCGCAGTGACAATCTCCTGATCGGATTTGCCGAGCAGCGGTGCCACCTGTGTTGGGGTCCCACTGGCGACAACGTTGATCATGGCGAAGGCCGGATTGCCGCCCGCACCGGTCGCCGTGCCGGTGATGGCAGGCCAGGCGAAGATGACGCCTGCCACGAGACAGAGGGCGAGCGACAGAGCCATCGGCAAGCGCCTGAAATAAGCAAGAAACGGACGCCAGTTCTTCCAGACATGCAGGACGAAGGGCAGGATCAGAACCATGCTCAGCCATTCATGCATCTCGCGGAAGGCGGAGGTCCCGAAGTGGAAAAACAGTGCAACGCCCGAAAACAGGGAGATAAGGAACAGACCTGTTGTCAGGGGGGTGGCGTAACGGGAGAGCAGGCTCGGCATCTGGGCACCTCGCTGGTTGGGAATATCCCGCTCGTAGCGCCGCCGCCTGTCGATGTCGTCTTAAACTTCCTCCACTATTGATGATCTTCAAGCTCTGCAGCAGCCGCTCAATTGGCCACCATGCCGAGCAGCACCGCCTTCGCCACCGCCTGGAACCGGTTCTGGGCGTCCAGCTTCTCCACGATGCTTGCTTCCAGAGAGGCGACTTCCTCCGTCTTCAATTCCAGCGTCCGCCCTATGCGGATGGGAGTATAGCCCTCTGCCATCAACTGCAGGCAGCGGCTCTCCATATCCGTGAGGTCGGGACCTCTCTGCTCGGAGCTTAGGCGGCCAGGTGCCCGTTCTTCATGATCAAGAAGGGCGTTGAGTTGCTGAAGCTGTCGATGGGTGGTGGAGAGATTGGTGGCCAATTCCCTGCGCCGCGCAAGCAAGGCCTCCTCCATTATGAGATTGGCTTCGCTCTTGGAGTTCGCGGTCGACAGGGTGTCGAACAGGTCCTGGATCATCGAGATTGGCATGCCCACCTCACGGCAGACATTGATGATGGCCATGCGGGCGACCTCATTTTTGCTGTAGACCCGCATGAGGCCAATCCGTTGGGCGGTGATCAGCCCCTTTTCCTCATAGAAATGCAGCGTTCTGTGGGTGACACCGAAGAACTCCGCCATCTCCGCTATGGCCACGGGTTCTCTGGGTGGTGGCCGGCTCAGGGCGATATCCGGGAAGAATTCACCCTTTCCGTTTGGGCTGGATGCACTGGTGATCGGCTGCAGCTGGTATGGTTCGTTCGACATGTTCCCCTCCATGCTCAGTGTCGACGCGTTTGCTCAAGCCTATGGTGCTGCTTGTCTTCTCCGATTCCTCCCCATCAATTCCGTGTTTCGAATCTCCGCCTTCTGGAACAGTAGCGTATATTCGATTTTGGTGAAATAACTTTCGAAACTGCTGCCTTACTCAGCGAGAGCGGCTCTCGACCCTTGTTCAGCACGGCTTTGTCAGCGCTGCAGGGATGACCGTGCGATCAATTTGGATATCTCGGTGATGATCTCGGAACTTGGCCCCAGACCCGCCCATTGCTGCTGCGAACGACGTGCGGTGATGTAGGCGGCATCAGTTCCTTCAAGCGTATAGCGATATGTTGCATCGAGGCATTTCATCTGCCCCGTCGACAGTTCGTGCTTGTGGCAGAAACGGTAGATTGAGCCCGGTATGGTCAGGTTGGCGCCGGCGAACTGGTTGGCGATGACGCCGATTTCGAGACTGTCTCCGAAGGTTTCGTAGGTGCCGGAATTGATGGCTACATTGCTGCGCGATCGAAGATGCCGCAGTTCCAGCATCAAGGTGGTGCCGATGCCTTCCACCTTCAGTTCAAAGTGGAGCGGATGAGCGGCGCCGCCTTCAAAGAGTGGTTTTTCATCGTGGCGGGCGAAGGACACGGCCCAGAGGCGTGTATTCCACAGACGCGTGGCGTTGACGAAAATAGAGGCCAGCTTGTCGCCTCTTTCCGGCTGGCGGATGAAGAGGCGCGGCAGGGATCCTCTGTCATCCGCAACCGGATCGCTTTCGTCCGTAAAGCGGCCTGCAATCAACTCCGGGACGCCGCCGCCATGCTTCGGGCTTTCATTCGCCCTTCGCTCATATATGGGGACATAGCCGCCGAGCGGGATCCTGATCCGAAGCGGTTCGTCTAGACCCTCGCTGGCGTAGAACTGGTTCAGCAGTTTGCGCAATTTGCCCGCCTGCACACGGACGAGCGGGTCGGCGCCGGGATCAAAGCCGTCGCCGCGACTGAAGACGTCGATGCCGATCGTATATCCCTTCAACCGATGGGAAAGTCCAAGTTGCTCCATCTCGACGATGAATTTCAGGAAGGAGCGCAGCCGCTCCGATCGCGCGAATGTCTGGCTCCTCAGCACCCGCTGAAGGGCTTCCGAGACTTGTCCGTCACCGACCATGGCTTCCGTCGACATCGTTGCTCCCAACCGTTTCGGTGGACGCATGCGCGATCTTCTGCTGCGCTTTTGTGCGTTCCGTCACAATCGGCATCTTGACTAACGGATAGGCCAGTCGGGTCAATACCCCAAAGTCTAGGGGGCGGTGGCGGCTAACCGACAGTTGCCATACATCAATTTCGCGCATCTGTTCATTTGCGATTCTCGTTGGCGATCAATGTCGCGATGCCGTAAGGATGCGGCACTAACTTCATCCGGATCATGCCACCATGCCTGCCAAGCTCTCCGTCAATCTCAATGCCATCGCCATGCTGCGCAATCGCCGGGACCTTCCCTGGCCAAGTGTTGCCGATCTTGGGCGTATCGCGCTTCGCGCCGGTGCGAGCGGCCTGACGGTGCATCCGCGGCCCGACCAGCGCCATATCCGGTTCACGGATCTGCCCGTGTTGCGCGCGCTGATCGATGACGAGTTTCCGACGGCTGAGTTCAACATCGAGGGCTACCCGAGCGAGGATTTTCTGGCGCTATGCGAAGCGACGCAGCCGGAGCAGGTGACGCTTGTTCCCGATGATCCGTCGCAGGCGACATCAGATCATGGCTGGGACCTCAAGCGGCATCAGGATTTCCTGCGGGGTGTGGTGTCACGCCTGCGCGGCAAGGGCATGCGTGTGTCGTTGTTTGTCGACGGTGACGGGCAGGCGGAGCCAATGGCTCTCGCGAAGGCAACCGGTGCCGAACGTGTTGAACTCTACACCGGTCCGTACGGAGGCTGCTACGATGACGCGCAGGAGGCTGCGCGGCAGGTCGAACTCCTCGGACTGACGGCCGATGCCGCCCGGGCGGAAGGCCTTGCCGTCAATGCCGGGCATGATCTGACGGTTGCGAACCTGCCGCTCCTGGTGAAGCGTATACCCGATCTCGCCGAAGTGTCGATTGGCCATGGTCTGACCGCCGACGCGCTCGAATTCGGCATGGCCGAAACGGTAAGGCGCTTCTGCCGCGCCTGCGGTCAGAAGATCTGACACGCTGAGCGTCAGGCAGCCTGCCTGCCAAGGGTGCCGCCAAGGGCGAATTCGACGGCCGCTTCGGCATGAATGGTCGTGGAGTCGTAGCCCGGAAGGGGCAGGCTTTCAGGATCGAGGATCAGGCATATCTCGGTGCAGCCCAGGATGACGCTGTCGGCGCCATCTGCGCGCGCCTGCTCGATGATCGCCAATAGTTTTTCCCGCGAACACTCCTTGACGCTTCCGGCGCAGAGCTCGTCAAAAATGATGTTGTGGGTCGTTGTCCGACCGTCGGCGTCGGGGACCATGACCTCAATGCCTTGGTGCCGCATACGTTCGGCGTAGAAGCCGTGTTCCATCGTGTAACGGGTGGCGAGGAGGAGGGGACGGCAGGCGCCACTCCTCGCAAGGCATGTGGCGGTTTCATCGATGATGTTGATCAGCGGCAGACCGACGCGGGAGGCGACCTCATCGGCGACCAGATGCATGGTGTTGGTGCAAATAAGGATACAGTTCGCGCCAGCGCGCTCCAGACCTTCTGCGGCCCTTGCCAACCGGTCCGCCGCCTGATCCCAGCGACCCGCCTTCTGCAAGGCGACGATCTCTTCGAAATTGACGGAGTGCATGATGATCTCGCCGGAAGCCAGCCCGCCCAATCGTGCACGGACAGTCTCGTTGATCTGGCGGTAATAGACCGCCGAACTCTCGAAACTCATTCCACCAATCAAGCCAATCGTGCGCATGCGTCATTCCTCGTTTTTGTGATGGAAGAAGAATGATGCAGAAGCCCTGCATGGCGTTTGCATATTGTCCAGAAAATGCAGTGGTTGCCGCATCGTGATTTCGGCCATATACGCATTATGCGCGGAATTTTTGCGCCTTTCGGGGATTGTATCGGAGTGCATCGCGTGATTGACGACAGGGACAGGAAGATTCTGGACATACTTCAGCGCGATGCCGCGACGCCGGTGACGGACATCGCCGAGAGGGTGTCCCTCTCGGTCTCAGCCTGTTCGCGGCGCATCCAGAAGCTGGAGGAAAGCGGCTATATTGCCCGTCGCATCGCAGTGCTCGACCGCGAGAAAAGCGGTGTCCCCACCACGGTCTACGCACTGGTCAAGACCGCCCATCATGCCGACGACTGGATTGAAGAGTTTCGTCGTGCCATCAGCGACATTCCCGAGATTGTCGAGGCGCACCGGCTGACAGGGCATTACGACTATATCCTCAAGGTCGTGTTGCCGCGCGTGGAGCATTACGACGTTGTCTATCGAAGGCTCGTCAAGCGGGTCGAGTTGTTCGACGTGTCCGCCTCCATATCAATGGAGACGCTGAAGCAGGGGCTCGCCGTACCGGTTGATTACGCCGAGTAAGTTGTTCTTTCCAGAACGCAAAAAGGCCCCGAGACTGATGCCCCGAGGCCGTTCACGCAGCCTTGGATCAGGAAGCGTTGGAGACGGTGCGGTTGACGAGGGTGACCGACTTGTCGGCGTTCACCTTGT
>OGCL01000656.1_pt1 | contig 34907 bp, 43 predicted proteins | sample 1570041 | NCBI WGS metagenome assembly OGCL01 (sample SAMN06266162, study PRJEB24511) | hot springs metagenome | isolation source: Hot spring water | place: South Africa: Limpopo | collected 2015-06-22 | reverse complement strand
ATGGGCAGGCCGGAATCCTTGAGGATCTTCTTGCCCAGGTCTTCGTTGGTGCCCTTCATGCGGACGACCAGCGGCACCGACAGATTGACTTCCTTGGCTGCAGCGACCACGCCGGTGGCGATGGTGTCGCACTTCATGATGCCGCCGAAGATGTTGACCAGGATGCCCTTGACCTTGGTGTTCTTGAGCATGATCTTGAAGGCCTCGGTGACCTTCTCGGTCGTGGCACCGCCGCCGACGTCGAGGAAGTTGGCCGGCTCGGCGCCGAACAGCTTGATCGTGTCCATGGTGGCCATGGCCAGACCGGCACCGTTCACCAGGCAGCCGATGTTGCCGTCGAGCGAGATGTAGGCCAGGTCGAACTTGGAAGCTTCGATTTCGTCGGCGTCTTCTTCGTCCAGGTCGCGCATGGCGACGATTTCCGGCTGGCGGAACAGAGCATTGGAGTCGAAGTTGAACTTGGCGTCGAGCGCCTTGACGGTACCGTCGGCTTCGTGGATCAGCGGGTTGATTTCAGCCAGCGAAGCGTCGGTTTCCATGTAGCAGGTGTACAGCTTCTTCAGCGTATCGATACACTGCGGAATCGAGGCTTCGTTCATGCCCATGCCCTTGGCCAGGGTCAGCGCCTGCTCGTCGGTCAGGCCGACCAGCGGGTTGATGAAGACCTTGACGATCTTTTCCGGGGTCTTGTGGGCGACTTCTTCGATGTCCATGCCGCCTTCGTACGAGGCCATCATGGCGACCGATTGCGTGGCACGGTCGGTCAGCGCGGCAACATAGTATTCGTGCTGGATGTCGGCGCCTTCTTCGATCAGCAGGTGACGGACCTTCTGGCCTTCCGGACCGGTCTGGTGCGTGATCAGCTGCATGCCGAGGATCTGGCTGGCGTACTCACGCACTTTTTCCAGAGAGGTTGCGACCTTGACGCCGCCGCCCTTGCCACGGCCGCCTGCGTGGATCTGCGCCTTGACGACCCAGACCTTGCCGCCCAGGGTTTCAGCTGCCTTGACCGCGTCTTCGACGGTCGTGCAGTGAATCCCGCGCGGAACCGTAACGCCGAATTTCTTCAGGATTTGCTTGCCCTGATATTCGTGAATTTTCATGCGCTTTCCTTGCGTTGAGTTGAGTTGCGAGCTTTGAGCGGCGCCGAACATCCCCCTGGCCCCGCCCGGTTATACTTCTTCGAGCCGAAAATCTTACCACAGCCGCAACAAATTATTGCAGGCCAAAATTCATAATTACGAAGCGCTTTCACTCAGGCGGATGACCTTGACCATCAACGGCAAAAACAATGCCGCTGCCGCCACCAGCGCAATCACCGCTGCCAGCCAGAAACCGGCAACCCCCAGCGCCGGTTGCCAGCGGTAGCACAGCCAGGCACCGCCGCCCAGGGCGATCCCCCAGAAGCAGAAAGTCTGGATCAGCATCGGCACGAAAGTCACCCGACAGGCTCGCAGCACATGGCCGGCGATGGTCTGCAGGGCATCGAAGAACTGGTAGATCGCGACATAGACGATCAGACTCAGCGCCACCCCGTGCACCGCCGGATCGTCGGTATAGGCCGCCACCAGCGGCTCGGCGGCCAGCCACAGCAGCACCCCGAGCAGCAGGGAGAGCGAGGCCGACAGATACAAGGCAGCGCGCACCGTCACCCGCAGCCGTGCCCAGTCGCGCGCGCCGAGCAACTGACCGACCGCCGCCAGCGTGGCAATCGCCAGCGACAGCGGCAGCATGTAGGCGAGTGCCGACAGGTTGGCGATGATGCGATGACCGGCGACTTCGGTTGCGCCGAGCGAAGCGACGAACAGGGCGACCAGCGTGAATGCCGTGATTTCGACCAGATTGGAAAATCCCATCGGCAGGCCCAGACGCAGCAACTGGCGCCAGACCGGCCAGCGCGGCGCCTGCCAGGCGGCAAACGGTCGATAGCGGCGACCGAGCGAACCGAAATTCAGCCACAGCGCCCCCGTCGTACAGGCCAGCCAGCCAATTACGATGTTCGACAGGGCGCAACCGACAACCCCAAGAGGCTCGCCCAGCCAGCCCTGCAAGGCCAGCCCCCAGGCAAGCACGGCGTGAATGGCCAGTCCCGCCAGCCCGATGCCCATCAACACCCGCGGTCGCCCGAGGGCATTGCAGAAGGCGTAGAAGGTACGATAGGGCAGCGCCGCCGGCAGGCTCCAGGCGAGCAGGCCGAGGTATTCGCGGACTTTGGCATCGACCGCCGCATCCATGGCGAAGAGGTCGAGCACGAAACCGGGATGACGCAGGAAGAGCATGCCGGGCAGACTGAGCAGCAGCGCCAGCCAGAAACCCTGCTGCAGGATGCCGGCCACTTCGTCGCCGCGACGGGCGCCGTGCAGATGCGCGACCAGCGGCGCCACCGCCTGAACCACGCCGACCAGGGCGAACAGCAGCGAAATATGGATGCCGCCGCCGATGGCGACCGCCGCAAGGTCGGCCGGGCTGACGTGGCCGAGTACCGCCGTGTCGACGACCATCATGCCGATCGACGCAAGCTGGGCAACGAGAATGGGAAAGGCGTGGCCGATCAGGCCACGCATTGCGCTCAGCACGGACAGACGATCAGACGATGCGGGCGCGCAATCCGGGCAGGCCGTCGACGCCGCCTTCGAGCAGGTCGCCGCGTAACAGCGGCCCGACCCCGGCCGGCGTGCCGGTGTAGATCAGGTCGCCGGCCTCCAGACGCACCAGCGTCGACAGGTTGGCGATGATGTCCTCGACTTTCCAGCCCATCTGATCAAGATCGCCCTGCTGGCGCAACTCACCGTTGACCTTGAGCCAGATCGCGCCGGCGCGCGGATGACCGGCGGTTGCCAGCGGCGCCAGCGGCCCGCAGACCGCCGACTGGTCAAAACCCTTGCCCATGTCCCAGGGATGGCCCTTTTCCTTGGCCCTGGCCTGGATGTCGCGTCGCGTCAGATCGAGCCCGACCGCGTAGCCGAACACCAGGCCGGCCGCCACATCGACCGGCACATCCGCACCGCCGGCACCGAGCGCGACGACCATCTCGACCTCGTGGTGCAGGTTGGCGGTCGCCGGCGGATAACTCACGGCCAGTTCGTCGACACCGCAGATCAGCGCATCGGCCGGCTTGGTAAAGAAAAACGGGGGTTCCAGCCCGTCAGCCTGAGCCGTCGCGCCCATTTCCCGCGCATGCTCGGCGTAATTGCGGCCGACACAAAAAATTCGGCGAACCGGGAAAAAGGCATCGCTGTCAAAAACCGGCAACGCCACCGGCAAACGGGGGGGAATGACGTAATGCATGAAATGACCCTGGCATGTTTCGACAAATGTGCAATACTTCGCCCATTGCACCCCGTCATGTTATCCCGATTCGCTCCGTGAAGCCCAGCCTGCCGCTCCTGCTCTGCCTGTTGATGGCACCGCCCGCCGCGCTTGCCGCCGGACTCGGCGAGCTGACCGTGCATTCGCGGATCGGCGAGCCCCTGCACGCGGAAGTCGTCATCATCGCCCGAGCGGATGAAAAGCTGGAGGCCGTCTGCTTCGGCCTGTCGCGGATCAAGGATGCCGAGTTGCCGGTGATCGCCAATGCCCGCCTGCAACTAGAACAGGGCAGCCAGGGCACACGCCTGCGCATCACGGCGGCCGAGCCTCTGCATGAACCCCTGGCCACCCTACGCTTGCGGGCCGGTTGCGGCGTCGAACTGCAACGAGACTACTTCGTCATGCCCTCCCCCCCGGACACCCGGCAAACCGAATCCAGGATCGCCAGCGGCGCAGCCCCAACGACCGCACCGGCGGTTGCCAGCGAGCCGCCACGGCCACGCAGCGCTGCGCCCGCAGCGAAGCCCCGTCCAGCACCCCGGCCGCCGCCCGAAGCACGCGGCGACCGGCTGGTTCTCGGCAACTCGCCGATGCAACTCGATTACAACCTGCCGCCATCGCTCAGCGCCGAAACCGAAGCCCGCATGCTGCGCATGGAAACCAGCCTGAGCCGGCTCAACGAAAGCCTGCAAAAGCTCGAAGCGGCGATGGCCATCGGCGGCGAGATCAAGGCGGCCGAGCAGGAACTGCAGCTGGCCATTGCCCTCCAGCAACCGCCCGCCGCCGGACCACTGGCAGAAGAAAAGGCCTCTGCCGGCAGCGCCTGGCAACAATGGCTCGAACTGCTCGGCGGCGCACTGCTCGGCGGCATCCTGAGCGCACTGGTGCTGCAGCAACTGAGTCGCCTCAGACCGGATTATCGAGGTCGATGAAACTGCATTCCAGAGCAAAACGCGCCTGCAGGTAGGCAGCCAGTGCCTTGACCCCGTAACGCTCGGTGGCATGATGGCCGGCGGCAACATAGGCAACGCCGCTTTCCTCGGCCAGATGCACGGTCTGTTCCGAGATTTCGCCGGACAGGTAAAGATCGACGCCGAGGCCGATGGCCTGCTCGAAATAGCCCTGCGCGCCGCCGGAACACCAGGCGACGCGCCGGATCGTGCGCGCCGGATCGCCGATCACCAGGGCTTGCCGCCCCAGCGCCGCATTGATCCCGGCAGTCACCTCGGCCAGCGTGCCCGGCGCCGGCAGGCGACCGACCCAGCCGATTTCCTGCTCACCGAAGCGGCCTTCCGGCAGCCAGCCGAACAGTTGCGCCAATTGCGCGTTGTTGCCCAGTTCCGGGTGTGCATCGAGTGGCAGATGGTAGGCCAGCAGGCTGATTCCGTTGCCGAGCAGGGTCGCCAGACGCTTGCGGCGCATGCCGGTGATACGCCCGTCCTCACCCTTCCAGAAATAGCCGTGATGGACCAGAACGGCCTGGGCGCCCCGCTCGACCGCCAGGTCGAGCAGTTTCTGGCTGGCCGTGACCCCGGCAACGATACGCGTCACTTCGCCGCAACCTTCCACTTGCAGACCGTTTGGGCAATAATCCCGGTACTTCGACGCTTGCAGCAATTCATCGAGATACAGCGTCAGTTCATCAAGTTTCATCGTCACGGACTCACATGCACAGGTTGTGGCTGATTTTTGCACAAACGGTCACCGTTGCGCTGGCCGTCGTCTTCACGGTTTCGACACTGAAGCCGGAATGGCTGCCGCGCGGCCAGCGCATCATCGCGCTGCAGGAAGCCGCACCGGTTGCCGATGGTGGCCAGCGAGCCGTGGCGTCTTATCGTGATGCCGCCCGCTCCTCGCTGCCCGCCGTGGTGCACATCTACACCACGCAGCAGGTCCGTCAGCAACGCCATCCGCTGTTCGACGACCCGATCTTCCGCCACTTCTTCGGCGAACGCCCCGAGGGCCAGAACCGGCGCAACTCCGGGCTCGGTTCGGGCGTCATTGTCAGCCAGAACGGCTACATCCTGACCAATTTCCACGTCATCGAAGGCGCCGACGACATCCAGGTCGCCCTCAACGACGGCAAGACCTACAAGGCACGCATCGTCGGCACCGATCCGGAATCCGACCTGGCCGTCCTGCGCATCGACGCCAGCGGCCTGCCGGCGATCACCTTCGGCCAGATGGACAACCTGAACGTCGGCGATGTCGTGCTCGCCATCGGCAATCCCTTCGGCGTCGGCCAGACGGTGACCATGGGCATCGTCTCGGCACTGGGCCGCTCGCACCTGGGGATCAACACCTTCGAGAACTTCATCCAGACCGACGCCGCCATCAACCCCGGCAACTCCGGCGGCGCCCTGGTCGATGCCCAGGGAAACCTGGTCGGCATCAACACCGCGATCTATTCCCGCACCGGCGGCAACCACGGCATTGGCTTCGCCATTCCGGTATCGAGTGCGCGCAGCATCATGGAACAGATCATCGAAAGCGGCTCGGTGACCCGCGGCTGGATCGGTGTCGAAGCCCAGGAAATCACCGAGGAACTGGCCGAATCCTTCGGCCTGCCGGATACCGACGGTGCCCTGATCGCCGGCGTCGTGCGCGGCAGCCCGGCCGATCGCGCCGGCGTCCGCCCGGGCGACGTGCTGCTCTCGGTCAATGGCAAGTCCGTCACCGACCCGCAGGTCATGCTCGACCTGATCGCCGAACTCAAGCCGGAAGAAAAAGCCGCCTTCCGCCTGCGCCGCGACCGCAGCATCCTCGAACTGCAGGTCCGGATCGGCAAGCGTCCGCCGCTACGCACCGAGGAATAATCCCCATGTGCCAGCTACTGGGCATGAACTGCAACGTGCCCACGGACATCTGTTTTTCCTTCTCCGGCTTCCAGGCACGCGGCGGCGCGACTGACGTGCATTCGGACGGCTGGGGCATCGCCTTTTTCGAGGGCCGCGGCACGCGCGTCTTCCTCGACCCGCAGCCCTCGGCCAGCTCACCGGTGGCCGAACTGGTCAGCCGCTATCCGATCCGCTCGATGAATGTCATCGCGCACATCCGCAAGGCCACGCAGGGAACGGTTGCGCTGGAAAACACGCATCCCTTCATGCGCGAACTGTGGGGCCGGTACTGGATCTTTGCACATAACGGCAACCTGATCGATTTCCAGCCAAGACTCGACGGCAGCTTCATGCCGGTCGGCAACACCGACAGCGAGCGCGCCTTCTGCTGGCTGCTGCAGGAATTCCGCCGCCGTTTCGGTGAGGTCATGCCATCGGTCGACGCCTTGTTCGCGGCGCTGCACGAGCTCACCTTGCAGGTTGCGGGGCATGGTGAATTCAACTTCCTGCTGTCCAACGGGGACTGCCTGTTCGCCCATGCCTCGACGCGACTCAGCTACATCGTTCGCCAGGCGCCGTTCGCCGAAGCGCACCTGAAAGATCAGGACCTGACCGTCGATTTCCGTGAAGTGACCGGGGCCCGGGACCGGGTCGCGGTGATCGCCACCCTGCCGCTGACCGACAACGAGCAATGGACGACGATGCCGGCCGGAACACTGTGGCGGTTCATCGACGGCGCGCCGGCGGGCCTGCTGGCAACCCGTCCGGGACCGCCACGCGATTAGGATTTCCCGTCGAGTTTGCGGAAATCGGCTTCGGCCTTGTCCAGCTCGGCGTCTAGGTCAAGATCGGCGGCAGCGGACTGGGCTGTGCTGGCGGCGGCAGCCGCATCGGCATCGGCGCGGGTCGTGGTTTTCGATACCAGGGTCGCCGCCAGGATACCCAGTTCGTAGAGCAGACACATCGGAACTGCCAGTGCCAGCTGCGAGACAACGTCGGGCGGCGTGACCACGGCAGCCACGACAAAGGCGCCGACGATGAAATAGGAACGCCATTCGCGCAGCTTCTCGACCTTGACCACGCCCAGCTTGACCAGCACGACGAGCGCCACCGGCACCTCGAAGGACAGGCCGAAGGCCATGAACATGGTCATCACGAAGGACAGGTAGGCTTCGATATCCGGCGCCGGGGTAATGCTCTTGGGCGCGAAACTGGCGATGAAGTGGAAGACCTGGCCGAAGACGAAGAAATAACAGAAGGCCATGCCCAGCACGAACAGCACCGTGCTCGAGATGATCAGCGGAATGCCCAGGCGGCGCTCGTGAGCGTACAAACCGGGCGCAACGAAACCCCAGGCCTGAAACAGCACATAGGGCAGGGCAAGCACGAAGGCCACCATGGCGGTTACCTTGAGCGGCACCATGAACGGCGTGACGACGCCGATGGCGACCATCTTGGTCCCCTCGGGCAAGGCACTGGTCAGCGGCGCTGCCAGCAGGTCGTAAATCGCCCCCGGCCCGGGATAAAGGGCCAGTCCGCCCATCACCACGGCGATGGCGATCAGGCTGCGCAATACCCGGTCGCGCAATTCGATCAGGTGAGAGACAAAGGTTTCCTGCTGCTCGGTCTCGCTCATGCCTTGCCGCCATCCTTTTCCGGTGCTGCCGGCGTCGCGACGGGATTCGCCTGGCCGGCGACCGTAGCGACATCTTGTTCGATCTTGCGGGCGTTCGCTTCGAGATCGGCGATTGCATCCTGGACCGGCGTTGCGAAGGTCGTGCGGACGGAATCGTATTCCTTGCGCACCGTATCTTCCAGCGAACGGGCCGAGTCGGCGACCTGCGCCTGCAGTTTCTTCAACTCGTCGAGCTGCATTTCGCGATTGATGTCGGACTTGACGTCATTGACGTAACGCTGGGCACGACCGAGCAAATGGCCGAGCGTGCGCGCCACCTTGGGCAGGCGTTCAGGACCGATGACCAGCAGCGCAACGATGCCGATCACCATCAACTCGGAAAAACCGATATCGAACATGGATTTTTTTCATGATCGGGCAGACAAGCGCCTGCCCGGATTATCAGGACTTGGTCTTTTCCTGGACCTCGACGTCGATGGTCTGGCCGCCGACCTGCTGGGTCGGCTGGGCGCCTTCGGCCGGTTTGTCGGCGTTGGCGTCCTTCATGCCGTCCTTGAAGCCCTTGACCGCACCGCCGAGATCCTGACCGACGTTGCGCAGCTTCTTGGTGCCGAACACGAGCAGGACGATGACCAGAACGATCAGCCAGTGCCAGATGGAAAAAGTACCCATGATGATGTCTCCTTAAATTCGCTTGAGCATGGGGCCGACCGGGTCGGGTCCGCCCACGATGTGCATGTGCAGATGGGGCACTTCCTGCTGCCCGATCTCGCCAGTGTTGATGATGACACGGAAGCCGCCGGGGCTACCCTGGGCAACGGCAATTTCATTGGCCTTGACCAGCATGTGCCCGAGCACTTCCGCATCCTCCGGAGCGACCGTCGCCAGCGAGGTGATGTGCTTCTTCGGCACCACCAGAATGTGCACCGGACGCGCCGGATGGATATCCTTGAAAGCCAGCACCTTATCGTCCTCGTAGACCTTCTGCGACGGAATGGTTCCGGCGACGATCTTGCAGAACAGGCAGTCGCTCACTTGCCGGCGCTCCGCGAGGCCTTCTCGTCGATGCCGGAAATCCCTTCGCGGCGGCGCATTTCCTGAGACACGTCCTCAATCGACAGACCGTAGAAAGCGAGCAGGACCAGGATGTGATAGACGACATCGGTCGACTCGCGGACGATGTTCAGACGCTTGCCGTCCTTGCCGGCCATGATCAGTTCGGCGCATTCCTCGCCGATCTTCTTGAGAATGGAATCGGGGCCTTCCGAGAACAGCTTGGCGGTATAGGACTTCTCCGGATCAGCGTGGCGACGCGAGGCCAGCGTCTCGGACAAGCGGTGCAGGATGTCGTGCGTGCTCATTGGTAGATGTCCTTCGGATCTTTCAAAACCGGATCGACGGGAACCCAGCGTTCCCCTTGCAACTCATTGAAAAAACAACTCGCCCGGCCGGTATGGCAGGCGATGCCGCCGACCTGTTCGACCGTCAGCAGCAGCACGTCGCCGTCGCAATCGGTACGGATGGCGCTGACCTTCTGCCAGTGCCCCGATTCCTCGCCTTTGCGCCACAAACGTGCCCGCGAACGCGACCAGTATACCGCGTTGCCGCTGCGCACCGTTTCCTGCAGCGACTCGCGGTTCATGTAGGCGAACATCACGATACGCCCGGCGGCATCCTGGGCAATCGCCGGGATCATGCCGTCGGCGTCCCATTTGAGCGCGTCGAGCCAGCCGAGGGCGTGATCTAGATCAGCCATTACAGTCGCACTTCGATCCCGCGCGCGGCCATGTACTCCTTGGCCTGGCGCACCGTGTATTCGCCGAAATGGAAGATGGATGCAGCCAGCACCGCATCGGCGCGGCCTTCGGAAACGCCGTCGGCCAGATGCTGCAGGTTGCCGACGCCGCCCGAGGCAATCACCGGAATCCCGACCGCGTCGGATACGCCGCGCGTCAGCGGCAGATCGAAACCGTTCTTGGTGCCGTCGCGGTCCATGCTGGTCAGCAGGATTTCGCCGGCCCCCAGCGCCTCGACCTTCTTCGCCCATTCGATAGCGTCGAGTCCGGTATCGTTGCGGCCGCCGTGCGTGAACACATGCCACTTGCCCGGTGCGACCTGCTTGGCGTCGATGGCGACGACGATGCACTGCGAACCGACCTTGCTCGATGCGTCGAAGACCAGGTCCGGATTCTGCACTGCGGCGGTATTCATCGACACCTTGTCGGCACCGGCATTGAGCAGGCGACGCACGTCCTCGACCTTGCGCACACCACCACCGACGGTCAGCGGAATGAAGACCTGCTCGGCGCAGGCTTCGACGATGTGCAGGATGATGTCACGCTGGTCGGAGGAGGCCGTGATGTCGAGGAAGGTGACTTCGTCGGCGCCCTGCTCGTTGTAGCGGCGGGCGATTTCGATCGGATCGCCGGCATCGCGCAGACCGACGAAATTGGTGCCCTTGACGACCCGGCCAGCGGTGACATCGAGACAGGGGATGATGCGTTTGGCGAGCATCAGGCGCCCAGCTCGTCGGCGAGTTCCTGCGCCGCCTTGAAATCGAGCGAACCGTCGTACACGGCGCGACCGGCGATGGTGCCGACGACGCCTTCGCCCTCGACCGCGCACAGGGCGCGGATGTCGTCGAGGTTGGACAGGCCGCCTGAAGCAATCACCGGAATGGTCAGCGCCTGAGCCAGACGCACGGTGGCTTCGATGTTCAGGCCGGAAAGCATGCCGTCACGACCGATATCGGTGTAGATGATCGACTCGACGCCGTAGTCCTCGTATTTCTTGCCGAGATCGACGACGTCGTGACCGGTCAGTTTCGACCAGCCGTCGGTCGCCACCTTGCCGTCCTTGGCGTCGAGGCCGACGATGATGTGTCCGGGGAAGGCAACGCAGGCGTCGTGCAGGAAGCCCGGATTCTTCACCGCCGCAGTGCCGATGATGACGTAGGACAGGCCGCCGTCGAGACAAGCTTCGATGGTGTCGAGATCGCGGATGCCGCCGCCGAGCTGGACCGGAATGTCGTCACCGACCTCGGCCAGGATGGCCTTGATCGCAGCGGCATTCTTCGGCTTGCCGGCAAAGGCACCGTTCAAGTCGACCAGATGCAGGCGGCGCGCGCCTTGATCCAGCCAGTGCCGGGCCTGTTCGGCCGGGCTGTCGGAGAAAATGGTGGCCTCTTCCATCAGGCCCTGCTTGAGGCGGACACATTGTCCGTCCTTCAGGTCAATTGCGGGAATGATCAGCATGGGGGAATCAACGGGAAAATTTACGACAGACGCGAATCAGGGGCGCCACTCGACAAAATTCTTCAGGAGTTGCAGGCCGTCGCGAGCGCTTTTCTCGGGATGGAACTGGACCGCAAAGATATTATCCCGGCCCACCGCACAGGTAAAGGGCACACCGTAGTCGGTCGTGCCGACAGTCAGCGCCGGATCGATCGTCTGCACGCAGTAGCTATGCACGAAATAGAAGCGCGAGCCGTCGGCAATCCCCGACCACAGGGCGTGCGGCGCCTGCCGGACTTCGTTCCAGCCCATGTGCGGGACCTTCAGGCGAGCGCCGCTGGCATCGACCATCTGCGCCTCGGGAAAGCGCCGGACGACACCGGGAAAAACACCGAGACCGGCAACATCGCCCTCTTCGCTGCGTTCGAACAACATCTGTTCGCCGACGCAGATACCCAGAAAGGGTTTGTTCTTTGCCGCCGCCAGCACGGCTTCCCGCAGATTGCGGGCATCGAGTTCGCGCATGCAGTCGGGCATCGCCCCCTGGCCGGGAAAGACCACCCGATCGGCAGCGGCGACCACCGCCGGATCGGCGGTGACGACCACGGCTTCGCTGCCGGCGACATGCTCCAGCGCCTTCGACACCGAGCGCAGATTGCCCATGCCGTAATCGATGACGGCGATGGTCACAGCGTTCCCTTCGTCGACGGCATGCAACCGGCCATGCGCGGATCCGGCGTCACCGCCATGCGCAGCGCCCGGCCGAAGGCCTTGAAGATGGTCTCGGCCTGGTGATGGGCATTCTTGCCGCGCAGGTTGTCGATGTGCAGCGTCATCCCGGCATGGTTGACCAGGCCGTGGAAGAATTCGGAGACCAGGTCGACATCGAACTGGCCGATCATCGCCCGGGTGAATTCGCAATTGAGCTCCAGCCCCGGCCGCCCCGACAGGTCGATGACCACGCGCGACAGCGCTTCGTCCAGCGGCACGTAGCTGTGGCCGTAACGGGTCAGCCCCTTCTTGTCGCCCCAGGCCTTGGCCAGCGCCTGACCGAAGGTGATGCCGATATCCTCGACCGTGTGATGGGCGTCGATGTGCAGATCGCCCTTGGCGTCGACATCGAGGTCGATCAAGCCGTGCCGGGCAATCTGGTCGAGCATGTGGTCGAGGAAGGGAACGCCGGTGGCGAACCGGCCCTGGCCGGTACCATCAAGATTCACCTTGATGGTGATCTGGGTCTCCAGGGTATTGCGGGTAACTTCGGCTTGTCGCATGGACTTGGCGGAAAAACGTTGAAACGGAGGGCCATGATACCATTTCGTCTTACTTTTACGCCTACCGTGAAAACCCGATGAGCCGCTTCTGGAGCCAGGTCGTCCGCGACCTCACCCCCTACGTGCCGGGCGAACAGCCCAAGATCGCTAATCTGATCAAGCTGAACACCAACGAGCACCCCTGTCCGCCCTCCCCCCGGGTGGTCGCCGCCATAAAGGCCGAGCTCGGCGACGACGGTGCCCGCCTGCGCCTTTACCCGGACCCCAACGCCGACCTGCTGAAGAACGCCATTGCCCGGCATCACGGCGTGAAGCCCGGCGAAGTCTTCGTCGGCAACGGCTCCGACGAAGTCCTGGCGCACATCTTCATGGCACTGCTCAAGCACGATGCGCCGATTCTCTTCCCGGACATCACCTACAGCTTCTACCCGGTCTATTGCGGCCTCTACGGCGTCGCGCACCGCACCGTGCCGCTGGCCGCCGATTTCTCCATCGACCCGGCCGACTACTGCGGCGTCGCCAACGGCGGCATCCTGATTGCCAACCCGAACGCCCCGACCGGTCGCCTGCTGCCGCTTGCCGCCATCGAGCGCATCGTTCGCGCCAACCCGGATTCGGTCGTGGTCGTTGATGAGGCCTACGTCGACTTCGGCGGCACCAGCGCCATCCCGCTGACCCAGCAATATGACAACCTGCTGGTCGTGCACACCTTGTCCAAATCGCGCTCGCTGGCCGGTTTGCGGGTCGGCTTCGCGGTCGGCCACCCGGACCTGATCGAAGCGCTGGAGCGGGTCAAGAACAGCTTCAATTCCTACCCGCTGGACCGCCTGGCGATCGTCGGTGCCGTTGCCGCGATTGAGGACGAAGACTACTTCCGTCAATGCTGCGCCACGGTAATCGCCACCCGCGAGGCGCTGACCGCCGATCTCGCCGGACAAGGCTTCGAGGTGCTGCCGTCGGCCGCCAATTTCATCTTCGCCCGTCATCCCGATCGCGACGCCGCCGAACTGGCCAAGGCGCTGCGTGAACGCAACATCATCGTCCGCCACTTCAAGCTGCCGCGCATCGACCAGTACCTGCGCATCACCATCGGCAGCGATGCCGACTGTCAGGCACTGAGCGCGGCGCTGCGCGAAATCCTCGGTTGAGTCGGCGACGGCCTCAAACGAGGCCGAGCAAACCGAGCAAGGCGCCGACGCCGATGAACCACAGCGGATGCAGTCCGGTCTTCAGGTTGGCCAGCACCGTGGCCGCCAGCAGCAGCCACGCGGCCAGCCCCAGACCGGCCGCCTGACTGATCAGCGTCGCCCCGGAAAACACCAGGCCGACCGCCAGCGGCGCCACGCCGATACTGATCGCCCGCTGCCAGCGTTTGCCAGCGAAGCTTTCCCAGCGGTCGATCAGCAGGTAGATGAGCACGCTCATCGGCAGGCACATCGCCAGCGTTGCCGCCAGCGCCCCGCCCAGGCCGGCGACGTGCCAGCCGATCAGGGTCACCACCAGCACGTTCGGGCCCGGCGCGGCCTGGGCGATGGCGTACAAATGAGTGAAGGTCGTGTCGTCCAGCCACTGGTGATTTTCGACGACGACGCGGTGCATCTCAGGCAACAGCGCGGTCGCGCCACCAAAGGCGACGAAGGACAGGATCGCGAATTCGCGGAACAGGTCGACGATCAGGCTCATCGCCGCCCCAACCGCCAGTAGGCCAGACCGCCGGAGAGCAACAGACCGGCCAGCATCACCCACAGCATCGGCCAGCGCAGCCAGGCAATCCCGAAGACAACGAGCGCGGCAAAAGGCAGGAAAGCCGCCTTGTCACGGATCGCCATGCCCATGCGCCAGGCCATGGCGAACAACAGACCGGCGCCGACGGCAGCCACGCCGCGCAGCATCGACTGGGCGACCGGCAGACTGCCGTAAGCATCGTAGAGCATGGCCAGCAGCAGGACGATGGCAATCGGCCCGGCCAGCAGGCCGACCGGCGCGACGATGGCCCCCGCCAGTCCGCGGTAACGCTTGCCAACCAGCACCGCCAGATTGACCACATTCGGCCCCGGCAGGAACTGGCAGAGCCCGAGCTGGGCGTTGAATTCCTCGGCGGTCATCCAGCCGCGCTGGTCGACCAGCATGCGCCGGGCAAAGGGCAGCACGCCGCCGAAACCGGACAGGCCGACCGACGAAAAGCCCAAAAAAAGCGCCCGGAGATCCGGGCGCACTTGATTCGGCTGATGCTGGTTCATGAAAGCTCAGTCTTCCAGCCGGAATTCCGCCGATTTCGCATGTGCCGGCAGGCCCTCGCCGTGCGCCAGCGTAGACGCGACCCGGCCCAGCGTCTGCGCGCCGGCCTTCGACACCTTGATCAGGCTGGTCCGCTTCTGGAAATCGTAGACCCCGAGCGGCGACGAGAAACGTGCCGAGCCTGAGGTCGGCAGCACGTGGTTCGGCCCGGCACAGTAATCGCCGAGCGATTCCGAGGTGTAGTGGCCGATGAAGATGGCGCCGGCGTGGTGAATCTTTTCCACCCACGGATCGGGATTGTCGAGGGCCAGTTCAAGGTGCTCGGGCGCGACGCGGTTGGCGATGGCGATTGCCTCGTCCATGTCGCGAACCTGGATGAAGGCGCCGCGATTGGTCAACGAGGTACGGATCGTCTCCTGGCGCGGCATCGTCGGCAGCAGCTTGTCGATGCTGACCTGGACGCGTTCGATGAAAGCGGCGTCCGGGCAGATCAGGATGGATTGCGCCAGTTCGTCGTGCTCGGCCTGCGAGAACAGGTCCATCGCCACCCAGTCGGGATTGCCCGAGCCGTCCGAGACAACCAGGATTTCGGACGGACCGGCGACCATGTCGATGCCGACGATGCCGAACACGCGGCGCTTGGCCGTCGCTACGTAGGCGTTGCCCGGACCCACGATCTTGTCCACCTGCGGCACGCTCTCGGTACCGTAGGCCAGCGCCCCGACCGCCTGCGCGCCGCCGATGGTGAATACCCGGTCGACGCCGGCCAGGCAGGCCGCCGCCAGCACCAGCTGGTTGTGTTCGCCGCCCGGCGTCGGCACGACCATGATCAGTTCCTTGACGCCGGCGACCTTGGCCGGAATCGCATTCATCAGCACCGACGACGGATAGGCCGCCTTGCCGCCCGGCACATAGAGGCCGACGCGGTCGAGCGGGGTGATCATCTGGCCGAGCAGAGTGCCGTCGGCTTCGGTATAGGACCAGCCGTCGAGCTTCTGCTTCTCGTGGTAGGCACGCACACGCTGGGCGGCGACTTCGAGGGCAGCACGACGGTCGGCCGGCAAACCGGCCAGGGCCTTTTCGAGCTCGTCGCGCGACAGTTCGAGATCGGCCATCGAAACAGCCGTCAGCCGGTCGAAACGGTTGCTGTAATCGACCACGGCAGCATCACCACGGGCCTTGACGTCGGCGAGGATGCCGGCGACGGTACGCTCGATGCCCTCATCCGCCGCTGCCTCGAAGGCGAGCAGTTCCTTCAGCCTGGCCGCGAAATCGGCGTCGACCGTGGACAGGCGCTTGATCGCGACAGTCATTTACTTCTCCACCGCCTGGGCAAAGGCATCGATGATCGGTTGCAGGGTCTCGCGCTTGACCTTGAGTGCCGCCTGATTGACGACCAGGCGCGAGGAAATGTCCATGATGTGCTCGCAGGCGACCAGCTTGTTGGCCTTCAGCGTGCCGCCGGTCGACACCAGATCGACGATGGCGTCGGCCAGGCCGGCCAGCGGCGCCAGTTCCATCGAACCGTAGAGCTTGATCAGGTCGACGTGCACACCCTTGGCGGCGAAATGTTCGCGCGCCGTCTTGATGTACTTGGATGCCACCTTGAGGCGGTTGCCTTGGCGCACGGCGTTCTGGTAATCGAAACCTTCGGGGATGGCGACCATCATCCGGCACTTGGCGATCTTCAGATCGAGCGGTGCGTAAAGGCCTTCACCGCCGTGCTCGATCAGCACATCCTTGCCGGCCACGCCGATATCGGCCGCGCCGTACTGGACATAGGTCGGCACGTCGGTGGCGCGAACGATGACGACGCGCACGTCCGGCTGATTGGTCTCGATGATCAGCTTGCGCGAGGTTTCCGGATTCTCGGCCGGCACGATGCCGGCTGCGGCCAGCAGCGGAAGGGTTTCGTCGAAGATGCGGCCCTTGGACAGGGCAATAGTGATACCGGTCACGGGGAGTGTCTCGTGGGTAAAGCGGTGATTTTACCGCAAAGCAGCATGGCCGCCGAAATCGCCGCCAATGGCGGCGACCCAAAAGCAAAAAGCCCGGCAAGCCGGGCTTTTCGATACAGGCGTATCCGGTAGCTTATTCAGCCGGGCGGATGTTGGCAGCCTGCTTGCCCTTCGGGCCATTGACGACGTCGAAGGTCACCTTCTGGTTTTCGGCCAGGGTCTTGAAACCGTTGCCTTGAATTGCAGAGAAGTGAGCGAAGAGGTCTTCACCACCTTCGGACGGAGAGATGAAACCAAAACCCTTGGAGTCGTTGAACCACTTGACGGTACCAGTTGCCATGAATAGCTTCCTTGGAAAATATTAAAAAAATCGAGAATCAAGACCGAGGAGCTGACAAACCGAAACCGGTGCAGGAACAACACACTGCCTGGAAATCCCGTGTCGATGAGTATGGGGCAGACACAGAATAAAGCAAAGCATTTTTCAGACTTTTTTCAAGCTCCGGCAAAAAAATCCCGGGTTTCATGCCAAAAACAACATCAACGGACCCGTTCGACGCTGGCACCAAGCGCCGCCAGCTTCTGCTCGATGCGCTCGTAGCCGCGATCCAGGTGGTAAATGCGATCGATCAGGGTCTCGCCGCTGGCCACCAGGCCGGCAATGATCAGCGACGCCGAAGCCCGCAGGTCGGTGGCCATGACCGTTGCCCCCTCAAGGCGATCGACCCCGCGAACGATCGCGTTGTTGCCTTCGATCTGGATGTTGGCGCCAAGGCGCATCAGTTCGCTGACGTGCATGAAACGGTTTTCGAAAATCGTCTCGCGGATCGTCGCCACCCCGTCGGCAACACAGTTCATGGCCATGAACTGCGCCTGCATGTCGGTCGGGAACGCCGGATACGGCGCCGTGCGCAGGCTGACCGATTTCAGCTTGGCCGGTGCCGTCAGGCGAATCGCGTCGCGTTCGACGACGATTTCGCAACCGGCATCCATCAGCTTGTCGACGACGGAATCGAGGTAGGCGGCCGACGTCCGGGTCAGGCGGATGTCGCCGCCGGTCACTGCGGCCGCGCACAGGTAGGTACCGGTCTCGATGCGGTCGGGCATGATCGAATGGCGGGCACCGTGCAGTTTTTCCACGCCCTGGATGCGGATGATGTCGGTGCCGGCGCCGGAAATCCGGGCGCCCATCGCCACCAGGCAGTTGGCCAGGTCGACGACTTCGGGTTCGCGGGCGGCATTCTCGATGATCGTCTCGCCGTCGGCCAGACAAGCCGCCATCATCAGGTTTTCGGTACCGGTGACGGTGACCATGTCGGTACAGATGCGCGCCCCCTTCAGACGGCTGGCGCGGGCATGCACATAGCCCTGCTCGACAGTGACTTCGGCACCCATCGCCTGCAGCCCCTTGATATGCTGATCGACCGGGCGGGCGCCGATGGCGCAACCGCCGGGCAGCGACACGCGGGCTTCGCCACAGCGGGCAACCAGCGGACCGAGCACCAGAATGGAGGCACGCATGGTCTTGACCATCTCGTAGGAAGCCACCGGGTTGTTCAGACCGCTGCCGTCAAGCGTCAGCCCGTCGCCCCCCTCGTGGCGCACGCCGATGCCCATGTCGCCGAGCAGGCGCAGCATGGTCGAGATGTCGTTGAGTTGCGGCACATTGCCCAGTTCGAGCGGATCGGCCGAGAGCAGCGAGGCACAGAGAATCGGCAGCGCCGCGTTCTTGGCCCCGGACATGGCGACTTCGCCCTTGAGGACGCTACCGCCCCGGATCAACAGTTTATCCACGCTGGGCACTCCATTCTTCGGGGGTCAGGGTCTTGAAAGACAGGGCGTGCAGTTCGCCGGTCGCCAGTTTTTCCTTGAGCGTCTGATAGACGCGCTGCTGGCGCTGGACGCGATTCTTGCCGGCAAATTCGGCACTGACGACGAGGGCTTCGAAATGCTGCCCGTCGCCGTCGAGTTCGAGGTGATCGCAGGCCATGCCGGCGAGGATGAGTTGCTTGATCTGGTCGGGATGCATGCGGATTCAGGTTCTCAGTTTCCAGCCCCGCTTGAGCAGGGCCAGGGTCAACAGGCTGGTCAGGGCAAAACAGCTGGCCACCACGGCCAGACTGTGCACCGGCGACACGTCCGAAACGCCGAAAAAGCCGTAACGGAAGCCGTCGATCATGTAAAAGACAGGATTGTAATGGGACAGTTGTTGCCAGAATGGCGGCAAAGTGTAAATCGAGTAGAAGACACCGGAGAGCATAGTCAGCGGCATGATCAAAAAGTTCTGGAAAGCGGCCAGCTGGTCGAATTTCTCGACCCAGATACCGGCAATCATCCCCAGCGCGCCAAACAGGGCACCGCTGAGCACGGCAAAGAGCAGCACCCAGCCGGGCGCCACCACCTGCAGATCGACGAACCACACCGTGACCAGCAAAACGCCGACGCCGACCATGATCCCGCGCAGCATGGCGGCCAGCACGTAGGCGATGAAAAAGCTGCTGTACGGCAAGGGCGGCAGCAGGACGAAGACGATGGAACCGGTGATCTTGGCCTGGATCAGGCTGGACGAAGAATTGGCGAAGGCGTTCTGCAGCACCTGCATCATCACCAGTCCGGGAATCAGGAAACTGGTGTAGCCAATACCGTGCACCCGCACATGATCCTCCAGCACATGGCCGAAGATCATCAGGTAGAGCATGGCCGTCAGCACCGGCGCGGCCACGGTCTGGAAGGCGACCTTCCAGAAACGCAGCACTTCCTTGTAGAACAGGGTCCAGAAACCGATCATCGCTGCATCGTCCGCAGGAAAACCTCTTCCAGCGACGCACCGGGGTGCGCAGCCATCAGGTTGACGGTACTGTCGAGGGCCAGCAACTGCCCCTGCTTCATCAGCGCGATGCGGTTGCACAGCGCTTCCGCCTCTTCGAGGTAATGCGTGGTCAGGATGATGGTGTGCCCTTCGCCGTTGAGCCGGCGAACAAATTGCCACAGCCCCTGGCGCAACTCGACATCGACGCCGGCCGTCGGCTCGTCGAGGACGATCACCGGCGGCTTGTGCACCAGCGCCTGGGCAACCAGCACACGGCGCTTCATGCCACCGGAGAGACGGCGCATGTTGGCGTCGGCCTTGCCGGTCAGGTCGAGGTGATGCAGGATTTCGTCGATCCAGTCGTCATTGCGACGGATGCCGAAGTAACCGGACTGGATGCGCAGGGTTTCGCGCACACTGAAGAACGGATCGAAGACCAGCTCCTGCGGCACCACGCCGAGCAGACGGCGGGCCTGGCGAAAATCGCGGACGACATCGTGGCCGAGCACCCGGATACTGCCCGAATCCAGGCGCGCCAAGCCGGCCAGACAGGATATCAACGTCGTCTTGCCGGCCCCGTTCGGCCCGAGCAGACCGAAGAATTCACCTTGCCGAATTTCCAGGGAAAGGCCGTCCAGCGCCCTCAGCGAGCCAAAGGTCTTGACGACATCGACGATGGAAACGGCGGGGATCATGAGCGGCCGTCAGGCCAGGGGCAGAAGGTCGGAAACACCGTAGAGTTCAGCCAGCGAAGCCACCCCGGCCGGCACGCCGGCAAAGCGGATCAGCGCACCGGTCAGCGCACCATGGCGCAACCAGCCGAGCATGACTGCCACCGCTGAGGAATCGGCGTCGCCGACCCCCGACAGATCGATGACCTGCTCACCCGGGACAATCAAGGCACGGCCCCGCTCGAGCAGCTCCCGCGCCTGATCGGTCGTCATCGCACAACCGACGCAGAGCCGGCCGTTTACGCTTTCAATCATCAACGAGCAGTCCGGTTGTTGGCAGCAACTTCCAGCGACTTGTTCTTGGCCGCCAGGCTGGCGATCAAACCGTCGATACCACCGTCGCGGACTTCACGGGCAAACTGCTCGCGATAGTTGGTCACCAGGCTGATGCCGGCAACGACGACATCGAAAACCTTCCACTGACCATCGGCCAGCTCCAGCCAGTAATCGATCTGCACCGACTGGGCGCCGGGCTGGACAACCTCGGAGCGGACCACGGCTTCCGTTTCACCGTCACGCATGCGGAAGGGACGGAAAACAATGCGCTGGTTGCTGTAACTGGTCAGTGCGTTGGCGTAGGTGCGCACCAGCAGCATCTTGAACTCCGACTGCAAGCGGGTTTTCTGGGCGGCACTTGCGCTACGCCAGTCACGCCCCACTGCCAGCGAGGTCATGCGCTGGAAATTGAAATGCGGCAACACCTTGGCATCGACCAGCGCGACAATCTTCTGGATATCGCCGTTACGAATATCCTTGTCCTGGCGGACGATATCCAGGACTTCGCCCGAAACGCGCTTGACCAGGGCATCCGGCGCCTCGGTGGCATGCGCGGAAAAGGACAGCAGGGCAGCAAGAAAAATGGCGGAGAGGTGCTTGATCATGGTCATTCCGTCGACGTCAGTCATCCATCCTTGGCGGGCGGCCATCGTGGATCAGGTTATTGCGCCGCTGCAGGTAAGCGTCGCGAATGTAGGCATACTTGTCGAGTGCCGCCTCGTCGATGATCTTGTCGGCCGGCAGGAGGCCGGCACGGATATCGACAAAACGAACCACCGAGGTTCCCAGACGAACCGATTCCGGACTGATATGGGATACCGGATCGGCGAAGGAGTCGACTGCCCAACCCGCCAAGTCACGACTGGTCCGCGGCCCGATCACCGGCAGGAACAGGTAGGGGCCATCATTGACACCCCAGACGGCAAGCGTCTGACCGAAGTCTTCGTTGAAGCGCTCCAGGCCCATTTCGCTGGCGACATCGAACAGGCCGAAAATGCCGACGGTTGAATTGATGAACAACCGGGCAAAACCGGTGCCGGCGTCGCGGGGCTTGCCCTGCATGGCACTGTTTGCCCCGATCCAGAGTTCGCCGACATTGCCGAAGAAGTTGCCGACACTGGCTTTGACCGGCAGCGGAACACCGGCATCGTATGCCTGGGCGACCGGACGTGCAGCATATTTATCCAGCGCTTCATTCACGGAGTACATGGTGCGATTGAAGCCCTCGTACGGATCGCGCGGATTGTCCTGCGCGCCCGCCTGCCCCGTCACGACCAGCGCCCCCCCGAGCGCCAGCAGACTTACCAGCCGCCGAATCGAACTCCCTGTCAGTTTTGTCATTTGCTATCCTGTCCTTCAGCTGCCTTGTTGAAGAGGAATTGGCTAATCAATTTTTCCAGAACCACGGCCGATTGGGTCATCCTGACCATCTCGCCCGCTTGCAACATCTTGTCGTCACCGCCGACATCGAACCCGATGTACTGCTCACCCAGCAAGCCGGCCGTGTAAATCGAGGCGAAAGTATCCCGCGGGAAACGGTAGCGCCCGTCAATATTCATGGTCACGACAGCCTGATAGGTCTCGGGATCGAAACGGATGTCGGCAATCCGTCCGACGAGTACGCCGGCACTGCGTACCGGGCCTCGCACTTTCAGGCCGCCGATGTTATCAAACCTGGCTTGCAGCACATAGGTTTCGGACAGGTGCGCCGCAGAAAGATTGCCGACCTTGAGCGCCAAAAACAACACTGCGGCCAGGCCGAGTGCAACGAAGAAGCCGACCCACAGGTCGAGAACGGTACGGTTCATGAATTACCTCGGAACATGAACGAAGTGAGAATGAAATCCAGCGCCAGTATGGTCATCGCCGACGTTACCACAGTACGCGTGATGGCCCGCGACACGCCCTCGGCAGTCGGCGTCGAGTCGTAGCCTTCGAATACGGCAATCAACGACACGGCAAAACCGAATACCACGCTCTTGATGACGCCGTTCATGATGTCGTAGCGAAAATCGACGCTCGACTGCATCTGCGACCAGAATGCGCCGTCATCGACGCCGATGAAGACGACGCCGATCAGCCAGCCGCCGAACACCCCCATGGCCGAGAACATCGCCGCCAGCAGCGGCATCGAGATGACCCCACCCCAGAACCGCGGCGCCACCACCCGGGCAATCGGATTGACCGCCATCATGTCCATCGCCTTCAACTGCTCGGTCGTCTTCATCAGGCCGATCTCGGCGGTGATCGACGAACCGGCGCGCGAAGCGAAGAGCAGGCCGGCAACCACCGGCCCAAGCTCGCGCACCAGCGAGAGTGCGACCAGGATGCCCAGCGCCTCGGTCGAACCATAGCGCTGCAGCGTTTCGTACCCCTGCAAGCCCAGAACCAGACCGACGAACAATCCAGAAACGAGGATGATCAACAGGGACAGGACGCCGCTGAAGTAGATTTCGCGCAGCGTCAGCGGCAGCCGGCGGAAGGCCGTTCCCGAATGCAGCAGGATGGCGAAAAAGAAACGCGTGGCAAAACCCAGTCGCCAGATACGATCAACGACCGAACTGCCGAGACGGCGCACCAATTCAAGCGGCCCTGGCATGCGCCCCTCCCGGCAAGAAATCCTGGAGCACAGAGGGCGCCGGATAATCGAAATGCACCGGGCCGTCCGGCTCGGCATGGACGAACTGATGCACGAAAGGATCGGTGGACGCGCGAATTTCGTCCGGCGTCCCCTGGGCGACAACCTTGCCGCCGTTCAGGAAATAGATGTAATCGACGATCAGCAAGGACTCCTGGATATCGTGCGTGACCATGATCGAGGTTGCGCCCAGTGCATCGTTCAGCGTCCGGATCAGGCGCCCGATCACGCCCAGCGCAATCGGATCAAGGCCGGTGAACGGCTCGTCGTACATGATCAGCATGGGATCCAGGGCAACGGCCCGGGCCAGAGCCACACGCCTTGCCATGCCGCCCGACAGCGATCCCGGCATCAGAGCGTGTGCACCGCGCAGACCGACCGCTTCGAGTTTCATCAGCACCAGGTCGCGAATCATTTCTTCGGACAGGTTGGTGTGCTCACGCAACGGGAAAGCCACGTTATCGAACACCGACAGGTCGGTGAACAGCGCGCCGAACTGGAAGAGCATTCCCATCCGGCGGCGCAGCCGATACAACTCGGCCTCAGACATCTTGCAGACCTGATGGCTCTCCAGGCGAACGCTACCGCCGGTTGGCTTCAACTGCCCCCCGATACAACGCAGCAAGGTGGTCTTGCCACATCCCGACCCCCCCATGATGGCAACCACCTTGCCACGCGGAATCTGCATGTTGATTCCTTGCAGCACCGGGCGCCCGTCATATTGAAAGTGCAGGTCCTGGATATCGACCAGTATGTCGTCCGTCAACGCCGATTCCCTGAAAAAAAGACAGTCCGCATTCTATCAGAACTGTCTATCGTCATTTCGCCTAAGACAGGCGCAAAGAGACAAAACAATGATGACAAATAAATAAATTGCATTTAGCATAACGCTTTGCTTCCACTGCGCGCATCACCATGCACCGAGTCATGCTGATCCTGCCATTCATTCTGATTGCCGCCGTCGCCTGTGGCACAACATCCCCTGCCAGCACGCCCCAAGGCCATCTCCGCCTGACGCATCCGGCCGGCCCGATTCCGGACATCGTCGACCAGCCGGCAGCGATGCCGGCCAGCAAGCCGGGCGACGACGGCTTCAGCGTGACCGTCAGCGACGTACCGGTGCGCGATCTGTTGTTCGCCCTGGCCCGCGACGCCGACATCGACATCGATATCGCCCCGGAAATCATTGGCAAGATCACGCTCAAGGCCAGCCGGCAGCCGCTGCCCGTCCTGCTCGAACGCATTTCCCGACAGGTTCCGCTACGCTTCGAATTCACGGCCGACAGCCTCCTGATACTTCCCGATACACCTTACTTCGCCCACTACCCGGTGGATTACGTGAACCTGGGGCGTACCGTCAGCACCTCGGTGGCCAACAAGATGCAGATCGGCGACGCCGGGGACAACGGCAGCGGCGGCAGTCTGTCCAACACCCGCATCGAAAACGTCAGCGCGCATCGTTTCTGGGCGGGGTTGGAAAGCAATCTCGAACGACTGATGAAAGCGACGGGCACTCCGGCGGACAAGACCGCGCCGCCCCGCCTGATCGTGGATGCGGAAGCCGGCCTGGTCACGGCTTACGCCACTCAGGATGAACATCGCCGGATTCGCCGCTTCATTGACAGGACAATCAAAGCCGCCCGTCGGCAGGTGATGATCGAGGCCACCATCGTCGAAGTCACGCTCAGCGACGGCTACCAGCAAGGTATCGACTGGAACGGTCTGGTCCGTGGCGGCATCTTTTCGCTGGCCGGCAACGCACTGAAAGGCAGCGTGAACCTGAGCTACAACCGGGACGATAACCCTCGCGCACTGATCAGCCTGCTCGAACGTTTCGGCACCAGCCGGGTACTTTCCAGTCCTCGCCTGTCGGTTCTCAACAACCAGGCCGCACTCTTGCGCGTCGTCGAAAACTACGTCTATTTCCAGGTCAGGGCGGATACGACCACCACAGCCAATGTCGGCACAACCACAACCTATACCACCACACCGCAAACCGTCTCGGTCGGCCTGGTCATGGGCGTGACGCCGCAAATCGCCAACGACGACTCGATCCTGCTGAACATTCGCCCGAGCATCACCAGCATCGACCGCGAAGTCCCGGACCCGAACCCCGATCTCCGCCGCAACGGCATCGAGAATCTCGTCCCGATGATCCGTACCCGGGAAATCGAATCGGTCATGCGCATCGCCAACGGACAAACCGCCGTACTGGGCGGCCTGATGGAAGACCGGGCCGATTACCAGACCCAGCGCGTACCGCTCCTTGGTGACCTCCCCCTGGCCGGCGAGGCCTTCAACAATCGCAACAACCGCACGCGCAAGACCGAACTGGTCATTTTCCTGCGCCCAGTGGTGATCCGCGACCCCGGACTGCGCGGCGATTACGCGGCGCAGGCCGAAGCCCTGCCCGGGAACACATTCTTCAACCCACCGGCGCATGCCCACCCCTTGAAGCCGCGTTCCGTCACGGAGTAATCCATGCAAACTGCAAACGCACTCTGCCTTTTTCTGGCGCTATCAGGCAGCGCCGCCCTCGCCGACCCAGGTACCGACTTCATCGGTACCGCCCTGAACCGCGCGGCCTACGCCGAAAGCCAGGAAAGCCATCTACGCGACCTGATTGCCACGCACCCCGGAAACGCCGGATTGCTGCTCCGCCTGGGCGCCCTGCTCGGCCGGGAGCAGCGCTGGCCGGAAGCCCGCCTGGCCTACGCCAGGGCCGACGAACTCGCCGCCGGGCAAGCCGATACCTTGTACAACCTGGCCGTCTGCCTCGACCACCTGGAACAGACCGGCGCAGCCATTCGCCACTACCGGAAAGCGCTCGAACTGGCCGCGGAACAAGCGCACAACTTCCCGCAGGCGATGGTGCGCCAACGCCTGTCACAACTGCAGGCGGCCCTGCCATGAACGCCAAGCCGCTCGGCCAGCACCTGCTGGAAGCCGGCCTGATTGACGAGGATCAGCTGCGCATCGCCCTGGTCGAACAGCAGAAGAACCGCCAGCCGCTGGGCATCCTGGTGCACACCCTCGGATTTGCCGACGAACCCGGGGTCAGCGACGTTCTGTCCCGGCAACTCGGCCTGGAACGCTTCGACCCGGCGCGTCACGACATCGCCCCCGAAGCCATCCGCCTGCTGCCAGCTGAAACCGCCCGCCGCCATCGCATCCTGCCGATCACCATCAATCCGGGACGCCGCCGCTGGCGCCTGGCGATGGCGTCACCCAGCGACCACCAGGCACTGGCCAGTCTGCACGCGCACACGCCGGCCGGCATGGATACCGAAATCCTGCTGGCCGCCCCCGGCGAAATCGAACAAGCCATCGACCTCCATTACGGCTGCGCCCTGGCCATCGACGGCATTCTCGACGAATTCGAAGGCAAGGGCCCCTTGAGCGCACTTTCCGGCGATTCGCCGGCAGTCCGCCTGGTCGACGCGCTACTCGCCGACGCCGTCAGGCGCCGCGCCTCCGACCTGCACTTCGAACCGGAAGCTGCCAGCCTGCGTATCCGCTACCGCATCGACGGCCTGCTGGAAACCATCCGCATCCTGCATCGCTCGACCTGGGCGCCGCTGTCGAGCCGGATCAAGGTCATCTCCGGCATGAACATCGCGGAAAACCGGTTGCCGCAAGACGGCCACCTCGGCCGCCGCATCGGCGGACGCAACATTGATTTCCGCGTCGCCAGCCATCCTGGGATTCACGGCGAGAGCATCGTGCTCCGCGTCCTGGACCGGCAAAAGGGCATTGTCCCCATGGAATCCCTGGGCATAAACGACAGCCACCAGGCCCTGCTTGGCCGCATGCTGTCGCGCCCCGAAGGCCTCTTCCTGGTCACCGGACCGACCGGCAGCGGCAAGACGACCACGCTCTATTCCTTACTCAACCGCCTCAGGAACGACGGCGTCAACGTCATGACCCTGGAGGACCCGGTCGAATACCCGCTGCCGCTGCTGCGCCAGACCTCGCTGTCCGACAACGTGAAGATGGACTTCGCCGACGGCGTCCGCTCAATGCTCCGCCAGGACCCTGACGTCATGCTGATCGGCGAGATCCGCGACGCCGAAACGGCAGCCATGACCCTGCGGGCCGCCCTGACCGGTCATCAGGTATTCGCCACCCTGCACGCCGGCAGCGCCATCGCCGCACTGTCGCGACTGGCCGAACTCGGCATCAGTCCGCGCATGCTGCACGGCAACCTGACCGGCATCGTCGCCCAGCGACTGGTACGCCGCCTGTGCCCCGCCTGTCGCAGCGAACGTCCGGCCGACCCCGCCGAATCGGCATTGCTGGGCCGCACCGTTCTGCCGGTTGCCGGAGCCTGCCCGGCGTGTCGACAGCGCGGCTATCACGGCCGCCTAGTGCTGATGGAAATCCTGCGCATCGACAAAGTGCTCGATCTCCTGCTCGCCGATGCGGCTTCGCCCCCCGAACTCTATGCCCAGGCCAGGAAGCGCGGCTTCAGCACGCTGGCCGACAACGCACTGGAAGCGGTGCGGCGAGGCGACACGACGCTGGAGGAAGTCAGCCGCGCGGTCGATCTGAGCGAGTGGCTGTGAACATGTTTTTCCGTTACCGCGCCCTCGACAGCAACCTGCAACGCGTTTCCGGCGAGCGAGAGGCCTGCTCGCTGGCACATCTGGAACAGGAACTGCGCCAGCAAGGCCTGGAACTGATCCACGCCAAACCCCGACGCCAGCGCCCGCCGGCACGCCTGTCGCGCGGCGAACTGGCCGACCTCTGCCTGCAACTCGAACAACTGCTCGCCGCCGGCATCCCCTTGCTGGACGCGCTACATGACCTGGGCACAAGCAGCGAAGGCGCCCGCCTGCCCGCGCTGTGCCGACGCCTGGGCGATCGGCTTGCGGCCGGCCAGCCCCTGTCGCAAGCACTTGCGGAAGAAAAGCTGGACCCCGCCCTCATCGGCGTCATCCGCGCCGGAGAGTGCAGCGGACGACTGCCAGACAGCCTGCGCCGCCTGGGTGACAGCCTGCAGCAGGGTGAAGAACAGGCCCGAACCACGAGAAAACTCCTGCTGCAACCGCTGCTCGCCGGCCTGATGGTTCTTGCCGCGGGCCTCTTCCTGATGCTTTACCTGGTGCCGCAGATTCGCAATTTCCTGGCCGACAGCAGCCAGCCCCTGCCTCTGGCGAGCATCCTGCTGTTCGCCACAGCGGATTTTCTCCTGAACCACTGGGCCTGGCTGGGGCTTCCCCCATTGCTGCTGTTTCCCGCCACCGCCATCCTGCGCCGGCATCCCGCACTGGCACCGGAAATCGACCGTCTCAGCCTGTGCCTCCCGCTCACCGGTCAGATCCGGCGCAAACTCCTGACAGCCCGGCTCGCCGAACTGCTCGCCCTGCTCTACAGCAGCGGCATCCCGTTGCTCGAAGCACTCAGGAGCATTCCTGCCGCCGTTGGCAACCGCTTCGCCGGCGGCATCGTCACGCAAATCGCCGACGACGTCGAACAGGGAAGCGGTCTGGCCGATGCCTTTTCCCGCCACAACTTCTTCCCGCCGCTACTGATCCGCATCCTGCATGCCGGCGAACACAGCGGCACGCTGGAGCAGGCTCTGCAGCACATCGGCCGACGCTGCGAACGCGAAGCCGGCGACGCCATCGCCACCCTGCAAGGACTGATTGGTCCGACCTTGACGCTACTGATCGGCCTACTGCTCGGCTGGATCATGCTGGCCACCATACAACCGCTCTACGGTCTGATCGAGGGAGGAATGCCATGACTCAGACCATCCGCCTTTACCTCGACGAGAACGGGATGTCTGCCTGGGAAATGCGCAACGGACGGCCGGAGAGAATTGCCGACTTCCCGGAAACGCCCGCCGGCTTCGATGAATTCAGCCGCTACCTGGAAAACGCCGACAATCGGCGTTTCCTGCTGCTGATCAATCGGCACGAAGAGCGCTATCTCGGCGAAGCGATGCCGGCGCTGCCTCGACGCGAACGTCAGCAACTGGCAGAAACCCGGAGTCGTCGCGCTTTCCCCGACACCCCATGGCGATGCGTCGCGATGAACAAGGGCCGGCGCGAGGAAAACATGGCGATCAGCCTCATGGCCGTGGTCAATAGCAGCGCCATCGACACCTGGACGCAACGACTGCACCGCACCGCCCTTGCCGGCATCTACACCCTGCCCCTGTTACTGAGGCCATTGCTCGGAAACACGGCTGAAAAATCTCCCCGCATCGTGGTACTGACCACACATCGTCGCCACTACCGGCTGACCTTGCTCGAACACGGCCTGCCAAACGCTGTGCAATGGGTGGAAAACGATGACCATGCGGCGATCGAAGACGCCTGGCGGCGACTTCTGATGCACGGCAATGCCACCGACACCCCGGCGACGCTGTGTCTGATCGGACCTCGCGAATGGCGCCCGCAGGCGCCCGCAGACATCACCGTCAATCACCTGCCGACGAACGAGGACGCCGCGCAACTCATCCTGTCACTGGCCGACAGACACTGGCCCAGGCAGCAGTTCGCCCCGACCCCGGCAAGAGCGGTTGCCAGGCACCGGCAGTTCGGGAAATGGTGCTGGCGCACGGGGGCATTGTTGCTGGGCGCGGGCGTGAGCCTGTCGGCGGCGTGCCTGATCGAACTCGATGCCTTGCGAAGACAGACCGCTCTCGAACGGCAGCACCTGGCACATACCCGCCAGGCCCTCGCCGCGACGCTCACCGATGTCAGCCGCAGCGGCTTGAGTCCCGAACAGCTACGACAATTTGCCCAGGAACACCGGCAACTCAGCCAGCAACGCAGCGCATTCGCAAACGATCTCGTCACGCTGAGTCGGGTACTCGACCGGCAACCCGCGATCGAACTCGATCGGATCGACTGGCGGATTCCCAGCACCCAAGCGCTGACCGACGCTCGTGCCAAGCTGAGGCTGGACGGCCGCGTCCGGGCAAGCAACAGCGAACAGGCCGGCGTGCTGTTGCAAGACTTGCCCCAGAACGACGACCGGCACTTCCGGCTGGTTGTCCAGCCGCAGCCAGACGGCGCCGGCGAATTCCGTTTTTCGATACAACTTCGCGGGACGACGCCGACATGAGCATGCCCCCGGTCATCCCGCGCAGCGTGCGTACCCCGCTGCTTTTCGTCATGCTATCCGGCCTGCTTACACCCGGGATACTGTTCTGGTCCTGGCGTATCGCGGCGGAAGAGGCAGGAGAACTCGCACACCTGCGCCAGGAGAATGCCAAAAGCGAGCACCAGCTCATGCAACAGCATAAAGCGGCGGCAAGCACCGATCAGGCGCTGCGATTGCTGGCCGATCTTCAACCGCTGGCTGCCGACGACCGTGCAACAACCGTCCTCCCCCGCGGATCGGCGGCCAGCTGGTGGCGCGAGTATCCCGCGACACTGGAAGACAGCTTCATCCACGAAGAAGCGCTGCTCTCGCGAATCGAGGCCTGGCAGGCACGCTCGCCCATCCAGCACCAGTTGCGCGCCTGCCGGATCGAACGCCGGGACGACGGTTTGTTCGCCAGTTGCCAGATGGCAGCGCTGGAAATGCAGCGATGAAGGCCGCCATTCGATGTCTACTGCCCCTGCTGGTCGGTTCGCTGACCAGCTTCTCCTGCCCGGCGGAAACGCCGGGCAGGCTTTTTTTCACCCCGGAACAACGACGTCAGCTCGAACTATCCGGACAACTCCCGGAACGTAACGACGGCTTCCTGAAAACCCCGAGCGGACGGGGCATTCAGTGGATAGACGGCAAACCGCAGAACGACATCCGATCGGTCATCCCGGTCGGCGACGGTCGACAGGCTCCCTTGCTGCAAAACGGTCACGTTTTCCGCCACAAAATCGTGGAGACCCGATGAGGCCCCTCGCTCAACATCAGAACGGCTCAGTGGCATATGCACTGCTGTTCGGCCTGCTCGGATTCGGAGGGTATCTGGCCTATGCCCAGGGCGCCGCCAGTCACGCCCGACTGGAAAGCATGCGCGCCCAACATGCGGCCATGGCAATGGCACGCGAGGCTCTGATCGCCCGCGCCGTCAACGATGCCAACCGTCCGGGCAGCCTGCCCTGTCCGGCACAACGCTCGGCATCCGGGCCGGGCGACGGTCGCGCCGAGTTGCTGAGCGGTCAGCACTGCCCCAGCCTGATTGGCCGCCTGCCATGGAGCACGCTGGACATACCGCAGCCGGTCGACGACAACCAGAATACGCTCTGGTACGTCATTGCTCCCGGGCTGCGCGACCACCGGAGTGCCAGCCCGATCAACAGCGACACGCCCACCGGGCTGTCCCTGAACGGCAAGGACGATATCGCCGCATTGATCATTCGCCCCGGACCGCCGCTGCCTGGGCAACGACGGCCATCGAACGACCCGGCGGATTATCTCGAAGCCAGCCTGAGCCATGACAATCCACGGGACTTCAGGAGTGCGCCGGAAAGTAACGACAGCATCCTCAGCATCAGCCGCAGCAGCCTGATGGCCGCCGTCGAACTGCGCATCGCGCACCGACTGCGCGACTGCCTGAACGCACATGCCCGGCAAACCGGCCGCTACCCCTGGCCCGCTCCCCTTGCCGCAGGCATCGGTGAAGGATTCGCCGGCAGCCGCTTCGGCCGGGTGCCGACCAACCAGCCTGCCGAGGGCGGCGAAGAACGTCCCTCAGGCATGTTCTGGGCCTCACCAGCCTGCGACTTCCTCACCGACGAGAATGGCTGGTGGCATGAAGGCCAATGGTCGGAAAGCGTTTTCTATCAGTTCGCCGATCCCTTGAGGCCAGACCTGGCCGGCCTGCACATCCCCGGCCAGACGGCAAGGCCACTGGTGGTAATCGTCGCTGGCGCCAGAATAGGCGCCCAGCAGCGTCCCGGCGGCGACATCGCCGACTACCTGGAAGGCAGGAATGCCGCGCCCTCGCGCAACGGTAATGCCGAAACACCGGCACACACTTTCGACATGCCGCAGCGGCGGGCCGATCACAATGACCAGATCGCCTACTGAAAGCGGCTTCTCGCTGATCGAACTCAGCATCGTCCTGATCGTCTTCGGTCTGCTCGCCGGGAGCCTGCTCGGACAAACCACCGGACAACGGCGCCTGCACGCCGAACAGCGCGCCCGAGCTCAGCTCGAACTGAGCCTGGAAGCCCTTTATGGATTCGCGATCAGCCACGGTCGCCTGCCCTGCGCCGCCGATCCGGCGCACGACAGTCAACTTGCCGACGCAGGCATCGAGAACTGCCCGCGAAGCAAGGGGGTTTTTCCCTGGCGAACCCTGGCCTTGCCGGAAACCGACCCCTGGGGACAACGCCTCAGCTACTACGCCCACGAAAAATTCATTGCAGCACCGAGCGGCGAAGCAAGAGCCGGGTTCACGCTGGACAGCGAGGGATCGCTGGCGGTCCGACCCACCGCCACAGCCAGCCACACGATTGCTGACGGACTCCCCGCGGTCATCGTCAGTCACGGACGTAACGGCCTGGGCGGCTACCGCAGCAACGGCCAGCGCACGCCGGCCAGCCACCCCGACGAGGCAGAAAACGCCAACGCCGATCGAATCTTCATCAACCGCCCGCCGGATGCCCAGTACGACGATCACGTCGCCTGGATCGTGCCCACCGTACTCAACACCCGGATGCTCGCCGCCGGGCGCCTGCCCTGATTTTCCACCCACCGAAGGAGTGCATCATGCAACACAGGCAACATGGTTTCACCCTGATCGAAATCGCCATCGTGCTGGTCATCATCGGCGTCCTGCTGGGCGGCATCCTGAAAGGCCAGGAAATGCTCACGCAGAGCAAGATCCGGGCAGTCGAGAAGGAACTAGACGGCGTCGCCGTCGCCATTCTGGGCTACCGGGATCGCTACAAGGCGCTGCCGGGCGATGACCCGCTGGCGAGCGGGCGCTGGAACGGAGTTGGCGACGGAGACGCCGACGGCAAAATCGCTGGAAATTTCAACTCGTCAACCGGCAGCGACGAGAGCATGCTGGGCTGGCAACACCTGCGTCTTGCCGGCCTGATCGGCGGTGATAGCAGCAATGGCAAACAGCCGCTCAACGCTGCCGGCGGCATCACCGGCTTTCAGACGGACCTCAGCAACAACACGAGCACCTTGCTGCATGGCACGGTCATCTGCACCACCAACCTGGCCGCAAAAATTGCCAATGCCATCGACGCCCAGCAGGATGACGGACGGCCAGGCCAAGGCAGCATCCTCGGATTCCAGCAAAGCGCGGTCAACACCCCGGATTTCAACACCGCCATCACTGCATACACCGACGGCGCCGGGCAATACACCATCTGCCGCAACGTCTGAATCCCAAGCCCCGGCACAACCGGGGCATCCGCGGGCAGATCGTCGAAGTCGGGTATACTTCCCGCTCAAGACCATCTGCCTGCCATGTACACAGCCACGCCCAATTCCTTCTCGCCGGAACGCGCCTTGAATCTCGGTCGCCAGACACTGGCCATCGAAGCGGCTGCTGTCGACGCGCTCAAGGACAGGATCAACGGCGAGTTCGCCGAGGCCGTCCGCCTTATCCTCGGCTGCAAAGGCAGACTGATCGTCAGCGGCATGGGCAAGTCCGGACATATCGCACGCAAGATCGCCGCGACCATGGCCAGCACCGGCACCCCCGCCTATTTCGTCCACCCGGCCGAGGCCAGCCATGGCGACCTGGGCATGATCACCCGCCAGGACATCCTGCTCGCGCTCTCCAACTCGGGCGAATCCGAGGAGCTGCTGCGCATCGTCCCGGCAATCAAGCGCCAGGGTGCCCGGCTGATCGCCATGACCGGCGAGCCCGGCTCGACGCTGGCGCGCGAGGCCGACATCCACCTTGATGCCGGTGTCGCCCAGGAAGCCTGCCCGCACAACCTGGCCCCGACCGCCAGCACCACGGCAGCGCTGGCACTCGGCGATGCCCTGGCTGTTGCCCTGCTCGACGCCCGCGGATTCGGCCCCGAGGATTTTGCCCGTTCGCACCCCGGTGGCTCGCTTGGCCGACGTTTGCTGACCCATGTCCGCGACGTCATGCGACCGGCCGACCTGGTCCCGGTCGTTCCCCCGGACACCCCGCTTGGTGATGCCATCGTGGCAATGTCGCGGGGCGGACTCGGCCTGGTGGCAATTTCCGACCCGACGGGCCGTGCCATCGGCATTTTCACCGACGGCGACTTGCGACGCGCCTTTGAAAAGCGCCTCGATCTGCATCATGGAGTAATCGCCGATTTCATGAATAAATCGCCGCATTTCATCGCTCCGGATCAACTGGCCGTCGAAGCAGTGGAAATGATGGAGCGCATGCGCATCAACGGACTGCTGGTTGCCCTCGCCGACGGACCTCTGCTTGGTGCCCTCAACATGCACGACTTGTTCTCCGCGAAAGTCATCTGAGTCCCAGTGCCATGAAGAACTGGTCCGGTCAAATCTTCCCGATCACCCTGCTGGCCCTCATTGCCGGTTTGAGCTTCTGGCTGCAGGCCAGCCTGACACCGACCGAATCGGCCAGCCCGCGCGGCGACGACGGCACTCCGGACGCCTATGCGGAAAACTTCCAGATACGTCGACACGACGACGACGGGCAATTGAAATACCGTCTGAGCGCACCGCACATGAAACATTTCCCGCACGACGACAGCTCCGAAATCCGTAATCCGGAACTGATCGCCTATCGCAAGAACGCCCCGCCGGTGACCGTGACGGCCGGCCAGGCCAGGGTGACCGCACAGGGGGAAAACATCGTGCTTACCGAGACCGTTCGCATCGTCCGCGCGGAAACCCCGGAAAAGCCCGCTCTCATCGCCGAAACCAGCCTGCTCAACGTGATGCCGGATACCGGGCAGGCCCATACCGATCAACCGGTACACATCACGCAGGGCGCCTCCTGGATTTCCGGCATTGGCGCCCATATCGACAACAACGCGTCGACCTTCGAACTGAAATCGCAAGTTCGCGGCCAGTACCTTGCCCCCCGAGC
>OGCL01000653.1_pt1 | contig 34992 bp, 28 predicted proteins | sample 1570041 | NCBI WGS metagenome assembly OGCL01 (sample SAMN06266162, study PRJEB24511) | hot springs metagenome | isolation source: Hot spring water | place: South Africa: Limpopo | collected 2015-06-22 | reverse complement strand
GGTCGAGAAAGTTGCAGTCCCCACTGGCCCGCCGCGCCATCGTGAAGATCGCGTTCTTGTGGTTGAAGTGGTCAATCAACCGCGCCTTCTGCAGCCGCTTGGCAATGTGGCGGATTTCTTCATGCTCGGCCTCGAACGGGTCCACCAGTTCAAGCCGCACCAGGTCCGACAGCTGCACCTCCAGCGGCATGGTGCAGCAGTTGGCTGCGCAGCTGTCGCACAGACCTGCGCGGTAGCGGGTCCAGGTGTCCAGTCGGTCTACGTCAACGATGGCGATGGGGGAGCGCATGGCGCGTGCCTTGTAGCTGTCCTTGGAAAAAATTTCGCCTGACTCGACTTATGGGTAAGCCGTTTCCCATTTGTTCTTAAGGCATCTCAGCTAGCCATTTATTTAACAAAGTATTGATAACTTTGTATAAATTTGGGATTTGTCTGATCATCAATGCTATTGATAGTACTGAATAACAATCGCAGCGTAAATGTTAAGTGAAAATAGAATGAAGAAAATTGCGCTTGTAAAGATGCCTTGAATTAATCCCTCGAACATCGGTTGTTTGGCCACATTTTTGATATTCGAATTTACCTCTTTGTAGACGTTAATCATCGACGGAGATAGTTTCCAAGGTCTTCCCGCCAGAGCCAGATCGTCGCGCATACTTTGTTTTACATCTTCACTATCACTGTGCGACATCGCGTTAATGATGAAATTTGCTAAATCAATTGCACCTTTTTTTCTCCATGTATATATGGTAAGTAGGGTGCTTATTGCTTTGAAAAAAGTGATCAAAAACGCAAATCCTGAAATGTAAAAAACAGGAATTGCGAAACCTCTCATTGTCTTCCAGAGCCAAGATGGAATCCACGTAGGTGCGTTGTTGCTGACGTTTGATAGCGCAGTCTTAGATTGATCTGATATTTTTATTTCGCCATTAATCAGGCTTCTACGCTTGCTAGTCACAGAAGGCTCATTCTTTTCAGTAGAACCTTCTAAAACTAATTCGGCTGTTATTTTTTCCCCTGGAAGAAGTTGATCGAGTTTGATCTGAAACTCTTTGTTGTCAATAATTTCTAGTTCTTGGCTTTCTGGGCCGCTGATTTTATTAATCCCAAGGATTTTTTCGGAATTTTCGATTGAAAAAATCAATCTATTATCAATTAATTGAGAATTTAATCCAGTGCCTACAATTGTTGTGGCTCCGGAGTTGGATATGTTGATGTAAATGGTTCATACATTATCAACCTCGACGCCTTTATAGAAATATTTAGTTGCGAGATTATTTGTCTTTATAGGTGTATTTAGATTGCTTTTGCCTGAAATTGTCATGGTAATTTCAGGGCTTCTATCCCGGAACTGAAGCCAAACCCCAATTACGGCTACTACGAGGGCAAGGCCAGCGAATATTGTATTGAGATGCTTTGACATTTAGGCCCCAAATTGCTATCGGAGTTAAACGTCAATATTCCCCGCCCGCAGCGCATTCGTCTCAATGAAGTCGCGGCGCGGCTCCACCTCATCCCCCATCAGCATTGTGAACACGCGGTCGGCCTCGATCGCATCATCGATCTGCACGCGCAGCAGGCGGCGCACGTTGGGGTCCATGGTGGTTTCCCACAGCTGCTCGGGGTTCATTTCGCCCAGGCCCTTGTAGCGTTGGCGGCTGGTGGTGCGTTCGGCTTCGCTGATGAGCCACTTCATGGCCTGGCGGAAGTCGCCGACCTTTTCTTCCTTCTGCTTGTCGCCTTCTCCGCGCAGGGCCTTGGCGCCTTCGCCCAGCAGGCCACGGAAGGTTTCGGCCGCCTCGGCCAGGGCCGCGTAGTCGGCGCCGTGCACGAAATCTTGCGTGATGACGCTGCTCTTGATGTTGCCGTGGTGGCGGCGGCTGATGCGCAGGATGGGTTTGTCGGTGCGGGCGTCGAACTCACCCGCCACTTCGGCGGGAGTGCCGGTGGTGTTCAGCTCACGCAGCTTGACCTGCAGGGCGACGGCGCTGGCCTCGGCCTCGGCCACGGTGTCGAGCTTCAGGCTCACGCCGTCGGCCACGGCGCGCAGGGCCTCCTGGTCCATGAAGTTGGACAGGCGGTGGATGACGCTCTCAGCCACCTGGTGCTTGCGCGCCAGCTCGGCTAGGGTGTCGCCTGTCAGCACCTGTGGGTTGGCGCCGCCGGTGCTCACGCTGGCGTGGTTCAGCGCAATGCGCAGCAGGAAGCCGTCGAGCGCGGGGCCGTCCTTCAGGTACAGCTCTTCCTTGCCGGCCTTCACCTTGTACAGCGGCGGCTGCGCGATGTAGATGTGGCCGCGCTCGACCAGCTCCGGCATCTGGCGGTAGAAGAAGGTGAGCAGCAGGGTGCGGATGTGGGCGCCGTCCACGTCGGCGTCGGTCATGATGATGATGCGGTGGTAGCGCAGCTTGGCCACATCAAAGTCGTCGCCGCCGGTAGTGCCACCGGCCTTGCCGATGCCGGTGCCCAGGGCGGTGATCAGCGTGAGGATTTCGTTGCTGGTCAGCAGCTTTTCGTAGCGGGCTTTTTCCACATTCAGGATCTTGCCGCGCAGGGGCAGGATGGCCTGGAACTTGCGGTCGCGGCCCTGTTTGGCTGAACCTCCGGCGGAGTCACCCTCGACGATGTAGATCTCGCACATCGCCGGGTCTTTTTCCTGGCAGTCAGCCAGCTTGCCGGGCAGACCCATGCCGTCGAGCACGCCCTTGCGGCGGGTCATTTCGCGGGCCTTGCGGGCGGCTTCGCGGGCCTTGGCGGCTTCGACGATCTTGCCGCAGATGATCTTGGCGTCGTTGGGCTTTTCCTGCAGGTAGTCGGTCAGCAGCTTGCCCACGATGTCTTCCACCGGGGCGCGCACTTCGCTCGACACCAGCTTGTCTTTGGTCTGGCTGCTGAACTTGGGCTCGGGCACCTTCACGCTCAGCACACAGCACAGGCCTTCGCGCATGTCGTCGCCGGTGACTTCGACCTTGGCTTTCTTGGCGAGCTCGTTTTCTTCGATGTACTTGTTGATGACGCGGGTCATCGCGGCGCGCAGGCCGGTCAGGTGGGTGCCGCCGTCACGCTGGGGGATGTTGTTGGTAAAGCAGAGGACTTGCTCGGTGTACGCGCTGTTCCACTGCATGGCGACTTCGACGCCGATGTGCGTGCCGGGGATGCCACCGTAGCTTTCGGCGGGGCGCTCTCCCGCCGCGTAGAACGAGGTGGGGTGCAGAACGGTCTTGCCCTTGTTGATGAACTCGACAAAGCCGCGCACGCCACCGGCGCCCGAGAAGTCGTCTTCTTTGCCGCTGCGCTCGTCCTTGAGGCGAATGCGCACGCCGTTGTTCAGGAACGAGAGTTCGCGCAGGCGCTTGGCCAGGATCTCGTAGTGGAAGTCGTTGTTCTCTTTGAAGATCTCGGTGTCGGGCAGGAAGTGCACCTCGGTGCCGCGCTTTTCGGTCTCGCCGGTCACCTTCATGGGGCTGACTTCAAAGCCGTCCACGGTGGACAGCAGGCGGTCTTGCACAAAGCCGCGTGCAAATTCGATCTGGTGCACCTTGCCTTCGCGGCGCACGGTCAGGCGCAGCCATTTGCTGAGCGCGTTCACGCAGCTCACGCCCACGCCGTGCAGGCCGCCGGACACCTTGTAGCTGTTCTGGTTGAACTTGCCGCCCGCGTGCAGCTCGGTCAGGGCAATTTCGGCGGCACTGCGCTTGGGCTCGTGCTTGTCGTCCATCTTCACGCCGGTGGGGATGCCCCGGCCGTTGTCGGTGACGCTGATGGAGTTGTCGGTGTGAATGGTGACGACGATGTCGTCGCAGTGGCCGGCCAGTGCTTCGTCGATGGAGTTGTCCACCACCTCGAACACCAGGTGGTGCAGGCCGGTGCCGTCGCTCGTGTCGCCGATGTACATGCCGGGGCGCTTGCGCACCGCCTCCAGGCCTTCGAGGATGGTGATGGCGCCTTCGCCATAGCTTTCGCTCGCACCGGCCTGGTTGGTGTCGATCTTGTTGGGAACAGGCTCACCCGTGCCGGTAGGTTCTTGCTCGGGCAGGTTGTTGTCAGCGGTCATGGTGGGCCTTGGGGTCCGTGGAAACCGGTGGGTTTCCAATAGTTTCAATGGTCAAATTGGGCTCTACCGCCTATCCAGTAAGCGCTAGTAGCTATCAATACGATAGTAAACAGGGTTCAGCTGCGTGGCTGTGCGGCAGGTGGGAGGGGTCGCCTCAGATGCGCATGGGCATCACCACATACTTGAAGCTGTCGTTGTCGGGGATGGTCATCAGCGCAGAGCTGTTGCCGTCCGACAGTTCCACCTTCACCATGTCCTGGCCCATGTTGGCCAGGGCGTCGATGAGGTAAGTCACGTTGAAGCCGATCTCGATCGTGTCGCCACCGTAGTCGATATCGAGTTCGTCCACGGCCTCCTCCTGCTCGGCGTTGTTGGACGCCACGCGCAGGGTGCCAGGCTCCAGGTTCAGGCGAACGCCCTTGAACTTGTCGCTGGTCATGATGGCGGTGCGCTGCAGGCTGGCCAGCAGCGGGGCGCGGCCCAGGGTGACGCTGTTCTTGTGGTTCTTGGGGATCACGCGGTTGTAGTCGGGGAACTTGCCCTCGACCAGCTTGGTGACGAACTCCATGCCGCCAAAAGTGAACTTGGCCTGGTTGTTGGCAAACTGCATCTCGATGTGGGGCTGGTTTTCGCCGCCCGCATCGCTCAGCAGGCGCTGCAGCTCGATCACGGTCTTGCGCGGCAGGATGACTTCCTGCTTGGGCACTTCCACATCCAGCGTGGCGCTAGCAAACGCCAGGCGGTGGCCGTCGGTGGCGACCAGGCTGAGCTGCTTGCCTTCGGCCACGAAGAGGATGCCGTTCAAGTAATAGCGGATGTCCTGCACGGCCATTGCAAACGACACCTGGCCCAACAGGTCCTTCAGCGTCTTTTGCGGCACGGCGAACACGGGGCCGAAGGCGGCGGATTCCTGCACCAGCGGGAAGTCTTCGGCGGGCAGGCTTTGCAGCGTGAAGCGGCTTTTGCCACCCTTGAGCACCAGCTTGGACTGCTGCGACTCCAGGCTCACGGTCTGGTCGCCGGGCATGGTGCGCAGGATGTCGATGAGCTTGCGCGCACCCACGGTGGTGGTGAAGTCGCCGGTGTCGCCGCCCAGCTCGGCGGTGGTGCGGATCTGGATTTCGAGGTCGCTGGTCGTCAGCTGCAGGGCATTGCCCGTCTTGCGGATCAGCACATTGGCCAGGATGGGCAGCGTGTGCCGGCGCTCGACGATGCCAGCCACGGACTGCAGTACCGCGAGAACCTTGTCTTGTGTTGCCTTCAGGACGATCATGTCTTCAACCTCTTGTGGTTTTTGGAACGGAGCTTGGACAGCGGCACGGGTTGTGCCTCCCCCTGCTGCACAACCCATCATTTTGCCCCTTAAAGGGGCGTTTTCTCTGGGGCGCCTCGATCACGCCGGTTCAGCCCTTGAGCGTTTGCTCCAGCACATGCAACTGCTGGTTCAACTCGGTCAGCTGCTGGCGCTCGCCCGAAATCTTGCGAACTGCGTGCAAAACCGTGGTGTGGTCGCGCCCGCCGAACAATTCTCCGATCTCCGGAAGGCTCTTTTGCGTCAGCTCCTTCGCCAGGTACATCGCAATCTGTCGCGGGCGGGCAATGCTGGCCGGGCGCTTTTTGCTGTACATGTCGGCGACCTTGATCTTGTAGTAGTCGGCCACCGTCTTCTGGATGTTTTCCACAGAAATCTGCCGGTTCTGGATGGACAGCAAATCACGCAGCGCCTCGCGGGCGAGCTGGATGGAGATTTCCTTCTGGTTGAAGCGCGAATACGCCAGGATCTTGCGCAGTGCGCCTTCCAGCTCGCGCACGTTGGAGCGCACGTTCTTGGCGACGAAGAAGGCGACCTCTTCGGGCATCTCGGTGCCTTCGGCGCGGGCCTTGTTGATCAGAATCGCCACGCGCATTTCCAGCTCGGGCGGTTCCAGCGCCACTGTCAGGCCCGAATCGAAGCGCGACACCAGGCGGTCGTGGATGTTGGTCAGGCCCTTGGGGTAGGTGTCCGACGTCATCACGATGTGGCTCTTCTTGGTCAGCAAGGCCTCGAACGCATTGAAGAATTCTTCCTGCGTGCGGTCCTTGTTGGCAAAGAACTGCACATCGTCGATGAGCAGCAGGTCCAGCGAGTGGTAGCGTTCCTTGAACTCGTCGAAGGTGCGGCGCTGGTAGGCCTTAACCACATCCGACACGAACTGCTCGGCATGGATGTAGAGAACTTTGGCGTCGGGCTTGTCCTGCAGCAGGCGGTTACCCACAGCGTGCATCAGGTGGGTCTTGCCTAGACCCACGCCGCCGTAGATGAACAACGGGTTGTACAGGTGGCCGGGCATGCCCGCCACGTGCATGGCGGCCGAGCGTGCCATGCGGTTGGCCGTGCCCTCCACCAGGGTCTCGAACGTGAGGGCGGCATTCAGCCGGTTGCGGAAGGCACCGGCCGGGGCCTCGTCGATGCTGGTGGTCGGGGATTCTGCCGGTGCCGGGGCGCTAGAGGGTTCGGGCGATGCGGGGCGCACATAAGTACGGGTCACGGATTCCCGCTGAGCGAGCGCTAACTCCAGAGAGACCGGCTGGCCGTACAGGCCCTCCAGCAGGGAGGCGATGCGACCTGCGTACTGGGCACGGATCCAGTCCAGCTTGAAGCGGTTGGCCACCAGCAGGGTGACCTTGGAGAAATCCTCGGCCACCTGGGCGACCAAGGGCTTGATCCAGGTGTTGAATTGTTGTTCCGGCAGGTCTTGCGCCAGTTGTTCTACGCAGGCTTGCCACAGGCCTTGGCCGGCATCGGCTCCGGGGGATGGCTGGGCGCTGCGGGTGGGTTCCTCGGTCATTTATCGGGGATTCTTGTTGTGGATAGGAGGAACGGTGCTGGGCAGCGGATTGTAGCTTGTCAAGGAGTTATCCACATTTTGGTGGCTGCTGTCATCGGGGGATTCCGGGGTTGATGGACTGGCATCCCCGGGGTGTCAAAGCGGGCACCTGGCGATCGTCGAAGGCCCGCCTGGGGCGGGGCGAAAGGTGCTGTGCTGGCTCCGCCGGGCGGCTTGCTGATAGGCCTGCCTGCCGAAAGGCATTGCCAGAGGGCCACAAGCCTGCGATAATTTTGGGTTTCCCTGAATGTGTTCAGGGTGATTTGACCCGGCGCGCCGTTATTTCTGCTTCTGTTTGGCTGGTTTTCAGTTGAGCAAGGCAGGGGTTCAAGAGCAGCAGTCCGGAACTGAACCTCAAGGAATAGCACCATGAAACGTACTTACCAGCCCTCCAAGACGCGCCGCGCGCGCACCCACGGTTTCCTCGTCCGCATGAAGACCCGCGGCGGCCGTGCCGTTATCAACGCACGCCGCGCCAAGGGCCGCAAGCGCCTGGCCGTCTAAGGCCGTCCCGGTCTACGGTCTGCTCCCCGCCTGCCCCCGGTTTGTACCGTCAGGTTCCAAACGGGGTGCCTGCATGCAACGGCTAAAAACCCGTCCGCAGTTCCAGGCCGCCATGGCTGGGGGCACAGTCTCCCGCACAGCGCATTTTGCGCTGCACCGTCTGGTGCTGGATGCGGCTGGCAGCGCTGCTGCCAATCCCCCCGCCAGTGCTGCACCCACAGGGCCCGGTTCCTTGCCATCAACGCAAGGGCCGCAGGCCCTGTTTGCCGTGCCGGATGTCTGGCTGGGTGCCATGGTGCCCAAGCGCTGGGCGCGCCGTGCCGTGACACGCAACACCATCAAGCGGCAGATCTACACCGTGGGCGCGGCGTTTGAAGCGCGCCTGCCCCAGGCAGCCCATGTGGTGCGGCTGCGCACGGCGTTTGACCGCAAACAGTTTGTGAGCGCCACGTCCGACCAGCTCAAGCAGGCTGTGCGTGCAGAGCTGCTGCAGCTGTTTGGCCATGCCGCCCGGCGTGCGGGTGGCAGGGCTGCAGTGCCCGCTCAGGCGCCTGTCCCGCAGGTCCGGCCTGCCCACGAGGTGGCGCCATGATCATGCAGCGCCTGCTGATGGGCGTGGTCAAGGGCTACCGGTTTTTCCTCAGCCCCTGGCTGGGGTCGGCCTGCCGGTTCGAGCCCACCTGTTCGGCCTATTCACTGCAAGCGCTGGAATGGCATGGCGCGGCGGCAGGCAGCTATCTCACGGTGCGCAGGCTGGTACGCTGCCACCCCTGGTGTGATGGGGGCCACGATCCGGTCCCCCGAGAACTGCCGCGCGGCATGAGGCTTTTTTCGCGGCTGCAACAATCCTCCACCACCACCCAACCACCCTCACCAAAGAAGTCTTCATGAACGACATTCGCCGCACCATCCTGTGGGTGATTTTTGGCTTTTCCATGGTTCTGCTGTGGGACAAGTGGCAACTGCACAACGGCAACAAGGCCACGTTTTTCCCTACCACCCCGGCCGTGACCGCGCCTGCCGCTGCAGGTGCAGCGTCCGGTGCCACGGGCGCGGCCAGCGTCCCTGTGTCCTCTGCGCCCGTGGCAGCGGCTGCTGTCCAGGGCGCTGCGGCCGTCCCGGGCCAGCCCGCAGCGGCCACTGCACCCGCAGCCGCGCGTGAGCGCATCGAGGTCAAGACCGACCTGTACCGCCTCACCTTCGACAGCGAAGGCGGCTCGCTCACCCATGCCGAACTGCTCAAGCACGCCGACCTGACCGACAAGAACCGCAACTTCCTGCTGCTGGACGAAAGCGCCCAGCGTGTCTACGTGGCGCAGACCGGCCTGATCGGTGGCAATTTCCCCACGCACAAGACCGTGATGACCGCCGTGCCCGGCCCGCGCGAGCTCAAGGATGGTCAGGACGAGCTGAGCATCCGCTTCGAATCGCCCGACCAGGGTGGCGTGAAGCTGGTCAAGACCTGGACCATCAAGCGCGGCGCCTATGACATCGCCGTCAAGCACGACATCGTCAACACCGGCAGCGCTGCCGTGTCGCCCCAGCTGTACCTGCAGCTGGTGCGTGATGGCAACAAGCCTCCGGGCGAGTCGTCGTTCTACTCCACCTTCACCGGCCCGGCCGTGTACACCGACGCCAAGAAGTACCAGAAGATCGAGTTCAAGGACATCGAGAACGGCAAGGTCGATATCCCCCGCGATTCGCCCAATGGTTATGTGGCCATGGTGCAGCATTACTTTGCCGCCGCCTGGCTGCTGGCCGACGGCACCCAGCGCGAGCTGTTCACCCGCAAGGTGGACACCAACCTGTACTCGGTGGGCATGCTGACTTCCCTGGGCGCCATCGAGCCCGGCACGAGCAAGACCGTGGACGCGCGCCTGTTTGCGGGCCCACAGGTCGAGACCATGATGGAGAAGCTCTACCCCGGCCTGGAACTGGTCAAGGACTACGGCTGGCTCACCATCCTGTCCAAGCCGCTGTACTGGTTGCTGGACCAGCTGCACAAGCTGCTGGGCAACTGGGGCTGGGCGATTGTGGGCCTGGTGCTGCTGCTCAAGATCGCGTTCTACTGGCTCAACGCCAAGGCCTACGCGAGCATGGCCAAGATGAAGGCCATCAACCCCAAGATCATGGAGATGCGCGAGCGCCTCAAGGACAAGCCGCAGCAGATGCAGCAGGAGATGATGCGCATCTACCGCGAGGAAAAGGTCAACCCCATGGGTGGCTGCTTCCCCATCATGATCCAGATCCCCGTGTTCATTGCGCTGTACTGGGTGCTGCTGTCCAGCGTCGAGATGCGCAATGCGCCCTGGATCGGCTGGATCCATGACCTGTCCACGCCCGACCCGTTCTTCATCCTGCCCCTGCTGATGACGCTCAGCTCGCTGCTGCAGACGGCCCTGAACCCCGCACCGCCCGACCCGATGCAGGCCAAGATGATGTGGTTCATGCCGCTGATCTTCAGCGTGATGTTCTTCTTCTTCCCGGCCGGTCTGGTGCTGTACTGGCTGACGAACAACATCCTGTCGATTGCACAGCAGTGGATCATCAACACCCGCATGGGCGTGCCACCGCAGTTCAATCTGCCCAGTTTCAAGTGATGGTGCTGCGGCAACGCTGACACCACCGAACTGACCCAAAAAGGCCGCGCAAGCGGCCTTTTTCTTGCCCACCCACCCTGTACAGTCGCCCCATGCTTGCCCGCCACCACGACCCCATCGTTGCCATCGCCACTGCCCCCGGGCGCGGGGCCGTCGGTATCGTGCGGGTGTCGGGCAAAGGGCTGGCAGCGCTGGTGCAGGCGCTGTGCGGCCGCACCCTCAAGCCCCGCGAGGCGACCTACCTGCCGTTTCGGGATGCGCAGGGCCAGGCCATCGACCAGGGGCTGGCGCTGTATTTCCCCGGCCCGCACAGCTACACCGGCGAGGACGTGCTGGAGCTGCAGGCCCACGGCGGCCCCGTGGTGCTGCAGCTGCTGCTGGCGCGCTGCCTGGAGGCAGGTGCCGCCACCGACCAGGCCACGGGCCAGCCCTGCCTGCCGGGCCTGCGCGTGGCCCAGCCGGGCGAGTTCACCGAACGGGCTTTCCTGAACGACAAGATCGACCTGGCCCAGGCCGAGGCGATTGCCGACCTGATCGACGCGAGCACCGAGGCCGCAGCCCGCAGCGCCAGCCGCTCGCTCACGGGCGCGTTCTCGGCCGAGATCCATACACTGCGCGACGCGCTCATCCACCTGCGCATGCTGGTGGAGGCCACGCTGGACTTTCCTGAAGAAGAAATTGACTTCCTGCGCAAGGCGGATGCGCACGGGCAGCTATCGAACTTGCAGCAAACACTGGCCTCGGTCTTGCAGCGGGCGCGCCAGGGCGCGTTGCTGCGCGAAGGCATCAAGGTGGTGATTGCCGGGCAGCCCAATGCGGGCAAAAGCTCGCTGCTCAATGCCCTGGCCGGGGCCGAGCTGGCCATCGTCACCCCCATTGCCGGCACTACGCGCGACAAGGTGCAGCAGACCATCCAGATCGAGGGTGTGCCCCTGCACATCATCGACACTGCGGGCCTGCGCGACAGCGAGGACGAGGTGGAGCGCATCGGCATCGCCCGCGCCTGGGACGAGATTGCGGGTGCCGATGCGGTGTTGTTCCTGCACGACCTGTCGCGCCAGGATGCTATGGAATACATAGCTGCTGAGGCAGAAATAGCGCGCGCACTGGCCCAAAAACTGCCCCAAACCATCCCGGTGATCGATGTCTGGAACAAGCTGGACCGCGCCCCGGCGGCGGCGGCCATCGCCGCAGAAGGGGCCGGGAACGCCGAAACCCGGCCGGGCGTGTGGTTGTCTGCGCGCACGGGCGAGGGGTTGGACGGGCTGCGGCGCATCCTGCTGGAGGTGGCGGGCTGGCAGTCTGCGCCCGAAGGCCTCTACATCGCGCGCGCGCGCCACATCGAGGCGCTGCGCGCCGTGTCGGTCCACCTGCAGGAGGCCGCCGACCAGCTGCAGGCCCAGGGCCCGGCCCTCGATCTGCTGGCCGAGGAGCTGCGCCTGGCCCAGAACGCCCTGAGCGCCATCACCGGCGAGTTCAGCTCCGACGACCTGCTGGGCGTGATCTTCTCCAGCTTCTGCATCGGCAAGTAGTTCTGGCGCCCGGCCAGGGTGCCCGCGCCGCCGCCTGTCGCTTATGTTGTAAACGGACGTAAACAGCGCTTGTGTCTGATCTGTAACAACGGTACTTTCGACGCATCATGAATGCCCCCACCCCCGCTGCCATCAAGGTTGATCTCAAAGGTTTGCTGGACGCCATTGCGCAAACCACCGCTGACGACAGCATGACCAACCCCCTCTCCCCCGCGCAGTGGGAGGTGCTCTCGTCCTACCTGCTGCCCGTGGTGCTGCCCGCGGGGCAGGTGCTTTTCAGCCAGGGGGCCACCGACCGCACCCTGTACCTGGTGGAGAGCGGCAGCCTGAGCGTGCACTACCAGGACGAAAAAGAGCGCCTGCGCCTGGCCATCGTGGGCGCGGGCTCCGTGGTGGGCGAAGGCGCGTTTTTCTCGCACCGCGCGCGCAGCGCCACCGTGCAGGCCAGCGCGCCCTGCAAGCTCTGGAGCCTCACGGCCATCCGCTTCACCGAACTCACCAACCGCCAGCCCGCCATAGCCCTGGGCCTGGCGATGGCTGCCGGGGCGGTGCTGGCCAAGCGCCTGGGCAACCGCCGCCGCCGCGTTGCGGCGACCTGACAGGCGCCCCGCAGACGCGGGATTTGCGGGCTTGTTCGGGGCTGTGCGAGGGGTACAGCAAGTTACACTCGATTTGGATTTTGTCCAGGCACCATCCGAAGAAAGCAAGCCATGTCCCTGTTCAGCTGGTTCAGCCGCAAACCCGCCCCCCCCAAGCCCCGGCCAGCCGCAGAACCGTCGGGTCTGTTGAATGCCGACGCCACCGTGCCGCTGTACCCTGGCCGCTCGGGCAAACCCCTGGTCGAGCCCCCACCCCCCGAACACGCGGCCAATCGCAAGAACGAGCGCATGGAGCGCCGCGAGCTGCTCTACACCGTGGTGCGCGATGCCATGGTGCGCGCCGGGGTGCTGTCGGCCAGCTACAAGTTCAAGGTGCTGTCGCTGGACCAGCGTGGCCGGCAGTTCCTGGTGATGATGGACCTGGCGCGCGAATATGGCGGCGAGACGGTGCGCCTGTCCGAGATCGAGGCGCTGATTGCCCAGACCGCCAAGACCCGCTACGACATCCTGGTGACGGCCGTGTACTGGCGCATCAACGACCACGTGGCCGTGGGCATTCCCCAAAAGGGCGTGGCGCCCCAGGGGGCGGCGCTGCCTGTGCCACCGGCGCCGGTGGCCGCAGCACCGCTGCGCAAGCCGCCCGTGGCGGCGCCCGCCCCGGTGGTGGCACCTGCCAACCCCATCTTCCCCATAGCGCCAGCGCCAGCACCTACAGCCGCACCCGTCGCCGCAGCACCCCAGCGCCCGGCCCCTCCCGCGGTCGCCGCTACGCCGTCCCGGCCCCCCGTGGCGGCGCCGGTGGGCGAGCCGCGCCCAGCCCCCCGGTTCGAACCCATCGAGGCCGACGAAGTGGCTGCCTTCAAGCGCGCCCTGGCCAACGCCGCAGGCGCCACGGCAGCCCCGGCAGCGGCTGCCAAGCCGGGCGTGCCTGTGCGCTCCGGCCCGCTGCTGCCTCCGGCGCAGCCCACCGGGTTTGAAGACACCGAAATGCCTGGGGCAGACAGCCCATCGCCCGACCTGAGCAGCACCCAGTACGGCGAGCTGCGCTGAGCGCCAGGCGCGGCCTCCTAACAAAAGAAGTCCTCCATGCGGAGGGCTTCTTTGCTTGTGGCGGGTGCTGCAGGGCCGGGATTGTGGCGCGGTCCCGCCTGGTGCGTCAGCCAGGAAGTGATTCAGTGCCCCGCAAAATCCACCAGCGTGTACAGCGGCAGGCCCGATGCGCGCAGGCGCTCCGAGCCGCCCAGCTCGGGCAGATCCACGATGGCCGCGCCTTCGGTCACCGTGGCGCCCAGCTTCTCCAGCAGGCGCCGACCGGCCATCATGGTGCCGCCGGTGGCGATCAGGTCGTCGATCAGCAGCACACGGTCGCCTGCCTTCACGGCGTCGGTGTGCAGCTCCACGGTGGCGCTGCCGTACTCCAGCTCGTAGGTCTCCTCGACCGTGGTGAAGGGCAGCTTGCCCTTCTTGCGGATGGGCACGAAGCCCACGTTGAGTTCATAGGCCACCACCGCACCCAGGATGAAGCCGCGCGCATCCAGCCCGGCCACCACATCGGGGCGCAGGGCCTTGTCCATGTAACGGTGCACAAAGGCGTCGATGAGCACGCGGAACACCTTGGGGTCCTGCAGCAGCGGTGTGATGTCGCGGAATTGCACGCCCGCTGCGGGCCAGTCGGGCACGGTGCGGATGTGCTGGCGAAGGTAGTCGTTGACGCTGAGTGGCTGCATGGGAAAAGAGAAGGGGATCAAGGAGCGCAGGTGTGGGGGCCGAACAACGGCATTTCCGCGCGAAGGGCTGAAGTGTAATCAGCCGCCTGCGTGTGCTTTTCTGCACTCCCGGGGCCACCACCAGCCCCCATAATGTTTCACTGCTGTTACACCCCCCGGCGCGGCTGCCTTGCAGGCCAAGCCTTTCCACAGAAGATTGGCCCATGCCCATCTCCATCCTGCTGATCGAAGGCGACCACACCCATGCCCAGGCGGTGGCGGGCGCTTTGGCAGACCCCTGGTCGGGCTGGCAGGTCGAGGTCTGTGCGTCGCTGGCACATGCGCGTGAACACCTGCAGCAGCCGCATCGGCGGCCCGACATCGTGCTGGCTGCCCAGAACACCCTGGGGGGCACGGCCTTCGATTTGCTGCAGCTGCTGGCCGGTGTGCCCGCCATCATCATCGTGCGCATGGGGGCCGAAACCCATGCGGCGCAGGCCATGCGGCATGGTTTTGACGACTTTGCCGTGCAGGACCCGGCCCTGGACTACCTGCTCACATTGCCCGCGCAGATCGATGCGGTGCTTGAACGCAGCTCCAGCGACCGTGCGCGGCTGGCGGCCGAGGCCATGCTGGCGCGCCAGCACCGGCTGCTGCAGGCCATCTCGCGCGCCCAGGCCATGTTCATCGCCAGCTCCGGACCCCGGGCGGCGTTCGAGGCCTTGCTCGAAGAACTGATGTCGCTCAGCCAGAGCGCGTTTGGCCTGGTGGGCCAGGTGCAGCGCGCGGCCGACGGGCACCCCTTCTTGCGGGTGCACGCCATGACCGACATCAGCTGGGACGCCGCCTCCCGCGCGCTGTACGCGCAGCACGCCGAGGAGGGCATGGTGTTTGACAGCCTGCACTCGCTGGTGGGCGCGGCCCTGGTGTCCGGCGAGCCCGTGATCAGCAACGACGCCTGCCACGACCCACGCGCCGCAGGCACCCCGCCGGGCCACCCCACGCTGCACACCTACCTGGGCCTGCCCATCCACGCGGCGGGCGAACTGGTGGCCATGGTCGGCCTGGCCAACCGCGCCGAGGGCTACTCGCAGGCGGATGTGCAGTTTCTGCAGCCCCTGCTCAATACCGTGGGCCAGCTGGAGACCGCGCGCCGCGCCGAACTGGCCCGCAGCACGGTCGAGGCCGAACTGCTGCGCACCAGCGACCTGCTGGGCGAGAAAACCCAGGCGCTGGAGGCCACGCTCGCCAACATCTCCCAGGGCATCACCAACGTGGATGCCGAAGGGCGTATCCGCGTCTACAACCGGCGCTACCTGGAACTGCTCGACCTGCCCGAGGACCTGCTGGCCAGCCAGCCCAAGGTGGAGGATGTGGTGCGCTTCCAGACCGAGCGGGGCGACTTCGGCCCGCAGTTCCAGCTCATCGAGCCCATGGCGCGCAACTACGTGGCCTCGGAATATGCAGCGCATGGCGGGCAGCTCACCATGCCCGACTCGTACGTGCGGCGCACGCACAGCGGCCGCTACATCGAGGTGCGCACCCGCGCGCTGGAGCCCGGCGGGCGGGTGCGCACCTTCACCGACGTCACCGACTACCTCAGCACCCTGGAGGCCCTGCGCCTGAGCGAGGCGCGCTGGCGCAGCCTCACGCAGCTCTCGTCGGACTGGTATTGGGAGCAGGACGCGCAGTACCGCTTTGTGCGGCTGGACGGCAATGCCCAGCAGAAAACCGGCGTGCCCGACGAGGTGCACTACGGCCTCACGCGCTGGGAGCTGCCCGACACCTTTGTGGACGAAGGCCAGTGGCGTGACCACCGCGCACTGCTGGAGGCGCACCAGGTGTTCCACGATTTCGAAATGCAGCGGGTGACCCACGACGGCCAGCCCATCTGGGTGTCGATCAGCGGCGAGCCCATCTTCGATGCCGAAGGCCGCTTCACCGGCTACCGGGGCGTGGCGCGCGACATCACCGAGCGCAAGCTGGCCGAGGCGCAGATCCAGCGCCTGGCGTTTTATGACGAACTCACTGGCCTGCCCAACCGGCGCCTGCTGATGGACCGGCTGGAGCGCGCCGTGGCCGCCAGCACCCGCGAGGGCTGCCACGGCGCCCTGCTGTTCCTCGACCTGGACAACTTCAAGGGCATCAACGACACCCTGGGCCACGAATGGGGCGACCGGCTGCTGGTGCAGGTGGGCGCCCGCGTGAGCGCCTGCGTGCGCGCCACCGACACCGTGGCACGCCTGGGGGGCGACGAGTTTGTGGTGGTGATCGAGGGCCTGCATGCCGAAGAGGCCGAGGCCGCCGCCGAGGCCGAAGCCGTGGCGCAGAAGGTGCTGGCTGCGCTCAACCAGCCCTACCAGATCGAGGGCTGCGAGATGCACAGCACGCCCAGCATCGGCATCGCGCTGTTCCGGGACGCGCAGCAGCCGGTGCAGGAGCTGCTCAAGCGCGCTGACCTGGCCATGTACCAGGCCAAGGCCCAGGGGCGCAACATGCTGTGTTTCTTCGATCCCGCCATGCAGGCAGCCGCGTCCGCGCGTTCGGCGCTGGAGGGCGACATCCGCCTGGGGCTTGCGCGCGCCGAGTTCCTCCTGCACTACCAGCCGGTGGTGGACGCCACCGGCCAGCTGCTGGGCGCCGAGGCCCTGGTGCGCTGGAACCACCCGCAGCGCGGCATGGTGCCGCCCGCCGAGTTCATCCCGCTGGCCGAGCAGACCGGCCTCATCCTGCCCCTGGGGCGGCAGGTGCTGGCCATGGCCTGCCACCAGCTCGCACTGTGGGCGGCCGACCCCGCCAGGGCCAGCTGGACCCTGTCCGTGAACGTGAGCGCGCAGGAGTTTCGCCAGAGCGAGTTTGTGCAGGACGTGCTGGCCGTGCTGCGCGACTCGGGCGCGGATGCGCGGCGGCTCAAGCTGGAACTCACCGAAAGCCTGCTGTTGCACGACGTGGAGGACAGCATCCTCAAGATGCAGGCCCTGCGCACGCTGGGCGTGGGGTTTGCGCTGGATGACTTTGGCACGGGCTACTCGTCGCTGAGCTACCTCAAGCGCCTGCCGCTGGACCAGCTCAAGATCGACCAGAGCTTTGTGCGCGACGTGCTCACCGACCCCAACGACGCCGCCATCGCCTGCACCATCATCACCCTGGCCCACAGCCTGGCCCTGGACGTGGTGGCCGAGGGCGTGGAAACCGAAGGCCAGCGCGCGTTCTTGCTGCGCAACGGCTGCCAGCGCTTCCAGGGCTACCTGTTCGGGCGGCCCGGGCCTGCTGCTCTGCTTTGATTGCTATTAAATATATAGCTTTAAAGGCAGGATAGACGCGCGGTAAGGCCGATTTTTAATCAAAGTTCGGCACCTTTTCTGCCACTGGCGCAGCCCTCGCTGTTGCGCAGCCGCCCAGGGGGATCACCCTCTGAGCAGTTTGTCTTCCGCCAGCGCCAGCGCCGCCGGGTGCCCCGACAGCACCAGCGTGTCGCCCTCGGCCAACAGGGCCTCGTCCACGGCGGCGCTCATGTGGCCGTTGCCGCGCCGCAGGTTGACCACGCGCACGCCCATCGCAGGCAGGGCCAGCTGGCCCAGGCTGTGGCCCAGGGCGGTGGCGCCGGGGGGCAGGTTCAGGGTGGACAGGCGCTCCTGGTCGCGCTCGTTCACCGTGTCATCGTCCGCGCCGTGGAAGTAGCCGCGCAGCAGGTTGTAGCGCGCATCGCGCTGGTCCTGCACCAGCCGCAGCACGCGGCGCATGGGCACGCCCACCAGCGCCAGGGCATGGCTGGCCAGCATCAGCGATCCTTCAATCGCCTCGGGCACCACCTCGGTGGCGCCGGCCTCCTGCAGTTTGTCGAGGTGGGCGTCGTCCTGCGTGCGCACCACCACCGGCACCTGCGGCGCGTGCGAGCGCGCATTGGCCAGCACCTTCAGCGCGGCGGGCACGTCGATATAGGTCACGGCCACGGCGCTCGCGCGCACCAGGCCGGCGGCCATCAGCGCCTGCAGGCGGGTCGCATCGCCGTAGACCACCGAATCCCCGGCGGCGGCGGCCTGGCGCACACGGTCCGGGTCCAGGTCCAGCGCCATGTAGGGGATGCCCTCGTGCTCCAGCATGCGCGCCAGGTTCTGGCCGCAGCGGCCGTAGCCGCAGATGATCACGTGTTTGCTGGTGTTGATGGACTTGCGCGCAATCGACGTCATCTGCAGCGACTGCTGCAGCCAGTCGCTGGCCACCAGCTTCATCACGATGCGGTTGCTGTACATGATGAGGAAGGGCGTGGCCAGCATCGACAGCACCATGGCCGCGAGGATGGGGTTCATCAGTGCGGGCTGCACCAGCCCGTTGCCCTGCGTGAGCGACAGCAGCACAAAGCCGAACTCGCCCGCCTGCGCCAGGTACAGCCCCGTGCGCAGCGCCACGCCCGTGGTGGCACCCATGCCGCGCGCGAGCACCAGGATGATCCCCAGCTTGAGCAGCAGAGGCACCACCAGCAGCGCCAGCACCAGCGCCCACCGGTCCACCAGGATGTGCCAGTCCAGCATCATGCCGATGGTGATGAAAAACAGGCCCAGCAGCACGTCGTGGAACGGCCGGATGTCCGTGCCCACCTGGTGCTTGTACTCCGTCTCGGACACCAGCACCCCGGCGATGAAGGCGCCCAGCGCGAGGCTCAGGCCCGCCACCTCGGTCAGCCAGGCCAGGCCCAGCGTGATCAGCAGCAGGTTGAGCATGAACAGCTCGTCGCTCTTGCGCCGCGCTACCAGCGTGAGCCACCAGCGCATCAGCCGCTGCCCGCCGGTGAGCAGCAGGCCCACCAGCACCGTGGCCTTGATCAGCGCCCAGCCCAGGGAGGTGAGCAGCTGGTCGGGCGACGACCCCAGCGCCGGAATCAGCACCAGCAGCGGCACTACGGCCAGGTCCTGGAACAGCAGGATGCCCATCACGCGGCGGCCATGTTCGCTCTCCAGTTCGGCCCGTTCGGCCATCAGCTTCACCACAATCGCCGTGCTGCTCATGGCCATCACACCCGACAGCGCCAGCGCCGTCTGCCAGCCCATGTCCCACACCCCGCCCGCCCAGCGCGACAGCACCAGGGCCAGCACCGTCAGCACCACCATGGTCAGCACCACCTGCATCAGCCCTAGGCCAAATACCTGTTTGCGCATGGCGCGCAGCTTGGGCAGGCTGAATTCAAGCCCGATGGCGAACATCAGGAACACCACGCCAAACTCGCCAAGGTGGCGCACGCCTTCGGAGTTCTGCGCCAGCGCCAGCGCATGCGGGCCAATCAGCACTCCGGCCGCCAGGTAGCCCAGCATGGGCGGCAGCTTGAGGCTGCGGCAGGTCACCACGCCCAGCACTGCGGCCAGCAGGTAAAGCAGGGTGAGGGCAAGAGAAGACATGGGTTCGATGCTATCCGAGGCTTGTGTGCCAGCAAGGATGTTTTCTGCAGGCGATGCACGGTCCGTGCCAGAGGGCATCCGTTGGCAGGGCCCGCCGGGCATGCCCGGTCGATAGAATCCCCGGATGACTCCCGCCCCCGCCGCGCTGCCCCCTTTTGATGCCGACCAGGCCCTGCGCCTGGCTCGCGAAACCTTCGACATCGAGGCTGCGGCCTTAACGGCTCTGTCAAACCGCGTGGACAAGCTGTTTGCCCAGGCGGTGCAGATGGTGCTGCAGACCCGGGGCCGCGTGGTGGTGATGGGCATGGGCAAAAGCGGCCATGTGGGCCGCAAGATTGCGGCCACGCTCGCTTCGACTGGTACCCCCGCGTTCTTCGTACACCCCGGCGAGGCCAGCCATGGTGACCTGGGCATGGTCACGGCTGGCGACGTGGTGCTGGCACTGTCCAACAGCGGCGAAGTGGGCGAAGTGACCGCCATCCTGCCTGTGATCAAGCGGCTGGGCGTGCCCTTGATTGCGATGACCGGTGGGCTGCAGTCCACGTTGGCGCGCCATGCGGACATCGTGCTTGACTGCGGTGTGGAGCGCGAAGCCTGCCCGCACAACCTTGCGCCGACAACAAGCACCACGGCCCAGATCGCCATGGGCGACGCGCTGGCCGTCGCCCTGCTGGACGCCCGGGGCTTCCGTCCCGAAGACTTTGCCCGCTCGCACCCCGGCGGTGCGCTGGGCCGCAAGCTGCTCACCCATGTGAGCGACGTGATGCGCTCGGGCAGCGAAGTGCCGCGCGTGGCGCCCGAGGCCTCGTTCAGCGACCTCATGCGCGAGATGAGCGCCAAAGGCCTGGGCGCCTCGGCCATCGTCGATGCCGCCGGGCAGGTGCTGGGCATCTTCACCGACGGCGACCTGCGCCGCCGCATCGAGGCCGGGGCCGACCTGCGGTCCACCACCGCCGCCCAGGTCATGCACGCCAACCCGCGCCGGATTGCCCCCGACGCCCTGGCCGTGGACGCTGCCGAAATGATGGAAGCCCACGCCATCACCAGCGTGCTGGTGGTGGACGCAGCGGGCGCCCTGGTGGGCGTGGTGCACATCGGCGACTTGATGCGCGCGAAAGTGATCTGACGATGGCGCTGTCCCCGCAGACCTCTTCCTCCCCTGTCCTGCAGATCGACCCCGAGCTGCTGCTGCGCGCCCAGGGCGTGCGCGTGGCCTTTTTCGACGTGGATGGCGTGCTCACCGACGGCGGCCTGTACTTCAGCGAAGCGGGCGAGACCATCAAGCGCTTCAACACGCTGGACGGCCACGGCCTCAAGCTGCTGCAAAAGGCGGGCATCACGCCTGCCGTGATCACGGGGCGCGACTCTGCGCCGCTGCGCGTGCGCCTGAAGGCTTTGGGCGTGGAGCACGCGGTGTTCGGCACCGAAGACAAACGCCCCGCCGCCGAGCAGATTCTGGCCGCCCTGGGCCTGACCTGGGCCCAGGCCGCCGCCATGGGCGACGACTGGCCCGATCTGCCCGTGATGCGCCGCAGCGCCTTTGCCTGCGCACCCGCCAATGCCCAGACCGAGGTGCGCCACGCCGCGCATTTCGTCACCCAGGCGCGCGGCGGCGACGGCGCGGCGCGCGAGCTGTGCGACCTGCTGCTGGTGGCCACGGGCCGCTATGCCGCGCTGCTGGCGGACTACACCGCATGATCCGTGTGATCCGCCAGGGCTGGGACCAGCTCTCGATCTACCTGCCCGTGCTGCTGATGGGCCTGCTGGCCCTGGGCACCTGGTGGCTGGTGCGCAATGCGCCCATGCCGCAATTGCCCGCCATCGACCGCCCCGTGAAGCACCAGCCCGACTACTTCATGAAGAATTTTTCGGTGAAGAGCTTCGACGCCACGGGCCGCCTGCAGAGCGAGGTGCAGGGCGTTGAAGCGCGGCACTACCCCGACACGGACACGCTGGAGATCGACCGGGTCCGCATGCGCTCGATCGGCCCCGATGGCCGCCTCACGGTGGCCACGGCCGATCGCGCCCTGAGCAACGCCGATGGCTCGGAGGTGCAGCTGTTTGGCAACGCCATCGTCACCCGCGAGCCCCTGCCCGCCAAACCCGGGGCGCCAGCACAGCCGCGCATGGAGTTCCGGGGCGAGTTCCTGCATGCCTTCACCAACACCGAGCGCGTGCGGTCGGACCAGCCTATTACCCTCACGCGGGGCAACGACCGCTTCACGGCCGATGGCATGGACTACGACAACCTCGACCAGGTGCTGCAACTGCGCGGGCGCGTGCGCGGCATGATCCTGCCGGGCAAGAAATGAGACAACCCCCTGAGTCGCTTCGCGCCTTCCCCCTTCTTTCTACGCGCTTCGCGCCAGGGGACGGGGAACGCAGCCAGCACGGCAGCCCCCCTTGCGCGGCTGCCCGCGCATGGTGCGCGCCAGTGTCACGCGCTGCGGGTGATTCACGGCACAACGGATAACTGAGATGGTCACCCCCCTTGTTTTCATCACCGGCGCGTCCAGCGGCATTGGCCAGGCACTGGCCCTGCGCTTTCACCAGGCCGGATACCGGCTGGCCCTGGCTGCGCGCCGCACAGAAGAGGTCAAAACATGGGCTGCCGCCCAAAGGATAAGCGCTGATAGCTATGAAATTTATAGTGCTGACGTGGCGGTGGCCGACAGCATCGTGGCCGCAGGCCAGGCGTGCCTGGCGCGCCAGGGGGTGCCCGACGTGGTGATTGCCAATGCGGGCATCAGCGTGGGCATGGACACGGCCGTGCGCGGCGATATCGATGTGATGGCGCGCACCTTTGCCACCAACAACATCGGCATGGCCGCCACCTTCCAGCCCTTTGTGGACGGCATGGTGCAGCGCGGCAGCGGCACGCTGGTGGGCATCGGGAGCGTGGCGGGCATCCGGGGCCTGCCGGGGCACGGCGCCTATTGCGCCAGCAAGGCGGCCGTCATCAGCTACTGCGAAAGCCTGCGTGGCGAAATGCGCCCGCATGGGGTGCGGGTGGTCACCATTTCGCCGGGCTACATCGACACGCCGCTCACCCAGAAAAACCGCTACGGCATGCCTTTCCTGATGCAGCCCGGGGATTTTGCCGACCGCGCCTACCGGGCCATCACGGCGGGCGTGAGCTACCGGGTCATCCCCTGGCAGATGGGTGTGGTGGCCAAACTGCTGCGCCTGCTGCCCAATGCCGTGTTCGACAAGGTGCTGGCTGGGCGCCCGCGCAAACGCCGGATAGACGAGTAGCACCCTGAGGCGCTGCTCGGCGGCCCTTGCCCAGGAGCGCTGGCCGGTGCAGCGCCAGCTTTGCAGGCGGTGGGCCGTCTCAGCTTCGCCCAGATTGGGCAGGACTGAATGCCTTTCACATCGCGGCATGAAAAAAGCCCCCGAAGGGGCTTTTTGCAAGAGAACCGGATGGTGGAAGACTCAGTAGCCGCCGTTGCCGCCACCGCCGTAGCCGCCGCCACCATTGCGACCGCCGCCACCGCCGTTGCGCGAGCCGGAGCCGTAGGGGCTGCGGAAACCGCCTTCGCCACGGCCGCCGCCACCGTAACCGCCGCCGCCATCGCGGCCACCGCCACCGTAGCCACCACCGCCGCCTTCACGGCCACCGCCGTAACCACCGCCACTGCGGCCACCGCCGCCGTAGCCACCACCACCGCCGCCAAAACCGCCACTGCGGGGCGGGCGGGGCTCCATGGGACGGGCTTCATTGACCACGATGCTGCGGCCGCCCAGAGGCTGGCCGTTCATGCCATTGATGGCCGCCTGGGCTTCTGCGTCGCTGCCCATTTCCACAAAGCCAAAGCCCTTGGAACGGCCTGTGTCGCGCTCCATCATGACCTTGGCACTGGTGACCGCGCCGAATTGGCCAAAAGCCTGTTCCAGATCGTTGTCGCGCACCGAGTACGGCAGGTTGCCGACGTAGAGTTTGTTGCCCATCGAGGGACTCCTCAAAAACACATGAATAAAGCGATGGAGTCCCGAAAACGCAGCCAGCTAATCTCAATGACGCTCTCAGCGCGAAACTGACGGATCACCGCAAACTTGGAAAGCGGGAACACCCCGCCGACCCATTATGCGCCACACTTTTGTGGAAAAAGCAAGCGGCAATGTGCGCTGTGGCGCCCATGCTGCGCGGGCGCCGGAACTGCCCCCGGGCGCCAGTTCCACGCAGACCCGCGACCCCGGGGAAGGAACTGTTCCGCAGGACGGTCCAACATAAAAAAAGGAGCCCGAAGGCTCCTTGTTTTGCCATCTGCAGACGCGAGCGCCAGCAGAAAAGGTCTTTTTAGTAACCGCCGCGGCCACCGCCGTAGCCGCCACCGCCGCCTTCACGGCCACCGCCGTAACCGCCGCCACCATAGCCGCCGCCACCGCTACGGCCACCGCCGTAACCGCCGCCGCCATTGCCGCCACCGAAGCCACCGCTACGGGGAGCGCGGGGCTCCATAGGACGGGCTTCGTTGACCACGAGGTCACGGCCGCCAAAATTTTGACCATGCACGCCTTGGATGGCGGCTTGTGCTTCGGCATCGCTGCCCATTTCGACAAAGCCGAAACCCTTAGAACGGCCGGTGTCGCGCTCCATCATGACCTTGGCGCTACCCACGGAGCCGAACTGGCTGAAGGTTTGCTCCAGATCTTGGTCGCGGAAGGAATAGGGCAGGTTGCCCACGTAGAGTTTGTTGCCCATGAAGGACTCCTGAAAAAACATGAAAACGCGATGGAGCCCGACGCAATCAACAAACCTGTGACGACTTCAAAGACGCGAAACTGACCAATCACCGCTAAGTTAGCTGCCCCTCTGCAAGCAGAAAAGCGAACCCATTATCAATCACTTTATGGGCAGTGTGGGTGTTTATTTCTGGGCCGGATGCCCCAAAACAGGCGATTTGCGTGGTTTTGAGGCCAATCTCCGGACAAACCATAGGGTAAAATCGCCGGGTCTTTGGGGAGTAGCCCGCCCGGCTGTGCAATGCGCCGGGGGCATGCGTCAACAAACTTGGGCCCGGTGGGCCTATGGCGTATGCGGTTTTTGAGCTGGGCGAGACCATTGACTGCATGCCGATCCAAATGGCCGGAGTCGGGGTGCAGTCAATGCGTTTTCCACCCATCCGGCCGGATAGGACCCCCACATGGAACCGTTTTTCATCTCCACCGCCATCGTCGCGCTCGCCGAAATGGGCGACAAGACGCAGCTTCTGGCGCTGGTGCTCGCCGCCCGCTTTCGCAAACCCTGGCCCATCGTGCTCGGCATCCTGGTCGCCACGCTGGTCAACCACGGCCTAGCCGGGGCTGTGGGCGCGTGGGTCACCACCTTCGTGGGGCCGCAGGTGCTGCGCTGGATCCTGGGCGCGTCGTTCATCGCGATGGCCATCTGGATGCTGATCCCTGACAAACTCGACGAGGGCGAGGCCGATGGCTCGCCGCGCTGGGGCGTGTTTGGCACCACCGTGGTCGCTTTCTTCCTGGCCGAGATGGGCGACAAGACGCAGATCGCCACCGTCATGCTGGCCGCGCAGTACAACGCCTACCTGTGGGTGGTGGCGGGCACCACGCTCGGGATGATGATCGCCAACGCGCCCGTGGTCTGGCTGGGCGAGCGCATCACGCGCCGCGTGCCGATCCGTGCGGTGCACGTGGTGTCGGCGGTGATCTTCCTGGTGCTGGGGTTGCTGGCGATCTTCGCGCCCACGGGCAACTGACGGACACAGCGGTAGGCGCTTTTGGTATATTTGCCGGACGCGCCGATTTGCCACAGCTTGCGGGCGCTTTATAAATCCTGCTAAAGACCCGTCCGACACATCCGCCCGGCCTCGTTTTTAGCGACGCCGGGTTTTTTTATGTCGTTTTTTGCCACGCCCCAGTCCATGCATTTTCCGGAGGTGCTCCCGCTGCAAAGCGGAGCGTCCATCCGCGACTACCACCTGGCCTACGAGACCTACGGCACGCTCAATGCCGACCGCTCCAACGCCGTGCTCGTGTGCCATGCCCTCAACGCCTCTCACCATGTGGCGGGCGTGTATGCCGGGCAGGACAAGAGCGAGGGCTGGTGGGACAACATGATCGGCCCGGGCAAGCCCGTGGACACCGACCGCTTCTTCGTGGTCGGCGTGAACAACCTGGGCTCCTGTTTTGGCTCCACCGGCCCCATGCACAACCATCCCGATACGGGCGAGGTTTATGGTGCGGACTTCCCCGTGGTCACGGTGGAGGACTGGGTCAATGCCCAGGCCCGCCTGCTCGACCGCCTGGGCATCCAGCAGCTGGCCGCCGTGCTGGGTGGCAGCCTGGGCGGCATGCAGGCATTGAGTTGGACGTTGCAATACCCCGAGCGCATGCGCCACGCCGTGGTGGTGGCCAGCGCGCCCAACCTCACGGCCGAGAACATCGCCTTCAACGAAGTCGCCCGCCGCGCCATCGTGACCGACCCGGACTTCCACGGCGGCCACTTCTACCGCCATGGCGTGATCCCCAAGCGCGGCCTGCGCATCGCCCGCATGATTGGCCACATCACGTACCTGAGCGACGACGTGATGAACGAGAAGTTCGGGCGTCAACTGAGAGAAGGCCTGGAGCTGAAATACAGCACCCAGGATATTGAATTCCAGATCGAAAGCTACCTGCGCTACCAGGGCGACAAGTTCAGTGACTACTTTGACGCCAACACCTATTTGCTGATCACGCGCGCGCTCGACTACTTCGACCCCGCCCGCAAGCACGGTGGCAATCTCACGCGCGCCCTGGCCCGCGCCACGGCGAAGTTTCTGCTCGTGAGCTTCACCACCGACTGGCGCTTCTCGCCCCAGCGCAGCCGCGAGATCGTCAAGGCCCTGCTCGACAACCGCCGCCGCGTGAGCTATGCCGAGATCGACGCGCCCCACGGGCACGATGCCTTTTTGCTCGATGACGCCCGTTACATGGGCGTGATGCGCTCTTACTTCGATAGCATTGCCAAGGAGTTGCAAGCATGACGGACAAAGCGGCGATGCAAGCCCTGGCGCGCCTGGTGCCCCCCGGATCGCGCGTGCTCGACCTGGGCTGTGGCAACGGCGCCATGCTCGACTACCTGCAGCGCAGCAGAGGCTGCAGCGGCTACGGCGTGGAGATTGACGACGCCAACGTGCTGGCCTGCGTGCAGCGCGGCGTCGATGTGATCCAGCTCAACCTCGACGAAGGCCTCGCCATGTTTGGCGACAACAGCTTTGACGTGGTGCTGCAGATCGACACGCTGCAGCACCTGCGCAATGCCGAAACCATGCTGCGCGAAACGGCGCGGGTGGGCCGTACCGGCGTGGTGGCTTTCCCCAACTTTGCGCACTGGCCCAACCGTCTGTCCATCCTGCGCGGGCGCATGCCCGTGACGCGGCGCCTGCCCTACCAGTGGTACGACACGCCCAACATCCGCGTGGGCACCTACAAGGACTTCGAAGTGCTGGCCACCAAGAACAGCCTGCGCATCCTGGACTCCTTCGGGCTGCAGGATGGCGAAGAAGTGCGCTGGCTGCCCAACGCGCGCGCGGGCACGGCGGTGTTCCACTTCGAGCACGCTTAGGCTTCGGCGCGACACGCCGCTGTCAACCGCATCGGCTAAGGTGCGGGCTCCGTTTGTAGGAGACCCGCATGAAACGCATTGCACTGCGCGCCGTGACCGCTGCCGCGCTGCTCACCACCTGGGCGCTGGGCGCCGTGGCCCAGGCCTGGCCGCCCACCCCCACCGTCATTGCCCACCGGGGCGCATCGGCCCTGCGGCCCGAGCACACGCTGGCCGCGTACCAGAAGGCCATTGACGATGGCGCCGACATCATCGAGCCCGACCTGGTGATCACCAAGGACGGCGTGCTGGTGGCCCGGCACGAGAACGCGATCGCCATCCTGAACGCCGACGGCTCGGTGAAAGAAGCCACCACCGACGTGGTGGACCGCCCCGAGTTCGCGGGCCGCAAGACCACCAAGACCATCGACGGCCAGGCCATTACCGGCTGGTTCACCGAAGACTTCACGCTGGCCGAGCTGAAAACCCTGCGCGCCCGCGAGCGCATCCCCGCGCAGCGCCCGGCCAACGTGGCCTACAACGGCCAGTTCGAGGTGCCCACGCTGCAGGAGGTCATCGACCTGGCCAAGGCCCAGAGCGCGAAGGCGGGCCGCACCATCGGCATCTACCCCGAGACCAAACACCCCACCTACTTCCAGTCCATCGGCCTGCCGCTGGAGGCGCCGCTGCTGGCCGTGCTGGAGAAGAACGGCTGGAACCACAAGGACGCGCCCGTGTTCGTGCAGTCCTTCGAGGTCAGCAACCTGCAGGCGATCCGCAAGCTCAGCAGCGTGCGCCTGGTGCAGCTGGTGGCACCCTCGGGCCGGCCGCATGACTTTGTGGCCCAGGGTGCGGCCAACACGCGTGCCTATGCCGACCTGATCACGCCCGAAGGCCTGAAGCAGGTGGCCACCTATGCCAATGCCATTGGCCCGTTCAAGACCCTGGTGGTGCCGGTCAAGGACGGCGTGCCGGGCGAACCCACCCCGCTGGTGGCGCGCGCCCGCGCCGAAGGCCTGGGCGTGCATATCTGGACGCTGCGGCCCGAAAACGCCTTCCTGCCCGCCGGGCTGAAAAAGGCACCCGCCACCGACGGCACGGTGCGCGGCGACAGCGTGGCCGAGATCACGGCCTACCTGCGTGCAGGCATCGACGGGTTCTTCACCGACGACCCGGCCGTGGGCCGCGCGGCGGTGTCGGCCTTCACGTCGGCGTCGAAGGTGTCGTTGTTGCCGAAGCCGTAGCCGTAGCCGAGGGCGACACCACCGGCCGTGCGCTGCGGTCCGGTGGCCCGCGCCGGGCCTGCCGGTTGCCCAGCTGGCGCGCGGCGTTCACCCACTGCGCCAGCCGCTCGGTGCTGGCGCTGCGCACCGGGCCAAAGCTGTGCACCCGCACGGGCCGGATGCCGCAGAACTCCAGGATGGCCTTCTTCATCTGGTGGTGGCCCGGCATGCGCGTGACCCAGCGGAAGTACCAGGGTGGCGAGTCCATGGTCACCAGCAGCTCGGCCGAGCGCCCGGCCAGCAGCTTGTCCCACAGCGACGAACCCTGGCGGTACTTGAACGCGTACCCCGGCAGCAGCACGCGGTCGATAAAACCCTTGAGCAGCGCGGGCATGGCGCCCCACCAGATGGGGTAGACCCACACCAGGTGGTCCGCCCAGCTGATGTCGGCCTGCGCGGCCAGCAGGTCGGGCTCCAGCGGCTGCGCCGCGCCATAGCCCTGGAACAGCGGGTTGAACGCGAGCTGCCCCAGGTCCAGAAAGCGCACGTCGGCGCCCGTCTGGCGCGCGCCCTCGGCATAGGCGTGTGCCATGCCCGCGCACAGGCTGTCGGCGGCGGGGTGGCCCAGGATGACCAGGATGTGTTGTTTTGTCACGGAATCTCCATCACACAGAAGTTGTTGATGGAGGCATGCTCACCTTGCCCCACGGGGCAGAGTCAAGCGGTCAGGTCAAAAGATGCCGATGTGGTGTCGAACGACGTGCGGAATGTGCAGATGGCGGCTGGTCCACCAACGCGCTGGGCGCCACGCAGGCCTGGGGCGTGGCGGGCACGGCCAGCGTGTCGCAGGTGTGCAGCTCGGCCTCCAGCACGGCCAGCTGGGCGTCCAGCGCAGCCAGGCGGGTCAGCTCCTGGGCCACGGCGGCGCGGCGCTGGGCTACCAGCTGGGCCATGCGCTCCCAGCCCGCGGTGGTGTCGATGTGGGGCAGGCCGTCCAGCTCCGCCAGCCGAAAGCCCAAGGCTTGCGCCTGGCGGATCAGCAACACGCGCGCCACGTCGGCCTCGCCATAGTGGCGGTAGCTGCCCGCACGCGCCACGGCGCCCATCAGGCCGCGTGCCTCGTACAGGCGGATGGCCTTGGGCGTGGTGCCGGTGCGGCGTGCGAGTTCTCCGATGCGCATGGTGGGCGGGCGTTTTGTGGGTTGAGTGTGATGCTATTAAATATATAGCTATAAAGGCATATCCATCGCGCGCAGAAGGCCTTTTTTGCTTGTATTTTGGTGCGGTGTGCGAGGGCGTGCACGCCGTGCAGGATAAGCTGCCGCGTTCTCCTTGCGTTCCTTGTTGTCTTGGGCCCCCCGCCCCCGCCTGCCATGCCCCAGTTCGCCGCCAACCTGAGCCTGATGTACCCCGAGCTGCCTTTCCTGGACCGTTTTGCCGCTGCCGCGCGCGACCGGTTCACAGCGGTGGAATGCCAGTTTCCCTACGCCTTCGCGCCCGCCGAGCTGGCCGCGCGGCTGGCGGACCACGGCCTGCAGCTGGTGCTGATGAACGCCCCGGCCGGTGGCGCCGACCACGCCGCCATGGCCACGGCCTGGGAGCAGGGCGCGCGCGGTACGGCCGCGTTGCCTGGGCGCGAGGCCGAGTTCCGCGCGGGCGTGCACGCGGCGCTGCGCTATGCCGAGGCGCTGGGCTGCCCCCGCATCCATGTGCTCGCGGGCATCGTGCCGCCGGGGGTGGAGCGCGAATCCCTCAAGGACCTGTGTGCGGGCAACCTGCGCTGGGCGGCGGCCGAGGCCGCGCGCGCCGGGCGCGAGGTCTTGATCGAACCCATCAACCTGCGCGATGTGCCGCGCTACTTTTTGAACCGCCAGGACCATGCCCACGAGCTGCTCGATGCCGTGTGCGCCGACAACCTCCAGGTGCTGATGGACCTGTACCACTGCCAGATCGTGGAGGGCGACGTGGCCACCAAGCTGCAGCGCTACCTGCCCACGGGCCGCGTGGCGCATGTCCAGATCGCGGGCGTGCCCGGCCGCCACGAACCCGACCGGGGCGAGCTGCACTACCCGTTTTTGTTCGAGACGCTGGACGCGCTGGGCTACCGCGGCTGGGTGGGGTGTGAATACCGCCCGGCGGCCGGCACGTCCGAAGGCCTGGGCTGGCGGGATCGGGCACTGACGGTGTCAGCCGTGAGCGCCTAAGCGCAATCGCCCCGCGCCTCCAGTCCGCGCAATTGCGTAAGGGAATGCGTGAATAAATGTAACAAGACTCTGGCCGTAGATTCAGAGCAGACCGGCCCAGCCGGCCTTGTGCATTTGTATTCACCCGCAGGAGACATCCCCCATGGCAGCATCCCTGGCCAACAACCGTTCTGTCGCGCGGCAGGTCACGCTGGCCGCCATTGGGCTGGTGGCCCTGGTGCTGGTGCTGGTGGGGCTGGCGATTGCGGTGCTGACCGAACGCAGCACCCGCGCGCAGGTGGTGGCCAGCGTGGGCGACACGGCGCAGAGCGTGGCGCAGTCGCTGGACGCGGCCGACAACACCAACCGCGAGCTGGTGCAGCTCACCATGAAGGGCTTCCAGCGCTACTTCGAGGCCTCCATGCAGCTTGACGAGGCCACGGGCGAGCTGCGCAGCTACGGCGCGCTGGTCAACGAGGACTATGGCTCGGTCGATAAATTCGCCAACGAAACCGGCGGTATCGCCACGGTGTTCGCCAAGAAGGGCGACGACTTCATCCGCATCACCACCTCGGTGAAGAACGACAAGGGCGAGCGCCAGCAGGGCACACCGCTGGGCAAGGACGACCCGGCCTATGCCACCGTGTCCAAGGGCGAACCCTACACCGGCGTCGCCGTGGCGGGCGGCAAGCCCTACATGGGCCACTACCTGCCCGCCAAGGATGCTTCGGGCAAGGTGATTGCGCTGCTGTTCATCGGCAACGACATCAGCGTGTTCCACGCCATGCTGCAAAAGCAGGTCACGCAGACCAAGTTCTTCGAACACGGCGGCACCTACGTGATCAACCCCGGCACCTCGCTCGACAAGGCGGTGTTTGTGTACCACCCCACGGCACGCGGCAAGCGCGTGCTGGAAGCCTACCCGCAGGCCCGTCCCTTCTTTGAAGCCCTGGCCGCGTCACAGGACGGCTTTGTGCGCGAGGCCGCCCCCGTGCTGGGCGCGGGCGCCACGGACCCCTGGGCGCTGGTGCGCAAGACCGGCGGCGGCTGGTGGGTGGTGGCCGAGGTGGCGGATGGCGAGGCCATGGCCAGCCAGCGCCGCGTGACGCTGGCCGTGTGGGGCCTGATGGCCGTGGCCGTGGTGCTGCTGGCCATCGGCCTGTTCGTGATGCTGCGCCGGGGCGTGAGCCGCCCGCTGCAGGACCTGACCCAGGCCATCACGCTGGTGGCCCAGGGCGACCTGACCGAGGCCTTCCGCACCACGCGGCGTGACGAGATCGGCGCGCTGGTGCAGGAGGTCGAGGGCATGCGCCAGCGCTACACCCAGATGCTGCAGCAGGTGCGCACGGCGGTGGACAGCATCACCACCGCCAGCGCCGAGATCGCCAGCGGCAACCAGGATCTGTCGGCCCGCACCGAGGCCACGGCCAGCAGCCTGGCCCAGACCGCGCAGAGCATGGACCAGCTCACCGCCACCGTGCGCCAGTCGGCCGACGCAGCGCGCCAGGCCAACCAGCTGGCCAGCACCGCCGCCGAGGTGGCCGCACGCGGCGGCCAGGTGGTGGGCGAGGTGGTCACCACCATGGGCGACATCAACCAAAGCTCGCGCAAGATCGCCGACATCATTGGCGTGATTGATTCCATCGCCTTCCAGACCAACATCCTCGCGCTGAATGCGGCCGTGGAAGCGGCCCGTGCGGGCGAACAGGGCCGGGGCTTTGCCGTGGTGGCCAGCGAGGTGCGCAACCTCGCCGGGCGCAGCGCCGAGGCCGCGCGCGAGATCAAGGCGCTCATCGGCGCCTCGGTGGAGCGGGTGGAATCGGGCGCGCGCCTGGTGCAGAACGCCGGCAGCACCATGGACGAGATCGTGGGCTCCGTCAAACGCGTGGGCGACATCATTGGCGAGATCACGGCCGCCTCGGGTGAGCAGTCGGACGGCATTGGCCAGGTCAACACCGCCGTGAACCAGCTCGACCAGATGACCCAGCAGAACGCCGCGCTGGTCGAGCAGTCGGCCGCTGCCGCACAAAGCCTGCGGGAGCAGGCGACGCGGCTGGCGGGCGCGGTGCAGGTGTTCAAGCTGCACCACGGTGCGGGTGACGGGCATGAGGACCTGCAAGCCCTGGCCGCACCACAGGCTGGCAGCGGTCCCGGCCCGGCCCTGCGGGCGCCGGGCAGCGCCCCCACTGGTGGCCGCCGCCGGGGTGAACCCGCGCAGCTGCACTGAACCGTGCCCTCAGTCCCCGGGGTGCGGAAAGGGCGGATGGTGCCAGCCCGCCGCCGGGGCGCCTGGGGGATGGCACATTGCTGTTTCGCGCGCCGCGCCGCTTGGTTTATGCTGGGCTGACCCACCACCCCTCCCACAGGCCCCCCGCGCTCCATGGCTGCCCACGTTCCCACCATGCTGGCAATGATCATTGTCAGCTCGCTCATGATGGCCGCCTCCATGGCGGTGGTGGGCTGGGGGCGCCGGCGCGACGGCCTGGGGCGCTGGGCGGCGGCCCTGCTGGTCAACGCCATCGGGCACGGCCTCATCATGCTGCGCGGCCTGGTGCCCGACCTGCTGTCTGTCGTGCTGGGCAACCTGCTGCTGTCCTGCGTGTTTGTGGGCATGATTGCAGCGATCCGCCAGTTCCAGGGCCGCCCGGCCGGGTGGGGGCTGCTGCTGGTGCCCCCGGCACTGGTCACCGGCTTTGTGATCGCCTTCATCGACAACTTTGCGGCCCGTGTGAGTTTTGTGGGCCTGGTGATCAGCCTGCAGGCCGTGTGGGCCCTGGCCACGGCGCTGGAGCGCCGCGATGCCACGGTGGGGCGCGGGCAGTGGCTGCTGGTGGCGGGGCTGGCGCTGGAGGCCGTCGTGCTCAGCGGCCGCGCCCTGCTGGCGCTGAGCAGCACGGCCGTGGCCTCCGGCATCCTGCAGGCCAGCGCGCTGCAGACGCTCACCTTTCTGGCCACGTTTTCGGTGGTGCTCATCAGCTCCATGGGTTTTGTGTTCATGGCGCGCGACCAGGCCGACGAGAACAACCGCATCATGGCCGCCATCGACCCGCTCACCGGTGTGGCCAACCGCCGCTCGCTGATCTCCGCGCTGGACCGCGATGTCTCGCGTGCCGTGCGCACCCGCGAGCCCATCGCACTCATGATGGTGGACATCGACCACTTCAAGCGCGTGAACGACCGCTACGGCCACCCGGTGGGCGACCAGGTGCTGTGCCATGTGGTTGAGGTGCTGCGTGGCCGGGTGCGCGCGCAGGACCTGGTAGGCCGCTACGGCGGCGAGGAGTTCATGGTGGTGCTGCCTGACACCACGCTGCTGGGCGCCGAACAGCTGGCGCGCGAGCTGTGCCGCGCGGTGGCCGAGTCACGGTGCCGCATTGGCAGCACCGAAGGGGGCAGCGACACCCGCACCGAGCCCGGCGGCACCAACATTGCCGTCACCGTGAGCATTGGCGTGTTCGGCGGGCGTCTGGAAACGGGCGATAGCTGGGACATGCTGATCGCCGCCGCCGACCGCGCGCTCTACCAGGCCAAGGAGAACGGCCGCAACCGCGTGGAGGTGGCCACGGGCCTGCGGCGCCCGTCCGCACAGCGCGCCAACCTGGACAACCCCGAGACCCATCCCGTCTCCCGGTACTGAGCCGCGCGAAACCCCGGCGGGTGCCCCGCCGGCGCCAGGCACATGCTGCGGCGCAACAGAGCCCTTTGCAGGTGTTTGGCCGCGCCCGGTGGCATCTGCACGGGGCTTGTGTTGGAATGCTGGTTTTGGCCCACAAGAACCTGTTGGCCGTCCCGTCGAAACCCGAACGGGACGGCACTCAGGCTCCCATTCCCCCCATCCAGGAGAGCTGTCCATGAACGCCCGAGTCCCCGCCCACGCCCTGCAACCCGCCCTGGCCCTTGAACGGGTCAGCCAGGCCTGGGACAACGACATTGTTCGCCAGCTCACCGACTACATCACCATCCCCGCCAAGTCGCCCATGTTCTCGCCCGACTGGGCCGCGCAGGGCCTGCTCGACACCGTGGTGCGCAACGCCGCCGCCTGGGTTGAATCGCAAAAGGTCGAAGGCCTGAAGCTTGAAGTGGTGCGCCTGGAAGGCCGCACCCCTGTGCTGTTCTTTGAAATCGACGCTACCCAGGCGGGCGCCACCGACACCGTGCTCATGTACGGCCACCTGGACAAGCAGCCCGAGTTCAGCGGCTGGCGCAACGACCTCGGCCCCTGGACGCCCAAGTACGAGGACGGCAAGCTCTACGGCCGGGGCGGCGCCGACGACGGCTACGCGGTCTACGCCAGCATCGCCGCCGTGCAGGAACTCAAACGCCAGAACGTGCCCCACCCGCGCATCGTGGGCCTCATCGAAACCTGCGAAGAAAGCGGCTCGCGCGACCTGCTGCCCTACATCGAGGCCTTGAAGCCCCGCATGGGCAACGTGGCGCTGGTGGTGTGCCTGGATTCGGGCGCGGGCAACTACGACCAGCTGTGGCTCACCACCAGCCTGCGCGGCATGGCCACGGGAACGCTCAAGGTCGAGATCCTGACCGAAGGCATCCACTCCGGCGACGCATCGGGCCTGGTGCCCTCGTCGTTCCGCATCATGCGCCAGGTGCTCGACCGCCTGGAAGACAGCGCCACCGGCCGCCTGCTGCCCGCCAGCTTCCACTGCGAAGTGCCCGCCGACCGCCTGGCGCAAGCCCGCGCCACTGCCGCCATCCTGGGCGACGAGGTGTACAAGCGCTTCCCCTGGGCGCACTACGACTGCGGCGGTGCCACCACCTTTGCGCTGC
>OGCL01000652.1_pt1 | contig 35001 bp, 31 predicted proteins | sample 1570041 | NCBI WGS metagenome assembly OGCL01 (sample SAMN06266162, study PRJEB24511) | hot springs metagenome | isolation source: Hot spring water | place: South Africa: Limpopo | collected 2015-06-22 | reverse complement strand
TGACCGCTGGCGCCGGCTTCCGTGGAGCGACGCCGAACGAACCGGTCGGATACCCGACCGGGACGAGCGCAGCGATCTCGAACCGGCCGTCGGGAACACCGAGCGCCGCGAGGACGTCGTCGGCTTGGATGCGGATCACCGTCGTGAGCGCCGTGCCCAGGCCGAGGGCCCGCGCCGCGACGCAGAAGTTCTGCACCGCCGGGTAGACCGACGCATCCAGGCGTCCGATGTCCATCGGCCCCTGCTCGTCGCGCGGCTCCCACGGTTCGCGTCGAGGTGCCGTTTTCATCTCATGCGGTGGACGATTCAGCCGCACCGCCTCGATTGCTGTGATTCTCATCGCTTGCTCAATCCAGCCAGATCGGGTTCGACCAGGCGCGGCGGCCCTGGTCGTCGGTGATCATGATCCGGGCATAGCGGACGCCGGGCGCCCAGGAGAAGATCCAGGGCACGAAAGCGGCGTTGGCCGTCTCGTCGGTGGAGACGGGATCCACGAGAGGGAAGAGCGCTTTCGCGGCCACCTGCTCGGCGAGGTGCGTGGAGGCGCTGTCGATGCCGCCAATGACGGCCACGGCGCGGTCTTCCATGGCAAGCTTCACCACCGCGGAGGCGCCCCCGCGCCAGGGATCGTCCGACCAGCGCGAGAAGAGACGGAAGGGCTTGGCGTCCCGGGGCAGCTTCGCATTGGCGTGTTCCAGGGCGAGCTGCACGCCCATGAATACGGTTCCGCCGGCGTCGTGGGTGGGATCGGCAGGCCCGAACAGACCCACGGGCACGTAGGGGAGCGCGCCGGACCCGCGCGCAGGCACGTCCCCCGGCTGGCGCGGCGCGCCCCGCCGGTCCAGGTAGGGCGCCGCCGCCTGCGCTGCCAGGAAGTGCCTGCGTGTGATCATCGGGTCACTGCGTCTCCGCCCGCGTCAGCAGCTCGCGCGCCGTGCGCTCGCGCTGCGGGACATAGCCGCGCGGGATCTGGAGCTGCTCGCGCGAGTAGTAGCGCCAGCGGCCGTTCTCGAACTTCGCCAGGTAGACTTCGCCCGCGTCGTCGAGCACCGCCGAGAAGGGAATATCGCCGGTGACGCCCGGCCAGGGCTTCACGCGTGTGGCCAGGATGTCGCGGATCTTCGCGCGGTTCAGCCCCGCCACCTGGATGGCCCAGATCAGCATGTTCATGCCGTCGTAGGCGTGGGCGGCGTAAGTGTCCGGCTCGTCGTTGAAACGCTTGCGGAAGCTTTCGCGGAAGGCCGCCAGCCGCGGATTGTCCTGATCCGGGTTCCAGGGATAGCCGGCGATGACGCCCTCGGCGTGGGGTCCGGCGATCTGGAGGAACTCCTTCGACACGGCGCGGTCCGAGGTGAGGAACGGCTGCTTCATGCCGCGCCCGCGGATCTGTTTGAGGATGATGGCTGCCTCGCGGGCGTCACCCCAGTGCACGATCACGTCGGGGTTCGCGTCGGCCACGCGGTCGATCTGGAGCGAGTAGTCGTCCTGGCCGAGCCTGTAGGCCATCTCGATCACCACCGGACGGCCCAGGCGCCGCGCCGAATCGCGGACTTCGCGCACGCCGAAGCGGCCGTAGCGGTTCGAGGCGCGGATGATGGCGATCCGCCTGTAGTCCATCTTGCGGATCATGTAGTCGACCATCAGATAGCCCATCTGGCGGTCGTCGCCGATGCAGCGCATGGTCCAGGGGATGTTGGTCTCGATGTAGGTGGGGTCGAGGTCGCCCGGGGTCATCCAGGGAATTTCGATCTTGAGGGCGACGCGGATGGCGATGTGGGTGTTGGCACCGTCAGTGCCGCCGACAATGGCCCAGACCCCTTCCTTGTAGGCCAGGTCAATGACCTCGCTGCCGGAGGCGCCCCAGAGGGCGTTGTCGTTGCGGACGCACAGTTCGAAGGGGATTTTGCGCTTGAGGTAGCCGCCCTTGGCGTTGGCTTCCTCGAGGGCCAGGCGGCAGGCGCGGAGCATGGCGATGCCCAGGGCCTCCTCGTTGTGGCTCTTGCCGCCGGTGGCCACCGAGACGGTGGGCATGATGGGGCCGAGGAAGCCGATCTTCACGGCCGCGGGCGCGGACGGGGTCGCGGCGGATTCCGATTTCTTGCCGCAGCCGGCGAGGGCTGTGACGGCGATGGCCAGCGCGGCGCTCTTCAGCCAGATGCGGCGATTCGGTTCGGGCATGATCGGCTCTCCATTCAAACGCGTACGGAACAATGACACGGTACGCGACGTGTCAGCTTGACAAGTACCCGCCCGGTGGTCCCGGCCGTTAGTCCCAAGCATTCTAGGCTCGGGCAGGCACGATCCTGGCGGTCCGACGCAGTCCCGCCGGTCGCTCACGCTCACCCGGAAAACGGCTTGCCCAGCGAAGCCGGCATGTTCAGACGAATCCAGGCCGGGTTTCGCGAGATCAGCACCAGCACGAGGATGGTGGCGAGATAGGGCAGCATGGACATGAACTGCGAGGCGATCGCCACGCCCTTGCTCTGCAGGTATAGCTGCAGCATGGTGACACCGCCGAACAGGTAGGCGCCAGCCAGCACGCGCAAAGGGCGCCAAGTGGCAAACACGGTGAGTGCGAGCGCGATCCAGCCGCGGCCGGCCGTCATGCCTTCGACCCAGAGCGGTGCGTAGACGACCGAAAGGAAGGCGCCGGCAACCCCGCACAGTGCACCACCCGCAACGACGGCCAGCAGCCGAATCCGACGCACACGGTAGCCCAAGGCGTGGGCCGACTCGGGGCTTTCGCCGACGGCGCGAAGGACGAGCCCGAGGCGGGTACGGCCGTAGAACCATGCAAGCGCGGCAGCGATAGCGATGGCCAGATAGGCGAGTGCATGCTGGGAGAAAAACGCGGAGCCGAGCCAAGGCAGGTCGGACAGATACGGTAGCGCGTGGGGTGCCTGGTCGGCGAGCTTGTTGCCGACATACGCCTTGCCGACGAACGCCGACAACCCGCTGCCGAACAGCGTAATGGCAAGCCCGGTTGCATACTGGTTCGTGTTCAGCCCAATGGCCAGCAGGCCGAACAGCAGCGCGAGCGCAGCCCCGGCGCCGGCGCCGGCGAGAAATCCAAGCCACGGACTGCCGCTGTGATACGCAGCGGCGAAGCCGACCACTGCGGCCAGCAGCATCATGCCCTCGGCGCCGAGATTGACGACCCCGACCTTCTCGTTGATCACCAACCCCAGCGCGGCCAGCGCGATCGGCGTGCCCGAGGCCAGCATGGCGGCGATCAGCAGGGCGATCTCGTTCACAGGTTGCTCCGCCGCCAGCGCAGGCGATAATGGATCAGCACGTCGCAGGCGAGCAGCGCGATCAGCAACAGGCCCTGGAAGACTGCGGACAGGGCAGAGGGAAGCCCGAGGCGGGACTGCGCCAGTTCGCCGCCGATCAGGAACATCGAAAGCAGAAACGCCGCCAGAACGGTGCCGATGGGATGCAGTCGCCCCACGAAGGCGACGATGATCGCAGCGAAGCCGTAGCCCTGCGACACATGCGGCGTCAACTGGCCCATCGGCCCCATCACCTCGAAGGCGCCGGCGATCCCGGCGAGGGCGCCGGAGGTCAGGAGCGCGCTCCATAGCGCGCCCCTGGCAGAGAAGCCCGCGTAGCGAGCCGCCGCCGGCGCCAAGCCGCCGACCTGAAACTGGTAGCCCCGATACGTGCGGAACATGAAGGCGGTCATCGCGAGTGCCGCCACGAGGGCGAGAACGAAGCCGACGTGCAGGCGACCGGGCGTCGCGATGCGTGGCAGCAGCGTTTCCTCGACGAATCGCATGGTCTGCGGAAAGTTGAAGCCGCCCGGATCCTTCCACGGGCCGAATACCAGCCATGACAGCAAGAGGTTGGCCACGTAGACCAGCATCAGGCTGACCAGAATTTCGTTGGCGTTCGCCCGGTCGCGCGCCAGCGCGACCAGCGATGCCCAAAAGGCGCCGCCGGCGGCGCCCGCGGCAATGCTGACCGGCAGCCACAGCCACGGCTCCGGCTTGAGCCCGGCAGCAGTCGCCCAAAGCGCGACTCCGCCGGCGGCGATGGCGCCGAGCAGGTACTGACCCTCGGCGCCGATGTTCCAGATGTTGGCGCGAAAGCAAAGCGACAGTCCGAGCGCGCAGACGATGAGCGGCGTCGCCTTGAGTGCGAGTTCGTTCCAACGGGCCGCGCTTTCGATCGGCGTCCAGAAGAACGTCGTCAGCCCGCGCCCGACATCCTTGCCAAGCGCCGCGAACAGCAGCGCCGCCACCAGCGCCGTCAGCGCGATCGCCAGCAGCGGCGACAGCCACGCGAATGCCCTCGACGGCTCGGGTCGCGCTTCAAGCCGGAGCATCGGCCCGTCCTTGCGTATCGGCGGTGGCGTTGCCGGGCCAGAGCCCGCTCATCCACAAGCCGATGCGTTCCATGGTGATGTCGCCACTTGCCATTGCGGGCGACAGGCGCCCGCGCGCCATGACGTAGAGGCGATCGCAGAGGGTGAACAGCTCGTCGAGTTCTTCGGAGATGAGCAGGATGGCCGTTTGCTGCTCGGATAGCCGCACGAGCTCGTCATGGATCAGCGCGGCGGCCCCGACATCGACTCCCCAGGTCGGTTGAGCGACGATCAGGCAGCGGGGTGCGGCGTCGATCTCGCGGCCGACGATGAACTTCTGCAGGTTTCCACCGGAAAGGCTGGCGGCGGCCGCGACCGGTCCCGCCGCCTTGACCGAAAAGCGCTCGATCACGCCGGCGGCAAGGCCGGCGAGGCGTGCCGGCGAGAGCCAGCCGAGCATGGAGTTGCCGACGGCGTGCCGTTCACGGGTGAGCAGCATGTTGAGCGACAGGGAATGCACCGGCACCGCGCCGCGGCCGAGTCGCTCCTCCGGCACGAAGGCGAGCCCGAGCGCGCGCCGGGCGCGCGGCCCCATACGGCCGATCGGCCGGCCCGCGAGTCGGATCGCGGCGGCGTCGGCACGCGCGTCCTCGCCGGAGAGCGCCGCCAGCAGCTCCTGCTGCCCGTTTCCGGAAACGCCGGCGATGCCGACAATCTCACCGGCTTGCACCGACAGAGAGACGCGGTCGAGCGCGACCCCGAAGGCGTCGCGCGCCGGCAGGCTCAGCGAGTCGACCTCGAGCACCGTCTCCCCGGCCTGCCCCCGGCGCGCCTGGATGGCCGGCGGTTCCTTGCCGATCATCAGCCGCGACAGGTCTGCCGTGCTGGTCTGGCGCGGATCGACGCTGCCCACCAAACGACCACCGCGCAGGATGGTGCAGGCGGTACACAGCGCCCGCACCTCGTCGAGCTTGTGGCTGATGTAGAGGATGGCGCAACCACGGGCAGCGATGCTCCTCAGGGTCGCGAACAGCGCCTGCACCGCCTGCGGAGTCAGCACCGAGGTCGGCTCGTCGAGGATCAAAAGCTGCGGCTCACTCGACAGCGCGCGCAGCAGTTCCACCCGTTGACGCTCGCCGACCGACAGGGTATGCACAGGGCGCTCGGGGTCGAGCGGCAGTCCATACCGCGCCGACATGTCGCCGATGCGACGGCGCACATCGGACAGCGACGCGGTGCGGTCGAGACCGAGCCAGACGTTTTCCGCCACGGTCAGCGTGTCGAACAGCGCGAAGTGCTGAAAGACCATGGAGATGCCCAGCGCGCGCGCCGCCTGAGGATCGGGCAGCCGAACCGGCACACCGTTCCAGCGCAGCTCGCCGCCATCGGGCTGCACGGCGCCGTAGATGATCTTCATCAGTGTGGATTTGCCCGCGCCGTTCTCGCCCAGCACCGCGTGGATCTCGCCGGGCTGCACGCTCAGGCTGACGCGATCGTTGGCGAGGACGGCCGGGTAGCGCTTGCTGACGGCGCGAACTTCGAGCCGGGCCGGCGAAGAGGCGGAAGCAGTTTCGCTCACGCCGACATCTCTGCTGCGTCCTGCCTCGGCGCGCGGATCGCGACCCGTGTGCGGCGACGTGCCAGATCGGCAACGATGCCGGCTGCGATCATGCCCGGATGGCGGTTCGCGATGCGCCGATCTCCCACCGGGCAGATGATACGGTCGGCTGCCGCCTCCCCGAGCCGCGCCTCGATCTGCCGTCGAAAACGCACCGCCTTGGCATCTGAGCCGATCAGGCCGATGAACCCGAGGTCAGTCCGAACTGCAAGTGCAAGGCAAATTTCGAGGTCGAGCGCGTGCGAGTGGGTCATCACCAGCACATCGGCGCCGGATGGCAACGCCATCGCGTCGGCCTCCGGGGCATCGGTCACGATCGTGCGGACGCGGTCGCTCGGTGCGGCCGCGAAGGCGTCGGCGCGGGTATCGATCCAGCGAACCTCGCAGGGCAGCGCCGACAGCATCGTCACGAGCGCACCGCCCACATGGCCGGCACCGAAGACGGCCACGGTCCAGCCATCGACCGCGAGCGGCAAGGCAAACGAGTGGCCATCGTCGAACGCCCTCTGAAGGACGATGCAGGCCGCTCTGCCCTCTGCCTCGGCGCGTGCCAGTCGTGCAAGCGCTGGACCGTCGACTTGCCTGAGCGGAACGAAGGCGAGCTCGACCGCTCCGCCGCAGCACTGCCCCAGCGCCGGGCCGAGTGGATAACGGCGGCGCGTGGTTGCTGGCGAGGCCTCGGCGAGCATCGCTCGCGCCTGTTCCATGGCCTTCCATTCGAGGTGCCCGCCCCCGATCGTGCCGATCGAAGCGGCCGGCGACACCGCCATCGCCGCGCCGACTTCGCGCGGCGCCGAGCCGCGACGCGCCGTGACAACGATCAGCACGGTGGGCACGCTCCTGGCGAGCCAGCCGCAGAGTTCAGCGTAGTGCATCGTCCTGCCTCGCCTTCCGGATGGTCGCCAGCACCCGCTCCGGCGTGGCTGGCGCATCGAGCCGCAACATCGCCCCGGACGGCGCAAGCCCGGCGATCGCATCGGCGATGGCGCGGTGCACCGAAAGCGCGAGCATCAACGGCGGTTCGCCGACGGCCTTGCTGCGATGGATCGTCGGCTCGGGGTTCGCCGCGTTCTCAAGCAGCCAGACGTTGAACACCGCGGGGACATCGCCGGCGGTCGGGATCTTGTAGGTGGAGGGCGCATGGGTGGCCAGACGGCCATCGGCCGTCCAGACCAATTCTTCGCCGGTCAGCCAGCCCGCTCCCTGGATGAAACCACCTTCGATCTGACCGCGATCGATGGCCGGATTCAGCGAGCGCCCACAGTCGTGCAGGATGTCGACGCGAACGAGACGCGTCTCACCGGTCAGCGTATCCACCGTGACCTCGCTGACCGCGGCGCCGTGGGCGAAGTAGTAGAAGGGACGACCGAAGAAGCGCTCGCGATCCCAATGAATCTTCGGCGTCCGGTAGAAGCCCGCCGCCCACAGTGGCACACGCGCAAGATGGGCTTTGCGGGCCAGTTCCTCGAGCGGCCAGTATCGCCGACCTTCGGCCGTCACCGCTTCGACACCGCCGTCGGCGAACTGGATCGCCGACGGCGGACACTGCCAGGCACGTGCCGCGAATTCGAGCAGACGTGCGCGCAGTACCTGACAGGCCTCGAAGGCGGCCATACCGTTCAGGTCGCTGCCGCTCGATGCCGCCGTCGCGCTCGTGTTGGCGATCTTGCCGGTATCGGTGGCGCTGACCCGCACGCGCGACGGATCGGCGGCGAACGCCGCAGCGACGATCTGCCGAACCTTGGTGAACAGCCCTTGCCCCATCTCCGTTCCGCCATGATTGACCAGCAACGAGCCATCGGTATAGAGATGCACGAGGGCGCCGGCCTGGTTCAGGTGCGGCGCGTTGAACGAGATGCCGAACTTCACCGGCGTCAAGGCGATGCCGCGACGGACGACCGGCCGCCGCGCGTTGTGGGCAACCACTGCCTGCCGACGCGCTGGGTAATCGGCCCGATCGGCAAGCTCGCGCACCAGCGCCGGCAGGACGTCCTCCTCGACCTTCTGTCCGTAGTGCGTCACGTCGCGCGTACCGACGGCGTAGAAGTTGCGTTCGCGTACCGCGAGCGGCTCGAGTTCGAGTGTGCGGGCGATCGCATCGATCAGGTGTTCGATCAGGAACATGCCCTGCGGGCCACCGAAGCCGCGAAATGCCGTGTTCGATGCCTTGTGTGTCCGCAGGCGAAAACTGCGCAGGCGGACATGAGCCAGGAAATAGGCATTGTCGACATGCGCCAGCGCACGGTCGGCCACCGGCCCGGAGAGATCGGCCGAATGACCACAGTCGCTCGCCAGCGTGGCTACGAGCGCCAGGATGCGGCCGTCACGATCGAATCCGAGGTCGTATTCGTATTCGAACGGATGCCGCTTGCCGGTGATCGTCATGTCGTCGTCGCGGTCGAGCCGCAGCTTGACCGCGACACCGAGCCGCCGCGCAGCGATGGCGGCCAGGGCAGCGAATTGCGCCGGCTGGCTCTCCTTGCCACCGAAGCCGCCGCCCATGCGCCGGCATTCCACGCGCACGGCGGCGCTCGGCTCGCCCAGGGCATGCGCGACGATGTGTTGCACCTCGCTCGGATGCTGGGTGCTGACCACGAGCCGCATCTGCCCGTCTTCATCCGGCAGCGCAACGGCAATCTGCCCCTCGAGATAGAAGTGATCCTGTCCGCCACAGGCGAGACGCCCGCGGAGCCGGTGCGGGGCGGCGGCCAGTGCGTCCTCGGGCTTGCCGCGGACCACCTCGACCGGCGGGAGGACGTGGCTGCCGGCGGCGAGTGCGTCGGCGATGGTCAGTATCGCCGGCAACCGCTCCAGGTCGAACCGTGCGGCACGGGCGGCCCGCCGCGCGGCGAGATGGGACTTCGCCACGACGAGGAATGCCGGCTGTCCGTGGTAGCGGATCTCGCCCTCGGCCAGCAGCGGGTCATCCTTCACGATGCCGCCGAAGTTGTTCTGGCCGGGGATGTCGGCCGCGGTCAGGACGGTGACGACATCCGCGGCCGCACGCACCGCGCTCAGATCGATCGCCCGCAGCCGCGCGTGCGCCGCATCGGCCCAACCGACGGCGGCATGCAGCGCGGAGGCGGGGAGCGGGATGTCGTCGGCGTAGCGCGCCTCACCGCTCACGTGCAGGTGCGCCGACTCGTGCGGCAACGGCGCGCCGACCACCGCGCCGGCGCCCGCGGGCGGTGCATCCGTCGCGCTCAGCATACGCGCACCTCCTCGCCGCCGGCCCATTCTCGCCACGCCCGCAGGAGATGCGCGCGCGCCACCTGCAGGCGGTAGTCCGCGCCGGCGCGATGATCGGAGAGCGGCTCGAAGTCGAGCGCCACCGCCTCGGCCGCCTTCGTCACGGCGGCCTCGCACCACGGTTGGTCGAGTAGCGCCGCCTCGGCCGCCGGTGCGCGCCGGACAATGCCGGCCATGCCGCCACAGGCGATACGCGCCCGTACGACACGTCCGCCAGCGTCGATGGCGATCGCAAGCGCCGTCAGGACGGCCGAGATGTCCTGCTCGGCGCGCTTGGAGTTCTTGTACGCGGCAACCACCAGGCGCTCCCCCTCGCCTGCAAGCGCGCGGCGTGAAGGCACCTCGACGGCACGCAACCATTCGCCCGGCTCGCGCGCCTGCGCGCGGTAGTCGAGATAGAGGGCCTCGAGCGGCAGGCGGCGCTCGGTCGCGCCGTGCTGCAGTACGGCGGTCGCACCGAGGGCGATCAGCACGGGCAGCGAGTCGCCGATCGGCGAACCGTTGGCAACGTTGCCGACCAGGGTGCCGCTGCAGCGAATCGGCCAGGAGGCGAAGCGCCGCCAGACATGCGCAAACTCAGGGTAATGGCGATCGAGAACGTCGAATGCTTCCGCCAGCGTGACTGCGGCACCGATCGAGATCGTCGTCTCGGTGGTGTCGACGCGCTCGAAGCCGTCGACGGCGCCACTGTAGATCAGCGTATCGGTACGGCGTAGCGCCTTGTTGATCCACAGTCCGACGTCGGTTGCCCCGGCAACGATCCAGGCCCCGGGCGCACCCGCAACCTGATCGGCGAAGGCTGCCGGCGAACGGGGCGCCGTGAAGCGAACGCCCGCTGCCTCGTAATCCAGCGCTTCGCCATCATCGAGCACCGACAGCGCATCGAGCAAGGCACGTTCCGCAGGCTGGATCTCTGCGCTCTGTCCCGGCTGTGCGAGCCAGCACCGCAGACGGCCTGGTGCATCCTGATCGGCCGCTCCGGCCGGTCCAGCCGTGGCCGCGTAGCGGTGCATCGCCTGCGCGGCAGCAACGATCGGCCGGTAGCCGGTACAGCGGCACAGATTGCCGGAAATCGCCTCGCAGACGCGCTCATGCGAGGGTGCGACGGTCGTCTGCTTGAACAGTGCGACGAGCGTCATCACGAACCCCGGTGTGCAGAAACCGCACTGGCTGGCGTGCATGTCCACCATCGCCTGCTGCACCGGATGAAGCGCCCCCCTTCCGGGCTGCGACAGCGCTTCGACCGTGAACAGCGCCTGCCCGTCGATCGTAGGCAACAGGCGGATGCAAGCGTTGATCGGGGCAAGTGCGAGGCGCCCCGCCCGCGCTCGACCGATCAACACCGTGCAGGCGCCGCAGTCGCCCTCGTTGCAGCCTTCCTTGCTGCCGGTGAGTCCGGCCTCTTCGCGCAGCCACTGCAAAACGCTGGTGTGCGGATCGACGCCGCTCACCTGCCGGGGTTCGCCATTTAGCAAAAAGCGGATCGGTCGCGGCATTGAGTCCACTCCGAGCAAGGTTGCAGCCGTGCGCAGGCGCAGCGGCAAAACGATAGCAAGGACGCTATAACGCGGCGTCATGACCGTTTATTCCGGACATCGGCAAGGCTTATGAGTGAAACGCACAGCCCAGCGCAGGACGGCGCTCGTTCTGACCGAATCGACATCCACTTGCTGCGCGTCCTGTACCTGGTGCTGACCGAGAGGAGCGTTTCGCGCGCGGCGGACCGACTGGGCATCACCCAACCCGCCGTGTCGTCGTCGCTCAAGCGTCTGCGCGATCTGACCGGCGACGAACTGCTCGTGCGCACCCGCGCCGGCATGACGCCGACCGTGCGGGCAACGCGTCTGATCGACCCTGTGCGGGAGGTCCTCTCCGGCATCGATCGCCTGCTCGATCAGGTCGACGACTTCGATCCTGCGACGACCCGGCGCGCATTTGGAATCGGCGCGCCGGATTACTTCGACGCCCTCTTTCTCTCCAACCTGGGTGCGACCATCATGCGGGAGGCGCCGCATGCGCGGCTCAACGTGCGGGCGCTTTCGCTCGACATCGACTTTGAACGGCTTCTGGAAGAGGGTGAACTCGACGTCGTGATCGGCAACTGGCCCCACCCGCCGCCTTACCTGCGCACGCTTCCACTTTTCGACGACGAGGTCGTCTGCCTGTTGGCGCAGACGCATCCGCTCGCGCGCAAGGATGCCATCAGCGCCGAGGACTACCTGGCTGCCCGGCACCTCGCCCCCACACCGTACGCCGGGGGCGTGCGCGGCGCGATCGACGAACATCTGCATCGGCTCGGGCTGCGGCGTGACATCCGGATGGCCTTGCCTTACTTCCACGTGGCTCCCTACGTGGTTGCCCAGACCGATCTCTTGTTCACTACCGGACGCCGCTTTGCCGCGCCGTTCGCGCGCATCTTGCCGCTCCGGGTGTTGAATGCACCGCTCGACTTTCCGCCGCTCGGCTTCTATCAGCTTTGGCACGAGCGCACACACGCAAGCAGCGCCTGTCGTTGGCTCCGGTCCAAAATCACTGCTTTGGCCCGCGCCTGACAGCCGTTCCCCACGATGACTTCGCCGACCGCCCTGCACACCACCCATCTGAGCAGCCTACCCCTGCTGGCCCGCGGCAAGGTACGCGACAACTATGCTGCTGGCGACGACTACATCGTGATGATCGCCACCGACCGGATCAGCGCGTTTGACGTCGTGATGAACGAGCCGATTCCAGGCAAAGGGCGACTGCTCACCCAGATGGCGCTCTTCTGGTTCGACCGTCTGGCAGACATCGTGCCGAACCACCTGACCGGCCGGCCGGCAGAGGACGCGGTGAGCGAAGAGGATCGGCCCCAGGTCGAAGGCCGCGCGATGCTGGTCAAGCGGCTGACACCGCTACCGGTCGAGGCGGTCGTCCGCGGCTATCTGGCCGGGTCGGGCTGGGCCGAGTACCGCCGGTCGCAATCGGTGTGCGGAGTTGCGCTACCCGCCGGGCTCGGCAACGCCGCCCGCCTGCCCGAGCCGATCTTCACGCCGGCAACAAAGGCCGAACTTGGCGCCCATGACGAAAACATTCCGTTCGAGCGCATGGCCGAACGAATCGGACGCGACCTCGCGCAACGCATCCGGAGCACGGCGCTCGCGCTCTACCGCCGCGCCGCCGACGCCGCGCTCGAGCGCGGCATCATCATCGCCGACACCAAGTTCGAATTCGGCCTCGATCGCGACGGCACGCTCACGCTGATGGATGAGGTGCTGACGCCAGACTCCTCCCGTTATTGGCCGGTGGACGGTTACGAGGAAGCGCGTGCGGCTGGCCGCAACCCGCCCTCGTTCGACAAACAGTTCCTGCGCGACTGGCTGGAGACCGCGACGGTGGATGGCAAGCCCTGGAACAAGACCGCTCCGCCGCCGCCGCTGCCGCAGGACATCATCGATCAGACGGCGGCGCGCTACCAGGAGGCGTGGCGGCGACTTACTGGCGCGTGAGCGCGCGTCTGCGACACGCTGCCGTCCGTTCGGTCCGCGGTGACGCGCCGCGCGTTCATGAGGCAAAGACCACGGTCCGGTCTCCGTTCAAAAGCACCCGGTGCTCGGCGTGCCAGCGCACGGCGCGGGCCAGGGCGCGGCATTCCAGGTCCTGGCCTGCCTCGGTCAGCGCCTCCGGTGACATGCTGTGGCTGACACGGGTCACCTCCTGTTCGATGATCGGCCCCTCGTCGAGGTCGGTCGTCACATAGTGCGCGGTGGCGCCGATCAGCTTGACGCCACGCGCATGCGCCTGGTGGTAGGGCCTGGCACCCTTGAACGAGGGCAGGAACGAGTGGTGGATGTTGATGGCGCTGCCGGCGAGCCGCTCGCAGAGCGCCGGCGAAAGGATCTGCATGTAGCGGGCGAGCACGGTCAGCTCCACCGCGTGCTCGTCGATCAGCGCGATGAGCTTGCGCTCCTGCTCGGGCTTGGTGTCGGCCGTCACCGGCAGATGAAAGAACGGGATGCCGTAGCCTGCGGTCAACTGATAGAAGTCGCGGTGATTGCTCGCCACCGCGGCGATGTCGATCGGCAGTTGCGCGTTGCGATGCCTAAACAACAGGTCATTGAGGCAATGGCCTTGGCGCGAGACGAGAATCAGCGTGCGCAGCCGGTGGCCGGCGTCCCAAAAACGGGCCTGCATCGCGAGCGATTCACTGACGGCGCGAAACCGTCGCGTGAGTTCGGCGGCGCTGATCGGCGCTCCGGACATGCGAACGAACTCGACGCGCATGAAGAAACGCCCGGTGGTCTCGTCGTCGAACTGCTGTGCCTCGACGATGTTGCAGCCTTCTGCGACCAGAAAGCCGGAGACGGCGTGCACGATGCCCGGCCGATCGGGACAAGAAAGCGTCAGGATGAAGCGGTTCATGTCAGATCGGGCCGCCGGAGCAGCTTCCAGCGGCAGTAGGCGGTGACGGTCTTGGTGTCGGTGATCAGGTTGTCACGGATCATCCGTTCGATATCGGCCGGCGTGGCGGCATGGAGCGCGAGCAGTTCATCCTGATCCGGCGTGGCCTCACCCGCAACCAGACCGTGCGCGTGAAAGATGTGGATGACTTCGTCGCAGAAACCGATGGCCTGGTTCAGGTAACCGAGCGTATGCCAAGAGCGGGCCCAGTAGCCGGTCTCTTCCTTTAGTTCGCGCTGGGCGCAGACGAGCGGATGCTCGGCCGGGTCGAGCTTGCCGGCAGGAAATTCCACCATGACCCGCCCGACGGGATAGCGGTACTGCAGCTCGAGCAGCAAGCGCCCGTCGTCAAACTCCGGCACGATACACGCCGCGCCGGGATGCAACACCACTTCGCGCGAACCTTCGCGTCCGCTCGGCAGGCGAACGGTGTCGTGCACAACGTGCAGCAAACGTCCGCGCGCCATCGTTTCGCGCCGGAGCTGAACTTCCCGCATCGATGCCTCGGCACGGGCGAGCAGCGCCGCCGTGATCGGCTCCTCGAGTACCTTCATCACACCCATTCCCGCGGCGGCAGGAATTCGGCGAGCAGGCGCGCCTCAGCCGATCCGGCCTCCGGCACGCGCATGTACTGCCATTTGACCAGCGGCGGCATGCTCATCAGGATGGCTTCGCTGCGGCCGTTTGACTGCAGGCCGAAGTGCGTCCCGCGGTCCCAAACGAGGTTGAACTCGACATAGCGGCCGCGGCGATAGAGTTGCCAGTCACGCTCGCGCTCGCCGTAGGTCATGTCCTTGCGGCGCTCGAGAATCGGCCGGTAGCCCGGTACGAAGTGGTCACCCACCGATCGCATCAGCGCGAAGCTCGCATCGAAACCGAGTTCGTCGAAGTCGTCGAAGAAGCTGCCGCCAATGCCGCGCGCTTCCTGCCGGTGACGCAGATAGAAATAGCGGTCGCACTGGGTCTTGAAGCGCGGCCATAGCGCCTCGCCAAATGGCACGACGGCGGCGCGCGCGGTGGCGTGCCAGTGACGGCAATCGTCCTCGAAACCGTAGTAAGGGGTCAGGTCCATGCCGCCGCCGAACCACCAGACGGGCGCGCGTCCGGCCGGGTGTGCGATGAAAAAGCGCACGTTCATGTGCGTGGTCGGCGCATAGGGATTGCGCGGATGGATGACCAGCGACACCCCCATCGCCTCCCAGGCCGCACCTTCCAGCTCAGGACGCGCGGCCGTCGCGCTCTTCGGCATCGTGCTGCCGAGCACGTGGGAGAAATTGACGCCGCCGCGCTCGATCACGCCTCCATCCTCGATCAGCCGCGAGAGGCCGCCACCGCCCTCCGGGCGCTGCCATGCATCGCTCAGAAAGCGTCCGCCATCGACCTCCTCCAACGCGCCGACGATCGCCGCCTGCAAGCCGAGCAGGTAGGCCCGCACGGCATCGACGCGTTCGCGGTCGACCGCCGTCGTCATCGCGCTCTGCTCTATCACCGCCTCAGCCCCCTCTGCCCGATGTCGCGCCGCATCTGGGCACCGGCGAACCGGATGCCATCGGCGATCGCGTAGGCGCGCTTCTGTGCCGCACGGACGCTGTCGGCAATGGCCGTCACGCAGAGAACGCGACCGCCGGAAGTGACGATGCTGCCATCCTCCGCAATCGCCGTACCGGCATGGAATACGTGCGCATCTTCCGGCAAGTCGGTCGGCAACCCTTCGATGACATCGCCCTTGCGCGGATCATTGGGGTAGCCGGCCGCCGCCATCACCACGCCGAGGGCAACGCGGCGATCCCACTCGGCGTCGGCCTCGTCCAGGCGCCCAGCGAGCGCGCGTTCGATCAGCTCGACCAGATCGGTCTTCAGCCGCATCATCACCGGCTGTGTTTCCGGATCGCCAAAGCGACAGTTGAACTCGACCACCCGCGGCGCACCCTCGGCGGAGATCATCAGCCCCGCATAGAGGAATCCGGTGAACGGGCTGCCATCGCGCGCCATGGCATTGACGGTCGGCATGATGATCTCGCGCATGACGCGGGCATGAACCTCCGGCGTCACCACCAGCGCCGGCGAGTAGGCGCCCATGCCGCCGGTATTCGGGCCGCAATCGCCATCCAGCAGGCGCTTGTGGTCCTGGCTGGTGGCCATCGGGAGCACGTGGCGGCCGTCGCACATGACGATGAAGCTGGCCTCCTCGCCCGCCATGAATTCCTCGATGACCACACGCGCGCCACCGGGACCACCGAAACGCTCCTTCGGCAGCATGGCATCGATCGCGGCATGCGCCTCGTCCATCGTGTTCGCCACCACGACCCCCTTGCCGGCGGCGAGACCGTCCGCCTTGACGACGATCGGCGCGCCATGTTCGATCACATGCGCGTGGGCGGACTCGCGATCGGTGAATACGGCATAGCGGGCGGTCGGAATGCCATGCCGCTGCATGAAGTCCTTGGCAAAGGACTTCGACGATTCGAGCCGCGCAGCCGCCTGTGTCGGGCCGAAGATTGCGAGCCCCTGCGCACGAAATGCGTCGACCACGCCGTCTGCAAGCGGTGCCTCGGGGCCGACGACGGTGAAGGCGACCTGCTCGTTGCGGGCAAGCGCTGCCCACTGTTCGATCGTGCGTGCGAGGGCGTTCTCCACGTTGGCCTCGCGCGCGGTCCCGGCGTTGCCCGGCGCGACGATGACTTTCTGCACGCGCGGGCTTTGCGCCAGCTTCCAGGCGAGCGCATGCTCGCGCCCGCCAGAGCCGATGACCAGAATCTTCATGCGCGCCTCAATGCCGGAAATGACGAACGCCGGTCACCACCATGGCCACGCCGCGCTCGTCGGCAGCGGCGAACACCTCTTCGTCCCGCACGCTGCCGCCGGGATGGATGACGGCCACGGCGCCGGCGTCGGCGAGCACGTCGAGACCGTCGCGGAAGGGGAAGAAGGCATCGCTCGCCGCCACCGAGCCGACCAGCGACAGGCCGGCCGCCTCAGCCTTGACGCGGGCGATGCGCGCCGAATCGAGGCGCGACATTTGCCCGGCGCCGATGCCAAGCGTGCGCCCGTCACGGCCGAATACGATCGCATTCGACTTGACGAACTGGGCAACCTGCCAAACGAAGCGCAGGTCGCGCAGCTGTGCTTCATTCGGTGCCCGCTTGCTGACGACTTTCAAGGTGTCGTCGGTCAAAGCCGCCACGTCCGGGTCCTGCACCAGCAAGCCGCCGCCTACACGCTTCAATTCATGCCGGTTGGCAGAACGACGAAGCGGCTCGATGGGGGCAGCGAGGACGCGCAGGTTTGCCTTGCGTGCAAAGACGGTGAGCGCCTCCTCGCTGTAGCCGGGTGCGATCACCACCTCCACGAACTGGCGGCTGACCGCCTCGGCGGCCGAACCATCGACCGGCGTGTTGAAGGCGATGATGCCACCGAACGCCGACGTGGGATCGGTCGCGAAGGCGCGTTCGTAAGCCTCCGTGGCCGAAGCGCCGAGCGCTACGCCGCACGGATTCGCGTGTTTGACGATCACGCAGCAGGTGGTGTCGAAACTGCGAACGCATTCCCAAGCAGCATCGGCGTCTGCGATGTTGTTGTAGGAAAGCGGCTTGCCATGCAGCTGTCGATAGCGCGCCAGCGTGCCGGCGGCGGGTGCCTCGTCGACGTAGAAGGCGGCCGCCTGATGCGGATTCTCGCCGTAGCGCATGTCCTCGCGCTTGTGCCACTGGAGCGTCAGCACATCGGGGAAGGCGCACACATTGCCGGCGAGATCGCGCGCCGTCAGATAGTTGGCGACCGCAGCGTCGTAGGACGCGGTGTGTGCAAAGGCCTTGCGGGCGAGGCGAAAGCGCGTATCGCGGGAAAGCGCGCCCTCGTGGGCTTCCATTTCGGCGGCAAGCGCCTCATAGTCGGCAGGATCGACCACGACAGCAACACCTTCCCAGTTCTTGGCGGCCGCGCGCACCATCGTCGGACCACCGATATCGATGTTCTCGATCGCCTCCTCCAGTGTGCAACCTTCGCGGGCAACGGTTGCGCGGAATGGGTAGAGATTGACGACGACCAGATCGATCAGCGGGATGCCGGCGCGCTCCGCCGCTTCGAGATGTTCCGGCAGCAGCCGGTTGGCAAGAATGCCGCCGTGCACCTTGGGATGCAGGGTCTTGACACGGCCATCGAGCATCTCAGGGAAGCCGGTGTAGTCGCCGACATCGATCACGGCGAGACCGGCATCGCGCAGCAGGCGCGCGGTGCCGCCGGTCGACAGCAGCTCGACGCCGCAGGCTGCGAGCGCGCGGCCGAAGGTAGCGAGCCCTGCCTTGTCGGAGACGGAGATCAAGGCACGTCGTATCTTGCGTTTCATCGGACTTTGATGGCGTGTTTGTCGATCTTCGCACGCAGCGTGTTGCGGTTGATGCCGAGCATCTGGGCCGCCTCCGACTGGTTGTTGCCGGTGCGCGCAAGGACGTCGGTGATCAGGGCCTTCTCGACTGTGCCGATCACAAGCTCGTAGAGGTTGTGCGCGGGTTCGCCGTCGAGATGCTGCAGATACAGGTCGAGCGAAGCGGTAATGCTTGCAGCGATGCCAGCATGCCCGAGCGCCTTGTTGTTCTTCTTCATCGCAATGCCATCGAGGGTTGGGGTCAATGAACGAGCAGTTGCGCCGCGCACACGGGCGGGCGGACGCAGTGGGCGTCGAAGGGCGTTGCCGGATGCGTGGTCGGCGTCAACGGTCGACGCCTTGGGAAACGCTGAATAAATGGCTGCGCGGGCGAATCGCTGCGTTGCGCGGTGCTCGCTCCCTCGCCTATCTGCTTGATATGTCTCGATCGCTGCGCTCCGGGCGCCTCGCATCTGGCCATCCTCGCTACGTTTTTCAACAGCCTGCTAACGGGGGCCGACGGCGGGTAGGGAGCGACGGGCAGCCGCTCGCAACGTTCGCCGAGGCGGTCGATGCACGCGAGCACGGCGGCGAGCTGCGCCGATGCCGTATCGATGCGCCAGAGCGCCGGAAGCAGCTCGCCGAGCACCGCGACATCGGCGAAATACCAGCCGATGTGCTTGCGCGCGCTCCGCACGCCGGCCTCCTCGCCATAAAGGCGATAGTGCTCGTCCAGATGTTCCGCCAGCAACGCACGCACCTCTGACAGCGTTGGCGGCGGCGCAACGGTGCCCGTATCGAGGAAGTGCAGCGTATCGCGGAAGATCCATGGCCGACCCTGCGCGGCGCGTCCGATCATGACGCCATCGGCCGCAGTCGCGTCGAGAACGGCCTTCGCCTTCTGCGGCGAATCGATATCGCCGTTGGCAATGACCGGTATCGAAACCGCGCGGCGCACGGCCCGGATGGTGTCGTACTCGACCGTGCCCGGTTCGAACCCGCAGGCGCGTGTGCGTCCGTGCACCGTGATGGCTGCGATGCCGCAGTCCTGCGCGATGCGGGCCACAGTGACCGCGTTGCGACGATCCGGCGCCCAGCCGGTGCGGATCTTGACCGTGACCGGCACATCGACCGCGCGCACCACGGCCGCAAGCAGGCGGGCAACGAGGCTCTCATCGCGCAGCAATGCCGATCCGGCGTCGAGTTTGCAGACCTTCTTCTTCGGACAGCCCATGTTGATGTCGATGATGCGGGCACCGCGTTCGACATTGTGGCGGGCCGCCTCGGCAAGCAGCGCGGGCTCGGCGCCGGCGATCTGCACTGTCACGATCCCAGGCTCGCCGGCATGGTCGAGACGACGCATCGACTTGGGCGTCTGCCAGAGCTCTGGCCGGGACGCCACCATCTCGCTGACCGCATGGGCCGCACCGAAGCGTCGACACAGCACGCGGAACGGACGATCGGTCACGCCAGCCATCGGCGCCACGACGAGACGATTCGCAAAGCAAAACGGTCCGATGCGCAGCGATGACAAGCGCGAATCCTCTGGCGGGTTGGAACAGCGTGAAACGGTAACGCGGCGGGCAGCGAAGGCGTGGTGATGGACGCCCTTGGACCACGTTCGGTTCATGACCGTGGGGCGGATCGCGCCGCAACGGCCGAACGCGTGGAGCCCTCGTCAGTGACAGTACCGCTACCGACGCGCGCCCCAAGCCGGGGATTATAGGGCGACTGCCTAATCTTTGAGCAACACGAGGCCGCGCGGTCAACGGCGAATCTGCAGCACCGTCGTATCACCGCGAATGTTGGGCAGCCAGCGAATCGGCTTTCCACCCGCCAGCGCCTGCATCCGGACAATCGCGATATGCCGCTCCATGCAGAACACCTCGAAGTCGCGCAGCGTCGAGAAGTGAATATTTGGCGTGTCGTACCACTGGTAAGGCAGCCGCCTCGATACCGGCATGCGCCCGCCGATGCCGAGCTGCCAGCGCACCTGCCAATGCCCGAAGTTCGGCAGCGTCACAATGGCCGAGCGTCCGATGCGCAGCACCTCGTCGATCAGCGCCTCGGTATTGCGGGTCGCCTGCAGGGTCTGCGACAGCACCACAACGTCGAATGAACGACTGCCAAAGAACGATAGGCCCGATTCGAGGTCGCTCTGGATGACGTTGATGCCGCGACGTAGCGCGGCCAACACCTGCCGCGAGTCGATTTCGACGCCATAGCCGCGCGTGCCGCGAGTCTGCATCAGGCGATCGAGCAACGCACCGTCGGCGCAACCGAGATCGAGTACCGACGCGCCCTGCGGCACCCATTCGCAGACTACATCGAAGTCGGCGCGGCGTGGTATTCGGTGTTCGAAGCTCATACCGTGATGCCCTCGAATACGGATCGCAACAGTGCGTGGTATTCCGGCAGCGGCAGCAGAAAGGAGTCATGCCCCTCGACCGAGCCGATTTCGGCAAAGCTGACGTCCCGGCGATTGGCCACCAGCGCGCGGACGATTTCCTTCGACCGCGCCGGCGAGAAGCGCCAGTCGCTGGTGAAGGCGGCGATGAAAAACCGTGCCTTGGCGCGCCGGAACGCGGCCTCCAGATCTCCGGCATAGTCCTGCGCCGGATCGAAGTAATCGAGCGCCCGCGTCATCAGCAGATAGGTGTTGGCATCGAAGTAGCCGGCGAACTTGTCGCCCTGGTAACGCAGATAGCTTTCGATCTGGAACTCGACATCGAAGCCAAACTTGAACTCCTCGCCTTCGCGAAGTTCGCGCCCGAACTTCTCGCCCATCAGGTCGTCGGAAAGATAAGTGATGTGGCCGAGCATGCGTGCCAGGCGCAGACCGCGCGCCGGCACCACGCCACGCTCGTAGTAATGCCCGTCATGGAAATCCGGATCGCTCAGGATGGCCTGACGGGCCACCTCGTTGAAGCCGATGTTCTCGGCCGACAACCTGGGCGCGGCGGCGATCGCGATCACGTTGCGCACCCGCTCCGGAAAGTCGATCGACCATTGCAACGCCTGCATACCGCCGAGCGAACCGCCGATGATCGCGGCGAACGACTCGATGCCGAAGTGATCGGCCAGCCGCGCCTGGGCGAACACCCAGTCGATGACCGTCACCACCGGAAAATCGCGGCCGAAGGGCTTGCCTGTCTCCGGGTTGACCGACCGCGGACCGGTCGAACCATGACAGCCGCCCAGGTTGTTGACGCCGATGACGAAGAACTTTCGCGTATCGAGCGGCCGTCCAGGCCCGACGAGATTCTCCCACCAGCCCTCGCTGCGCGGCTTGTCGCGGTAGAAGCCAGCGACGTGGTGATGGCCCGACAGAGCGTGACAGACGAGCACCGCGTTGGTACGCGCCGCGTTCAGCTCGCCGTAGGTTTCGACCATCAACTCGTAGCGCGGCAGCATACCGCCGGAGCGAAAGGTTAGGGGCGTGTCGAAAGCAATCTTGGTCGGGGTGACGAAGCCGACCGATTCCGGGGGGATCAACATGGGTGGCGCTTACGGAAACGCTGAATAAATTGCTACGCGGCCGAATCGCTGCGTTGCGCGGTGCTTGCTCCCTCGCCTAACTCATTGTTATGTAGCTCCGGCATAACCTGAAGGTTAGCCTTCGCTGAAACTCGCTTCGCTCGTTTTCTCGGTCGCTGCGCTCCGTGCGCCTTGCGCTTCATCCCGCTCGCTGCTTTCTTCAGCGTTTCCTTACGGGGAATCGATGACAGCGGCTCGGCCGTGATCACGCCGCATGGTAGCGGCTCCGGTCACGCGGGTGGCGCAGGCCGAGCGCGGAGGCTGCGCTGCGCAGGGATCAAAGTGCGTTCAGCTTGGCCACCAGGGCCGCGATCCGCTCCGGCTCATCGATCTTGAGAATGCGGTTGGCAAAGGTCTCGCAATCCGACAGGTTGGCAGTCAGGATCCGCTGCTTGATCACCAGCAATTGCGACGGATGCATCGAAAAGTTGGTGAGGCCGAAACCCAGCAGAAGGCGGGTCAGCCGGACCTCCCCCGCCACTTCACCGCAGATCGCGATCGGCTTGCCGGCCCGGTTGGCCGCCCGGATGGCCTGGGCGACGAGACGCAGCACCGCCGGATGCAGCGGGTCGTACATGTGCGCGACCGCGTCATCGGTTCGATCGATCGCAAGCGTGTACTGAATCAGGTCATTGGTGCCGATCGACAAGAAGTCGAGGCGGTCGAGGAAGAGACCGATCGCCAATACGCTCGCCGGCACTTCGATCATCGCGCCGATCTTCACCGCGGGATCGAACGGCACTGCGCGCGCCGCGAGGTCCGCCTTCGCGCGCTCGATCAACGCAAGCGTCTGCGCGAGTTCGTGCGCCGTGGCCAGCATCGGCACCAGAATCTGCACGCGTCCGTAGGCGCTCGCCCGCAGAATCGCACGCAGCTGGGTGAGGAAGAGTGCCGGTTCGGCCAGGCACAGACGAATCGCCCGCAGCCCGAGTGCCGGATTGTCGCTCGGACGGTCGCCCAGGCCGATCATGCGCTTGTCGGCGCCGAGATCAAAGGTTCGGATCGTCACGCTCCGGCCCGCCATCCCTTCGGCGACGACGCGATAGGCCTCGAACTGCTCGTCTTCGCCGGGAAGGTCGTCGCGGTGCAGGAACAGGAACTCGGTGCGGAACAGCCCGACGCCATCGGCGCCATTGGCGTGGCAGGTCTCGAGGTCCTCCGGAAGCTCGATATTGGCATTGAGCTGGACCGCCGTCCCATCCAGGGTGACGGCCGGCATCGCCACCAGGCGACGCAGCTTTTGCGCTTCCAGTCGCTGCCCGTCGCGCCGCAGCTGATATTCGGCCAGCACCTGCTGGTCGGGGTTGACGATGACCAGCCCGTTGTCGCCATCGACGATCAGTCGCTCACCCTCGCGGATCAGTGAGCGCGCGTTGTGAAGCGCCACCACGGCCGGGATGCCCAGAGAGCGCGCGACGATCGACGTATGCGAGGTGGCGCCGCCAACATCGGTCACGAAGGCGCTGAACCCGCCGTCCTTGAAATGGATCGCATCTGCCGGCGAAATGTCGTGCGCGACGAGCGCGGTGGCATGGCTGCGTCCGCTGATCGGTATGACCGAGGGCGTACCGGTCAGGGCCTTGACGATCCGCTCGACGACCTGCACGACATCCTGGGCTCGCTCGCGCAGGTACGGGTCCTCAAAGGCTTCGAACTGCTCGACCAGCGTGCGCATCTGCTGCGTCACCGCCCATTCGGCATTGCAGAGATCGTTCTCGATGATCCGGCGCGGCTCGCGTGCAATCTGGGCGTCGGTCAGGATCATCCAATGCACGTCGAGGAAGGCCGCGAATTCGGCCGGGGCATTCTCGCCTTTCATCCTTTCGTGCATCGATTCGAATTCGGCCCGTACGGCGGCGATGGCGGCATCGAAGCGCGCCAATTCGGCCGGCACCGCCCCGGACTCGATGTCGTAATGAGCCACCTCCAGCGTGGCATGCGAAACCAGGTGCGCATCGGCGATCGCAATGCCCGGCGCGGCCGCCACGCCGTGCAGCACGAAAGAGATCTTGTGCAGCAGCGGCGGCTCCACGCTCGCTCTGGAGTCGACGAATTCGGCAGGCGCACTCACAGCCACATGCTAGCCGCTACAAGGTTTCGGTTACCTTGCTCAGGTACGGCGGCCGGTCGGGATCGCGTCCACGTCGTCGTGCCATCGCCTCTACCCACCGGTAGGCCTGCACCAGCATGCACACGGGGTCGAGCCGCGCGTCGTTGGCCGCGATACACGACCAGTCGACGCCCGCCTGGCCCGCCCGCCCCACGAGGCGCACCTCCGCGCCCAGCGTTCGCAATTCGGCAGCGAGACGCAGCAGTTCACCTTCTTCCCGGCCACCAGTGGCCATGATCAGCACCGGATAGCCGGCTGCAAGGAGGGACATCGGCCCGTGCCGCCACTCCGCGCTGGAGAACGCCTCCGCCTGGATGCCGCACACCTCCTTGAGCTTGAGCGCCACCTCTCGTGCCACGGCAAGCCCGAGTCCGCGTCCGAGCACGCATAGGCGATCGACGGTGGCAAAAGCGTGGTCGCATTCATCCCAGCCGCGCACGGCAACAGCCTGCGAGACGCGCTCCGGCAAGCCGTCGAGAGCAACCGTCAATGCGCGGTCGCTGCTCACCGCCGCCACCAGTCGCGCGGAAAGAGCGAACTGCGCGACGCAGCTCTTGGTAGCCGCCACGCTGGCCTCGCGTCCCGCGCCGAGCGGCAGCAGGTGGCTCGCCGCGGCTGCCAGCGGCGAGCCCTCGTCATTCACCATCGCGATGGTCAGGGCGCCGCTCCTGCCGAGCGTCTCCAGTGCTGCGACCAGATCGGGGCTTCGGCCGGACTGCGACAACGCGATCGCGGCCATCCCTTCGCAGCGAGGCACGGCCCGGTGCAGCGTGACGATTGACAGCGGCAGCGAAGTCGCCCACAGACCATGCTGCATGAGCAGGTAGCCGAGATAGCCTGCGGCGTGGTCAGAGCTGCCACGGGCGATCGTCACCGCGTGTCGGCATGCGATGCTGCGGATCGCCGCCACCACGGCTGGAAGCATGGCGCCGACGCGAACGGCCTGGGCTGCGAGCACGTCGGCTGCGGCTCGGATTTCGGCGGCCATCAGACTCGTCATCGGCGGCAACCAGACAGGAAAAATTGCGGGCGCAGGCTGACTACACTCGCGGCGATGAAGCAGTGTAGCGAGGCCAGATGAACGCACCCGCGGTGTCCGGCGTTCCGGCAACCGAGGCGACGACCGAGGCGGTGGCCGAGGCCTATCGCGGCCTCGATGGATTCGCAACGGCACGGCTGGTCGATGCCCTTGCAAACGACCAGGCGACCGCCGCGCAGGCCGTGCTCGCCGCCCTGCCAACGCTGACGCGCGCGGTCGAGCTTGCGGTGCCGCGGCTGCGACGTGGCGGGCGGCTCGTCTATGTCGGTGCTGGCACCTCGGGTCGACTCGGCGTTCTCGACGGCGTGGAGCTCGGCCCCACGTTCTCATGGCCCGACGAGCGAACGGTGCCCCTGCTGGCCGGCGGTCCGAACGCGCTCTGGCGTGCCGTCGAGGGGGCGGAGGACGACTTCGCCGCCGGACGGTCGGATGTCGTGCATGCCCACGTCCGTTCTGACGATGTCGTGCTGCTGGTCAGCGCCTCCGGCAGCACCCCCTACGTGCTCGGCGCGCAGGCGGCGGCACGGGAAGCAGGTGCGCTGACGATCGGGCTCGCCAACAACGCGTCGAGCGCGCTTGCGGCGTGCGTCGACATTGCAATCGAGCTGATTACCGGGCCGGAGGTGATCTCCGGCAGTACCCGGCTCAAGGCCGGCACGGCGCAGAAGATCGCCCTCAACGTGTTCTCGAGCGCGGTGATGGTTCGCCTGCACAAGGTCTACGGCAACCTGATGGTGGACCTGCGCGTCAGTAACGCCAAGCTTCGCCGCCGTGCGATCCGCTTGACCTGTCTGTCGACCGGCGTCGGCGAGGAACGTGCCCAGCAGGTGCTGGCCGCCTGCGACTGGCAGGTCAAAACCGCAATCGTCGCACTGAACGCGAATGTGGACCCCTCGCGGGCGAACGCTCTGCTCAACGAGAGCGCCGGCAGCGTCAGCGACGCCATCGCACGCGCCGTTCCCGAATGACCGCCGGTGCCGCCGACACCGCCGCCCAGACGGTCGCGCGCCGTTGGGGAAGCACACCGTGGAGCTGGCTCCCCAGTCTGTATTTCACCCAAGGACTGCCGTATGTCGTGGTGATGACCCTTGCGGTCGTTCTCTACAAGCGGCTGGGTCTCTCCAACACCGAGATCGCGCTCTACACCAGCTGGCTCTACCTGCCGTGGGTCATCAAGCCGCTTTGGTCGCCCATCGTCGAGCTGTTCGGTCGCAAGCGAAACTGGATCGTCGCGCTTGAATTCACGGTTGGTCTGGCGCTCGCGAGCGTCGCCCTGACCCTGCCGCTCGCGGCCGGCTGGCAATGGTCGTTGGCCCTCTTCTGGCTGATCGCCTTCGCCTCGGCCACACACGACATCGCGGCCGACGGCTTCTACATGCTGGCGCTCGACGAACGCGAGCAGGCTGCCTTCGTCGGCATCCGTTCGACGTTCTACCGGCTGGCCATGATCACCGGGCAAGGCGGCCTCATCTACGCCGCCGGTACGCTGGAAGTCCTCACCGGGCAGGTGGCGTGGGCCTGGTCCGTGGTCTTTTCGGCGGCTGCAAGCGCAATCCTTTGCCTCGCGCTCTGGCACGCGCGCCGGTTGCCGCGGCCGGTCGAGGATGCTCCGCTCGCCTCCGATCACCGACGGGCGCGTCTGGCGGAAGCCTGGGGCATTTTCCGCCGCTTTTTCGCGCGCTCCGACATCGTCCTGGTCGTGGCCTTCCTGCTCACCTTCAGACTCGGCGAGGCGCAGCTGCTCAAGCTGCTGACGCCGTTCCTGCTCGACGCACGCAGCGCCGGGGGCCTTGCGCTGACGACACAGGAGGTCGGCGTCATCTACGGCGGGATCGGCATCGGTTGCCTGACTGTCGGAGGCATTCTCGGTGGCTTGATCATTGCTCGCATCGGGCTTGTTCGCGCAATGCTGCCGATGATGCTCGCCGTCAACGGCCCGAATCTGCTCTATGTAGTGCTTGCAGTGCTGCAACCGGAGAGCCGCCTGGCCGTGACCGCCACCGTGGCGGTCGAACAGTTCGGCTACGGCTTCGGGTTCGCGGCGTATCTGATGTTCATGATCCACGTCGCGCAGGGTGCCACCAAGACCGCACACTACGCGATCTGCACCGGCTTCATGGCGCTTGGCATGATGCTGCCCGGATTGTGGAGCGGCTGGCTGCAGGAAAGCCTGGGCTATCCGCTGTTCTTCGCCTGGGTCTGCCTGTGCGCGCTGCCAAGCCTGTTTCTCGCGCCGCGGCTCGCGATCGACCCGGCGTTCGGCCTTCGCGAAACGCGGGCAACATGAGGGGGATGCATCGAAACCCCTTCCAGGGCAGGCGCGAGGCGCTTGCACGAATCGGGCGCCTGATCGCCCTGCCGTCCTTGACGACAGGTTGTGCGCTCACGGCTTTGCAGCCGGGCTTGCCGCAGCCTCCGCCGCTGCCGCGCGAGTTCCGGGCCGTCTGGGTGGCAAGCGTGGGGAACATCGACTGGCCGAGCCGGCGCGACCTCGCCGTGGCCCAGCAGCAGCAGGAGATGATCGCACTGCTCGATCGCGCTGCAGCCATCGGGCTGAACGCGATCATCCTGCAAGCGCGGCCAAGCGCCGATGCGATCTATCCATCGTCCCTCGAGCCGTGGTCAGAGTTTCTGACCAGCCAACAAGGTCGCCCGCCCGATCCGGCCTGGGATCCGCTGGGGCGCTGGATCGAGGAGGCGCATGCGCGCGGCCTCGAACTGCACGCCTGGATCAATCCCTTTCGCGCCCGCAGCAGCGCGGGGCGGGGCCCGGAGGCGTCCTCCCACATCGCTGTCCGGCGTCCCGACCTGGTGCGGCGCTATGGTGATCAGCTATGGCTCGATCCGGCCGAAGCCGACGCGCAGCAACACACCCTTGCCGTCGTACGCGACCTGTTGACACGCTACGACGTCGACGGCCTGCACATCGACGACTACTTCTACCCCTATCCCATCCGCGACGCCGCCGGGCAAGAGCTCGACTTTCCGGATGATCCTGTCTGGCAGCGCCATCTGACGCGCCACCGCTCGATCGACCGGGCTGCCTGGCGACGCGAACAGGTGAACCGGCTGGTCGAGCGACTACATGCGACGGTACGCGCGATCAAGCCGCAGGCACGCTTCGGCATCTCACCATTCGGCCTTCCGCGTCCCGATCTTCGTCCGCCTGGTATCACCGGGTTCAGTCAGTACGACAAACTGTTCGCCGACGTCGAGGGCTGGCTGGCTGCGGGCTGGCTCGACTACCTGGCCCCGCAGCTCTACTGGCCACGGGCACAGACGGCGCAGGCGTTCGGCCCGCTGCTGTCGACCTGGATCCTGCACAACCCGCAACGGCGCGCGATCTATCCCGGGCTGTACACATCGCGACTGCCGGATCCGCGCGATCCGGCGGCAACCATGCCGGCCGGATGGTCGGCCGATGAGATCGCCGAGCAGATCGCGTTGAGCCGAACGCTGCTGGCAGATGCCGGTCTGCCTTTGGGTCACATCCACTTCAGCGCCATCGCGCTGCTGCAGGACCGGCAGGGAATCGCCTCCCGGCTGGCAACCGATGTCTACGCCGAGCCCGCCTTGACGCCTCGTCTGCCGCTATCCGACCGGCAGCGCGACGAGGAAACTTCGCCTGCTCCGCCCGGGATCGAACTGACGCGCGTGGGCGAACAGTCCGTCGTGCGGTTGTTCCTGCGGCAACACGACCCGCGGGCATTCCGCCACGCCGTGCAGTGGCTCGATCGCAGGTCGGGTCAGTGGCGGCTGCTGATCGTGCCGGCACGTGAACGGCTGGTGGCTCTGGTGCCCGCTACGGCGGGGGGGACGCCGGGAGTGATCGACCGCATCGTCATTCGAAGCATCGATCGCTCCGGGCGGGAAAGCCCACCGACGGAGCTCGTGCCAGCGGGCGGCGGCGGCGGCTGAAAGGCTGCCTTGCAGCCCCGACCGGCCGGTCACTCGCCTTCACCGAAGCGGTCGTCGATCAGAGCCACCAACTCTGCCATCGCCTGTTCCGCATCGACACCTTCGGTCTCGATCGCGATCTTGGCGCCCTTCGCTGCGGCCAGCATCATCACCCCCATGATGCTCTTCGCATTGACCCGGCGCCCGTTGCGCTCCAGCGTGATCTCGCATTCGAACCCGGAGGCGAGTTGCGTCAGCTTGGCGGAAGCGCGGGCATGAAGGCCCAGTTTGTTGATGATTTCGATTTCCCGGTACGGCATCGAGGTCAGTGATGGTTGCCGGCCGGCAGTCCCTCGTTGGCGGCCGAACGCGCCACACAGGGCCCGATGATCGGATCGGCTTCGACATGGAAGACGCCCTCGCAGCCGCCGGAAACCACACGCTTGAGTAGCGTCTCCATGTCCCGGTTGCGGTAGGTGATCGCACGCACGAGGGCTGGCACATTGACCCCGGCGACGCCTTCGACGCGACCCGGCACGAGCAGCTTGCAGGCAAGGTTGGCAGGCGTGGCACCGAAGATGTCGGTCAGGATCAGCACGCCGTCGCCCTGGTCGAGGGCTTTGACCATCCGCTCGGCGCACGGCAGGAGATCCCGCGGGCTCTGGTCGCCCGCCACCTGCAGCGACGCAATGGCCTCCGGCTTTTTTCCGAGCACATGCGTGATGCACTGAATCAGCGCATCTCCGAAGTTTCCATGTGCGATGATGAGAATGCCTACCATCTCTGCATCCTTTAGGGAAACGCTGAATAAATTGCTGCGCGGGCGAATCGCTGCGTTGCGCGGTGCTCGCTCCCTCGCCTATCTATTTGATATGTCTTAGGTCGCTGCGCTCCGTGCGCCTTGCGCTTCATCCCGCTCGCTGCTTTCTTCAGCGTTTCCTTAGCCGATAGGGGCTCTGTCAGGCCCATGCCAGTCCGCGGCAAAAGGCGGCGCAGCGCCGCCCGCCGATCGTCGTCACGACACACCGCGCGACCATGGTAGCAGCAATTTTGCTGCGCTGCATCATGGTCGCCGCGCACGTTCCTGGAGCGTGGACTCAAGTTTGCGCACCAGCAACGCCGCAGCATCGAAGCCCGTCTGCGCACGTATTTCGACCATGCCGGTCGGCGAGGTCACGTTGACTTCTGTCAGGCGCTCGCCGATCACATCGAGCCCGACGAACAACAGGCCGAGCGGCCACAGACGTTCGGCCATCGCTTTCGCAATGCGCCAGTCGGATTCGGTCAGAGGCCTCGCCTCAGGGCGACCGCCGGCCGCCATGTTGCCGCGCGTCTCGCCGGCCGGCGGAATGCGCGCAAGGGCGAAGGGGACCACGTCGCCAGCCACGAGCAGAATGCGCTTGTCACCGTCGACGATCTCCGGCAGGTAGCGCTGCGCCATGATGTTCTGACTGCCGTTTGCCGTCAGGGTCTCGATGATCACGCTCAGGTTCGGATCATCGGCACGCACGCGAAAGATTCCGCTGCCGCCCATGGCATCGAGCGGCTTGAAGATCGCGTCGCCAAACCGCGCCACGAATGAACGCAGCACGGCGGCGTCCCGGCTTACCAGGGTCGGCGGCGCAAGGTCGGCGTGTCGCAGCAGCGCGAGCTTCTCGTTGTGATCGCGGATCGCGCGGGGCGCATTCCAGACCGCTGCCCCCTCCCTCACCGCTTGCTCGAACAAGTAGGTGTGATGCACATACTCCATGTCGAAGGGCGGATCCTTGCGTTCCAGGACGACGTCGAAGTCCCGAAGAAGGAATGTTTCCGTCGCCAGGATGCGATACCAGTCCGGCCGGTGCAGATCGCCGGTGATCGCGTCGAGCCGGCTCGCCGTGGCGAACACGCCGCTGCCGGAGTCATAGGCGACGGCGCCCGGTTCGATTGCATAGACCTCGTGGCCCGCTGCCTGCGCTGCCTGCATCATGGCCACTGTCGAGTCCTTGTAGGCCCTGAGACGGTGCAGCGGGTCGATATGAAAGGCGATTCGCATGGGCTTGGCTCGCAGACGGACAGCCTCACGGCCGCCGAACATGCACGCATGGATGAGCAGAGTCTACTTGCCGGACGCTGGCCGCGCCGGGGTGGCGGCCGTCTCGGACGCACGCTGCGCCAGGAGGGTTGCGAGCCGTGCACGGTCCTCGCGCAATGACGTCTCGAGTCGCTGGCGCGCTTCGATCCGTGCCGTGAGCGTCTGCGCGAGCGTCTCCGCCTCGATCTGCAGGGCGCGCAGTTCGACCATTTCCTTGCTGTCGGGACGTGGACCGGCGCCGGCCAGAAGCGCGCGTATTCGGCTGGTGACCGTCGGCTCACGCGCGACGAGGGAGGTGAGTTCGAGATCCGCCATCTGCCGGGATCGCTCGGCGAAAACATCGAAGTCGGCCAATGAGCGATAGCGATCCACCATGGCGCGGTCCAGTCGCGCGCGGGCATCCTGTTCAGCGCGTTCTTTTGCCATCGCTTCCGCGCGCTCGGCGGCGGCGCGCCGCTCTTCCGCCGACGGTGCCCGCTCGGCCCGCTCGAGCACGATACCGTCTGGCCGAAGCTTCGCACGCGCGGCATCGTTCGCCTGCGGAGGTACGGTGTCGCTGTAGTGCACCTTACCTTTCTCGTCGACCCAGCGATAGAGTTGCGCGGGCGTATCCGGCGTCGCGGCGAGCGCAGCGGCACCGACCAGCAACGCGAGCAGCCTCGGAGGCCGCGCTGCGGACCGCGGACGGGACAGATCAGGAATGCACACCATAGGTTTGACGATAGGCTTCGACACGCGACTGAAATTCCCTGAGCTCCGGGCGCTTCGCAACCAGGGCGAGCACGTCATCGAGGGTCGCGATGGGTATCACGGGAATTCCGATGTTGCGCTCCACCTCCTGCGCGGCAGAAAGCGTGCCAACGCCCCGCTCCATGCGGTCGATCATGATCAGCACTCCGGCCGGTTCGGCTCCGGCGGCACGAATCAGAGCGACCGATTCGCGGACGCTGGTGCCTGCCGTGATGACATCATCGACGATCAAGACACGACCAGCAAGCGGCGCGCCGACGATCATCCCACCGTCGCCATGGGTCTTCGCCTCCTTCCGGTTGAAGCTGTAGGGCACATCGTGACCTTTTGCGGCAAGTCCGATGGCAAGTGACGACACGAGCGGGATGCCCTTGTAGGCCGGACCGAAGACCATGTCGAAGGGCACGCCGGAGGCGAGCAAGGCCTCGGCATAGAAGCCACCCAGGCGGCCCAACGTTGCGCCGCGATTGAACATGCCGCTGTTGAAGAAGTATGGCGAACGGCGGCCGGATTTGGTGACGAAGTCGCCGAAACGCAGGACGCCGCAGTCGAGCGCGAAATTCAGAAATTCGCTGCGAGTCGCGCGGGCAGCGGCATCGGCGGGCGGAGCGTACATGGCGTGGAGGAGAATCGAAACACGCACATTTTCACTGCTTTCGCCGATGGTTAGGATCGTGACCCTCAATGCCAATGGCATTCGTTCAGCCTTTGCCAAGGGACTCGGCGACTGGCTGTTACGCCTTCGCGGCTGGGACGTTTTTTGCCTGCAGGAGCTGAAGGCTCATGTTGACGACGTGCCGAGTGAGTTGCAGCGCATCCGCCGTGCGGTCGGGTACTTTCACCCCGCGGAGCGCAAGGGCTACGCCGGTGTGGCGCTGTGGAGCCGCCATCCGGCGGCAATCCGGCACGGCTTCGGGGTGCCGGAGTTCGACCGCGAAGGACGCTACCTGGAGGCCGACCTAGGGCGATTGGTGGTCGTATCGCTGTATCTTCCCTCCGGATCGGCCGGTCCGGACCGACAGGCGAGCAAGGACCGGTTTCTGCGAGCCTTTCCCGCACAGCTCGAACGGCTTCGTTCGCTTGGAAAGGAGGTCGTCATCTGCGGCGACTTCAACATCGCGCACAAGGAGATCGATCTGCGCAACTGGCGCTCCAACCAGAAGAATTCCGGATTTCTCCCGCACGAACGCGCCTGGCTCACACAGGTATTCGACCGGTTCGGCTTCATCGACGTGTTTCGACGCATCGATCCGCGGCCCGAGCAGTACACCTGGTGGAGCAACCGCGGCGATAGCTGGAACAAGAACGTGGGCTGGCGCATCGACTATCAGATCGCCACTCCGGGCATCGCTGCGACAGCACGCAAAGCGCTGATCTACAAGGCCGAACGCTTCTCCGACCATGCGCCGCTCGTGATCGACTATGCGTTCGACCTGACGCCCTGAGGCCCACCCGATGTCGCCCGCCCGGCGATTCGATCCGACCTCGCAAGAGAAACGCAGAAGAGAGATGAAGCGCAAGGCGCCCCGAGCGCAGCGATTCGCCCGCGCAGCAATTCATTCAGCGATTCCCTAGGAATCGACGGCCTCTTGCATCGCCGACTCGTCCGCCGGTTGCGGCGCAGGCCACAACCGGGCGGGCGAGACGTAGTGCTGGCGGAAGGTTTCGAACGGCTCCTCATCGGCGGCCTCGATCGCTTCTTGCGCCGTGATCGACTGCCGCGCCACGGCGGCGTAGCGGTGCGCCGTCGCCCGGTCAAGCGGTTCCGCCCGCAGCCGTTCGCGCGCCGCGATCGACCGCGCACGCACGAAAGACAGGTAGCCGTTGCCGTGGTCGCGCGCCATGGCAGCGAGCACCTGTCCTGACGGCAGCGTTTCGGGCTGTGCCAGTCGCCCCTGCGCGAGCCCGAGTGCCTGCGCATAATGCGCGACCGGCCCCGGTTCGAGCGCATCCATGGCGCTCGCAATCGGCGCAAGTTCTGCGAGGAGTTCCTGCGCCCACTCGGTCAGCAACACGTCCTGGCCGTCACGCCAAAGCGTCAGGCCGGGCTCGCGGCCGCGAGCGGCCGCGCGGTGCTGATTGCGTGCCAGTGCCGCGATCTCCTCCGGTGTATCGGGCGGACTCTCGCTGAGCAGGCAATGCAGGAGGAAGAGGTCGAGAAACCGCACCGTCGCAGCATCGATACCGACGTCGATGAACGGGTTCAGATCCATCAGACGAACCTCGACATACTCCACGCCGCGTTCGCGCAGCGCATGCAGCGGCCGCTCGCCGGGGCGGATCGTCCGTTTGGGCCGGATGGTGCTATAGAACTCGTTTTCGATCTGCAACAGCGTCGTGGCAAGCTGGTTGTACTCGCCGCCGAGATTGCGAACGCCGACCGCCTCGTACGCCGGGTAAGGCTGTGTCAGGGCCTCGTGCAGGGACGCGGCGTAACTTTCGAGGCTGTTGTAGCTGACGGCCAGGCTCGCCTGCGCCTCGCTTTGATAGCCGAGCCGCCCCATTCTGAGCGACGTGGCAAACGGCAAATGCATCGACCCGCTGGGCAGCGGCTCCAATTCGTGCGGCCGTCCGTCGACGAACGTCGAGCAAACGGCCGGCGAGGCACCGAACAGATATAGCAGCAGAAAAGCGTGCCGCCGAAAGTTGCGGATCAGCGCGAAGTAATCCTTGTTGGTGAGCCCCGGCAACGACCAGTTGTAGTGAATCCCCGAGATCGTCTGCATCCGTCTGCCGTAGCGGTGTCCGAGACCCATTCGGTAGACGCTCTTGGCCCGGCCGATGTTGGAGGTGCCGTAGTAGCCGAGTGGAATGGCTTCGTCATTGGGAAGCCCGCACGGCATGGAGGACACCCAGAGCATCTCGTCCCCCGCCTCGGTCAGCACCTGGTAGACGAAGCGGTGAATTTCGCGCAGCTCAGCCAAGCATCCCTCGACGCTCGCGTGAACGCCGGTAATCAATTCGAGTTGGGATTCGCTGTAATCCGTCGTAATGGAAGGATGCGTGAGGGCGGAACCGAGCCCGCGCGGATGCGGCGTCAACGCGAGCACGCCATTCGGTAACGCGCGCAGGCTCTCCTTTTCGATGCCCCGCCGAATACCTAGCAAGCGTTCGGTGCTGAAGGTGTCGAGCAGTGGACGGGTGGGCATGTTCAAGCGCGCTCTCCTTCGCGGCAGGCATTGCGGCGATTACCTGACACCGGCCGCGCGCCGATGGTGGTGGGCGTGCGCCGACGGCCTCGGGCGCACGACGCGGGTCTCCGGCCGGTGCGTCGACGGAATTTACCGCGCGAGCTTTGCCAGATGGCGACAGGGCGGTCGATATCAAGGCGGAGACCTGCCGACGTGCGCCCCGCGCCGGACACCCGGGGCAACGGCATCGGCCGGAGCGCCTGCGCTGCGCCGGCCGGACGCTGCTGGCGGCACCTTAGGGAAACGCTGAAAAAAGCAGCGAGCGGGATCAAGCGCAAGGCGCGCGGGGCGCAGCGACCGAGACATATCAAGCAGATAGGCGAGGGAGCGAAAACGAAGTTTCGGCGCAAGCCAAAACGAAGTTTCGGCGAAGGCTCACATCGGCGAAGCCGATGTGAAGCGAAGCGGCCGAAGCCAACACCGCGCAACG
>OGCL01000651.1_pt1 | contig 35019 bp, 28 predicted proteins | sample 1570041 | NCBI WGS metagenome assembly OGCL01 (sample SAMN06266162, study PRJEB24511) | hot springs metagenome | isolation source: Hot spring water | place: South Africa: Limpopo | collected 2015-06-22 | reverse complement strand
AGAAGACCTATTACATCGATCCGGCCAACGGCACTGAAGCGGTGCGCGACGCTGCACTCGACGTTGAGGAAGGCGCCGACATGCTGATGGTCAAGCCCGGCCTTCCCTATCTGGATATCTGCTGGCGCCTCAAAGAGAGCTTCGGCCTGCCGGTCTTCGCCTATCAGGTTTCCGGTGAATACAGCCAGATCAAGGCCGCCGCCGCCAATGGCTGGATTGATGGGGAGCGGGCGATGCTCGAAACGCTGCTCTGTTTCAAGCGCGCCGGCTGCGACGGCATTCTCACCTATTTCGCTCCGGAAGTGGCGCGTCTGCTCGCCAAGCAGGGCTGATCCTCGCGGATTATTGTATTTGTGGTCGGGCTTCCCATATCAGGTTCACAACCTCAAAGGAGCCCGACATGAGTCTCGACAGCAACCCGTCCTATGCCGCCCCCGAAGACTGGCGCGCCTATAGCGGCGTGCTTTCGCGGCGCGTCTTTGCCTTCCTCGTCGACTATCTGTTCGTCGGTCTTCTCTGGATTCCGGCCGCAGTTGTCGTCTTCTTCCTTGGCATTCTGACGCTTGGCCTCGGCTGGCTGCTTTATCCGATCCTGTTCTTCGTGGTGGCAGCCCTCTATTTCGGCATGTCGCTCGCCGGGCCATCGCAGGCGACGCCTGGTATGCGAATGATGGGCATTGTCATGGTCCGGCTGGATGGTCGCAAGATCGACTTCGTCACGGCCATTGCGCATCTGGCCCTGTTCTGGATCCTGAACTCGGTGCTGACGCCGCTTGTGCTGCTTGCCGGCCTGTTCATCGAGCGCTCGCGCCTTGTGCATGACCTCCTGCTCGGCACCGCTGCGGCGCGCACCTACTGATCCTCGAAGACCGTTTTTGCGACAATGCGCTCCGGCTTACTCGCCGGAGTGTTGACCTTTTTCATTCTTGCGCCATCCTAGTTTGAACAGGACTGGCTAAAGGATTCTCTTCCTCCTCATATGAACACGCAGACCTCCCCCTCCCCGCAATTCTATCTGACGGCGCCGGCGCCGTGCCCGTATCTGGCGGGGGAGTTGGAGCGGAAGGTCTTCACCCACCTGGTGGGTCCTCGTGCCACGGAAATGAATGATCTGCTGACACAGGGCGGCTTTCGCCGCTCGCAGAACATTGCCTACAGGCCGGCCTGCGAAACCTGCCGCGCATGCGTCTCCGTCCGGGTGCTGGTCAACGAGTTCGAAATGAGCCGAGGTTTCCGCCGCGTTGAAGCCGTCAACAAGGACGTCATCTCGACCGTGTTCCCGGCCCAGCCCTCGACCGAACAGTTTTCCCTCTTCCGCCGGTACCTCGACCATCGGCACCAGCAAGGCGGCATGTCGGACATGTCGGCGCTCGACTACGCGATCATGGTGGAGGACAGCCATGTCCAGACGCGGGTGATCGAATACCGCCTTCGCACGGCCGGAGACGGGATCTCGCCGCAGCCGCGCGGCGAACTGATCGCAGTCGCGCTCTCAGATCTCATGAGCGACGGCCTGTCGATGGTCTATTCCTTCTACAACCCCGAACTGGAAAAGCGGTCGCTCGGCACGATGATGGTGCTCGACCACATTCGACGGGCAAAGGCGCTTGGCCTGCCACATGTCTATCTCGGTTACTGGGTCAATGGCTCGAAGAAGATGGGCTACAAAACCCGGTTCCAGCCGCAAGAGCACCTGATGAGCCAGGGTTGGGCCCGTTTTACCCCTGACATTGAAGGGTAAAACCAATTGCCCGGTCAATGAACCGTACGATTTCGGGACAGCGCAGCCCTTCGCAGCTCAAGACCTGCGAAGGGCTGTATCATTTCAGGACAGCTTGCGGATGATACCGTAGACGATGTTTTTGTTCTGGCCGAAGCGCAGCGAGCATTCGACGTCCAGCCCCTCGGCAGTCGCACGCATGATCCGCCACATGTCTTCTTCCGAACGCAGCAGAAGTGCCCAGTTCATGAAGGTTTCCATGTAGCCGTCGTCGGGAACCTCCTGAGAGAAGTTCGCAAACAGGAACGTGCCGTTCGGCTTCAGCATCTGCAGGCAGCGTTGCGACAGCTTGATCGCCACTTCGTCTGCCAAATAGTCGTAAAGCCCGGCCGCGTAAACGAAATCGAAAGTGCCAAGGCTTTGTGCGCGTGTAAGAACCGTCCGCACGGAGCCGTTGACGGCCTCAACGGCAGTGCCAGCGAACTCACTCGCCACAGCACCGACGCTCATGGGGTCCTGATCCAGAGCGAGCCAGCGCTTGATGGATTTGTTCTTGAGCGCCTCAGACATGCTGCCTTCGCGCAAATGCCCCGCGGCGATGGTCAAAATCTCGGCTTCGCCACCACGGGAGGACGCAACGTCGTCAACGAACTGGGCCAGAAGGTCGCGGCGTTCCCGAACAGCGACGCAAGCCGGAGACTGGCTGGTAAAGGCATAGACCTCTTTGCCCAACGGACTCGCGGCATCCAGCATCGGCTGAACCGAAGGGTGCCCATAGATGAAGTCGAGCAGACCGGCGTCCCCCGAATAGCCACGAGGCTTCTCGAATGACCAACGGGTGAACGGGTCCTCATGAAAATGCCGAGCGATCGCATGGTTCTGAGCCAGGGGAATAATTTGCTCCCACACCTTCGGCGAAATCCGATTACGGATCTCGTGGAGCGCCGTGAGCAGTCGGACCATAATCTGTCCGACGGGAATTTTCTGCTCGAACTGCTGTTCCGCAACGCGAAGGTGGAGTGCCATTTCGGCACGCGTAAGCGCAAGCTCCTTGTCGTTAACATCGGCCGAAGTCGAAAACACCGTCGCCGCAATAGAGTCCGGCGTGATGAGGCTCTGTCCGTCGAATGCAATCTTCACGTCGCTCACACTTCGCTCCTTTTTTAGTTAAATCTGAATTTAATTCTTCGTAAACCATAATCGCGACGGCCGATAAGTGCACTCCGAAATTATCGAGACTTTAAAACATAGTTAATACGTGAGGGGGCTAGTGTAGACGAGCGTGTGACATGCGCAGGACGATGGAGTCGTGATGGATCGGGTTATCGAAGACCCAGTGCGCGGAAATCGCGGAACAAAGTCGCGGATGCAGAGCGGCCACACAGTTGACGCGGTACCGACCGACGGTCACAGCTACACCCCTCCTGCGATCGATGCGAAGACCATTGCGGGCCCTGCCCTCGCTGCGCTGTACCAGACGCACAGAAGCATGACACAGCTCCGTCAGACGCGTCAGGGTCTATGGCTCGCGGCGCTCGTCTACCTTCTTTTCGGTGCCGCCGATGCCTTCCTCATCCCCGATGTAGCCCTCCAGACAGTAACGGCGCGTCTGGTCGTGGCGATCCTCGCTATCTCCGTTATCGAAGTCTGCGTGGCGCGACGGGTGGACCTGCACTGGGTCGACGTGAGTTGCGCTGCCACTGTCGTCGTCGGTTACGTCGCGTGGCTTGTTCCTGCGACTTACACCACTGCCGAGGATGCATTCCGCTACTACATGTTATTTGGCACCATCTTCATGATGAGTGCGAACCTCTTCTTCAACCTCGTGTTTCGCCTCTCTGTCCTCACGTCAGCGACCATTCTTGCAATTTTCCTGTACAGCATGCTGCATGCGCCTGTACTTTCACTCGAACAGACTGTTGTTATCATTCTGTTCTATGGTTCCTGTTTCCTTTTCACCTCATATGTAAACTGGAAACTTAATGAGGAACGCTACCATGTCTTCCTCAACGCAATCGAAGCAGCCCACCAGCACAGTGAAGCGGAAAAGCGCGGTCTCGCGCTGGAGCGTCTGTCTAACACTGATTACCTGACCGGCGTGGAGAATCGCCGTGCGGTTGATAAGCGGCTGCGAGACTATTGGAACGCCTGGCAGTCAGACGGAAAAGCATTTGCTGCCATTCTGGTCGATGTCGACTTCTTCAAGAAGTACAACGATTTCTACGGTCACCAGGCCGGGGATCGCTGCCTGATCCTCGTCGCAAGCGTGCTCAACGACACGCTGAAGCCGCTGAATGCCTCGGTCGGTCGCTATGGCGGCGAAGAGTTCATCGTGCTCTCAAGGGTAACCGGGCGCGATCAGGTGATGGCGCTCTGCGAGATCATTCGCAGCGCCGTGGAGGGGTTGCATCTGGTGCATGACCAGAGGCGTGACGGCCAGGCCGTCGTGACTGTCAGTGTCGGTGCCTCCTATACCCGGCCGCAGACCGGACCCAAGCTGGAACGCATCATCAACGAAGCGGATCGTGCGCTTTATTCGGCCAAGGCCAATGGGCGTAACTGCATCCGGCTCTTCAACCCGAATGACCCGCTAACCAGCGACGATAACGAGAACATTGCCGCGACACTACGCATGGCGATCAAGAACGATCTCGTCCATCTCGTCTACCAGCCGATCCAGAACCTGCGTACCGGCCGTGTCGAGGCAGTCGAATCCCTGATGCGGATGAAGATGATCGACGGCACGCCGCTGTCGCCGGCCCAGTTCATCCCCGTGGCAGAACGCACCGGCGCGATCCTCGATCTCGGCCTCTGGGCGATCCGCCGGGCCTGCACGGAGGTGCTGGCGACCGGCATCGCGCCGATGGCAAGCGTCAACGTCTCGGCCATTCAGCTCAAGTCGCGCGGCTTTGCTCTCGCCGTCTCGACGATCCTCGAGGAAACCGGCGTCTCCGGTTCGCAGCTTGCCTTCGAGATCACCGAAGGCATCGACATGGAGGGCCAATCTGATGTCATCCGCTGCATCACCGATCTCCAGGCGCTCGGCATCCGCATCTGGCTCGATGATTTCGGCACGGGCTTTGCGGGCCTCTCTTGGCTGCGCCTCTTCCCGTTCGATACGGTCAAGATCGATCGCTCCTTCCTGCAGGACGCACGCCGACCGGCCGGGCGCGCCATGCTCGAAGACATCATCCGGCTTATTCGCAATCGCGGCCTGAAGATCCTGATCGAGGGGCTGGAGACAGCCGATCACGTCGAACTGATGCACGAACTCGGCATCGAACTCGGCCAGGGTTACTATCTCGGGCGCCCCGTGCCGATCGACGAGGTACGCATCAAGTCCTTCCCCCGACTTGCAACGATTGCCAGCCTGTAGCAGCAGAGGCCGTTGATCGACCCCAGATTTGGACGGTCTGCACCTCTGCGATCCCTCAACAAAATCCGTAGTATCCGGCCGCAATCTCAAGGGGTCGGATACACGCATGAGCACGGTCGATGCAGCGGACCTGGCAGGCAGCCAGGATTTTTCGCAAACGCTACTCAAACACACCAGCATACGGGTGAGCGACAGCTATCTCGAAGAGTTCCGTCGGCATGTCGAGGCGGTGCAGTATGACGTCAACGAGGTCATTTTCCGCAAGGGTGACAGCAGCGAATTTGCCATTCTGATCGCCTCCGGGGAGGTCGAAATCTATGACGAAGAGAATGGCACAGTACTGGCCGTCTCTGGCGAAGGCGCTTTGATCGGAGAACTCGGCATGATCAGCGGCGATCCGCGCAGTGCCTCTGCCCGCGCGCTGACGCCCCTCAGTGGCTGGAAGATCAAGCGCTCCGACTACCGTGAATTCCTCAGCGACCGACCGGAACTGGCCACGCTCTTTTTCCGCAAAATCTATGCCCAGCTTTCCCAGAGCTACGGCAAGCTCAAGCAGCAGTTCGTCGCTCTCGAGGACGCCGACCGGCGCTACCACGCACTCGCGTTCCTTTTCGTCACTATGGTCCTGATGATCAACATCTATGCCCTGGTGAACAGCATCATCCTGACGCATCTGAAGGTCTCGCATCAGGAGCAGGTGATGTTCTGGACCTCGCGGGTCATGGAAATCTGGGGGGCCTTCGTGATCTGGGGGCTAACCGTGCGCTGCGGCCTGACACGTCAGGACATGGGCATCCGGATGGGCAATCTGTGGAGGTCCATCGGTATGGGAATCGCCATCAGCATCGCCGCACTGGCCGCCATGGCCTATTTCCGCACCATTCTCTATCCGGAGCTTGAGGGAACACCGGTCATCGACCCGAAGCTGGTCACGATCACCGTCTACACCTATATCATCGTCGCGCCGCTGCAGGAATGGATCTGTCGAGGCGTGTTGCTGACGGCCATTGCCGATCTGATGCCGGGTAAGACGCGTCCGATGTCGGCGATCGTGATCACGTCACTGATCTTCTCGACCCTGCATCTGCACTATTCGCAGTCGCTTGCCGTCGTGGCCCTCGTCTCGGGCATCGTCTGGGGATGGCTGCACCTGAAATACAGGAACCTCGCCGGGCCGATCGTGTCGCACTTCATCCTGGGCAATGCGGCAACGCTGATGGGCGTTTGGTCGATCTGGGAGCGAGGCTGAAAACAAAAGCCGGCTGCGATGCGACCGGCTTCGTTCTTTGGAGATATCTCGGGATCAGCCCGAGAACTTGCCACTGCGCGGGAAGCCCTTCGGCACCAGACGGCCCGCCGAGGCGCGATCACCCTGCCATTCGACCAGTTCTTCCTTGGTCTTGGTGAAGGTGCGGCCGGCGCTGTCGGCCCAGGTCAACCCCTCTGCCATCGCGAAGAACTTGACGTCGGAAATGCCGCCATCCTTGTAGCGCTGCAGGCGAACGCCCTTGCCACGGGTCATCTCCGGGATCTGCGCGAGCGGGAAAACCAGCAGCTTGCGGTTCTCGCCGACCACCGCGACATGGTCGCCGCTCACGGGCACGACGAGCTTGGCCTCGTCCGGCATGCCGACATTCATCACCTGCTTGCCCTTGCGGGTGTTTGCGACGACCTCCCCTTCCGGCACGATGAAGCCGTTGCCGGCGGTCGAGACGAAGATCAGCTTGCGGCTTGCGTCATGGACGAAGGCGGTCAGCACGTCCTGGTCGTTTTCCATGTCGACCATGATGCGCAGCGGCTCGCCATGGCCACGGCCACCGGGAAGCTTGTCGCCGCCGAGCGTGTAGACCTTGCCGCCCGTGGTCACGAGCAGGATCTTGTCCGTTGTCTGGGCCGGGAAAGCCACCTTCAGCCCGTCGCCTTCCTTGAAGGTCAGCGAGGAGGTGTCGGAGATGTGGCCCTTCAGCGCGCGGATCCAGCCCTTTTCGGAGATGACGACGGTGATCGGTTCCTTCTCGATCATCGCCTGCTGGATTGCCTCGACATCGGCTTCCGGCGCATCGGAGAAGACGGTACGGCGGCGGCCGAGTTCGGTTGCCTTGGCGTATTTCTTCTTCACCTCGCCGATTTCCCAGGCGACGGTCTGCCACTGCTTGTCATCAGAGGCGAGCAGCGCCTCGATCTCCGCCTTTTCGGCAGACAACGTCTCGTGCTCCTTGCGGATCTCGAACTCTTCGAGCTTGCGCAGGTTTCTGAGACGCATGTTAAGGATGGCTTCGGCCTGGTTGTCGGTCAGCGTGAACCGATCGATCAAGACAGGCTTCGGCTCGTCTTCCTCGCGAATGATGCGGATCACCTCGTCGAGGTTGAGATAGGCAATCAGCAGGCCGCCGAGGATTTCGAGGCGCCGGTCGATCGCTGCGAGGCGGAACTTCGAGCGGCGGACGAGAACGTCCTTGCGGTGGTCCAGCCACTCCGTCAGCACCTCGTTGAGGGCCATGACCTTCGGGACCTTGCCCTGCGACAGCACGTTCATGTTGAGCGGGATACGGCTTTCAAGCTCCGTGAGCTTGAAGAGCGATTCCATCAACAGCGTCGCGTCAACCGTGCGGCTCTTCGGCACCAGCACGAGGCGGATGTCCTCGGCGCTTTCGTCGCGCACGTCTTCGAGAAGCGGCAGACGGCGGGCGATCAGGAGTTCGGCGATCTTCTCGATCAGGCGCGACTTCTGCACCTGGAAGGGAATCTGGGTGACGATGATCTGGTAGCCGCCGCGACCGAGATCCTCGGTCTCCCACTTGGCACGGACGCGGAACCCGCCGCGGCCGGTGCGGTAGGTCTCCAGCATCGAGGCGCGGCTTTCGACGATGACACCGCCGGTCGGGAAGTCCGGGCCCTCAATGCCGCCTCGTTCCGGATGAGCGGGATCGGCCAGCAGCTCCTCGACGGGGGCACCTGGGTTCTTGATCAGATAAAGCGCCGCATCGCAGAGCTCATGGGCATTGTGCGGCGGGATGGAGGTTGCCATACCGACCGCGATGCCCGAGGCGCCATTGGCCAGAAGGTTCGGGAAAGCACCCGGCAGTACGGTCGGCTCGTCGTCTTCCTCGTTGTAGGTCGGACGGAAGTCGACTGCGTCCTGATCGATGCCTTCGAGCAGCAGGGCCGCGACATCGGTCATGCGGGCTTCGGTGTAACGATAGGCGGCAGCACTGTCGCCATCGATATTGCCGAAGTTCCCCTGCCCGTCGACGACCGGATAACGCTGCGAGAAGTCCTGCGCCAGACGCACCAGCGCATCATAGACCGACTGGTCACCATGCGGGTGAAACTTACCGATGACGTCACCGACGATACGAGCGCACTTCTTGAAGGCCGAGTTGGGCCTTATGCCCATTTCGCTCATCGCGTGGATGATGCGGCGGTGAACCGGCTTCAGCCCGTCGCGGACGTCCGGCAATGCGCGGTGCATGATCGTCGACAAGGCATAGGCGAGGTAGCGCTCCTCGAGCGCCGCCTTCAGGTCGACCGGAAGAATGTTGTCGCCACCCTCTTCGGGCGGAAGCTGATTTGTCCCCATGGGCTCTGCCTAGCGGAGATGCTGCGGAACGGCAAGGAAACCGGGGATTCTGCCTGTGGATTAAGGGGCTGTGACCCCCATCACGCCACATTCCACCCGCACCGGTCTATGGCGAAAAGCGGTAGACGTTTTTCCAATCCACCTTATAAATATGCCGACAAATTCCGCTCGCGCCAGGCGCGGGAAAAGCACGAAGGACCTCCTCATGACCTTGTACCGCTCCACCCGAATTCTTCTCGCGAGCGCAGCGCTCTGCGCCTTCACCGGTCCGGCTCTTGCGCTTGATGGGCAGGATTTGCTCAAGAAGATCAATGCCTCCTTCGCCAGCGGCGGCACGACCATCACGGCCGACAATATCGAAGTTTCCGGCACGGATGTGGTTCTGAAAGGCGTGAAGTTCGGCGTCGAGGGGCAAGCCGCCGAAAAGCCGCTGGCGCTCGAACAGCTGACTTTGCAGGGCGTGAGCGAAGAGGACGATGGCGCCTACTATATCGAGCGCGTCGATTTTCCCGAAGTGAACGTTTCGGAAGAAAAATCGAGCTTCAAGGTTCAGGACCTCTACCTTTCGGGTGTCTATGTTCCCGGTGACGTCAATGCCAAGGGCATCGATTCGCTGATGTTCTACGAGGAAGCCCATAGCGGCCCTGTCGATGTGACAGTCGACGGCAAGTCGGTCTTCTCGATGGCGGAAGCCGTGGGCACGATGGGCCTGTCCGAAGACGAAACGACGATCACCTTCGAAGGTACCGTCAGCGGCGTGAAGGCGGATCTGAGCACCGTCGAAGATCCGCAGGCCAAGGCGCAGATCGAAGCTCTCGGTCTCACCACCCTTAACGGCAACATGAACATGTCCGGCAGCTGGGAAGTCGAAAGCGGCACGATCGACATCGAGGACTACTCGATCGATTTTGCCAATGTCGGCAAGCTTTCCCTCGCCTTCTCGATGTCCGGCTACACGCTCGACCTCGTCAAGCAGATGCAGGAGCAGGCGCGCATGATGCAGGCCCAGCCGCAGAACGAGCAGGCCCAGCAGGCCGCCGGCCTTGCCATGCTCGGCCTCGTGCAGCAGCTGTCGCTGGTTAACGCCCAGATCCGCTTCGAAGACGCCGGCATCACCAAGCGTGGCCTTGATTATGCCGGCAAGAGCCAGGGGGCCGATGGCGCGCAGATGGCGCAGATGGTCAAGGGCATGCTGCCGATCCTCTTCGCCCAGGCCAAGCTCGGGGCGATCCAGAACGAAATTTCTGCCGCCGTGAACACCTATATCGACAATCCAAAGGCGCTGACGATCGCTGCAGCGCCTGCCAACCCGGTCGCCTTCCCGATGATCATGGGTGCTGCCATGGGCGCACCCGAAACCATTCCGGGCCTGATCGGCCTGAAGGTCACGGCAAACGACTGATCGATATCGATCGACACAGAAGCCCGGCCTGCGAAAGCACGCCGGGCTTTTTTTGCGCCCGGAAGAAACCAGTCAGTGAAGTTCCGGGGGATAGAGGAGCGAACGCGGATACGGAAGGGACAACATAGGAAGTTCCTCCTCGGCGAAGTATCTCAAGGACTTGGTTTCCTGATCTTGCCAGCGTCTGCCTTCTGAAACGGTTTTGCAGGAAAACAGCGTCACCACATATTCAACCTGTTGGCCGTTGGGGTAGGTGTATCGGAAATCGGCCCCTCCAAAGACATCCAGAATAGTGGCCTCTATCAAATGCCGGCCGGTCTCCTCCTTGACTTCTCTCGCGATCGCCTCCTGCGGAGTTTCACCTGGCTCAATGGCTCCTGCGGGCAAACTCCATCCCTCCCCCGATGACTTCTCCTGAAGAAGCAACCGGCCCGCATCATCGTGGATAACGGCAGCCACAGACGGCACTAACAAGAGGCGATCGCCGATCAGCTTTCGAAGCTCCATCACATAGGAGTTCATGCGGTTTTGACCTCTTCGACAGCAGCCCACTCGCGAGGCTGGACAAAATAAAAGGCCGGGATCGCTCCCGGCCTTCGTTCTATCAGATCCCGATTGCGGATCAGTCCTTCTTCGGCTGCGGCACGACGCGCAGCGCGAGTTCGCGCAGCTGCGTCGGGGTGGCCGGCGACGGGGCGTTCATCAGCAAGTCCTGGGCCTGCTGGTTCATCGGGAAGAGCGAGATTTCGCGCAGGTTCTTGGCGCCGACCAGGAGCATGACCACGCGGTCGATACCGAAGGCGCAGCCGCCATGCGGAGGGGCGCCGTACTGGAAGGCACGGTACATGCCGCCGAAGCGTTCCTCGACGTCATCCTTCGACAGGCCAACCAGTTCAAACGCCTTGACCATCAGTTCCGGCGACTGGTTACGGATCGAGCCCGAGGCGATTTCGAAGCCGTTGCAGACTGCGTCATACTGATAGGCCTTGAGCGACAACGGGTCCTGCGTCTCCAGCGCCTCGAGGCCGCCCTGCGGCATGGAGAAGGGGTTGTGGGCGAAGTCGATCTTCTTTTCGTCCTCGTTGTATTCGTAGAACGGGAAGTCGACGATCCAGCACATTTCGAAACGGTCGCGGTCGACAAGGTTCAGTTCCTCGCCAGCGCGGGTGCGGGCTTCGCCGGCAAACTTGTAGAACTTGGCCGGATCGCCGGCGACGAAGAAGGCAGCATCCCCTGCTTCAAGGCCGAGCTGCTGGCGGATCGCTTCGGTGCGCTCCTCGCCGATATTCTTGGCGAGCGGGCCGGAGCCGGCGATCTTGCCATCTTCTTCCTTCCAGAAGATATAGCCGAGGCCCGGCTGGCCGGTCGATTGCGCCCAGGCGTTCATGCGGTCGCAGAATGCGCGGCTACCACCGGTCTTCGCCGGAATTGCCCAGATCTCGACCTTCGGGTTCGAGGCGATCATGCCCGCGAAAACCTTGAAGCCGGAATCGCGGAAGTGATCGGTCACGCCCTGCATGACGATCGGGTTGCGCAGGTCCGGCTTGTCGGAACCATACTTGCGGATCGCCTCGTCATAGGGGATGCGCGGCCACTGCTTGGTGACAGGCTTGCCTTCGGCGAACTGCTCGAAGACCTTCGTCATCATCGGCTCCATCGTGCCCCAGACATCTTCCTGGGTGACGAAGCTCATTTCGACGTCGAGCTGGTAGAATTCGCCCGGCAGACGGTCGGCGCGCGGGTCTTCATCGCGGAAGCACGGCGCGATCTGGAAGTAGCGGTCGAAACCGGCGACCATCAGAAGCTGCTTGTACTGCTGCGGCGCCTGGGGCAGCGCGAAGAACTTGCCTTCGTGGATGCGGCTCGGCACGAGGAAGTCGCGCGCGCCTTCCGGCGAAGAGGCCGTCAGGATCGGCGTCGTGTATTCGGCAAAGCCGGCTTCGGCCATGCCGGTGCGCATGGCGGAGATGATCTGCGTGCGCTTGACGATGTTCTTGTGCAGCGTGTCGCGGCGCAGGTCGAGGAAGCGATACTTCAGGCGCACGTCTTCCGGATAGTCCGGCTCGCCGAACACCGGCAGCGGCAATTCCTTGGCAGCCGAGAGAACCTCGATCTCCTGAGCGTAAAGCTCGATCTCGCCGGTCGGCATGTTCTTGTTGACAGTGTCGTCCGTGCGGGCCTTGACCAGGCCGTCGATGCGGATGACCCATTCGCCACGCACGGTTTCGGCCAGCTTGAAGGCCGGGCTATCCGGATCGGCGACGACCTGGGTGATGCCATAGTGATCGCGCAGGTCGATGAAGAGCACGCCGCCATGGTCGCGAACGCGATGGACCCAGCCCGACAGGCGAACGGTCGATCCGACGTCGGACTTGCGAAGAGCGGCACAGGTGTGGCTGCGGTAACGATGCATGATCAGGTATCCCGAATGTGACGGTCGAAAAGGCACCGTCAGACGAGGCGCGCGACCGATAGAAAATCGGGCGGAAAAGCGCATGGTGTGGCTGATTTGTCAAGGCTGGGTGGTGTGGGGCGTGGATGCCTGTCGAGATGAGAGGCGGAGGACTCGTTTAGCAGAGGGGATTGCGGCGGATTTGCTTGGGGTTTGAGCACGAAAGAGCAACACGGCTCAAGCAGCTTCATCCGTATCCAGCATCTCGGAACCGATTGTGCGGAAGGCCGGATATGCGGCACATATGCTTGAGAAAGCTAGATTCTAAGCGCTTACCAACGTTGCCCGTGCATGAGCACCCGTTGATGGCGTCTTGATCGGCCTAGGTTATCGAGCCAATCTGCGTGTCTGATCTCTTACCTATGATCTGCTCGCAATGACCATGGAACGCTCGCAAATCTCAAAGATCATACCCTATATCCACTCGTGCGAGGTAATTCCCCATTTGGAGATGCTGGAGGCGCTAAATGAAGCCGTCAGCAGACTCTTTGACGAGGAGAGACGCGAAGTTGCGTCCACCATTTCGCCCGAAGCAGGCCGATACCTAGCAAGCGAAGACCTGATGCCCTTTATAAGGGCAGATATTTCAGATTTGGAAACGCAGCAACTAATAAGCCAGCGCCGCTTGTTTGTCAGTCGACTAGCGAACCTGCTGCCGTCAGTACTCGAACTGCTCGGGATTCACGCTGAAGCCGATATTAGATCGGCCCTAATGCAGATTGATGACTGTTGTCGTGACTATCAACTAATCGAAAGCTCGGAGTACTCGTCGACGCAACGCAAAAAAATACTGAGCGATCTCAACGCAGTCTCCGACTTGTCCGGGGAGCTTGAGCTGACATTGAAACGAGTTGGCAATCATATAAGCATCGATTTCGACCAACATGGTGAAGCCTACAGGCGCGTTACGAAAACAAGCGCTACAGACACAACGTACTTGGACCTATTGCGGCTGATAAGCGACCTTCGCTTCGTCTCTAAGCTGATTATGTATAGGGACGGCGTAGGTGAGCGTGCCTTCTACGTTGGAGATAATCGGGCACGAACCCACGTTGTACAATATGCGTATCGGATGGCACTCCAGTTCGATCGGCCAAAATTCACGACAACGCCGGGTTCCGATTTCTCAACACTCTGCAGCCAGATGTATGAGCTGGCTACTGGCGAGGCGGACGAAAGTCTGGCGGGCGCAATCAACAAGTTTGGACGCAGCGATGAAAGGCGCGAGATCGACGAGGACGAGAGGCTCAGCCGTTATGAGAACAGTGACGAGGGCATGGCCGCTCGCGAAGCGGATAACTTTGCATCTGTAAAAGAAGCCATTCAGACTTGCGAGGTTGAGGTCCAGTTTTGGCAATCTATGCTCGCTTCCGAAGGCTGGGAAGAATTCGAGCAAAGTCAGATAGCGTTCCGATTAATGGACGCCATTGAACGTCGTGATGCCGAACTCAGCAAGCATGGTCCATTCCTTGTTTGGGCGAGCCAAATGGCCGTTGAGGAGCGTCGAGCTATCTGGGATTCAATGGAGGAGTACGAGCGGCTTAACCTTGAGGTCGCTGCAAGGTTGGGACGAAGAGTCCGTGAGGGGAGACATTAACCTGCTTTTCGCGAAATCGTTCAAAGCTAGTCAACAAACGATACGATGGCTTTGCTAAACCAATCCTGCGGTCCGGACGATGCGGTGTAGCTTAACGGATAGAGCCCTTACTTTCTACGTGCCTGCTGGCCAGCACGGGTAAGGTGATGCGGGTTCGAGTCCCGCCACCGCGGGCCTGTGCTCTTCTGGCTGAGGCATCCGTAACACATTCTATTGTAGGGGCAGAGGACTGCGAGCGTCTCGTGTGCGGGATGGCAGGTCGATTTATGTTTCCGGCCCCCACGTCGAATTCTGATTGCCGCCAAAAACACAAATCACAAGCGCGCACAACTAACTGTCCCCCTCACTCCGGCAACAACACACTCGCCAGATCCAGCGGCGCCGCGAACGGCTCGTCGCCAGTTCCGCCCTCCTGCTGCAGCTTGCCGTCGATCATCAGATGGGCATGGCCGTGGATCTGCGACCAGACGAGCTGTTCGACGGCGGCCCTGCCCTCCGGCGTGTCGCGGTTCAGGCGTTTGGCCACCGGCAAGGAGATTTCCTCGAGCACGGCGTGGGCCGCGTTTGCCGGGGGGCCGAGGGCCGGGTCGTCCCAGTCGAGGCGGTTGGCCGTGAACATCAGGCGGAAGAGATGCGGGCGGGACCTCGCAAAGGCGAGATAGCCGCGGGCGGCGGCACGCAGCTGTTCTGCCGGGTCGTCCGCGGCTTGCGCCATCGCTGAGCGCATCGAGGCGGCGAACAGACCGAACCCCTCCACCGCGAAGGCGGTCATCAGGTGTCGCATGGTCGGGAAATGATGTTCGGGGGCGGCATGGGAGACGCCGACGCGGGCGGCGAGCTTGCGCAGCGTCAGGCCTTCGAGGCCATGCTCCTCCAGCATATCAAGGCCATTGTCGATCAGGGCCTGGCGCAGGTCGCCGTGGTGATAGGATTTCTGTCTTGCCATGCCCCTTCATAATCCCTCCGCACCCCGCCGTCAAAATCAATCTTGACATTGCCAAGTTTTGCCGCATGCTTATCTTGTCACCGTCAAGATGGAGATCAGCATGACCGCCGCAACCGTGTTTTCGCTCGCCAGCAGCACCGCCATGGCCGGCTGGCTGCTGCTCATTCTCGCGCCGCGCTGGGGCGCGCTGATCAGTTTCATCCGGTTCGGGCTGATCGGGGCGCTGTCGCTCACCTATGCCGTTCTGGTCTTCGTCTATTTCTTCCGCATTGAGGGCGGCGGCTTCGGCTCGATTGCGGAAGTGCGGGCTCTCTTCATGAGCGATCCGGTGCTCGTCGCCGGCTGGGTGCATTACCTCGCCTTCGATCTCTTCATCGGCACCTGGATTGCCGTCGAAGCCGACAAGCGTGGTTACAATCGCCTGCTGCAGGCGCCGATGCTGGTCGCGACCTTCATGTTCGGGCCGCTTGGCCTTCTGCTCTTCTATCTCACCCACGCCACAGAGGCGGCGCTGACTTTCCGAAAGGCCTGACCCATGACCATGCTCTTCAATGACAGCATTTCGAACGCGCCTTCGCGGGATTTCGCGGCTTTGGAAGACGGAACACGCCGCCTGCTGATCGTCGGCATCGGCCTGCAGATGGCGCTGGCCCTTCCCAGCCTGATCGCCCTCGCCATAGATGAGCGGGTGCTCAACGACATCAGCGTGTGGATCAAGCCGCTGAAGTTCCAGGCTTCGCTCACCCTCATGCTGGTCACGCTGCTTTTGCTGCTGCCGCTCATCGAGCAACAGACGCGAGCCGGGCGCGGCGTCTGGCTGGCGAGCCTCGTCGCCGTCATCACGGCGAGCGGCGAGATCCTCTACATCACGCTGCAGGCGGCGCGCGGGCGGGCTTCACATTTTAACCTGTCCACGCCGGCGGAAGCGATGGCCTATAGCGTGATGGGTGCCGGCGCCGCTTTGCTCGTGCTGTCGAGCCTGGTGATTGGCGTCTATATCCTCCTGCGCCCGAGGCGGGACGCAATGGCGGGACTCCGCCTCGGCGCCGGCTGGGGACTGGTGCTCGGCAGCATCGCCACTCTGATGACGGCCTTTCCTCTGGCGAGCGGCGAGATCGGCGGACCCGGCCATTGGGTCGGCGGCGTCAGGACTGATCTCGGCGGCTTGCCCCTCCTCGGCTGGTCGCGCACGGGCGGCGATCTGCGCGTCCCGCATTTCTTCGCCACCCATATCATGCAGGCGCTGCCGCTTCTCGGCCTTGCCTTCGACCGTGTTGCTCCCCGCTTCGCCAGGTCCGGCATCGCGCTCGGCGCCATCATCTCGATTGCCGTCGTGATCGCCACCTTCGTGCAGGCTGTCCACGGCCAGCCCTTCCTCTGACGGTCAAATCCGGGCGGATGGCGAGGGCCCGCGATTTTGGCCTGTCGCGACCTGTCAAACAGGTCTAGGAATTCTCACCCGACACGGCACCGACTCACCGACCCCTCGCCGTGGCCTGCAGGCCCATCATGCATGACATCCGCCCTCTCATTCCCCTCCTCATCACCGCCGGCATCCTCATCGGCGGCAACGGATTGCAGGGGACCTTCATTTCGCTGCGCGGCATCGAAGAAGGCTTCAGCACCTCCGTCATCGGCATGGTCGGCACCGGCTATTTCATCGGCTTCGTGATCGGCTGCGTCTATGTGACGAAGATCATGCGGGCGATCGGGCATATCCGGACCTTCTCGGCGCTCGCGGCCATCGCCTCTGCCGCCTCGATCATGATGGTGCTGGTGATCGACCCGATCTCCTGGTTCCTGATGCGCCTCGTGCAGGGCATCTGTTTTGCCGGGCTCTTCGCCGTGGTCGAGAGCTGGCTCAACGCCCGCGTCACCAATGCCACCCGGGCGCGCACGCTCTCCGTCTATCGTTTCGTCGATCTCGGCTCGGTGACGGCAGCGCAATACATGATCCCGCTCTTCGGCGTCTCCGGCTTCGATCTCTTCGCCATCATCGCCATGGCGCTGTCGCTTTCCCTCGTACCCATCTCGTTCGCCGACAAGTCGAGCCCCGCGCCGCCGAAGGATGTGAAGTTCGACATCAAGGTACTGTGGTCCGTTTCGCCGCTCGCGACCGTCGGCTGCATCGTGATCGGGCTCACCAATTCCAGCTTCCGCTCGCTCGGCCCGATCTATGCGGATGGCATTGGCATGTCGGTCACCGCCATCGCCACCTTCATGAGCATCGGCATCTTTGCCGGCATCGTGCTGCAATATCCGCTCGGCCATTACTCGGACAAGCTGGACCGCCGCGTCATCATCCTCATCTCGACGATCGGCGCCTTGCTCGCTGCGCTTTACCTCGCCTTCCTGGCCGGTGACGGGGAAATGGCCAATTTCATCGGCATCTTCGTCTTCGGCGCCTTCGCCCTGCCGCTCTATTCGCTGTGCTCGGCCCATGCCAACGACCATGCGGCACCGGGTCAACATGCGCTGGTCTCGGCCGGCACGCTGTTCTTCTGGTCGATCGGTGCAGTCGTCGGGCCGCTGATCGCCTCCTTCCTGATGGATGCCTTCGGGCCGCATGCGCTGTTTGCCTACACGATCGTGGTCTTGACCTTCTTCGTCGCCTATACGCTCGCCCGCATCCGGGCGCGTGATGCCGTGCCGACGGAAAAGCGGCGCATGCGTTTCCGCAGTCTGCTGCGCACTTCGACCTTCTTCAGCAAGCTCGCCACACCGCCCAATGAGAAGGATGGTGGCTGAGATGATCATTGTCAGGCCTGCGACAGCATGGCCGGCACAGGCTATTGCTGATCAAGCGCCTCAACTTTACAAATGGGAAATCCATCGAGAGTTCCGACCGTGACTTTTGTTTCCCGCCGCACCCTTCTCAAATCCGCCGCCGTGTTTGGCGCCTATGGCGCAGGACTTGCGGTGATGCCGCGTCTCAGCCAGGCCTTTGCCTCCACCGATCCCGTCGAGATCGAGGCGCTGTCCGGCGATGTTTTGCTCGACGGCAAGCAGGCGACGCGCGGGGTGATGCGCTATGCGCTTGCCGGCCAGACATCCACAGACCCCTCCCCGCCGATCCTGCGGACCAAGCGCGGCGAGGCTTTCAAGGCGCGGCTCACCAACCGGCTGGACGAGCCGACCACCATCCACTGGCACGGCATCCGCCTGCCAAATACCCAGGATGGCGTGCCCTTCGTTACCCAGCCTTATGTCTATACCGGCGATCGCTTCGACTATGCCTTCTCGCCGCCGGATGCCGGAACCTTCTGGTATCACCCGCATTGCAATACGCTCACGCAGATGGGCCGCGGGCTTGCCGGCGTGCTGGTGGTGGAAGACGATCGCGATCCCGTCTTCGATGGCGAGGTGGTGCTGAACCTCAGGGATTTCCGGCTTGGCGGCGACGGCCAGTTCATCGAGCAGTTCAAGCCGCGCGACGCTGCCAAGACCGGGACCTTCGGCACCTTGAGGACAGCCAACTGGCAGCCCGAACCACGCTATGATGTGCCGGCCGGCGGCCTCGTGCGTGTCCGTATCCTCGCGGCGGACGTCACCCGCATCTACAATCTGCGCCTCAATGGAGCGGAGGCGCAGATCATTGCGATCGACGGGCATCCGGTGCCGGAGCGCTTGGCCCTCGACATGGCCGTCGTCTCGCCCGGGCAGCGGCTCGATCTCGCGGTGCGCGTCGCCGACAGCGAAGGCATGGAGATGGTGCTCGAAGATGTGAGGCCCTCGACGCCGAAGGTGGTGGCGCGCCTCCGGGCCGTCGGTTCCTCGCTTAAGCGCAATCTCGGCGATCTCGGCCCGCTTTCGGAAAATGCCGGCGTCGACGCGGATCTCTCCAACGCAACCGAAATCCCGCTGCTGCTCAGCGCCACGGCCGAAACGGCGGCGCGCGATTCCATCTGCGGGACGCTCGGCTATTCCTTCTGGGCGATCAACAAGGTGCCCTATCCCGGCGACACACCCGATCCGACCGCACCGATTGCGGAGCTGAAGCTCGGCCGGACCTATCTGCTCAACGTGGAGAATGTCACGCCGCATGCCCATCCGATCCATCTGCACGGGATGAACTTCAAGGCCGTGTCTTCAAACAAGCGCGAGGTCCAGCCGCTCGTCTCGGACACTTATCTTGTGCTGCCGGATGAAAAGGTCCAGCTTGCGCTGGTGGCCGACAATCCGGGCGACTGGGTGTTTCATTGCCACATCATCGAACACCAGAAGACCGGCATGACCGGCTATTTCCGGGTAACCTGAGCATGAATCTTGCCGAGACGATGCGCATCCACGAGCCCTATCCGGGGATCTTTGCCTATTACGACGGGCGCATCGAGGGGAAGCGGCTGCATTCCGACAAGCCGAACTGGCTGGATGACGGCGCCTATAGTCTCGGCGTCGCCAGCTATGCCATTGTCTCTGGCGCGGAAGCGCTTGTCTATGACACCCACATTTCCTTCGACCATGCCCGCGCCATCCGCAGCCATCTCTCCGGTCTTGGGGTCAGAAATATCCGGGTCGTGCTCAGCCACTGGCATACCGATCATGTGGCGGGGAATGCCGGATTCATCGACTGTCCGATCCTCTCGAACACGCTGACGCGAAACACGCTGATCGAGAAGCGCAAGGTGCTTGCCGAGAAGGATCCGCCGATCAATCCGGTCGTCATGCCGACGGAGACATTCGAGGGCGAGACGACGCTCCAGGTGGGCGAGATCACGGTGAAGCTGATGCAGTTCGACATCCACAGCGCCGATGGCACCGTGCTACTCCTGCCGCATCTCGGCCTACTGCTCGCCGGTGACACGCTGGAAGACAGCGTCACCTATATCTCCGAGCCCGAACACACCGCACGGCACATCGCCGAACTCGATCGGCTGGCGGCGCTCGAGTTCACCCGCATCCTGCCCAATCACGGCGACGAGCAGGTGATCGCCACCGGCGGCTATCGGTCGTCGCTGGTGACGGCGACACGCGACTATCTCAACCGACTGCTTGCCCGCCTGGATGATCCGGAGCTCGACAAGGAGAGCCTTAGAAACTTCATCGCACCGGAACTGGCTGCAGGGACGCTCACCTATTTCCCGCCCTATGAGGCTGTCCACAAACAGAACATTGCGGTGCTCAAGGGCGCGCTACCCGACGAATAAGGGGACATCGGCTCTGCAAGACTGGCTCCAGTCCCCTTTCCTGGCCGTTCATATTGACAAGGAAGGCCAGAAGGGAAACTAAGGTTGATCCTGTAGTTTCCATGACCGAGCCGAAATGATCGATACCACTGCTGCGCTTGAAGAGGCCTGCCGCCTCCTCGCCCAATCCGATTTCATCACGATCGACACGGAATTTCTCCGCGAAACGACCTTCTGGCCGGAACTCTGCCTGATCCAGATGGCGAGCCCGGAGCACGAATACATTGTTGATCCCATGGCCAAGGGCCTCGACCTGAAGCCCTTCTTCGAGCTGATGTCCAATCCGGCCGTCACCAAGGTCTTCCATGCGGCCCGCCAGGACATCGAAATCATCTTCCACCTCGGCGATCTGATCCCGCATCCGATCTTCGATACGCAGGTCGCGGCCATGGTCTGCGGCTTCGGCGACTCGGTCTCCTACGACCAGCTCGTGCAGAAGGTGAAGAACGTCCACATCGACAAGACCTCGCGCTTCACCGACTGGAGCCGCCGTCCCCTGTCGGAGAAGCAGCTCGACTACGCGCTGGCCGATGTCACCCATCTGCGCGACGTCTATCTGAAGCTGAAAGGCCAGCTGGAGGCCGAGGGCCGGGCGGAGTGGCTGACCGAGGAGATGGCCATCCTTGAATCCCGCGAGACCTATGACCTGCCGCCGGAACAGGCCTGGCAGCGGCTGAAGATGCGGCTGCGCAAGCCGACGGAACTTGCCGTCATGCAATATGTCGCCGCCTGGCGGGAGCGCGAGGCCCGCTCGCGCAACGTGCCGCGTTCGCGCGTGCTGAAGGACGACGCCATCTACGAGATCGCCCAGCAGCAGCCGAAGGATACCGAGGCGCTTGGTCGTCTGCGCACCATCCCCAAGGGCTGGGAACGGTCGGGCTCGGGCGCTGCGATCCTCGAGCAGGTCAACGCCGCGCTCGCGCTGCCGAAGTCGGAAATGCCGCATCTGCAGCGCCACACGCATGCGCCCGAAGGCACGCAGTCCGCAGTCGAGCTCCTGAAGGTGCTGCTGCGGCTCACCTCCGAAAAGCACGGCGTCGCTTCCAAGGTGATCGCCAACAGCGACGATCTGGAAAAGATCGCAGCCGAAGGCGAGAAGGCCGAAGTGGCAGCGCTGCAGGGCTGGCGCAAGGAGCTGTTCGGCGATCTGGCGCTGAAGCTCATCTCCGGCGGCGTCGGCCTGCGCTTCGTCGACAAGCGCGTCGAAGCGGTGGAGTTCTGATCCGTGCCGGCGCTATCCCTGCGCCGTGCAACGGAGGCCGATATCCCGTTCATCATGGAGACCGAGCGCAAGCCGGGTTATGACCAGTTCATCGGTCGCTATGGTGTCGAGGAACATCTGGCGCAGCTGGCCAATCCAGCTTTCGCCTATCTGATCGGTGAAGATTCCGAAGGCAACCCGCTTGGCTTCGTCATTCTGATGGATCTCAACCGACGCGACGGCAATGCCTGCGTCAAGCGCATCGCCGTCGCCAGCCCGGAAAAGGGCGTAGGCAGGCCGCTGCTCACCGGTGCCGTTGATTTCGCCTTTCTCGAAACCAATGCGCATCGCCTCTGGCTCGACGTGGTCAGCGGCAACTTGAGAGCGCAGACCGTCTATCGCAAGGTCGGCTTCATTCAGGAGGGCGTGCTGCGCGAGGCAGCGCTCCTGCCCGATGGCAGCCGTTCGGATTTCTTTCTCATGTCCATCCTCCGCCCCGAATGGGCGGCGCGGCGCGGCTGAGGGACAGGATGGAACTCCCCGCTCCTCTTCGCTCCGCCGTCGACCAGATGCTTCAGGGCGAACCACTGGATCGTCTCGCCAAGGCGAGCGCGATTCTCTCGGACCGCTATCGCCGCGAGGTGCGCGACGGGCGCTTCCATATTGATGACGCGCTGGCCGCCAAGGCCTATCTCGCGACCCGCCTTCCCGCCACGTTCGCCGCTGTCCGGGCAGCGCTCGCCATGGTCGAGGATGCGGCACCGGATTTCCAGCCGGAGAACCTGATCGATCTCGGCTGCGGCCCCGGCACCGCACTCTGGGCGGCGGCGGATACGTGGAATAGTCTGGCATCTGCCGAGATGGTGGAAGCGAGTGGCGCGATCCGCAGCGTCGGCGAAAAGCTGGCCGCCTCCGGCAACGTAAAAAGCCACTGGCAGGCGGGTGACGTTACGGGCAAGATCCCGGCGCTTGAGCCAGCCGATCTCGTGACGCTGGCCTATGTGCTGGACGAGCTTCCGCCGGCAACGATCGGAACCGTCACGGAAAAACTCTGGGGGCTGACAAAGGGCATGCTCGTTGTCATCGAACCGGGCACACCCGCCGGCTGGCAACGCATTCTGGCCGTTCGCGATAGACTGCGATCCCTCGGCGCCCATCTGGTCGCCCCCTGCATGCATTCTGACAACTGTCCGATCGCGGCACCGGACTGGTGCCACTTTTCGAGGCGTGTGGCGCGCTCACGCGTGCACCGGATGGCCAAAGGCGCAGAAGTGCCGTGGGAGGACGAGAAATACATCTTCATCGCCGCCTCGCGCGAACCTGTTGCGATCAACGGCGACCGGGTGCTGTCTCCGCCGCGCGTCAATGGCGGTGTCGGGCGGGTCAAACTCTGTCGCACCGATGGCACGGCTGCCGAGCTGACACTCAGCAAGCGCGACGGCGAGGCGTTCAAGGACATCAGGCGGGCCGACTGGGGCGATAGGCTGGACTTGGGAGATAAGGGATGACCACGCGACTGACATCCGAGCTTGCCTCCCGCTTCGCTGCGATCGCGCTCGGTCACGTCACCCGCGAATATCCCAATCATATTCTGCATGGGCTCGAAGGGCCTCAGGATGCGAAGACGCCGTCCGAGCTTCATCCAGTGTTCTTCGGCAGCTATGACTGGCATTCCTGCGTGCATGGCTACTGGATGCTGGCACGGCTGCTTCGGCTTCTCCCCGAGATACCCGAGGCGCAAGCGATCCGCGATCTCTTCGCGACGATGGTGGTAGCCGATAAGGTCGCCGGCGAATGTGCCTATTTCGACCGGCCGATGGCGCGCGGCTTTGAGCGTCCCTATGGCTGGGGCTGGTTGCTGAAGCTGGCCGCCGAGTTGCACGGCCACGAGAATGCGCGATGGGGCGCTGCGCTGTCGCCGCTGACGGAGCGCATCGTCCAGCGTTTTCGCGACTTCCTGCCGCTTGCCACCTATCCGGTGCGGGTGGGCACGCATTACAACACCGCCTTTGCGCTGAGGCTCGCAGCCGACTATGCCGAGACCGTCGGAGACGACCGCCTCTTTAATCTGCTGCGCGCCACGGCTCAACGCTGGTACGGCTCCGACACCGCCTGCCCCGCATGGGGCGAACCTTCGGGTGATGACTTCCTGTCCCCAGCACTGATCGAGGCAGAATGCATGCGCCGGCTCCTGCCGGCCACCGATTTCGCCCGCTGGTTCGATGCCTTCCTGCCTGACATCGCAGCCGGCCAACCGCGCACGCTGTTTGCGCCCGCCGCCGTTTCCGACCGGTCCGATGGCAAGATTGCCCATCTTGATGGCCTGAGCCTGAGCCGCGCCTGGTGCTGGACCTCTCTGGCGGCCACCCTGCCCGACACGGACCCGCGCCGACCCGTGATGCGTGATGCCGCGCATGGGCATCTCCAAGCGGGGATCGCGCATGTGGCTGGTGACTATATGGGTGAACACTGGCTGGCGAGTTTTGCGGTCCTCGCGCTTACGGAGACAGGATGATGAGCAGCCTCGATGACACCGTCGACATCACGGGCCGCGTGCTCGTTTCAGGCTTCGCCGAGGGCGAGGTGTTGTTTACCGATACTGCGCTCAGCTTCTGGGGCGGTGCGGATGCCGTGACCGGCGAGATCATCGACCGGCATCACCCCTTAAGCGGCGAGCGGCTGACGGGCCGCGTGCTTGCGCTTCCGACCAGCCGAGGCTCCTGCACCGGCAGCGGCGTCATCCTCGAACTGATCCTCAACGGACAAGGTCCCGCCGCGATCGTGCTTGAGCATCCCGAGGCGATCATCACGCTCGGCGTCATCGTCGCGGAGGAAGTGTTCGGGCGATCAATTCCGGTGATTGCTGTCGGCAAAGAGGTGTTTGCCGGGCTGAAGACAGCCAAGCGTGTCCGGATCACCGACGCCGTTGCAGGCGTGGGTTCGGACATCGTGCTCACGGGTCAGGACCAAGCCATTCTCGCGGGCGAGCGGGGCGAAGCGGCAGCGGTCGCCATGCGGGTCGTACTGCGGATGGCGGCGCTGGAGGGTGCGACGGAACTTATCGACATCACCCGCGCCCATATCGACGGCTGCATCTATACCGGCCCTGGTGGACTCGCCTTTGCCGAAAAGCTGCGGGATCTCGGCGGCCGCGTCGTGGTGCCGACGACGCTGAATGCGATTTCGGTCGATCACCGGCGCTGGCAGGCGCAGGGTGTTACGGAAGCGCTTGGGCGTCCGGCAGCGGCTGTGGCCGATGCCTATGTGGCGATGGGGGCGCAACCCACCTTTACCTGCGCGCCCTATCTGCTCGACGACCGGCCCGCGCGCGACGAGCAGATCGTCTGGGCGGAATCGAATGCCGTCGTCTATGCCAACAGCGTGCTCGGCGCACGGACGATGAAGTATCCTGATTATCTCGACATCGCGATCGCGTTGACGGGGCGAGCCCCCAAGGCGGGCTGTCATCTGCCGGAGGAGCGCGCGCCGCAGGTCCGGGTCACCGTGCCGGCGCTTGAGGGCGTGGATGACAGTCTCTGGCCGCTCATCGGCTATCTGATCGGGACCGTTTCGCCCGATGCCATTCCGCTGGTCGAGGGGGTGTCCGAGCATCGGCCCGACACGGATGCGCTGAAGGCCTTCGGGGCAGCGTTTGCCACCACCTCGGCGGCGCCGATGTTTCATGTCGCGGGGGTGACGCCAGAAGCACTCGACCCCAAGGCATTTGCAGCCCTCGACATTCCGACCATTGCACTTACCCATCAGGACCTGCTGCGGGCCTGGCGAGAGCTGAACGGCGCAGATGTAGGTCCTGTACAACTGGTTTCGCTCGGCAATCCGCATTTTTCGGCCACGGAGCTTGCCGCCCTCGCGGCGCTCTGTCGAGGGAAGACGCGGCACGCGAACGTCCCGCTCGTCGTCACCTGCGGGCGTGCGGAGATGGCCAAGGCGGAAGCCTCTGGTGCTCTTGCCGATCTTACCACCTTTGGCGTCACCCTCGTCAACGACACCTGCTGGTGCATGGTGACAGAGCCTATCATCCCCGTCGATGCCCGGACCATCATGACCAATTCCGGCAAATACGCCCATTACGGCCCGGGCCTCACCGGACGGACCATGCGCTTTGGCAGCCTTGCCGCCTGTGTCGACGCGGCCGTCACGGGCGAGGATCGGGGCGATCTGCCCCCTTGGCTCGGTTAGCCTGTGGGTAAAGGGTGGCGTCATGGAAACTTCACCCAACGGCAACAGCTGCGACATGAAGGCTCCTTAAGGACAGCGGCGTTTCCTCCCTTTCAAACAAGGTAACGCCATGACCAAATCCCTTTTGACCTCTGCCGCCCTCTTTATCCTCTTCGTCTCTCAGGCCTCGGCCGAGGAGAAGGTGTTCCCGGCCAAGCTCGTCAGTCACGCGATCCTGCCGGCCAACACGATCATTCCTGCACCGGAAGATGCTCCGAACTACCTGAAGACCTCCGGCAAGTTCACGACGGCAGATCGCAAGCGAGCCGATGCGCTCGGCAGCGTGCCCGGGAAGGATGGCGTACGTCTGACCGGCCTCTCGCTCCCCTTCGACGGCCAGCCGCTGCAGGGCTTCTCCGGCATCAAGGCCATGGAAGACGGCAGCTTCTGGAGCCTTTCCGACAACGGTTTCGGCTCGAAGACCAACTCGACCGACGCCATGCTGATGCTGCATCACCTGACCTTCGACTGGGATGCCGGCTCCGTAAATGTGGAAAAGACCCTCTTCCTCTCCGACCCGGACAAGAAGGCCCCCTTTCCGATTGCCATGGAAGGCTCCGACAAGCGCTACCTCACCGGCGCCGATTTCGACGTCGAGTCCATCCAGCCGGTGGCTGACGGCTTCTGGGTCGGCGAAGAGCTCGGCCCCTACATGCTGAAGTTCTCGACCGAGGGGGTGCTAACAGATGTCGTCGCCACCAAGGCCGGTGAGACCGAGGTGAAGTCGCCGGACAATCCGACGCTGGTCGTTCCGGCCAATCCGACTGCCAAAATGCCCGTTTTCAACCTCAAGCGCTCCGGCGGTTATGAAGGCCTTGCCATGTCGAAGGACGGCACGAAGCTGTATGGCATGCTCGAAGGCCCGCTCTATCTCGAAGACGGCTCGGTCGAGAAGGCTGATGGCCTCACCGCACTGCGCATCATCGAGCTCGACGCGGCCTCCAAGGCCTGGACCGGCAAGACCTGGCTCTATCCGCTATCCGAAGGTGGCGAGGCGATCGGCGATTTCAACATGATCGATGAGACGACAGCGCTGGTTATCGAGCGCGACAATGGCGCGGGCGCCGTGGAGAAGGCCTGCGCCGATCCGAAGGCACCCGCCGCCGACTGCTTTGCCGTTCCGGCCAAGCACAAGCGCATCTACAAGATCGAGATGACGGAAGAGAATGCCGGCAAGGCCGTGCGCAAGATCGGCTACATCGACCTGATGAAGATCGAAGACCCCGACAACAAGAAGCGCCAGGGCGGCGGCGAAGGTTTTTATGACATGCCTTTCGTCACCATCGAAAATGTCGATCTGGTCGATCCGACCCACATCATCGTCGGCAACGACAACAACCTGCCCTTCTCGGCCGGCCGTGCGCTCGACAAGGCCGACGACAACGAATTCGTCCTGCTCGAAGTGGGTGAATTCCTGGCCGCGAAGTAAGCGCGGCGCATGAAACGGAGAGAGCGGGTTTCGGCCCGCTCTCTTTTCTATTTGTTCTTCTGCGTCTTACTCGTAGACGAAGGCCAACCGCTTGCCCGTCAGCTTCGACAGTTGCGTGAGGCGCCCGTCGAGCCGCTCGCCGGCAAAGTCCTGATAGGACTTCGGCACGACAAATTCGAGGTCGAGATCGACATTATCCGACCGGCGGAACGTCAGGTTGTGGACCACGCCCGGCATCGAGGCAGAGAAGAGATAGACGACGCGCAGCATGCCGCCCACGAGCTTTGCCCTATCGAGCAGACGCTCGGTTGCGATTGCAGCGAGCGGCCCCGTCTGGCCGTCGTCGTGCAGGCCTTCGAAGCGGTAGTAATTGGTGAGCGCAATGAAGGCGCGGCCGGGATGGGTGATGCCGACAAAGGAGGAGTGGGCAATCACGTTCAGCGCCTGCAGGCCGCGATAGTCCGGGTGGGCACGCCAGCTGATATCGGCGAGCAGGCAGGCGGCCTGCCGATAGCGGCTTTCCTCTTCCGTTTCCTCGATGTCGAAGAAGGGCATCATGCGGCCCGTCCAGTCGGCGAGCTCGCGGGCGTGTTCCGGCGAGCGGGCACGCAGGATCGCCAGTTCGTCGGCAGCCTCGATCAGCGGATCGAGCGCCTGTTCTTCTTCCAGCAGCTGCGAATAGAGATAACCCTCACGAACGCCTTGGGCGGAGAAGCAGACGCTTTTCGGCTGCATGATCTCGATCACTTCGCGCATGGCGGCGGCGCCAAAGGGGATCAGGTTCCGACGGCTCTTGGAAATCGTCGACCAGGCCGGGTCGCGGCTGTTGGCACCGGAGATGATCTCTTCCAGGAAGAAGGCAATCTCGTCATAGGGCAGTTCATAGCCCTGCATCATGTGCAGCGGATACTTGCGGATTTCCATGTGCAGCTTGGCGATGTTGCGCCAGGTGCCGCCAACCGCGTAGAAGGTGCGCCCCTGTCCCTTCTTCAGGAGTTCTGCTTCGCCGACGAGCTTCTTTGCAAGCGCACGGGCCTTCGGCAGGGAGCCTTCGACCGTTTCCGACAGGCGCAGGCCGCCGAGCGGCAGGGTGATGCCCTTGCCGAACTCCTTGCCCACGATGTCGATCAGTTCCAGCGATCCACCGCCGAGGTCGCCGGCAATGCCGTCCGCGTGGTGGAAGCCACTGACAACGCCGAGAGCGGAATATTTTGCCTCTTCCTCACCCGTGAGGACCAAGATTTCCTGTCCGAGGATTTCTTCTGCGCGGGCGATGAAAGCGGGGCCATTCGACGCTTCACGGGCAGCGGCCGTCGCCAGCACGAACATGCGCGTTGCCTGGGCCTGATTGGATAATGCCCGGAAGCGGCGCAGCGCTGCAAGGGCCCGCTCCACGCCGTCTTCGTCCATACGGCCGTTCGTGGCCACGCCCTTGCCGAGGCCGCACAGCACCTTCTCGTTGAAGAGAACCGTCGGCGCGCGGGCAAGCCCCTCATAGATCACCAGACGGATCGAGTTGGAGCCGATATCGACAACGGAGACAGGGGCGATACCGGGAAGACGCCCCTGCGCTTCAGATCTTGTCATGAGGTGCCAGTATTATCTTTTCCTGCCGGAAATGAGGCCGGCAATGAGTTTCGGTGCGCTCGATTTCAGTGCTTCCCCGCGGCCCGACAGGCTCGGATTGGTCATGAAATACTGCTGCGCGTTGAAAGGTTCCTCACCCTGCCGCACTTCAATGCGGCGAGACGTGCCGTCGGCCAATATCTCGTAGCTCTGCTGGTTGTCAATCAGGTTGCCCAGCATGATCTGGGACAGGACCTGCTCATGCACCGTCGGGTTGATCAGCGGCACCAGCGTCTCGACGCGGCGGTCGAGATTGCGGGGCATCATGTCGGCCGAGCCGATATAGACGAGCGCCTTGTCTGACGGCAGACGATGGCCGTTGCCGAAGCAGAATATGCGGCTGTGTTCCAGGAAACGCCCGACGATGGATTTGACGCGAATATTGTCCGACAGGCCCGGCACGCGGGGACGAAGGCAGCAGATGCCGCGAATGACCAGATCGATCTCGACGCCCGCCTGACTCGCACTGTAGAGCGCATCAATGATCTCGGGATCGACCAGAGAGTTCATCTTCATCCAGATCTGTGCGGGACGGCCTGCCTTGGCGTGCTCGATCTCCTCATGGATGTGCTTCAGAATGCGCGGGCGGAGCGTATAGGGCGACACCGCCAGCTTCATGCCTTCTTCCGGCTCGCCATAGCCGGTGATGAAGTTGAAGACATTCGCCATGTCATGGGCGATCTTCTGGTTGCAGGTGAAGAAGGACAGGTCGGTATAAATCTTCGCCGTCACCGGGTGGTAGTTGCCGGTGCCGAGATGGCAGTAAGTCCTGAGCTTGCCGTCTTCCCGGCGCACGACCATCGACATCTTGGCGTGGGTCTTGAGTTCGATGAAGCCAAAGACGACCTGCACGCCGGCGCGCTCCAGATCGCGCGCCCAGCGAATGTTCGCCTCTTCGTCGAAGCGCGCCTTGAGCTCGACAAGCGCCGTCACCGACTTGCCGGCCTCGGCCGCATCAATGAGTGCGCGGACGATCGGGCTGTCATTCGACGTGCGGTAGAGGGTCTGCTTGATCGCCAGCACATCGGGATCCCGCGCGGCCTGCAGCAGGAACTGCACGACCACGTCGAAGCTCTCATAGGGGTGGTGAACGATCATGTCCTTTTCGCGGATCGCGGCGAGGCAGTCGCCGGCATGTTCGCGGACCCGCTCGGGGAAACGGGCGTTATAGGGTTCGAAGCGCAGATCGTCGCGCGGTGCCTTGGTGATCTCGGAAATGGTGTTGAGCGCCAGAAGTCCCGGCAATACGGCGACACGATTGTCGGCGACGCCGAGTTCGTGCACCACGAACTGGCGCAGCGCCAGCGGCATTTCGGAATCGACCTCAATGCGGATCACGGAACCACGACGGCGACGCTTCAGAGCTGTCTCGAAGAAGCGCACCAGATCTTCGGCCTCTTCTTCCACTTCGATATCGCTGTCGCGGATGATGCGGAACGTGCCGAAGCCTTTCACCTCATAGCCGGGATAGAGCCGATTGATGAACAGGCCGACCACATCCTCCAGGGTGATATAGCGGATGGTATTGCCTTCGTCAGGCAGGCGAATGAAGCGGTCGAGGGTGGTCGGCAGACGCAGCAGCGCTGTCATCGGCTCACCGTTGCGGCTCGAGCAGAGCTGCAGCCCCATGGAAAAGCCGAGATTGGGAATGAAGGGGAACGGATGCGCCGGGTCGATCGACAGCGGCGTGAGCACCGGGAAGATCGACTCCTCGAATGTCGTTTCCAACCAGCCTCGGTCGTCTTCCGAGAGTGCGGCCGGACGCACGATCAGGATGTCTTCCTGCGAGAGATATTGCTGCAGCACGGCCAGCGAGGCCTGCTGCTCCATCTGCAGATTGTCGATTTCCTTGAGGATGTCGTCGAGCTGCTCGGCCGGGGTCTTGCCGTCGGGGCTCTTGATCACGATGCCCTGACGCACCTGCCCTTCGAGACCGGCGACGCGGACCATGAAGAACTCGTCGAGGTTCGCCGCCGAGATCGACAGGAAGCGCACGCGCTCCAAAAGCGGATGGGCGGTGTTTAGGGTCTCCTCAAGCACGCGGCGATTGAACTGCAGCCAGGAGAATTCCCGGTTGATGAAACGCAGCGGGCTTGTCAGCAGATCTTCGGTCGGTGTTGCCTCCGCACCGGTTTCGCCGTCCGTGCCCTGTACTGCGCTGTCCATGATTCGCCCCCGTTATCGTTGCTGGCACTATAACAGCTTAACGACAGTTCTGTGACGGCTACTCGCGACCGTCCGCTGCCTCCAGCGTCTCAAGAACCTCCGCAGCGAGACTGCGGCTTATCTTGGCACGGCGCGCCAGTGCCAGCTTGTCCATGCGATCGACGACGACCTGCGCCGCCAGAAAGGACCGCTCCATGCGGCTCACGATATAACCGACGATCTTGTCATCGATGTAAAGCTGTCTGTCGGCGAACAGCTTGGTAATCAGATGGCCGAGGAGCTCTTCGTCCGGCGCTCCGATCTCGACCACCGTCGCCGCCTTCAGACGCGAATTCAGGTCCGGCAACTTCACATTCCATGAGGGCGGAAAGCTGCGGGACGTCATGAGCAGCGTCGTGCCGTGTTGGCGCACGGCATTGATGACGTGGAAGAGTTCAACCTCATCAAAACCGTTGCGGTCGGCGTCCTCGAATAGAACCGGACCGGCTGCTGCCGCCTGCGAAGCGCCCTCGCCTGGCTGGAGCACGATGTCCTTGGCGCCGCTGGTGTCCCTGAAGATCTGCGCGAGATGGGACTTTCCCGAGCCTTCCGGCCCCGTCAGGATCACCACCGGGGATGGCCAGTTGGGCCAGGCATCGACGATCGACACGGCTGCGGCCATGCGTTCGGATACGAGCAGATCGTCGCGACCGGTGGCAGCCCCATGTTCGAAGGCAAGCGGCAATTGCTCGGCGGCTCCGCGTTTCTCAGCGGCCATCTTGGCGTCAGTCATTCATGCCTCGGGCACGTCTCTGGAGCTTGGGGGTGCGATCTCGCCGGCGGAGGATGGTGGTGCGATGACGACCGAAGTTCCGTAATAGAGATCGCTCTCAAGATAGCGGGAGATCGCGAAGCGAACAAGCACACCGACAGCTGCGGCTGCAGGTACGGCAACGAGAACTCCGACAAAGCCGAACAGTGCGCCGAAGGCAAACAGCGCAAACATCAACCAGACGGGGTGCAGGCCAACGCTCTTGCCGACGAGCTTGGGCTGGAGAATGTTGCCCTCCAGAAACTGGCCGAGGAAGAAGATGCCGGCGATTACGCCGATCCAGATGAAATCGGGCCAGAACTGGACCAGCGCCACGCCGAGCGACAGGAGCAGCCCGACGGTCGAGCCGACATAGGGAATGAAGCTGATCATCCCGGTGAAGAAACCGATCAGCAGACCGAAATTCAAACCCGCCGCCGAGAGCGCGATGGCATAGAAAACCCCGAGTATGAGGCAGAGCGAGCCTTGGCCACGGACGAAACCGGCGATCGTATTGTCGAGCTCGGTTGCAAGCTGACGTACGGTGCCAAGCTGATTGCGGGGCACCCAGCTGTCGACCTTTTCGATCATGTGATCCCAGTCGAGCAGCAGGTAGAATGCGACAACCGGCGTGACCACGAGCAGCGACGCGATATCCAGCAGCGCCTTGCCCGAATTCCAGATCTGTTCGACCAACGTGCCGAGAAAACCGACGCCCTCGCTCAGATAGCGGGAGAAGTTCTCGCGGATCGTGCCCATCTGGCCATCCACCCAATCCGGCAGCCAGGAAGCGTTCGACGTCGCGATGAAGGTCTGCAATTGGGTGACGTAGCCTGGCACGCGCTGGATGAACTCGTTCAGCTGGCTGGCGAGCACCGGAATGATGATCATCAGCGAGAGCACGAAAACCACGACGAAGGAGACGAGGATCACCACCGTTGCCATCAGGCGGCTCAGACCGATCCGCTCTAGCCGGTCGGCGACCGGATCGAGGAAATAGGCGAGTGCCATTCCGGCGATGAAGGGCAGAAGGATCGACGAGAACAGCATCAGGAAGGCGATGAAGACCGCAAGCGCCAGAAGCCAGAAGAGGACCTGACGACGCAGGCCGATTGCACTGATGTAGCGAGCCATGTCCGTTTCCATTCCGTCGTTTGCCGTCAGGCCAGGGTGTCAGCCGGCGAGCCTCGAATGTTGCGCTGCCGTCATAGGAGATAGGTTAGCGTGCAAGCCTTGGTCAAGAACTCCCACCCCAACGGCGACGACAAGAGGCGATCACCACGGAGAATGGCCGGGAAATCGTGCGCTTCTCCGGCTCGCAGCTTGCATCTGAGGGCTCTTCATGCCATGGCCAGCCGAAATTCTCGCAGGATCGGAGGCAGGCATGAGCCAGGCTGGCAAGAACGGGTTGACCTATAGCGATGCGGGCGTCGACATCGACGCAGGCAACCTGATGGTCGAGAAGATCAAGCCGGCGGTCAAGTCGACCCGCCGTCCGGGTGCGGATGGCGAGATCGGCGGCTTCGGCGGGCTCTTCGACCTGAAGGCTGCCGGCTTCAAGGACCCGATCCTGGTCGCCGCCAATGACGGCGTCGGCACCAAGCTGAAGATCGCAATCGACGCCGATATCCACGACACCGTCGGCATCGATCTCGTCGCCATGTGCGTCAACGATCTCGTCGTCCAGGGCGCTGAACCCCTGCTCTTCCTCGACTACTTTGCGACTGGCAAGCTGGACCCCGATCAGGGGGCGGCGATCGTTCAGGGCATTGCTGCCGGCTGCCGCGAGGCAGGCTGCGCGCTGATCGGCGGGGAGACCGCCGAAATGCCGGGCATGTATTCCAAGGGCGATTACGATCTCGCCGGTTTCGCCGTCGGGGCAGCCGAGCGCGGCGAACTGCTGCCGGCTGGCGATATCGCCGAAGGCGATGTGATCCTCGGTCTCTCGTCCTCGGGCGTGCATTCCAACGGCTTTTCGCTGGTGCGCAAGATCGTCGAGCTCTCGGGCCTCGCCTGGGATGCGCCGGCTCCGTTTGCCGAGGGCAAGTCGCTGGGTGCAGCACTACTCACCCCGACCCGCATTTATGTGAAGCCGCTTCTGAAGGCGATCAAGGAAACCAAGGCACTTAAGGCGCTCGCCCACATCACCGGCGGCGGCTTCCCGGAAAACATTCCGCGCGTGCTGCCGAAGCATCTCGCGGCTGAAATCGATCTCTCCTCCTTCCAGGTTCCGGCTGTCTTCTCCTGGCTCGCCAAGACCGGCGGCGTTGCCCAGAACGAGATGTTGCGCACCTTCAACTGCGGCATCGGCATGATCGTTGTGGTCTCCGCCGAGAAGGTGGAGGAGGTTACCAAGGTGCTGGAAGCCGAAGGCGAGACCGTTGCCCGTCTGGGTCGCATGATTGCCCGCGAAGAGGGTGCGCATGGCGTCACCTACAAGGGTACGCTCGCCCTATGAGCGGACCACGCAAACGCGTCGTCGCCTTCATCTCCGGCGGCGGATCGAACATGCTGGCGCTGGCCAAGGCTTGCGAGGCGGCTGACTACCCGGCCGAAATCGTCGCGGTCTTTTCCGACAAGCCGGAGGCCGGTGGGCTTACAAAGGCAGAAGCGCTCGGCATTCCGACACGCGTTTTCGAACGCAAGGGCTATGGCTCAAAAGCCGAGCATGAGGCGGCAATTCTCGCCGCCCTCGCCGAGATCGGCCCGGACCTGATCTGTCTTGCTGGCTACATGCGGCTGCTCTCCGGCGATTTCATCCGTCCGCATGAGGGCCGGATCCTCAACATCCACCCTTCCCTGCTGCCGCTCTTCCCCGGCCTGCACACGCATCAGCGGGCAATCGATGCCGGCATGAAGGTGGCAGGTTGCACCGTGCATTTCGTCACCAAGGGCATGGATGAAGGGCCAGTCATTGCGCAGGCGGTCGTGCCGGTGCTGATCGATGATACGGCGGAGACTCTTGCGGCACGGGTGCTCACCGTCGAGCATCAGACCTATGCGCTCGCCTTGAAGCTCGTGGCATCGGGTAGTGTCACCATGCGCACCGATGGCAGCGTCGAGCGACGGGCGTCGGAGACAGATTCAGACGCGCGGCTGATCAGCGGCTGACAAGCCCAATCAACGCCTGTTCAGCGCCGCCCATTGCAGGAGCATGATCGTCTTGGCGTCGATGATCTCGCCGGCCTCGACCATCTCAAGCGCCTCTGCGAAGCCGAGTTCGACGACCTCGAGGTCCTCGTGCTCGTCGTCCAGCCCGCCGCCCTCGGCGACACGCTCGGCATCCGTCACGGCCGCGTAGAAACCGTG
>OGCL01000648.1_pt1 | contig 35129 bp, 32 predicted proteins | sample 1570041 | NCBI WGS metagenome assembly OGCL01 (sample SAMN06266162, study PRJEB24511) | hot springs metagenome | isolation source: Hot spring water | place: South Africa: Limpopo | collected 2015-06-22 | reverse complement strand
AGCCAGTGCACCACCGTTGTTGGCACCTATACCGTGTGGGTAATTGATAAGCCAAGCGGAAAAAGTTCAAATGCAATAACTGAATATATCACCAAAAACCCAAATTGCAAGTGATTTATCTCATATCAAGGAGGTAGAGATTAAATCCCAGTTTTCTTCCGATGAGTGCTAAACATCTAATACAGGGAGAGAGAAAATGAAACATAACATGCTAATAATTCTCCTATTGTTATTTCTTTTAACGATGTTGGGTTGTGAAATCAGCGGTCCGAGTGACCAACTGGTAAAGAATACTGTCAATAGTCTGGCAGAAAAACACTTTTCAGTTATAAGTAAGGAATATGAAATTCTTAACGTAACAATTGACAACAAATATAAACGAAAGGATCCCATGTCAGGAATGGATGCTTTTATTTATGAGGTTAAAGTTTCATTAAAAGCTAAGAAGGATTTTACATACGATTACTGGAAAGCTTGGAACCTACAGTTACATCTAGCTGAAAGCCTTTTTGATAAGGATGGGCGCGTCAAAAGTGTTAAAAAGGGGACTGTAAAAGAATATAAAGGGAAATTTGCTTTTTCCAAATATGGAAAAGAGTGGAGATATACAGCTCTCGATCTTCACGGATTCAGTTTTAAAAGAGAAGTCCCAAAAGAATTGGTTCAAGAATCAAAAAGTCATTCGGGATCTCTTCTGCAAACCAAACCTATTGGGAAGGAATTTCTACTGGCCATTATTCTGGGGATTGCCATCCTTGGGATTGCTTCCCTAATCATTATGACTAAAATACAAAAGCGAAAAGTTACCCAAGAAAAATTTAGCTTCTGTCCGGAATGTAGAGCAAAGGTTCAATCAGATGACAGATTTTGTCATGAATGCGGTAGCAAGATAGGTTGAAAACATGAACATACATTTTTATTTCCGAATTAAAGTGCACAAAAAGCTGAATTGCAATTAAGGTGCGTTTTTAGGGAGGGGATTTTTAGTGTAGAGAGAAGTTATAAAACATGGGCTTGAGGGATTTGACCCCTGAGGGCAAAAGAAGAAAATTGGTCTTAGTGGACCATTGAAGAGGTTGAAGGAGGTGGAGATTATCGTATGAAGAGTAACCAAATCAAAAAATACGTGGTAATTATTTTGTTGATGATTTTATGGCCAAAGGCAGGCCATGGACTGATGTTTAAAGAGATCGAGGTCTCTTGTCCTCTCTGTGGGACTACATTTGAAACGAGCCAAGCAATTTCTGGAACGGCGTGGGGGAGTCGCCTCGATTTTAGACCTTTAGGCCCCATTGCTTCTCCCTGGCCGATTCCAGTATGTCCAAACTGCAGGTTTGTTATTTTTAAAGATAAATTCAATAAAGAAGAAGTAGAGCGACTTAGACTATATGTTAAATCGCAGGAATACCAAAACTTAGCTAAAAATCATCCCTCTTATTATCTTCTTGCGAAAATCTACGAATTTAATGGGATGGGTCATTTGATCCTTGCCCATACATATCTTAAGGCCTCCTGGCAGGTGGAAGCATCAGACCATGAAAAATGTACTAAATATCTTGAAATGAGTTTAAAGAATTTTGAGAAGTATCTTTTAACAAATGACAAAAGGGATGATCGATGGGTAAATGCTGAGTTGCTTTGCGGGGAAATTGAGCGGAGGCTGGGACACTTTGAAAAAGCCAAGAATCGCTTTGACAGACTTGAGAGTTTGCAGGAATTTAGAAAGGATAACCTGAGAAGGATCATATTTACACAGATCTATTTAATAGGCATAGAAGAGTCCAGACCTCGAGAATTTCCTCTAAGAGAGATAAGGTGAGAATTGGATTATATATGTTCGAGATCCCAATAATAATGTAAATCGTGGCTCATAGGGAGTAACCAAATAGGAGATGGCGGAAGAACATCCAATAAATTCAATATGGAAAATTCAATAATGTATTGTCGAGTTTGTAAAATAGAATACCCTGAAGGGAAGAAGTTTTGTAAGGAATGTGGTTCACCGCTGGTGGAAAAGGAAACTTTTTGTCCCAAATGTCGAGCCCCTTTAACTCTTAAACCAGATGAGAAATATTGCAATGAGTGTGGCGCTTTATTAACTCAACCAGTACAAGGAACCATCAAGCCAAAGCGCCATTTATCGGTAACATGGGTGGCAATCATCTTTGGGTGTATACTCGCCGTATTGGCTGGTTCAATTATTCTTTACAATTACCGAAATATTAAGACACCACAAAGGGCTGATGGTCCACCAATTCCTTATGAGGATTACGATGTATGTTCCGGTGAAGCTTGTGCTTTTGGAGAATGGACTGTTTGTCAAGATCTGGAAATCTATAAGGAGAGAGATGAGCAATCCCCAGTTGTCTTTCAGGTGACCAAAGGGGAAAAGGTTAACGCTTTAACCGGTGTTGTAATTATTACGAAGCCAGGTCGAGCAAAAGTTCTAAAATCATTGAGAAAAGGAGAATTCGAAGCAGTGCCAGGCGATATTATCTACCTCCTTACCTATAGAGGGGAAGGGGTCTACAATTTTTGGTTTAAAGGCAACGTGTACATTATTGGTGACCTTGACCTATTTAATGACGATAACTTAGAAATCTTGGACACTCCAGAAACAATCGATTGGGTGCAGATTCAAAATAGTCAGGGACAAATAGGCTGGAGAAGCTGGGGACGATCGAGCAATGAATTGTATTTTGATTATAAATATGGATGTCCATAATATCGAGGTTGAAGTTTAAAGTTTTTTGTAGAAACCACATCCCGTAGAGGCGGGATAGAAAGAAATTTGGGACGGGTTCACATTATGAAAAACAAATACATTATTGGGTTCTTTAATTTATTGCTAACAGTATTCCTGGTGCAGACCGCCCATGCGACCAGGCAGTCACCTGATATTTTGATTGAAGAGGGTCAAAAATACTTTCTATATTCGAATCCCCTCGAATCCTTATGGAGTAAAGAAAAACCTCGACCTCATTTCCAAATATTTCACACGGCAAATATGCGAGGGTATATTGCTACATGGGAAATTGACCAAGGTGTCCTCTACCTAAAAGCCATTAAAGGAGTAATCAATTATAGGGAAATTGTGGGACTTGAAAGTATATTTCCAGGGCAATATGGCAGGCTTGAAGCAACCTGGTTCACAGGGAAACTTCGTATTCCACAAGGAAAGATACTGAAGTATGGATACGGCTATGAGAGCATCTATGAATATGATCTCATCATTCACATTCAAAAGGGAAAAGTGATCAAGAGAGAGATCATCAAAAATGAGCTTAAGGAATAAGCGGAATATAAGCAACGTTTTTGGAATGGTGGTTTCCCAGATGGTAGCCTTTTCCATATAAAAGGGTGGCCTGATGTTTAAAAGCAGACATTAGGGACGTGTTCCAAAAAGGAGGCGAAAGAGGATGAGAAAATTCTTTATCATTATCTCAATTTTTTTCATATTTTTATTAACAATAGATATTGCCCAGGCGTGGCACAAGTATCCGTATCGTCATCACTACCGCGATTTTGGGATTTATATTGGTCCGCCCGTTATAGTAATAGCTCCTCCTATTTATTACCGATGGTATTATCCACCTTACCCTTACCATCCATCTTATGATTGCAGATATGGTTATAGGGTGTGGGTTCCAGGACACTGGGAAGAGAGGTGGACCCCTTATGGATGGGAAAGGGTATGGGTACCAGGCTACTGGCGATACAATCGTTAGGGCAATGTGGCAGGGGTTAGTCATGCAAAATCGAAGGGTTAGGCAAATGAATGAAATAAAGAAGTATTTGGTTTTATGCATTTTATTCTTCAGCTTTCTCCTCTCCTCCTGTCTTGAGGCTGAAGTGGAAATTGATCTTAAAAGGGATGGGTCTGGTGAAATGAGAACAAAGATTCTTCCGTTAGAAGTATCATTGAACTCCATGATTGATTTAGTGGAGGCTGATCTAAGGGAGAACCAAAACTACAGAGACTCCGATATTAGAAAAGGCAGTGAGTCAGACGGAAGAAAATCTCTCTTTATTCGAAAAAAATTTAAAAAGATTGAAGAGGCTGACGAGAATTGCAGGTTTGTTTCTCATAAAGACCACGATGAGTTTACCATGGATGTGCCTCATGATTTCCTCGGAATGGTGAAGAGAGTGAAGGTGAATATGCCCAATCAGATCATCAACTCCAATGTGGGGAATTTTAAAGGAAGGTCTCTGGTTTGGGAAAGGACCCGGCCTTCCGACAATAGGCTCTTTATAAAATCGAAATCTTCCGGACCCATTGGGAAAGAATTTCTCCTGGTCATTATTCTAACTGTTGCCATCCTTGGGATTGCTTCCCTAATCATTATGACTAAAATACAAAAGCGAAAAGTTACCCAAGGAAATTTTAACTTTTGCCCGGAGTGTGGAACCAAAAACAATTCCGACGATAATTTTTGCCAAAACTGCGGTCAAAGTTTGAGATAGAGAGGAGGGTATATGTTTTGTCCTAAATGTGGTCAAAAAATTGAGGAGGATAGCAGGTTTTGTGAGAATTGCGGAGCTGGTCTTGAAAAATCTTATCCTGAAAAATCCGTAGATTCAATAAAAGACAAAGAAAGGAGGCCTACCATGGAAAAAAGAGAGGTTGCCGTAAGTATATCTTCAAAAGACAAGGGGGTTCTTATTCTTTTAGCAACCTGGTTTGGGGTGTTTGGAATAGACCGATTCTATAGAGGACAGGTCGGACTTGGAATCCTTAAGCTGATTACACTTGGAGGACTTGGGATATGGGCATTGATAGATGACATTCTATATATGGTGGGTGGCCTTCCTTCTGATTCCGCAGGCAAATGGATTACTGACAAAAAGACCCTTGAGCTATTCAGGTCGGAGTTAAAGATCAATTAGCCCTTAAAAATTGTGACAAATAAATAACAGGGTTATTTTAAAAAGGAGGGCTCCATGCTTCAGTGTCCCAAATGTAAAAAGAGTTTCAGTGAAAATTATGTTTTTTCTGAAGAATGCGGAGTTAAACTCATTAAGGGTGATGTTCGTGACCTAAAACAAACGGAGTTAAAGGTATTTGACAAGGTTGAAAGATCTGTTTTTTTTAGAATTACCAGGTCCTATACATGGGTTATTTTAGTTCTTTCCATACTGGGATTTATTGGGGCAATATTTTATCTAATCTCTGATATTCGACTTTTCTTGTGGAAAGACACAAGTGTTTCTGCGGAGCAGATTGGAGTTATTCTTGCCGCAAAAAAAGCAGGTAAAAGTCCGGCAGAAGTGGAGGACCCAACAAAAAAATTGGACCCAAAACTTTTAGCGAGACTTGATAAAGAAATTTATGAATTGATTGTACTTTTACCAAAGACTGACCAAGAAAAAATAGGGATTGAAAAAATTCGAGGGTGGATCAAAGATCGAATTGGTCGCTACAATACTATGAGAGAAAAGATTAAAGTCCTACGTGAAGCTAAAGGGGTATTAACGAAATTTAACGAATCGGAAAGGAGTGAAGTACTCGGTACTTTTTTTAATATGAAGGCCGAGAAAGAAAATAAAATTGAAAGAGACCGAACAGAGGCAAAGATTAAAATGGCTGCAATTGGAGGCACATTCTTTGCCCTGATCATGACCATCGCTGCCTTCAGCCTCATCCTGGTTCTTCTGGCGATTGAAAGGAATACAAGGAAAGGATGAAAAAAGAGGTAGGGAGTGTGATGATTTTTCACTATTTATATTAAGGCGACGATGGCTTTGGAGAATTGACGAAGGTCGTTAAGATTGGTTTGGATCATCTCATAAAGGGTGTTGTAATCGACCTTCCAGTACATGTGGACAAGTAAATTGCGGAATCGGGCCATTTTCTGTAATTTTTCTGACAGGTCTGCAGGAATAAGTCCCACACCGGCCAGGATAGCAAAGCATTCGGCGTATTCCTCAGGCACTTTTTTAAGATGTTTTGCTGAAACGTGGTAACACAAACCGAGTGCTGCTTCCATGGCAACCAGCAGACGGTAACAGGCAATATCTTTTAGATCCGGATCTTTTAAAAATTCTTCCTTTGACTTCCTTTTGATTCTTTCAAGACGTTCTAAAGATTCTTCAATCTCCTGACAGCGGGTTCTTACCAGTTCCTCGTTCAGATTCATCAGCCAAAGGCCTCCTTAATCCCTCGATGAATGATTGGCTTTATATCGAGGTACTTCCGGACCGTTTCTTCCACCACATGAACGCGTAATTCTTCATTTCTATCAGAAATCAGAATCCCACGGATCACCTGGTATACAAATGAGACCGGCGCAAAGTTTAAGACACGGACGTCCACGGGAACTTGGACCTCCCTGCTGAGGGTTTGACTCAAGGCAAGACTATAAGAAGTGGATTCTTTCTCCCCGATCCCTGTAAGATAGACACCTACATCGATATCATGCAAGGGTAGATTTTCTGCAAAGGACCCATAGAGATAGGCAAACGCAACTTCCGGGTAGCGCCTCAATATGTCTTTAAGTTGCCCCATCAATCTTTCTTTCTGGCTCTGGTTTAATGAGAAGGCCTTCTGCTTCACGGTCATCTATTCCTGCCTTAATATATACATCTATCATAATGGATTAAAAATGACAACGGATCCGAAAAGATTCCTATCCCATACACGAACATTGGGTATTTTTGGATTTGATTGGATAAGACTATATCGTTTTTTCAATTTGTGGATTGGTTCTTGACGAGGGTTTCAACCTCTTTTCTGGTGGGGAGGGAGGGTTGGGCGCCGAGTTTGGTGGTGGCAAGTCCACCTGTGGCATTGGCAAACCTTAAAGTTTCTCGGATGGGCTTTCCCTCCGAAAGCCCACAAGCAAGTCCTCCCATAAAGGCATCGCCTGCAGCGGTGGTATCCACCACCTTCACTTTATAAGCTTTCATCCAAATTTCTTCGTTGGGATTTTTAAAGAAGAGGCCTTTGGGCCCCAGTGTGATCACCACATTTTTTACGCCCATCTCCAGAATTTTCTCGGCGATCTTTGGCAAATCTTGATCTTTTTTCATCTTTAAGCCTGTAAGAGCCTGAGCCTCTATCTCATTGGGAACGATAAAATCTGTTTGCGATAGGATCTCTTTAGAGAGGGGACGGTAGGGTGAAGGATTGAGAAGGGTTACGGCCCCAGACCGTTTAGCCAATTTCAACCCTAATCTTACACTCTGTATGGGAATCTCAAGCTGAACGATAAAGATCTTGATCCCGTTGAAGAAGGAACTGCTTCTCTTCAGGTCGTCAATAGAGAGGAGGCTATTTGAGCCTGGAGCAACGACAATCCTGTTTTCTCCTTTTGGGTTTAACTCGATGAAGGCGATTCCGGTTGGGACTTTTTTATCCAAAAAAATGGTTTTGGGGTTAAGGCCTTTCTCGGTCAGATAGCGACGGTATGATTGCCCGTAATGGTCATCGCCTAACCGTGTGATGAGTGCCACTTCAGCGCCCAATTGTTTTGCTGCAATGGCCTGGTTAGCGCCCTTTCCGCCAAAGACGGTTGTGAAGCGCTCTGCACGGATGGTCTCCCCTGGTTGATTAAAACGGGGAACCTTAAGAATCAGGTCTACATTCGAACTGCCAAGGACAAGGATTTTGTTAGCCACAGAATTTCAACCTTGATACAAATAACTCTAAAAACCTCTCCGAATCAACTTCCAGGCACACATCGATTTTGGGGCCATCTCCCTTCTCAGTGATTCTCCCATAATATTCATCTTCATTTGTATCAACGTGAAGCGAAAGCCTCTCTATTTTTACGAAAGTGGTATTAATCGCGACACCTACTGCAAGAGGGTCGTGAAGGAAGATGCTCCCACGGTTTTTGAAACGATGGGCTTCCATATCGTAACCTGTCGCTTTGATGAGAAAATCAGAAAAGGGGTTTCGAATGGGTATGATCTCCTCTTCCATCCTTTGGGGTGTGAGGAAAGCCTGATGGGTTGCATCAAGGGGAACCAACGTAACGGGAATTCCAGAATTGAAAACGATCTGGGCAGCCATTGGATCAGAAAAGATGTTAAATTCAGCGTATGGTGTGACATTGCCTCTCGTCCGAACTGAACCTCCCATGATCACCAATTCCTTCAGTTTTTTCATTCCCTCAGGGTCTTTCTTCAGGGCTAATGCCAGATTGGTAAGAGGTCCGACGGCAATCAGGGTTAATTCATTTGGAAATTTGGAGGCCAACTCCAAAATCAGTTCGTCTGCAGAACCAGAATATTTCTGCCACCACTCCTCACCTTCTCTCAGGTCGATCTTTGCTTCTCCCAATCCGGTCTTCCCGTGAACAGAATGGGCATGGATGGTCGTTCCCTTTAATGGCCTGTCTGCGCCCCTGGCAATGAGCGGTTTATTTTTCGGCTTTATGAGGGAGAGAACTTTTTGGATATTGGGAAAGACCATATCCAGCGGAACATTCCCATTCACGCCAGTCACGGCCTTCACATCGAGCTCAGGTGAGTGGAAAGCGAGGATCAAGGCGAGGGCATCGTCCACCCCCACATCGCAGTCAATCAAAACTTTCTTGGCCATCGTCTACCCAATCATCTTTTTAAATTGTTCTTCGGTCAGGGTTTTAATTCCCAAGTCTCTGGCTTTGTCGAGTTTGGAGCCAGGGTCTTCACCGACGATTACAAAATCGACTTTTTTTGAAACGCTGGAAGCTGTCGTCCCCCCTAAGGATTCGACCAGATTTCGAGCTTCATCTCTTCCGTAAGTTTTTAAAGTCCCCGTGAAGACGAATGTTTTTCCTGCGAGCTTCCCTTTTTCTTTTCCCTTTGATTCGATTAGTTTGACGCCAGCCTTCTCCAATCGTTCGATCGATTCCCTGTTCTTTTTGTCCTTAAAGAATCGGACCACGCTGGCACTTACTTCGGGCCCGATTCCTTCCACCTCCATCAGGTCTTCTTCTGAAAGATGGAAAAAATCGTCTAACCGAGGGAAATGGTTAGCCAGATCCTCTGCCGTGGTTTCACCGACATGGAGAATGCCGAGAGCGAAGAGAAATTTCCCAAGGGGCTTTGTCTTACTCTTTTCAATGGCATCGATGATATTCTGAGCGGACTTATCTGCCATTCGCTCTAATGCGATCAACTCGTCTTTTTTGATGTAATATAGATCGGCCACATCTTTTACCAATCCTTTGTCCACCAACTGGTCGATCAGTTTCACACCCAATCCATCAATATCCATTGCTCTTTTGGAGGCAAAGTGTTTGATTCGGCCTTTTAACTGAGCAGGGCAGTCAAGCCCGATACAACGATAAATCACTTCCTCCTTCACAACTTCGGCTCCACAGACTGGGCATTTGGAAGGCATCCGGAATGCTTTCTCCGTTCCTTTTCGTTTTGAGGTGATGACCTGAACCACTTCGGGAATGACATCGCCTGCCCTCTGGATGAGTACCGTATCCCCCACTTTCACATCGAGCCTGTCAATTTCGTCCTGGTTGTGAAGGGTTGCTCGACTGACCTCCACACCTCCCAGTCTCACCGGCTCCATCACAGCCACGGGTGTGAGCGCTCCTGTCCTTCCTACCTGAACGACGATATCCAAAATTTTTGTCGTTTCCTGCTTCGGTGCAAATTTGAAAGCCAGTGCCCATCGGGGGCTTCGGGAGATCTCGCCCAATCTGGTTTGAAGATCGAGGCGGTCAACTTTGATTACGATTCCATCAATTTCATAGGGAAGGTTTTCGCGTCTCTCATTCATCTCGTGATAGTAATCGAGGACTTCATCGATGCTTTGACATCTTCGAATATGGGGATTAGTTCTCAAACCCCATTTGGGAAAGGTTTGAAGAATCTCCCAATGGGTTTTGAAATTCTTTCCTATGACTTCTCCCACACCATAGCAGTAGATCTCAAGGGGGCGCTGGCGAGTAATCTTTGAATCAAGCTGCCGAACAGAGCCAGCAGCCGCATTCCGCGGATTGGCAAAGGGAGGCTCGCCTGCTTCTTCACGTTTTCGATTGAGCTCTTTGAATTTATCAATCCGAATGATCACCTCTCCACGAACCTCCAACCGATCAGGGGCTGGAATCTCCTTTCGAATGAGTTGAAGGGGGATGGTTTTAATCGTTCTTAAGTTTTGTGTAATATTCTCTCCGTTCACCCCGTCTCCGCGTGTTGAGCCAATTGTTAAAAAACCCCTCTCGTAGACAAGTTCCACTGCCAGTCCATCCAGCTTTGGTTCGGCCACATAAACGATTTTATCTGTTGAGCCTAAGAATCTCTTAATGCGTTTGTCAAAATCTCTTGCCTCATTTTCATCGAACGCATTGGAGAGACTGAGCATGGGAAGGGTATGACGGACGATCTCAAAAGCCTCAAGAGGGGGGGCTCCGACTCTCTGTGTTGGTGAGTTTGGGGAGCGAAGATCGGGGTTTTCCTCTTCAAGTTTTTCTAACTCCCGCATCATGCGGTCATACTGAGCATCGGAGATTTCTGGTTGATCGAGAACATAATAACGATAGTTATGATATTCAATCTCTTCCCTCAGTCTTTCGACCTTCCTCTTGAGTGCATCTGTCGCCATGTCTCCCATTTTAGACAGGAAGAGTCTATATGTCAAATTGAATGAATGATTACAAAAAGATTTTCCACATCATATTGGAATTGGCACGATTTACTTCCACAAAATATAGGGGTCTCCCATCTCTTTCTTAATAGATATTGTGAAATCAGGTTGTATGGGGAAACTAATTGAAATAAGTATAAAATTTTACTTGACAAATTCGATTTTTAGGTATAATTCTAAGCCTAAGTGGAAAAAAGTGGAACAATGTGGTATATATCGTTGGTAATTAGGGGGTGGAACTGTGTTTCGTGGAAGATTTGAACACGCCTTAGACTCCAAAGGCCGGATCAGCATTCCTTCAAAATTCAGGGAAATTCTCAATAAAAAATATGATGAACGATTGATTATCACCAATTTTGATCATTGCCTCTTGGCTTTCCCATTCGAAGAATGGAGTCAACTGGTAGAGCAGAAGGTGGGTTCCTTTTCGATCTTGAAAAAAGAGACGAGTTCCTTTCTCAGGTTCTTCTATTCCAGCGCTATCGATTGCACCATTGATACCCAGGGAAGACTTTTGATCCCCCAGACTTTAAGGGATTATGCAAATCTGAAAAAGGAAGTGGTCTTGGTGGGCGAAGGCCGCTTCTTTGAAATATTTGCTAAGGAGCACTGGTTGGAGGTAGCCAAACAGGCTGAAGAGGGATTTGACCAGATTCGAGATACCTTGGCGAATTTGGGAATTTAAACCGATATACGTGAATCGTGATTGGTGAATCGTAAATTGATCGAATCACGAATCACGAGTCACGAATCACGAAAGATGGAATTTAGACATATTCCGGTGATGGTAGAGGAAGTGATGGGTTTATTGAAATGTGAGCCTGGTCGAATCTATGTGGATGCTACTCTCGGAGGAGGCGGGCACGCTGAGGAGATCCTGAGGCGAAGCGAACCGGATGGGATTGTCATTGGAATGGATTGGGACCAGGAGGCCATAGAAGAGGCGACTGAGAGATTAAAACTTTATGGCTCTCGGGTAAAAATATTGCAGGAGAGTTTTGCTCGACTTCCGGAGATTCTGAAAAAGATGGAGATTGAAGCCGTTGACGGGATTCTTCTGGACCTTGGGCTCTCCTCCATTCAGTTAGAAAAAGCGGAGAGAGGGTTCAGTTTTAGGGAAGATGGACCACTCGATATGAGAATGGACCGACGAAAGGCTGTTGCAGCGGCTGATTTGGTGAACCAACTTCCTTTATTCGAATTAGAGAGAATTCTCTCCGAGTACGGAGAGGAACGCTGGGCAAGGAAGATCTCGATGGCCATCATCTCTGAGCGGGAGAAGAAACCCTTTCAGACAACCCAGGAAATGAGGAGGGTCGTCTATCGAGCCATACCCAAAAGGTTTCAGTCACGACGGATTGATCCTGCCACCAAAACCTTCCAGGCCTTACGGATCAAGGTGAACGAGGAATTAGAAAACCTGCAGAAGATACTGGATTCAGGATGGAAGGTATTAAAAAGGATGGGTCGAATCTGCATTATCTCCTTCCACTCCCTCGAAGACCGAATGGTCAAGGAATCTTTTCGGAGATGGGAAAGGGATGGGGTGGTGCGAATCGTGACAAAGAGACCTTTAACGCCCTCTGAAGCCGAACGAAGATATAACCCGCGCTCCCGGAGTGCTAAATTGCGGTGCGCGGAGAGACAATGAGGTGAAGGATGTTGAAAAGTTTGCCAAAAGGAGAAGATCGCATTCTCTGGACTGAGAAAGCTCCGAAGAGAAGAGGCATCGGGATCAATCTTCCTCTCCTCCTCTTCTTCAGCCTGTTCCTCCTCCTGTTCATCGGAGGTTCTCTCTTCTATGTGTGGTCGAGAATTCAGGTCATTCACCTCGGATATGAGATCTCCAATGCTTTGAAGGAGAGGAAGACGCTTGCCGAGACGAATAAGAGGATGCGTTTAGAAGTAACCACGCTCAAATCCTACGCACGGATTGAGAAGATCGCGGTGGAAGAATTGAAGATGGTCAAACCCAAACCCGATCAGGTGATTGTTATCCGATGAAGAAGAAATCCATCAATTGGTTTAAGGTTAGGGTCATACTCATCTCATGTTTGCTTTTCCTCTCGTTTGCCCTCATCGTGGGAAGGATGTTCCAGCTCCAGGTGCTTAAGCAAGAGCAGCTCTATCAACTGGCAGCCCGACAGCAGATGAGCCAGATCCCACTCGTGCCGAAGCGCGGGACAATCTACGATCGTAACGGAAATGAGTTAGCCGTCAGCATCGAGGTGGATTCGGTCTATGCAGAGCCTAAAAAGGTGGAGGTGGAGAAGGCGGTTCATCAACTCTCTTCCATCTTCCAGAACGACTCAAAGGAATTGCGGGAGAAACTGAAGAGTTCGAAATCGTTTGAATGGATCCAAAGAAAGATCTCTCCGAAGGAGAGCGAGGCAGTGAAAAGCCTCCAGCTCTCTGGAATCCATTTTCTTAGAGAGAATAAACGGTTCTATCCCCATTCGCATTTAGCGGCCCATGTCATCGGTTTTGTCGGTCTCGATTCAAAGGGTTTGGAGGGGATTGAGCGGCAGTATGATTTCCTGCTCAACGGGAAACAACATATCTTGACCACGGAGAAAGATGCGAAGGGCAGGCCGATCATGGTGAGTGGGTCCTATCCGGAGAAAGAAGAGGATTATCGAAACATCGTCCTCACGATCGACAAACAGATTCAGCATGTGGTTGAGAGTGAGTTGAAACATGCCGTTGAGAAATGGGGAGCCAATGGCGGGATGGCGATCGTCATGGAGCCGATGAGCGGGAAAATCCTGGCCTTAGCCTCATCTCCTTTTTTTAATCCAAACCATTTCATCCAGTACCGCCCCAGGTCGTGGAGAAACAGAGCGATCTCGGATGTCTTTGAGCCGGGATCCATGTTTAAGGCCTTCTTAGCAGCAGCCGTTATCGAAGAGAGAGTCGTTCAACCTTCAGATTCTTTCTATTGCGAAAACGGATCATACACGGTCTATGACCGGACGATCCGGGATCACACGAAACACGGATGGCTTACCTTCCAACAGATCATCAAGGTATCGAGCAATATCGGTGCAGCGAAAGCGGCTGAGAAGATGGGAAAGGAAAGATTCTACAGAAATCTTTGCCAGTTCGGATTTGGAGAGAAGACAGGGGTGGGGCTTCCCGGAGAGGCAAAGGGAATCCTCCACCATCCTCAATACTGGGCTCCGGTGATGCTCGATACCATCGCATTCGGACAAGGGATTGCTGTCACGGCAATTCAGATGGTGACCGCACTTTCGGCCATTGTCAATGGAGGCGTTCTGATGAAACCTCAGGTGGTAGAGAGGATCACAAATGAGAAAGGGATTGAAATCCAATCCTTTGAGCCAGAACCGGTCAGACGGGTCATCTCAGGAGAGACGAGCCAGAAGGTGATGGCGTTGCTCAGGTCAAGCACAGAGAAAGGAGGGACTGGAGAACAGGCGGTTCCTCAAGGATATGAAGTGGGTGGCAAAACAGGAACGGCTCAGAAGGTGGATAGTCTCCTGGGGGGATATTCTGAAGACAAGTTTACCAGTGGGTTCATGGGATTTGCTCCTGCAGATGACCCCAAGTTGGTTGTCCTTGTTGTGATTGATGAGCCCAAGGGTTCGACCTATGGAGGAGTTGTAGCAGCGCCTGTATTCCGGGCAATTGTGGAGAAGGTGCTTCCCTATCTTAATGTTCTCCCAAAGGGGACGATGATCGTTAGAAACGAATCTGAAATCTCATGGAAGAGTCAAAGAACCTGGACTTTGCCAGCCATTGAGGGAGTGAAAGTGGGTAAGGGCGTGGAAAAGGTGGTGATGCCAGACCTCACTGGATTGTCCATGCGAAGCGCCATGAGTCGAATTGAGGGGAAGGGTTTGATCATCAAGGTCTCAGGCAACGGAAGGCTTGTCGAACAGATTCCCAGGGCAGGGACAGTGATTGATAGAGGAGAGATTTGCTATCTGAAGTTTGAATCTCCGTCATAGTTCGAGATTTGGAAAATTCAATTTTTTACTATGGAATTAATGAAATTGCTCGAAGGGTTGGAGATTAAAAAGATCGTTGGAGAGATCCACAAGGAGATAGAAGGAATTGCCTACCATTCTGGGCAGGTTGGAAAGAACTTCCTCTTTGCGGCCATCCGAGGATTGGAGTCGGATGGCCATCGTTTCATTGGAGAGGCGATCAAAAAGGGGGCTGAGGCCATTCTCCTGGAAGAAGATACGGGCATGATTGATCGAACAGCCATTTTCGTTTCAAACAGCCGTCAGGCCCTGGCAAGGGTCGCCTCGAACTTTTATGGCGATCCATCTGCCCGGCTCTATCTGATCGGCATCACGGGTACGAACGGAAAGACGACGACGACCTATCTTTTGGAGTCGATCCTTAAGAAAGCAGGGCATGGAGTGGGAGTCATTGGCACGATCAATTACCGATATGGCCAGAAGGTGATTCCAGCCTTGAACACGACCCCCGAATCTCTCGATCTCCAGAGGATTTTAAAGGAGATGGTTCAGGAAGGTGTTTCTCATGTGATCATGGAGGTCTCTTCACATGGACTTGACCTTGAACGGGTCTATGGATGCCAATTCGACGGAGCGGTTTTTACAAATTTCACCTCTGATCACTTGGATTACCATCAGACACTGGAACGATATTTTCAGAGTAAGCAGAAGCTCTTTAACGAATTTTTGATGAGGAGTCAAAAAGATAGACGGTTTGCCGTAACCAACTTAGACGATCCAAAAGGTGAAGAGATTGTAAAAGGGGTTCACCTTCCCATCCTTCGTTATGGTTTGGGAGATCGATGTGATGTCTCCGCAACAGAGTTGTCCCTTTCGTTGGAAGGGATTTCATGTCGGATCAAGACGCCGAAAGGTGAGTTTCCTCTCCGTTCAAACCTGATCGGACGATTCAATCTCTACAATATCCTGGCGGCGGTAGCTACCGGATTTGGGATGGGTATTTCACTGGAGATATTGAAAGATGGGATCGAAGCCCTAAAAGGTGTCTCCGGAAGGTTTGAAAAGGTGAACAACCCGAAAGGGATTCATGTGATAGTGGACTATGCCCATACGCACGATGCCCTGGAGCGAGTTTTGTCAGCGATCAGGGATACCATGGCCCATTCTGTGCCAGATTGTGGGAAGCTCATCACGGTCTTTGGCTGTGGGGGAGATCGGGATCGGACAAAACGACCTCTGATGGGAGAGGTAGCAGGAAGATATAGTGATCTGGTAGTACTCACATCCGACAATCCGAGAACAGAGGATCCCCTTGCCATCATTGAGGAGGTAGAGCGAGGATTTCAATCCATTTCGCTTAAGCAATGGCATGGAGACGACATGGAGGCCTGGAGATCAGAGAGAGGTTATCTGAAAGTGGTTAACCGGAGTGAGGCCATTAGGATGGCCATTCGATTGGCCCGTTCCAAGGACACGGTCCTGATCGCAGGCAAGGGCCATGAGGATTACCAGATCATAGGAAAGAAGAAGATCCCATTTGATGATCGGATCGAGGCTAAAAGGGCGCTGGAGGAAGTGTGACATTTCATATCGGAGAGATTCTAAATGCCACAGGAGGAAGGCTTCTGCAGGGAAGAAGGGATGTCTTTTTCCAGGCCATCTCCACCGATTCAAGAACGATAGCCGAAGGGTCGCTCTTTATTGCCCTTAAAGGTGAAAGATTCGATGGCCATCACTATGCCATCGAAGCCTTGGAGAAGAAGGCTGGAGGGGTGTTGATTGAAGAGGATAAGGCTGGAGATATCCGATGGAATGATTATCAGTCTAAACCCGTCATCGCGGTAAAAGATACGCTTTATGCCCTTGGAGATATTGCCAGGGAACGGAGACGTAAGTTCGGAACACCCGTCGTTGCCCTAACAGGGAGCAATGGAAAGACGACGACAAAGGAGATGATCGCTGCCTGTCTTGAGACCACGTTTCCTGTGCTTAAAACGAAGGGGAATCTGAACAACCTCATCGGACTTCCTCTTACCCTCCTCAACCTTACTGAGAAAGAGAGGGTAGTCGTTCTTGAAATGGGAATGAATGTGCCAGGCGAGATCCGGAGGCTTACTGAGATTGCAGAGCCGGATGTGGGATTGATTACCAACATCCAGAGGGCTCATCTCGAAGGGGTGGGGAGTTTGGAGAAAATCAAGGAGGAGAAGGGAGAGCTCTTCCGTAGGATGAGAAGGGATGGAACGATCATTGTCAATCGCGATGATCCCAGAGTGGTTTCCCTCGGAGAATCCTTTTACGGACAGAAGATCACTTTTGGAATCAAACATTCGGCCGATGTGATGGCGAAGGAGATACACCTTCAAGGGAGAGAAGGGACCTCTTTCGTTCTGGTGTTGGAAGGAGAAGAGAAAGGAATCCGGATTCCATTGTTAGGTAAACATTTTGTCTCCAATGCCCTCGCAGCGATTGCCATTGCAAGCCTCTTTGGCGTTGAGCTTGAGAAGATAAAGGAGGCTCTGGAGAAGTTTCAACCCTTTTCCATGAGAATGGAGGTGATCTCCCTTGGGGGGGAAAGGACACTGATCAACGATGCCTACAATGCCAATCCGAATTCTATGGAACTTGCCCTCGAGACCTTTTCAGAGTTGAAAGGGAGAGGTAGGGCCATTGCAGTTTTAGGCGACATGCTGGAATTAGGAAATTACGCTGAAGAGGCCCATCGCCAATTGGGAAAGAGGATAGCAGAGCTTTCCATTGACTTTCTCCTGGTGATGGGAGAGATGGCTCCTGTTGTGATGGAGTCTGCTATTCGTGAAGGGTTCGCCCATGAACGAGTAAGGGTTGTAGAGAGCCATTCCGAAGCCGTTTCCATCTTGCGAGAAATCTCTCGCAAAGGAGATTGGATCCTGGTGAAGGGTTCGAGAGGGATGGGGATGGAGAAGGTGGTTGAGGGTCTGACAAACCGTAGGGAGGAAAAGGATGCTCTATCATCTGCTCTATCCTCTACATGAATGGATCTCCTTTTTCAACGTCTTCCGCTACATCACCATACGGACGGTCTATGCGATTCTGACTGCCCTGCTCATCAGTTTTATCATCGGTCCCTGGGTCATTGAGAAGTTGAGGTCTTTTCAGATCAAACAGGTCGTCAGAGAGGATGTTCCATCGCGGCACATCTCTAAGAACGGAACGCCCACCATGGGAGGAAGCCTCATCCTGATGGCCTTGCTCATTCCGACACTTCTCTGGGCAGACCTGAGGAACCCCTACGTCTGGATCGTGCTCACAACGACATTGGGATTTGGATCTCTTGGATTTCTCGATGATTACAAAAAGGTTCGAGATAAGAATGGCATGGGTATTAAAGCCCGATATAAATTCCCCATCCAGGTGGCGATGGGACTGATCGTCAGCTGGATTTTATTCAATACCTTGAACCACGATTCGAGACTTATCTTTCCATTTTTCAAACGGATCATGCCGGATCTTGGAGACTGGTACATCCTCTTCGGAATGTTCGTTATCGTTGGTACAGCCAATGCGGTCAATCTAACCGATGGGCTCGATGGATTGGCGATCGGACCGGTTTTAATCGCCAGCGGCACCTTTGTCCTCTTCTGTTATTTAGCCGGACATTACCAGTTTGCCAGTTACCTTCAGATTCCTTTTGTGAGAGGGAGTGGAGAACTGACCATCTTATGTGGAGCACTTCTTGGTGCCGGACTCGGTTTTCTCTGGTTCAATACCTATCCGGCTCAAGTCTTTATGGGTGATGTCGGTTCGTTAGCGTTGGGAGCGGCCATGGGAACAATCGCAGTGGTCACGAAACAGGAATTTCTCCTGGTGATCGTTGGGGGGATCTTTGTGGCCGAGACGCTTTCAGTCATCATTCAGGTGATCTCGTTTAAATTACGTCGAAAAAGGGTTTTCCGGATGGCTCCCATTCATCACCATTTTGAATTAAAGGGATGGGCAGAGCCGAAGATCATCGTTCGATTCTGGATTATCGGCATCATCCTGGGATTAATCGCCATCGGCACCCTGAAACTGAGATAGGAGGTGGACTATTGGAAGAGTGGAACATTGGGATACTGGGTTGGGAAGCCATATACCCATTATTTCATCATTTCAACATTCCATCATTCCATTTAGAGTTATGAATCTTCGTGGCAGAAAAGTTCTGGTGGTGGGTTTGGCGAGGACAGGGCTGGCCACGGTGAAGTTCCTCATAGAGAGAGGAGCCATTGTCAGCACATCAGAGGTGAAGCCCAAAGAGGAGATGAAAGAGGTGGCCCAGGCGTTGGCAGAGATGTCTGTCTCGATGGAGTGGGGTGGGCATACGCTCGATCACTTTCTCCGACAAGATCTGATCATTCTCAGCCCAGGTGTCGATCCGAGCCTTGAGGCCGTTCAGAAAGCTTTGGATCGGAGCATCCCTGTAATCAGCGAATTGGAATTAGCTTACCGATTCATCAAAGTCCCTCTCATTGCGATCACTGGCACTAATGGAAAGACGACGACGTCCCTGCTCATTGGTGAGATGCTGAAGGAGGGAGAGAAGCGGGTCGGAGTCGGTGGGAACGTGGGTGAGCCGTTGATCCTTTTTGCAGATGGGAAAAGTCAATGGGAGATTCTGGTCGTTGAGGTCTCCAGTTTTCAGTTGGAGGGCATCGATACCTTTCGGCCCAGGTGTTCGATCCTGCTCAATATCACCGAAGATCATCTCGACCGCTATTCGAGATACGAAGATTATATTGAAGCAAAAATCCGAATTTTTAAGAACCAGACCCCTGAGGATATCGCGATACTCAATCGGGACGATCCCATTGTGATGCGATATGCGCAGAAAATAAAACCGGAAACATTCTTCTTCAGCCTAAAAGAAAGGGTTGAGAAAGGCAGTTTTTACAATGGGGAAGATATCTTTCTCCGATTGGGCGGGAAAGAAGAGATATACTCACTGAAGGAATCGCCCCTGAAAGGGATTCACAATGTCGAAAATATGATGGCCGCTGTGATTGCGGCAAGGTGGTTCGGAAGTTCAAGTGAGGCGATCCAGAGGGTGATCGATCAGTTTAAGGGATTGGAACACCGTCTCGAATTCGTCCGGGAGATCGAGGGCGTTTTCTACTATAACGACTCAAAAGGAACGAATGTCGGTTCCGTGGTCAAATCGCTTCAGAGTTTTCAGAATCCAGTCATTCTCATTGCCGGTGGCAAGGATAAGAAGACGGATCTGGCTCCCCTGCGAGAATGGATAAAAGGTCGTGTCAGGCGGATGATTCTCATCGGAGAGGCAAAGGAGAGAATGGCTTCGGAGCTTGGAGGGTTGACCGATACAGTGCTGGCAGAGACGATGGAGGAGGCGGTTGTGCTGGCTCACCGCACAGCCAGAAGAGGAGAGGTCGTTTTGCTTTCCCCTGCTTGTTCGAGCTTCGATATGTTTAAGGATTACAGAGAGAGGGGAGAGGTGTTTAAGAAAGCCGTGCTCCGCCTTTAAAAAGGCGGAGTGACGAGTTCGGAGTCATTGGTTCGGAGCTTAAAAAAATAAAAATTCTGACTCTGAGCCCCCATCTCCGAACTCCGAACTAATCCTATGAGGTCGAGAGGAAGATTTGATTACGTCCTATTGATTGTCGCCTTGGCCCTGGTGGGGATTGGAATCGTGATGGTTTACAGCACGAGTGCAATTCTTGCGGGGGAAAGGTTTGGCGATCCTTACTACTTTCTGAAGAGGCAAGCCCTGTATGCAGGGGTCGGTTTTTTTCTGATGATCCTGATGATGTTTTTGCCCTACAGGATACTGAACCAGTTGGCCTATCCCATCTTTGGAATATCTGTGCTGCTGCTTATCGCTGTTTTGGTTCCCGGCATTGGGCATCGAGCAGGTGGGGCGATGCGATGGCTGAAGATCGGCGGGTTCACTTTTCAACCTTCGGAATTTGCCAAATTGGGCTTGATCATCTTTTTAGCCTATTTCCTGACCAAGAAAGAGGAGAAGATCCGGAGTTTCTCATTTGGTTTTCTTCCAACACTTCTGCTCTCCGGTTTGGTCATCGGGCTGGTCATCAAAGAGCCTGATTTTGGAGCAGCCCTCTTTCTGGCGGTCATGGTCTTTATTCTACTCTTCGTCAGCGGTGCAAGGGTGATTTATATTGCCAGTGCCTTACTGTTGGCGGTTCCAGTGATCTATGGGCTTCTGATGAGCGCGGAGTACCGTTATAAGAGGCTGATCGGCTTCATCCGTCCCTGGGACGATCCGACTGGCACCAGTTTTCAGATCATCCAATCTTTTCTCTCATTCGGGTCTGGTGGTCTCTTCGGATTGGGATTGGGCGAAGGAAGGCAGAAGCTCTTCTTTCTTCCTGCTCCACACACGGACTTCATCTTCTCCATCGTTGGAGAGGAATTGGGATTGGTGGGGGCGATGGTGGTCGTTACCCTCTTTTTCATCCTGGCATTCAGGGGAATCCAGATCGGAATCTCTATTCCGGATAAGTTCGGCTCCTATTTGGCATTAGGGATCACTTTAATGATTTCGATTCAGGCCATCATCAATATGGGGGTGGTTCTAGGGCTGCTTCCGACGAAAGGATTGACCCTGCCCTTTGTCAGTTATGGAGGGACATCCCTGATTGCCAATTTCATCGGGTTGGGAATTCTTCTCCACCTCTCAACCCATGCGGAACGAAGATGAGGTGTGTGATTGCAGGAGGAGGTACCGGAGGACATCTTTTCCCAGGCATGGCGATTGCCGAAGCTTTTGTTGAAAGAGAAGCAGGAAATGAGGTCCTCTTCATCGGGACAGAGCGGGGCATTGAAGCCAGAGTGTTACCCAATGGGAGATTTCCTTTAAAGATGATCCATGCCATGCCCATCCAGGGAAGATCGTTTAAAGGGAAATTGAAAGCGGTCTGGGCTTTGCCAAAAGCCATTTCCGAGGCCTTGACGATCCTGAAATCGTTTCGGCCCGATTTCGTGTTAGGGGTGGGTGGCTATGCTTCTGGGCCAACGGTTCTGGCCGCTTTGCTGCTGAGAATAAAGAGGGCCATCCATGAACAGAATGTGATTCCGGGAATGGCCAATCGTTTATTGAAGCGATTCAGTCAGAGGGTCTTTGTCTCATTCGAAGAGACCAAGCAGTATTTTCCGGAAGAGAAGACCATTGTGACTGGCAATCCAATCCGAAAAGAGATCGTCGCCTCCGCATCCTTGAGAGAGAGAGGAGATCGGTTCACTCTCCTCGTCTTTGGGGGGAGTGCGGGTGCACACCGAATCAATGCGGCCATGATGGATGCTCTCGACGCCCTGAAGGAGTTGAGATCGTCTTTGCGAATCATTCATCAGACCGGCCAAGAAGATTTCGCCTTCGTTTCGAAGGGCTATGCCGAGAAAGGATTCGAAGCAGAAGTGATGCCTTTCATCGATGAGATGGCACGCTGTTATCGGAGGGCTGATCTGGTGGTCTGTCGGTCTGGGGCGAGTACGGTTTCGGAGTTGGCCGTGTGCGGAAAGGCTTCGATTCTTATTCCTTATCCTTACGCTGCCCACAACCACCAATGGATCAATGCTCAGAAGCTGGTGGATCGGGGGGCAGCGAAGATGATCGGGGATCGAGAATTAGGAGGCATCTCGCTCGCAGAGATGATTCTTCAGCTCTTCCATCATCAAGAAGAAAGAGAGCAAATGGAGGAGGCGATCCGAAGGGTCGGGCGTCCGAAAGCGGCCGAAGAGATTGTGGATCACTGCTATGAGCTGGTAAGACAGTGAACCATGAGGTTTAAATCTTCGAACTTTTAACTTCGAAGCTCATTTCAAACTCTATTATGTATCGAAAGATAAAGATTAAAAACATCCATTTCGTTGGCATCGGTGGGATTGGGATGAGCGGGATTGCCGAGGTCCTACTGAACTTGGGCTATCGGATCAGTGGGTCGGATCTGAAGGAGACAGAAGTTACCCGGAGGCTTGAGACTCTGGGGTGTGACATCCGTTACGGCCATCGGAGGGAGAATCTAAAAGAGGCGGATGTCGTGGTCGTCTCCTCTGCCATTCGTCCAAACAATCCTGAAATTGAAGTGGCCGAGGAGAGACTCATTCCCATCATCCCGAGGGCTGAAATGTTGGCGGAATTGATGAGGATGAAAGTGGGCATAGCCATTGCTGGGACCCACGGTAAGACCACAACCACTTCGCTGATTGCAACGGTCTTGGGGGCTGGTGGGCTCGATCCAACAGTGGTGATCGGAGGAAGGCTTAACAGCATCGGAAGCAACGCCAAATTGGGACAAGGAGATTTTTTAGTTGCTGAGGCGGACGAAAGCGATGGTTCCTTTCTAAAGCTTATGCCTACCATCGCTGTGGTGACGAACATCGATCCGGAACACCTCGACTATTATAAAGGGATCGAAGAGATCAAAGAGGTCTTTCTTGAATTTCTAAACCGGATTCCTTTCTTTGGGTTGGCTGTGCTCTGTCTCGACCATCCCAATGTGCAGAGCCTTATCCCGAAGTTAAAAAAGCGGTTCACGACATATGGATTGACGACTCAGGCCGATTTTCAGGCAGAAGAGATCGAATTTGATGGGCTCACGACTACCTTTAATGCGCTCTATCAAAGGAGAGAGATCGGAAGGTTAAGCCTACGAATGCCAGGCCTTCATAATGTCTATAATGCCTTGGCAACGGTGGCCACGGCCTTTGAACTCGAAATTCCCTTTGAGGTGGTTCAGGAGACCCTGAAACATTTCAGCGGAATTCAGAGACGGTTTCAGATCAAAGGAGAGAAGAGGGGAATCCTGGTTGTGGATGACTATGGCCATCATCCTGTAGAGATCATGGCTACTTTGAAGGCAGCGAAAACAGGATGGAAGAGAAAGATTATCGCTGTCTTTCAACCGCATCGTTATACGAGGACACAGGCTCTTTTTCAGGATTTTCTCTCTTCGTTTTATGATGCGGATGCTCTTGTTCTGACCGAAATTTATGCGGCCGGAGAGGACCCCATCGATGGGGTGGAGGCAAAGGCGCTTTTCGAAGGGATTCGGGAATACGGCCATAAGGATGTGACGTATATTCCAGACAAGAAGGGGATTGTCAACCATCTTCTCAAAGTTGTTGTCCCTGGAGATATGGTGATCACCTTAGGGGCAGGCGATATCTGGCAGGTGGCTGAGGAATTGGTGAAACGACTCTGATTTCAGATTTTGGAATGCGGATTTCAAATTTTTGTAATGGATTCGCACTCCGCAATCTTCAATTTAAAATGGAATCCGTGGTTAAGGATTATCAAAAAGAGACGAAAGGGTTGATCCAGGGGAAAGTGCTTTTCGATGCGCCGATGAGAAAGTATACCTCCCTTAGAGTGGGAGGGCCTGCGGATTGCCTCCTCTTTCCAATGGATCTAAAGGAACTGAGGAAGATAATCCGGCATGCCAGAAAGAAGGGGATCCCCGTATTTGTTTTGGGAAAAGGAACCAATCTCATCGTCCGAGACAGAGGCATTCGAGGCTGGGTGGTCAGTCTGACTAAGGGGATTAAGAAGATCGAGAGGGACGGAGAATTTCTGGAAGCTGAGGCGGGTTGCACGCTTCAACGATTGGTTCGATTCTCCATCCAGAAAGGCCTTAGCGGACTTGAGCCCTTCTTTGGCATTCCAGGTACAGTGGGGGGTGGCCTGGCCATGAATGCAGGCGCATGGGGAGCAGAGCTAAAAGATGTCGTCCACTCCGTCACATTGATGAAAGAGGACGGAGAAGTGATGGAACGGTCTCGGTCCAGACTTAAGTTTTCCTATCGAAGACTGAACTTACCATCCTCATGGATCATCTTGAAAGGAAGCTTCCGCCTGGAGGAAGGAAGAAGAGAGGAGCTTATTGAACGGCTTAAGACCTTTTCAGAGATGAGGAAGAGAACACAGCCTCTCGACCATCCAAGCGCAGGTTCCATTTTTAAGAACCCGAAAGAGGGTCCTGCAGGAAAGTGGATTGAGGAGGTCGGTTTAAGAGGTTTTCGAATGGGGCAGGCCATGGTCTCTGGACGTCACGCCAATTTTATTATCAATCTGGGAAAGGCAAGCGCGGCAGAGATCCTCCGTCTCATCGAATGGGTGGAGAAAGAGGTTTACGAGAAGAAAGGGATCTCCCTGGAAAGGGAAGTGAAGGTGGTGGGTGAACCATAGTTCGGATTTCGGAATGCCGAATGCGGGCTGCGGAATAAAGATTGGCAATTTCAAGCGGCAATCGATGAAGGAATCGTCATTTAAGAGGAAAAAGGTCGGTGTTCTGATGGGAGGGCTTTCCCGGGAAAGGGAGATTTCGCTCCGGACAGGAAAGGCGATCCACAAAGCTCTTCTGGAGAAGGGTTATAACGCCTGTGCCATTGATGTGGGGCGTGACATTGCAGAAAAGTTGATCAAGAAAGGAATTGAGATTGCCTTCATTGCCCTTCACGGAAGGTATGGAGAGGATGGGACGATTCAGGGAATGCTGGAGATGATGGGGATTCCCTATACCGGATCGAGCGTCCTGGCAAGTGCTCTTGCCCTGCACAAGGTCATGGCAAAGAAGATTTTTGTCCATGAGAAGATCGAAACACCTGCCTTCGATTTTTTTAAAAGGGAGGAGATCGAGAAGGACCCAATGCAGAAGATATCTCTACCTCTTCCCTTGGTGGTGAAACCAGCAAGAGAGGGATCAACGATCGGAATTTCGATCGTCAGAAAGGAGGAGGAACTACTCCGGGCCATCAAGGAAGCAGGGAAGTATGATGAGGTGATTCTGATTGAAGCCTTTATGAAAGGGAAAGAGATCACCGTGGGCATCCTCAATGATATTGCACTTCCAATTATCGAGATCGCACCCAAGAGCGGATTTTATGATTACCACTCCAAATATACAAAGGGAGAGACGGAGTATATCATTCCAGCGCGGATTCCAAGAGAGAAGTATCTTCATGCCCAGGAGATTAGCCTCAGAGCCTTTGAAGCATTAGGTTGTTCAGGTTGTGCCCGGGTTGATCTGATGACGGATGAAGAAGGCAATCCCTTCGTCATCGATGTGAATACGATGCCAGGAATGACCGAGACAAGCCTTTTGCCCAAAGCGGCAGAGCATGTGGGTATCTCTTTTGGGGAGTTGGCGGAGCGCATCCTTTTAGGGGCGTCGTTAAAAACAGAGAGCGAAAAGCCAATATGAACCAGGAAAAATTTTTCAGACCGGAAAAAGAGGGAGGAGTGAAGGGATTCGAAAAGTTTCAGGGAATGTTGAAAAAATCGACTCGGATCGCCTTTCTTCTCATCCTTCTCCTTTTTTTCTCCTTTGCGAGCCACCAACTGTATGGTTGCCTTCTCGAAGACTCCCTTTTTCGAGTTAAAGAGGTCGAGATCAAGGGATGCAACAAGATTCCGGAAAAGACCATTCTCTCCCTTGCCGCCATCGAAGGGACGCCCAATCTCTTTGCTCTTTCGCTCAAGGAGATTGCCAGGCGCGTGGAGGTTCATCCTTGGATCGATCATGTGACTGTGAGAAAGATTTTTCCTCATCGGGTGATGATTCATATCGTGGAGAGAAGACCAATGGCCATCCTTCAATTGGAAGAGCCCTTTTATATTGATTCAAAAGGAGTGATCTTCTCGAGAGTAGAAGATCGGGATGAGTATAATTTTCCGTTTCTCACGGGTTTGAGCCGACAGGCTTTCGATAAAGAGCCGGACGTGGCGAAGCAGATGATCACGAAAGCCCTCGAATTCATAAAGATCGCTGCTCAGGAAAAGGCACCTCCGCTTGAGGAAATTTCAGAGATTCGGATGGAGAGGACATTTGGAATTCATTGTTTCACACAGGTCGGAGGGATCGAGGTGAAGATGGGATGGGATCACTTTGAAGAGAAGTTGAGGAGGATGTCTCTCATCTGGACGGACCTTCAGAAACGGGGAATCACCCCAGCCTCGATCGATTGCACTGACCTGAAGCGGATGGTGGTCAGGAAGATGATCCGCAAGCCAAATTAGAAGAGAGGTGAGGAAGCATGGGTAAGAAAGATTCGCTGGTTGTTGGATTGGATATCGGGACGACAAAAATATGTACCGTTGTCGGAGAGGTATCTAACGGTCAGGTCAACATCATTGGTCTTGGAACCTTTCCATCGAAAGGGTTGCGAAAGGGTGTGGTCGTCAACATCGAAAGCACAGTCCAATCCATTAAGAAGGCGGTCGAAGAGGCTGAGTTGATGGCCGATTGTCATATCACTTCCGTCTATGCTGGTATTGCAGGAGGACATATCAAGGGGATCAATAGCCACGGAGTGATCGCCATCAAGAACAGGGAGATCACGTCGCATGATGTGAAACGAGTGATTGATGCGGCGAGTGCCGTGGCCATCCCTATGGATCGCGAGATCATTCATATCATTCCCCAGGAGTACATCGTGGATGATCAGGACGGTATCAAGGATCCGGTTGGAATGTCTGGAGTGAGATTGGAAGGAAAGGTTCACATCGTCACCGGCGCCATTACTTCTGCCCAGAATATTATCAAATGTGCCAATCGTGCTGGTCTCGATGTAAATGATATTGTCCTGGAACAGTTGGGCTCGAGCGATGCCGTGTTAAGTCCGGAAGAGAAAGAATTAGGAGCGGCCATCGTGGATATTGGAGGGGGAACAACCGATCTGGTCATCTTTTCAAACGGATCGATCAGACATACTGCTGTTTTTTCACTAGCGGGAAGTCATATCACCAATGATATCTCCGTAGGTCTTCGAACGCCTGTAGAGGAGGCTGAAAAGATCAAGATTCGTTATGGATGTGCGCTTGCTTCGATGGTCCGTAAAGACGAAACAATCGAAGTCCCGAGTGTCGGGGGAAGAAAACCCCGCATCCTTTCGAGGCAGACTCTTGCGGAGATTATCGAACCGAGAGTCGAAGAGATCCTTTCACTGGTTCGCGATGAAGTGGTGAGGATGGATTATGGAAACCTTCTCGCCTCTGGAGTGATTCTTACCGGGGGCAGTGCCATTCTGGAAGGGATGGCTGAATTGGCGGAGCAGGTTTTTAATCTGCCTGTTCGAAGAGGCACCCCCATTGGAATTGGGGGCTTGGTCGATCTGGTCAACAGTCCGATCTATGCCACCGGCGTGGGCCTCGTCCTCTATGGAAGCCGGAATATAGCCCAAAGCCGGTTTAAAGTGGGCGAGGGAAATGTCTTCAGCAAAGTCACCCAGCGAATGAAGGAGTGGATCGGAGAATTCTTTTAATGGAATATTGGAATAATGGGAAATGGAATAATGGGTTAAATCTTCTTAATCCGATACAAGAAGAGTCCAAAATTCCATCGTTCCATTCTTCCATCATTCTTTCTTTTCACTATTCCAATTTTTAGAAAAGGAGGGAGATATGATTGAATTCGATGAGAACAGAAACATGGCTGCCAAGGTCAAGATCATTGGAGTCGGAGGAGGGGGGAATAATGCCCTGAACACCATGATTTCGAGTAACCTCACAGGTGTGGAATTTATTGCTGCCAACACCGATGCTCAGGCATTGGCAGCGAACCTTGCCCCATTGAAATTCCAATTGGGTGCCAATTTGACCAAAGGATTGGGAGCAGGAGCCAATCCAGAGATTGGGAGAAAAGCAGCTCTTGAAGATGTGGATATGATCCGCGAAATCCTAAAAGGAGCGGATATGGTCTTTATCACCGCTGGCTTAGGTGGCGGAACCGGTACCGGTGGTGCTCCCGTGATTGCAGAGGTGGCTCGAGAGATGGGAGCGCTGACCGTTGCGATCGTCACCAAACCCTTTCACTTTGAGGGAAAGAAGAGGATGAAGCAGGCCGAAGAGGGTCTGGCAAACCTGAGGATGACAGCAGATGCCTTGATTACGATTCCCAATCAAAGACTCCTGAGCATTAGCGGTAAGAACATGACCCTTCTGGAAAGTTTTAAGAAAGCGGATGAAATCCTTTATCATGCCGCCAAAGGGATCTCCGATATCATTGTCGGGCACGGGATCATCAATCTCGATTTTGCCGATGTGCGAACGGTGATGTCAGAAACCGGAATGGCCTTGATGGGAACAGGGATTGCTTCGGGAGAGAATCGGTCGATCGAAGCGGCCCAGAGGGCCATCTCCAGCCCGTTGTTAGAGGATATCACGATCGAAGGGGCAAGGGGACTTCTCATCAATATTACAGGCGGAGAGGATATGACCCTCAGCGAAATCAATGAGGCGACCAGCCTGATTCAAAAAGAAGCCCATGAGGATGCCAATATCATCTGGGGGATGGTGATTGATCCATCCATGAAGGATGTGATTCGGATCACCGTCATTGCTACTGGATTTGGCAAAGCCGAAGCGAAAAAGATGGACAAACCGTTGCCTATAGGTATAAAACGATTTCCTCATCTCCCCGGATTCAAGGACCGCAGCAAAGAGATCCCTCCTTTCACTCTCAGCATTAAGGAAGGGAACCGAGAACCCCCTACTTTTATGAGAAGAGTAAAGGCCAATGAACGATATGATGAACTGAAGTTGGAACTTTCTTCCGAATTCGCTATTGAGGATGAGGACCGTTTTGATATTCCCACTTTTTTAAGAAAACAGGCGGACTGAGTCGGAAAATGGAAGGTGGTAAGTGGTGGGTCGTTCAAAAAAAGTTCCTTATATTAATAAAAATCTGTTATATTGATTTAAAATTAACCCTATTCCACTATCCACTGACCAAAGATGGTTTCTTGGCAACTCATTCAGAAGGCGAACGCCCTGCTTGAAAAAGAGAAGGGAACGGTTCGAAAACCCTGGGGAGGGAGAATTTCGATATGTCTTCTCTATCCGAATTCCTACCATGTAGGGATGTCCAATCTCGGATTTCAGGCCATCTATCAGAGGTTCAACTCCGAAGACGATGTTGTTTGCGAGAGAGCCTTCCTTCCCGAACCAGAAGACTTTCAGGAATACCAGAGGACATCTACCCCGCTTTTTTCACTCGAGTCCCAGACACCCCTTTCCGACTTCGATCTTTTGGCCTTCTCGATCTCTTTTGAGAATGACTTCCTCAATGTCCTGAGTCTCCTCGATTTGGCACGCATCCCGCTGGAGCGTCATCACCGCAAAGAGAGAACTCCGCTGGTCATGGCAGGCGGTGTGGCGATCTTTCTCAATCCCGAACCCCTGAGCGAATTTTTTGACTTCTTCATCCTTGGCGAAGCCGAGGAGGTAATTGGAGAATTTTTAGAGCTTTACCGTGGTTCAAAGAGAAAGAAGGATGATTTATTGAGGAGGCTGGCAGGGATCGAAGGGATCTATATCCCCGAATTTTATCATATCACTTATGCCGAGGATGGAAGGATAAAAGAGGTCATTCCCGAACCGGGTTTCCCTAAGAAGATCAAACGGAGATGGATCCCAAAGATCGATCAATTTCCGATCCGATCGAGCCTCTTCACACCGGATACGGAGTTTAAGGAGATGGCCTTACTTGAGGTCAATAGGGGTTGTCCAAGGGGGTGTCGGTTCTGTGCCGCCGGTTTTGTTTATCATCCATTTCGAAACCGAAGTCTTCCTATTCTCGAATCGCTCTCCATGGAGGGGCTTTTGAGAGAGAAGCGAGTCGGTCTTGCCGGAGCTGCCCTCTCTGACTATCCCCATCTGCTTTCGCTCTGCGAGGATATTGTCTCTCGAGGCGGAGGGGTTTCACTGGCCTCTCTCAGAGTGGATGCGATTACACCTCCGCTGATCGATTGTTTGAGAAGGGGCGGAGTACAGGTAGCCGCCATTGCTCCGGAAGCTGGTTCAGGGAGACTCCGCAGAGTATTAAAGAAGGGTTATAGTGACGATGAGATTTTGGCAGCGGTCCGCACATTGGTTGAAAATGGCCTTTCACAGATCAAGACATATTTTCTCATCGGACTTCCATCCGAGACCGATGAGGAGGTGCGGAGTATCCTTACCCTTTCAAGACGGATGGAGCATCAGATCATCTCCAGCCGTGCATGTGAAAAGAAGAGATGGAAACTGGTTCTGAGTGTCAATCCATTTGTGCCCAAGCCTGCCACCCCTTTACAATGGGCTCCCTTTGAGGATGTTGGCGAATTGAAGAGGAAGCTGAGGCTTCTCAAGAACGGGATCAGAGGGAGAAAAAATGTGGAGATGATCCATGATCTTCCCAAATGGGCTTATATCCAGGCCCTGCTTTCGAGAGGGGATCGAAGGCTGGGGAAGGTGTTGATGGCAGTTCACCAACATCAGGGAAACTGGGAAGAAGCCCTTAGGGAGACAAGCCTCAATCCCGACTTCTTTGTCTATCGGAAAAGGGATCTGGACGAACTCTTTCCCTGGGATTTCATCGACCACGGCATCCCAAAAGAGAAGTTGAAAGAAGAGTATTTGATGGCGATGAGAGAAACAGGAGTGAAGATCGAGTGATGAACGAAGGATGGGGGATGAGGGACGATAGAGGATTGATGATGGACGACGGACGATAGACAATGGACGAAAGATAATCGATGGCAGACAATAGAGATAGGCTAAAGACAAAAACGCAGATGAGGGGAAGATTGACATGAGGGCAGAAAAGGTTACTTTTATGAGTGAAGGTTATAGAATAGCAGGAATTCTTCATCTTCCAGACAAGGAGTGTCCTGCTTGTGTGATTGCTTCTCATGGTTTGCTTTCGAGCAAAGATAGCGAGAAGTATATTGCCCTTGGGAAACGAATGGCCAAAGAGGGAATAGCCATGTTGAGGTTTGATTTTAGAGGGATCGGGGAGAGCGAGGGAAACGAAGAGGATAATACGATCAGTAAGAAATTGAAAGATCTCGGTTCTGCGATCGATTTTGTCAGTTCCTATCCAGATCTTGGAAAGGAGATTGGCCTGGTGGGATCGAGCCTTGGCGGCTTTCTCTCACTCATCAGGGCTTCAAAGGACAGACAAATCAAGGCTTTGGTGGTCTGGGCGACCCCTCTTCATATGGACGATCTCAGTTCAAAAGAGCAGGAGGAAGATTATCCACTGCCTCCGGAAGCCTTCTTTCAAGATCTTCCAAAACATCGGCTCTTGCCCATTTTACCGAAGGTGTCAAACTGCCTGGTTATCCATGGCGAGCAAGATGAACTTGTGCCTGTCGAACAGGCCATGGGTATCTTTTACCATTTAAATCTTCCCAAAGAGATCCATCTCATTGGAGGCGCTGATCACCGCCTCACACAACCTGCCCACCGCCAACGCGCCATCGATCTTACCGTAGAATGGTTTAAGAAATATTTTTAACCTTTTGGATTGGCGAAGTTCAGTAGTTTTCCCCGAAATTAGTACCACCCTGAGTCCTAATTTTTTGTAGTATAATGGGCATCATCAAAAGGATTTAGACCCTTCTGAAAGGAGGGATTGATGGTGCCAGAAAAACATGGGAAGCGATACACATCAAAGTTTAAATTTCAGGTGATCTTGGAGATCCTCAGGGGAACGAAGAACATCGGTCAGGTTGCTCGATCTTATGGCGTTCATCCGATTACCGTTACCCATTGGAAGAGAGAGTTTTTGGAAAAGGGGCCCGAGATCTTTGGTCAAAAGACAACACTTCAGGAGTATGAGAAGCGCATTGAGGAGCTGGAGCGGCTGATTGGTCATAAGGAGGTGGAGATAGCCCTTTTAAAAAACTTTTTGGCCGGGGGTTCACCCGGCAAGAAAAGATCGACCTTGTAAGGGGATTCAAGAGAGAGTATGGTCTGAACCTGATCCTAAGGGTTCTGGGTCTTTCAAAGAGCACTTGGTATTATGCATTTCGGAGGAGGAGTTACGAGAATAAGTATAGGCATTTGAGGGGACCCCTTTTTGAGATTGCGAAGCGGCATCCGGAGTATGGGGTTCCCCGGACGGTGAGTGAGCTTCGGGCCAAGGGTTATGGGGTCAACCATAAGGTTTTGGAGCGACTCAATAGGGTTGAAGAAAAGGAGAAATTATAGGTTTCTGTTTAAAGATCGAAGGGTTGGCAAATTTTTATTGGAAATAAGGAATTTTCCTACCCCCCAAAACGCGCACATAAATTATTTTTTCTAAAAAAATTGGGGATATTGTTGACAAAGGTTTTTAGAAGTCTAAAATAGAGTTCACATAGCACAACACTTTCAGCAATTACAAATCCCAGGACAGAACTGATATTTGGTGAGGTTAATATGGCGGTTGGGAATAATAACCAGATTGAGAAGCGGCTCTGGGATGCTGCTGATGAACTGAGGGCGAACTCCAAACTCAAATCTTCAGAATATTCCATCCCCGTTCTTGGACTTATCTTCCTTCGCTATGCTGACCAAAAGTTCGCAGCCGCTCAGAAGGAATTGGAAGGCAAAGGGACAGGTCGCCGACAGATTGGGAAGTCTGACTATCAGGCCAAGGGTGTTCTTTTCCTTCCCGAAGCCGCCCGTTTCCAGAAACTCCTTCAGAAACCCGAGGGAGCAAATATCGGACAGGCCATCAACGATGCCATGCGGGCCATCGAAGCAGAGAATCCCGACCTCAAGGATGTCCTTCCCAAGACCTATAATCGGTTGGAAAACTCCTCTCTGGTGGAGCTTCTGAAGATCATGGCTTCAATCCCCATGGACATCGAGGGAGATGCCTTTGGGAAAATCTATGAATATTTCCTCGGCAAGTTTGCCATGGCGGAGGGCCAGAAGGGAGGCGAGTTCTTCACCCCGACAGCCATCGTCAAACTCATCGTTGAGATATTGGAGCCATTTCATGGCCGTGTCTATGACCCTTGTTGCGGTTCAGGTGGTATGTTCGTCCAGAGCGCCCGGTTCGTCGAGGAGCACAAGAAAAATCCCTCATCTGAAATCAGCATCTATGGACAGGAGCGGGTGGCGGAAACCGTGCGCCTCAATAAAATGAACCTTGCTGTTCATGGATTGGCCGGAGATATTCGGCAAGGAAACACCTATTACGAGGACTTGCACAATAGCCCCGGAAAGTTCGACTTTGTGCTCGCTAATCCACCGTTCAATGTGAATAAAGTTGACAAAGACCGCCTCAAAGACGATCACCGCTTCCCTCTTGGTCTCCCAAAGGTTGATAACGCCAATTATCTCTGGATACAGATTTTCTACTCCGCCTTGAGCAAGAAAGGGAGGGCCGGTTTTGTCATGGCAAACTCGGCGGCAGACGCCCGGGCATCGGAACTGGAAATCCGAAAGCAACTTATCCAAGACCGGTCGGTGGATGTGATGGTGGCGGTGGGACCCAATATGTTCTACACCGTCACCCTGCCATGTATGCTCTGGTTCCTCGACAGGGGAAAAAAGGGGACAGACAGACAGGACAAGGTGCTTTTCCTCGATGCCCGGCACATCTATAACCAGATTGACCGTGCCCATCGGGAGTTCACACCTGAGCAGATTGAGTTTCTTGCAAATATCGTCCGGCTTTATCGTGGCGAGAAGCCTGAGAACCGATACGGAAGCGCCAAGATGATGTCCGACAAGTTTCCGAAGGGAAAGTATACAGATGTCCCCGGCCTCTGCAAGGTTGCTACGATCAAAGAAATTGAGGCCCAAGGATGGAGCCTCAATCCGGGGCGTTATGTTGGAGTGGCCGAGGGTGAGGAAGAAGATTTCGACTTCAAGGAACGATTACAGGAGTTGAACGAGGAGTTGGAAACGTTAAACATTGAGGCGAGGGAATTGGAAGATACTATCGCTCAAAACATAACAGCAATTCTGGAGAAGTAAAGTGGCATCTTTGCGTCGAGGACGAATGGAGGATCTTTGCGAGTTGGTGACAGACGGCACACATGATTCACCGAAGCTACAAAAGGATGGCGTACCCTTTATAAAGGGGAAACATATCTCGGGGGGTACGATTGATTTTGAAAATTGTGACTTTATCACCCCTGAAGATCATGAAAAAACTTGCCAAAGAGTAAAACCACAACGAGGCGACATACTATTCAGCAACATTGGCTCGGTTGGTGACACGGCGGTCGTGAAGTCCGATTGTGAGTTCAGCATTAAAAACGTCGCATTGTTCCGAGCTGACGAGAATAAGGTTGACCAAACCTACCTTTACTATTTGGTGTTGAGTCCGGAGTTTCGGACAAATGTCCTGAATATACGTTCCGGATCAGCTCAACCTTTTATAAGCCTCGTCAATCTCCGCTCATTTGAGGTAAGTTACCACGACGATAGAGTGATCCAACGCAAGATCGCTGCCATCCTTTCCGCTTACGACGACCTAATTGAGAATAATCTTCGGCGCATCAAGATATTGGAGGAGATGGCTCAAACCATCTACCGGGAGTGGTTCGTCAAGTTCCGATTCCCCGGCCACCAGAAGGTCAAGATGGTGGACTCTCTCTTGGGAAAGATCCCGGAGGGATGGGAGGTTGAGCAGATAGGTGATGTGATTGAAACCTTGGGCGGTGGAACCCCCTCGACCAAAGAACTCTCCTATTGGGAAGGTGGGAATATTGATTGGTATACTCCATCTGATTTGACCGCATCTGGATCAATGTTCATCAATGGATCTTCAAAGAAAATTGCTAATCTCGGCCTTGAAAAAAGTTCCGCAAAACTCTTCCCTGCATACTCA
>OGCL01000647.1_pt1 | contig 35151 bp, 37 predicted proteins | sample 1570041 | NCBI WGS metagenome assembly OGCL01 (sample SAMN06266162, study PRJEB24511) | hot springs metagenome | isolation source: Hot spring water | place: South Africa: Limpopo | collected 2015-06-22 | reverse complement strand
GCTGTGGCCATGGCGAAGCTCATCTGATCTGACAAAGATCAAGTCTCGCTTGAAGGCGGGCCAGCAATGGCCCGCCTTTTTCGTTTTCGGGGAGCCCGACAACGCCTGATGAAAAAAATGGTTCCGACCACGGAACAATCGGGCGGCCCATCAGTTGCCTCCTCGAATTGTGGCGCAAATGCGGCTTATTTGGACAGCCCGCGTCACCCCGATGGCGCCTGTGCGCAGATCTGAGGCCTGAAGCCTCGACCTCACATTGAAAGGATACCGGAACATTGGCTCTCACAACGACCGATCCCCATGAAGCTGTCGCAGAAGATGCGATCCCGGCGCCAGAGGGGCGGACCGAGATCATCGATACCAGCTATGAGATCGGTCAGGACAACATCAACTTCCGCCGCCGTTTCGTCTTCGAACTCGACATCCACAATGTCGTCTTCAGCGTCTCGGCTTTGTCGATCGTGCTCTTCACATTTCTCACGCTGGCCTTCCAGACCGCCCTCGAGCCTGCATTCACAGGCCTGCGCGACTTCCTGACCAGCAATCTCGACTGGTTCTTCCTGCTGAGTGGCAATGTCTTCGTCATCGTCTGCATCGGTCTCATCTTCTCGCCCCTGGGACGGATCCGTCTCGGCGGCCCTGAGGCACGGCCGGACTACGGCAATCTCGCCTGGTTCTCGATGCTCTTTGCCGCCGGCATGGGCATCGGCCTGATGTTCTACGGCGTCTCGGAGCCCCTGGGACACTTCACGGCAGCTCTCGGCGGTCCTGTTGTAGAAGACGGAGTTCGCACGGACTGGGCGCCACTCGGTGGTGCTGTGGGCGATCCGGAAGCCGCACGCCGCCTCGCAATGGCCGCGACCATCTTCCATTGGGGCCTGCATCCCTGGGCGATCTACGCCATCGTGGCACTCTCTCTGGCGCTCTTTTCCTTCAACAAGGGCCTGCCGCTCACTTTGCGTTCGATCTTCTATCCGATCTTCGGCGAACGGGTCTGGGGCTGGCCTGGCCATGTGATCGACATTCTCGCGGTCTTTGCCACGATCTTCGGCCTCTCGACGTCGCTCGGTATTGGCGCCCAGCAGGCAAGCGCCGGGCTGGAATTCCTCTTCGGCATTCCCTCTACAGAGACGACGATGATCCTGCTCGTGCTCGCCATCACCTGTATTGCCATCGCATCGGTGATTGCCGGCATGGACAAGGGCGTAAAGCTCCTGTCGGAGGTCAACCTCGGCTTGGCGGCGTTGCTGCTGCTCTTCGTCATCGCGGTCGGCCCGACGCTGCAGATCATGCAGGGCTTCTTTCTGAATCTGAAAGCGTATGCCACTTATCTCCCGGCTCTGGCGAACCCTTTCGGTCGTGAAGATACCAACTTCTCCCAGGGCTGGACGGCCTTCTACTGGGCCTGGTGGATCAGTTGGTCTCCCTTCGTCGGCATGTTCATCGCCCGCGTGAGCCGTGGCCGCAGCGTTCGCGAACTTCTGACTGCTGTTCTGCTGATCCCGTCGCTTGTCTCCGTGCTATGGATGACCGCCCTCGGCGGCACGGCGATCAGCCAGTTCGTCAATGACGGCCTGACCAACGTTCAGGACGCAGCACTGGAACTGCAGCTCTTCGAGATGCTGGCCCATCTGCCGATCACGGGGATCACCTCCTTCATCGGCATCGTTCTCGTGGTGGTCTTCTTTGTCACCTCGTCCGACTCCGGCTCGCTGGTCATCGACACGATTTCCGCCGGTGGCAAGGTCAACGCACCTGTGCCGCAACGCGTGTTCTGGGCAACCTTTGAGGGCCTGGTCGCCGTCGCGCTGCTGCTCGGCGGTGGCCTGGTTGCTCTGCAGGCCATGGCGGTCTCGACCGGCCTTCCTTTTGCGATAGTGCTTCTTGGCGCGAGTTATGCGCTGATCAGGGGCTTGCTCTCCGAGCCGAGATAAACACCGTGGGGCGGTTTAAAGCTTTTAAATCCGCCCCATAATCATCACGATCTTGTTCCACTTTCCTCAGGCCATTCGGCAAGCGCCAGATTATCCGCTTCCAACCAGACCCCGTTACGCACGGGAGGCGACTACCTTTCGGTTTGACAGCCGGAAAGTGGGGACGGACAGTGGCGCATGATGCCATGGCAGGGATTGGGAAAGGGGAAGAGGATTGAGTGAGTTTTACGCGGTCACATTGGTTGCTACGGCCCTGGTGTTCCTGGCGGCTTTCTCCAGCCTGATCGCATTCCGCTTCGGCGCGCCTCTCCTTCTTCTCTTCCTCACCATCGGCCTGGCCGCCGGTGTCGACGGACTGGGCATCGACTTTTCCAACTTCCCCCTCGCCTATGTTGTCGGCTCTCTTGCCCTCGCAGTCGTCCTGTTCGATTCGGGCTTCGGCACATCTCTGCAATCCTTTCGCCTTTCGGCGGCGCCGGCTCTGACCCTCGCCACCGTCGGCGTTCTGCTCACCACACTTATTGTGGGTGTCGGCGCGCACTTCCTCTTCGGCTTCAGTTATCTCGAAGGCATGCTGCTCGGCGCGATCCTTGGCTCGACCGATGCCGCCGCCGTTTTCTTCCTGCTGCGAATTGGCGGCATCAACATTCGCGATCGCGTCCGCTCGGCGCTGGAAGTCGAATCGGGAACCAACGACCCGATGGCAATCTTTCTTGCCATCTCGCTGGTGCAGCTGATCTCGAACGGCAGCGGTGCGGACGGCCTGTCATTCGAACTCCTGCGGCTTTTTGTCGAGCAGATGGGCATCGGCCTGATCCTCGGCCTCGTCGGCGGCGCCTCGATCGCCTTCATCCTGCGCAAGTTCCAGATAGAGCAGAGCCTAGCCCCAATCTTCATGCTCGCACTGGCGTTGATGATCTTCGCCTTCACCGGCCTGATCGGCGGCAGTGGCTTCCTGGCAGTCTATGTCGCCGGCATCTATGCCGGCTCGCGCAAGCTGCCTTCCACGGTGGCGATCAAGCGTTTCCAGGATGGTATGACATGGCTTGCCCAGATCATCATGTTCCTGGTGCTCGGACTTCTCGCGACCCCCTCTCAGTTCCCGCAGATCCTGCTGCCAGCCATCCTGCTCGCCCTCTTCCTGGTCTTCATCGCCCGTCCCATCGCCGTCTGGCTCTGCCTCCTGCCTTTCGACTTCACACAGCGCGAGACGGGTTTCATCGCCTGGGTCGGCCTGCGTGGTGCGGTTTCGATCCTTCTCGGGATCGTCCCCGTTATCGGCAGCATGGAAAACGGTCAGATCTTCTTCAACACCGCCTTCATTGTGGTGATGATCTCGCTCGTCCTGCAGGGTTGGACCATCAAGCCGCTTGCCAGGCGACTCGGCCTGATCGTCCCCCCGCGCATCGGTGCAATCGACAAGGTCGAGCTCGACCTGCCCGGCACCGCTAACCACGAGCTGCTATCCTACCGCGTCGTTGCCGGCAGCCCTGTCTTGCGCGGCGAGCGAATTCCGCGCTGGGCCATGCCCTCCCTTGTCATCCGCGATGGAAAGTCCATGCGCTATCAGTATGCGGGGCGCCTGCGCGAGAATGATCAGGTCTATCTGTTCATCGCCCCGAGCTACTCCAAGCTGCTCGACCGGCTGTTCGCTACCGAGGCGCCGGTGGCAGAGGACGACGGCGAGTTCTTCGGCACATTCTCGATCGCACCGGCCACGCTTGTTCGCGATCTGGATGAGGCCTATGGGCCGCTGTCGATTTCCGAGAGCGAGCGCGGCAAGACGGTCGCCGAACTTATCACCCAGCGCGTCGGCGGCCGGCCTGACTATGCGGACCGCGTGCGTCTCGGCACGATCGTGCTGATCGTGCGTGATATCGACGAAACTGCGCATATCGCCTCCGTCGGTGTCTCGATGGAGCCGGTTGAGCCGGCGACGAACTGGCCGATCTTCTTCAATATTCGCGAGCTCGCCCATGCGATACGCGATCACCTGCGCCAAAAGCGGCGCGCGGCGCGCGGCAAGCGCGGCGGCGAAAAATGAGACGGCGCGCCTTGCGCCGTCACGCAAGCGGTGTAAGGTCCGGCCCGTCAGCCCAGTTCAACAGCATTCAAGACGGGTATATCCATGCCGGCTTTCAAGACACTCGACGATCTCACCGACATCGCAGGCAAGCGCGTGCTTGTCCGCGTCGACCTCAACGTACCCGTCACCGACGGCAAGGTGTCGGACACGACGCGCATCGAGCGTGTCGCACCGACGATCCTGGAACTGTCGGAAAAGGGTGCCAAGGTCATCCTGCTCGCCCATTTCGGCCGTCCGAAAGGTGAGCCGGTCGCCGATCAGTCCCTGTCGCTGATCGCCCCCTCCGTCGAGGAAGTGCTCGATCAGCGCGTGGCCTTCGCCTCAGACTGCATTGGTGCCCCCGCAGCAGATGCCATCGCAAGGATGGAGAACGGCGATATTCTGCTTCTGGAAAACACCCGCTTCCACAAGGGCGAAGAGAAGAACACCGCGGAATTCACTGCCGAACTCGCCAAGAACGGTGACATCTACGTCAATGACGCCTTCTCCGCCGCCCACCGTGCACACGCCTCCACGGAAGGCCTGGCCCATCATCTTCCCGCCTATGCCGGCCGTACCATGCAGGCTGAGCTCGAAGCGCTGGAAAAGGGTCTCGGCAAGCCCACCCGTCCGGTGGTCGCCATCGTCGGTGGCGCAAAGGTTTCCACCAAGATCGACCTCCTGTCCAACCTTGTGACCAAGGTCGACGCCCTCGTCATTGGCGGCGGCATGGCCAATACCTTCATAGCCGCCCAGGGCATCGATGTCGGCAAGTCGCTCTGCGAGCATGACCTCGCAGACACCGCGCGCTCGATCATGGAAACCGCCAAGACAGCCGGCTGCGCCATCGTGCTGCCCATCGACGGCGTCGTCGCCCGCGAGTTCAAGGCCAATGCCGCAAATGAAACGGTCGACATCAAGGCCATCCCCGCTGATGCCATGATGCTCGACGTCGGACCGAAATCCGTGGACCTCATTAACGGCTGGATCGGCAAGGCTTCGACGCTGGTCTGGAACGGCCCGCTCGGCGCCTTCGAGATTGCCCCCTTCGACAAGGCAACCGTCTCGGCCGCCCTGCATGCCGCAGCCCAGACCAAGGCGGGCAAGCTCGTCTCAGTCGCAGGCGGTGGCGATACCGTGTCGGCGCTCAACCATGCCGGCGTTGCCGATGACTTCTCCTACGTCTCGACAGCGGGCGGTGCCTTCCTCGAATGGATGGAAGGCAAGGAACTGCCCGGCGTCGCAGTGCTCACCAAGGGCTGAGCACCCCGCCAGGCGATCGACCATGCACCACCTGCCCTCGGGGCAGGTGGTTTTTTTGTGCTCAAATGTCATTTGGCGGCCGTGACTTCGGTGGTAGAATTTCAGCAGACGGGAACCTCGGTCTCCGGCAGGGGTTGTTGCTTGTGGCCCAGACCGCAAGGACGACGATGGAACTCTGTAATTCCGCGCTGATTGAAACGAATTTAAAAATCTTTGAATTTTCAAGCGATTGAAATGATTTCAATCGTTTCAATAGGTTAGCTGCCCATTTTCCCTTTGTGGAAGTTCTGTTATCGCCGATGTCATCGCGGTCTGCAAAGACCAGAAGGTCAGGGAGTGACCAGGACGACCGCACCGGTTCGTCACAAGAGCAAGAAAATCGTGAGGCGCGCCTCGCGTCATGTTCAGGGATAGGAGTGAGATATGGTGGACGCAAAGATGCTTGAGACGATGACCTCCGCGCCCGGCTTCATTGCCGCGCTGGATCAGAGCGGCGGTTCGACACCGAAGGCGCTGGGCCTCTACGGGATCTCCGAAAACGATTACCAGGGCGAAGAGGAAATGTTCCGCCTGATGCATGCCATGCGCGTGCGCATCATGAAGGCGCCGGCCTTTACCGGCGACAAGGTGATCGGCGCCATTCTCTTCGAGCGGACCATGGACGGTGACGTCGACGGCATTCCTGTCCCCACCTTCCTCTGGGAAAAGCGCGGCGTCGTGCCATTCCTCAAGATCGACAAGGGTCTGCTCGACGAGGAAAACGGCGTGCAACTGATGAAGCCCATGCCGGACCTCGACGCCCTGCTGATCCGCGCCCGGGAAAAAGGCATTTTCGGCACCAAGATGCGCTCGGTCATCGCTCATGCCGACAAGGCAGGCATCGCCGCCGTGGTTCGCCAGCAGTTTGAAGTCGCCCGGCAGATCATCGCCCAGGGCCTCGTGCCGATCGTAGAGCCGGAAGTGTCGATCAACAGCCCGACAAAGACCGAAGCCGAAGCGATCCTGCGCGACGAGATCGCGGCTGAACTCGACAAGCTGCCGGAAGGCGACCAGGTCATGCTGAAGCTGACAATCCCGAGCGTTGATGATTTCTATGCGCCGCTCGTCGCCCATGCTTCCGTCGTCCGCGTCGTCGCGCTTTCCGGCGGCTACAGCACGGCAGATGCCTGCGAGAAGCTCAGCCGCAACAGCGGCATGATCGCGAGCTTCTCACGCGCCTTGACCGAAAAGCTGCGTGTTTCCATGAGCGATGCCGAGTTCAACACCAGCATCGGCCGGACCATCGACCAGATCTATGCAGCAAGCACCAACAAGGTCGGTGCCATGGCGGCCGAATAGGCAGGGCGCTTCCCGGTGGGGTGAAGCAGATCCCCGGAACCAAAACTTGTCATTGAGACACGAAAGCCCGGCCAACCGCCGGGCTTTTGCTTTATCAGGAACCGGAGCACCTTTCGGAACCTTCCATCATGCCCTCTCCTGCCCGCACTGTCCCTTTCGTCACCGTCGACGTGTTTACCGAAGCCCGATTCACGGGCAATCCGCTCGCCGTTATCACCGATGCGCGGGATCTGAGCGATACTGATATGCAAGCCATCGCCGCAGAGTTCGGCTATTCCGAAACGACCTTCGTGCTGCCGCCGCGCGACCCGGCCAATACGGCGGAGGTGAGGATCTTCACACCCGTCACTGAAGTGCCTTTCGCCGGCCACCCTAATGTCGGCACGTCCTACGTGCTGGCGACCATGGGCAGCATCTTCGGCCAGCCGGTGGGTAATCAAATCCGTTTCGAGGAAAAGGCCGGCCTCGTCGATGTCTCTGTCCACCGCGATCCCGATGGTCAGATCAAGGCCACCACGATCCGCGCGCCGGGTCCTCTGGTCATAGGCAGCCGCATCCCGGCAAGCGTCATGGCCCCCTGCCTCAACCTCACCGCTGACGAGGTCGAGACGAGCCGGCATGAACCGGTCTTTGCATCCGTGGGACTGAAATTCATTCTGGTCGAGGTCACCAGCCTCGACGCACTGTCGCGCGCCAGCTCGCGGCTCGAACCCCTGGGCGCCCTCCGCGCTGCCCATGCTGACGAGAACTGTGACTGCGCAGCCTTCCTCTACACCTGGGTCGGGCCGGATCATGTGCGCGCCCGGATGTTCGCCCCTTTCGACAACGTCGCCGAGGACCCCGCGACCGGCAGCGCCTCGGCCGCCCTCGGCGCCTTCCTGACGACACTCGGTCAGCACCCGCCAAGACGCAATCTGCTGGTCGAACAGGGCGTGGAGATGGGCCGCCGAAGCCTGATTCACCTCGACGTGACGGCAACGGACGGTCGGTTCGGCCATGTCGACATTAGTGGCAGGTCTGTCCTGGTGATGCAGGGGGAATTTCATCTGTGACCCGGGGGCAACCACCTCGGCAATAAAGCTTAAATATTGTGCTTTCGCCGGAAAATGCGGCACACCCTTCTTGCTGCCCCCGTACGGTCGACCTATATCCGGCCTTGAGGACGACCTCCCCGTCACAGGGCAGATTTCAATGCGGGACGACCCGCCTGTTTTCCCGAGGGAAAGACATGCGTACCGTCGCAGACCGCATCCGCCACGCCATCAGCTTCGAACTCATCGGCCTTGGCCTGATCATACCGCTGGGGAGTTGGGTATTTGCAGTACCCGCGACCGACATCGGCATCGTCGGCATCGTGAGCGCCACCTTGGCAACCGCCTGGAACTATCTCTACAACCTGGGCTTTGATCACCTTCTGCGTCGCCACACCGGGACGACGCTGAAGACCTTACCGACACGCGTTGTACATGCGGTTCTGTTCGAGGCGGGTCTATTGCTTGTGCTGATGCCCTTCATTGCCTGGTACCTGGGGATCAGCCTGTGGCAGGCCTTCGTTATGGACGTGGCCTTCGCCCTCTTCTACCTGGTCTACGCCTTCGTCTTCAATTGGGCCTATGACCGGCTCTTTCCTCTTCCGGAATGGGAAAGCGAGAAGGCGGGGCTGGCCAACTGACAGTTGGTTCGCTCAGGGCCGAATCAGCAATGTGATCGACCAGGTGACGAAGGCAACGACGGCGAGCTTCCAGAAATCGCTTCGACGCCTGAGCCCCGGCAGGCCGAGCGGCTTGATGATCTGGACGATCATGGCGAGGATCAGAAAGGCTGATATGGCCTTGGTCATGGGCATTCCCTGTGGACTGGTCGCGAGCTTTTCGCAGATGGCGCGTGAAGCGGCAGCGCAGCCACACCGGCGTCACTTTTGCCCGCCAGAAGGATTCCCTGCAAGCCCGAAGGTCGCATTCAGACAACGGTAGGAAGATCGGTGTACTGTAATCGCGTCATACTGCCCGCCCGCGGGTGCCACCCACATCAATCGCAAGAATGCCATGAGACGTAATCTTCTGCCGGTAATGGCCCTGCTCCTGGGCACGCTCTTCCTTTTCCTTGGCAACGGTCTCTATGGCCTCCTGCTGCCCGTGCGCGGTGCCGCCGAAGGCTACTCGAACGAGGTGCTCGGCCTGCTCGGCACCTCCTGGGCCGCGGGTTTTGTGCTCGGCTGCTTCATCGCCCCGAAGCTCGTCATGCGCGTTGGTCACGTCCGCGCCTTCTGCACCTTCGTCTCGCTGATCTCCGTCATCTCGCTCACCAGCGGCATCATCATCGATGCCGGTTGGTGGATCGTCCTGCGTGCGATTACCGGCTTCTGCACCGCAGGCACTTCGATGATCATCGAGAGCTGGCTGAACGAGCGCGCGACGAATGAAAGCCGCGGCGCGATCTTTTCCTTCTACATCTCCATTACCCTCATCGGCGTCGTCGCCGGCCAGATGCTCGTTGGTGTTTTCGACCCCGCGACCACGATCCTCTTCATGATCTGCGGCATCGTCTACGGCATCGCCGTCATGCCGACGCTGATGTCGACCGCCGCCTCACCGCAACCGCTACGCTCCATCAAGCTCGATCTGCCGCTGCTCTACCGCAACTCGCCGGTCTCCTTCGTCGGCATCCTGATGGTGGGTATCGCCAATGGCGCCTATGGGACGCTCGGCGCAGTCTTCGGCGCCCGCACCGGCCTCGATCCTTCGACGATCGCGCTGCTGCTCTCGGTGACGATCTTCCTCGGGGCGGTTATGCAATTCCCCGCCGGCAAGCTGTCGGACCGGATCGACCGTCGCTACGTATTGGCCGCGCTCTCCGCTCTCGCGGCCTTCTCAGCTTTGGCTTTGGTCTTCCTCACGCCCACGGATCCGCTCTGGATCTTCATCTTTGTCGGTATCTATGGTGCAGCGGCCAACGCGCTCTATCCCATCGCGGTAGCCCATGCCAACGACTTCGCCAAGCCGGACGAATTCGTGAAGGTCTCGGGCGGCCTGCTCCTGCTCTTCGGTATCGGTACGATCATCGGGCCGACCATTGGTGGTCCCGTCATGACGGCCGCTGGTCCCTACGCTCTGTTTGCGGTCACCGCTATCTCGCATCTTCTGATTTCTGCCTACGCGATCTATCGTAGCCGTACGCGCGCCGCGATCCCGGCAGCGGACCGCGAAAACGTACCGAACCTTCCGATCTCGGTATCGCCCATGAGCAGCACGCCGGAAGGCCTCAGCCTCGACCCGCGCGCGGCCCCCTTGCCGGAGCAGGATGATGCTGACGAAACTCTGCAGACGCAGGAGGCACGCGCATGATCATCGACGAAGAACCACGCAAGCGCAGCACCGGCCACGAGATCGGCTGCGACCTGTCTGCCATCTCTGCGGACGAGCTGCAGCATCGAATCACCCTGCTGGAAGCCGAGATCACGCGCCTGCGAAGCGAGATCGAACGCAAGAATGCGGGCCGAAAGGCCGCCGACAGCCTCTTCGGCCCCAAAGTATAGTAGTCGATATCTACAGAACCGTGCCTGAAGGAACCGATTCTCAATTTTCCGTTTACTTCACGTTAAGGCTTTTACGGGAAACTGTGTTCATCCAGAGCTCCTGGATTCAGGCAATTTCCTAGAGTGGGCATGGTCTGATTTTTCTCCCTGTTTTACCTTGAGAGCCGCATTTGCGGCTCTTTTTTTGTCCAAATGGCCAATGGTTGTCACGAAATTGTGGGAATTAACCCTTCCTTAAGTTTCGCCTTGCGGATTTGGGCTATTGGTAGCATCGTAGCCTCACAAAATGCGGCAGGAACAAGTTTGTACCACTGCCGTTACATGCCTAGGTGATGCGTTTACAGGGAAACATCCATGTCGGAACTCGGTATGAATACGGTTAGCTTTGCCGGTCGTATGGCAGCGTCCAGCCAGTTCAAGTCGACCTATGCCGAAGGCATGGGGCTGGTTGAAGAAACCGCCGCCTACCTCGACGGTCCGGGCCGTGCAGCAGCCAAGGTTCTGCCACGTCAGGCTTCGGTGCTTTACGCTGCCGAGTCGATGCGCCTGACCACCCGCCTGATGCAGATGGCGTCCTGGCTCCTGTTGCAGCGCGCCGTCAACAACGGCGAGATGAGCCGCGATCAGGTTATCTCGGAGAAGAGCAAGGTTCGCCTGGACGGCTTCAACGTTGACCGCGCGGCACCGGGCTGGAACGACCTGCCGGAAGCTTTCCGCGATCTCGTCGAGCGTTCGCTCCGCCTGCAGAACCGCATCGCCCTGCTCGACCGCGAAATCTATCGTCCGTCGGAAGAAGAGTTCCAGCCGGACAATGAAAACAGCGTCCAGGCTCAGTTGAACCTGTTGCGCACCGCCTTCAACGCTGGCTGATCAAGCCGCAAGCACCAACTTTCACCCGGCCAGCAAACGCTGCGCCGGGTTTTTTCATGGCCGCAATCTGCAACCGATAGCGAGACGGCACGACAAAAAGCCCGGCACGAAGGCCGGGCTTTTGAATGCAGTCGGATCGCTCGAAACGATCAGAGGCCGAGGCCACCGAAGCGCTTGTTGAACTTCGAAACGCGACCACCACGGTCCAGCAGCTGCTGGTTGCCACCGGTCCAGGCCGGGTGCGAGGTCGGGTCGATTTCGAGGTTCATGACGGCGCCTTCAGAACCCCAGGTCGAACGGGTTTCATACTCGGTGCCATCGGTCATGACGACCTTGATGACGTGGTAGTCGGGATGGATGTCAGCCTTCATCGCTCTATTCCTGCTGTGCCGTGGGGTCCATTTGCCGCAATTGCCTCGGCAGGACCTATTCAATAGATGAAGCCGCAGTCCGTCTGGGCTACGGCTTCCCAATTCGATGCCGTGCCTATACATGAAGGAAGCAGGGATAACAAGTGCCATGGCGCGAAAGCACGGTGGCACTGAAGGAGCATGACAGAGTGACCTCGGAAGCAGAAAATACAGACAAGAAACGCCGCTCTCTGAAGCCTCTGACCAGCCTCTTCCCATATCTCCGGCGGTACCGGGGTCTGGTGGCCGGCGCCCTGATCTTCCTCTGCCTGGCAGCAGCCACGACGCTCGCTCTGCCGATCGCGATCCGTCGCATGCTGGACCACGGCTTCCAGGCCTCCGACAGCACTTTCATCAACAGATACTTCGCCATGATGATCGTCATGGCCATCGTGCTCGCGATTGCCAGCGCGCTGCGTTACTACTACGTCATCACCATCGGCGAACGCGTGGTCGCCGACCTGCGCCGCGATGTGTTCGCCCATGTGACGCGCCTGTCGCCATCCTTCTTCGACGTCAACCAGTCGGGCGAGATCGTCTCACGCCTCACCGCCGACACCACCCAGCTAAAATCCGCCGTAGGCGCCACTGCCTCGCTCGCACTGCGCAACACGATTCTCTGTCTCGGCGCCGTGGTGATGATGATCGCGACCAGCCCGAAGCTGTCGATCATGGTTCTGGCGGCCATACCCGTCATTGTCTTCCCGCTCGTCGGCTTCGGCCGTTCGGTGCGACAGCGCTCCCGCGCGGCCCAGGATACGCTGGCCGAAGCCTCGTCCTACGCGGGGGAAGTCATCGCCGCAGCCCGCACGCTCCAGGCCTTCAATGCCGAAGATGCGGCACGCACACGGTATTCATCCGCTGTCGAGAGTGCGTTCGATGCGGCACGCTCCGCCATCCGCTCACGCTCGCTTCTGACAGGCGTCGCCATTGCTCTCGTCTTCGGCAGTGTCGTCGGCGTTCTCTGGTACGGCGCTCAGAGCGTTCTTGCCGGCACCATGAGTGGGGGCACGCTCGGCCAATTCCTGCTCTATTCGCTGATCGCAGCCGGCTCGCTCGGCACACTGTCGGAAGTCTGGGGCGAGCTGTCCCAGGCAGCCGGCGCCGCCGAACGTCTGCACGAACTGCTGGCCGAACATCCGGCCATCGCAGCCCCTGCCGTGCCCAAGGCCTTGCCCGAACCCGCCCGGGGCAGCATCTCGTTCGAAGATGTCCACTTTGCCTATCCCTCGGCTAAGTCGAAATCCGCGCTCAACGGTCTCTCCTTCTCGGTGGCCCATGGCGAGACGGTGGCGATCGTCGGCCCTTCCGGCGCAGGCAAGAGCACCATCTTCTCGCTGATCCTGCGCTTCTACGATCCCGCCTCTGGTACCATCAGGCTCGACGGTATCGACATCCGCGAGGCCGACCCGCAGGCGGTGCGCGCCCGCATCGCCATCGTGCCGCAGGATACGACGATCTTCGCCTCCTCGATCCACGAGAACATCGCCTTTGGCACCCCCAACGCCTGCCGCGGCATGGTGGAGGCTGCTGCCGAAGCCGCCCAGGCGAGTGAATTCATCGGACGTCTGGAAAATGGTTTCGACACCATTGTCGGCGAGCGCGGCATCACCCTCTCCGGCGGCCAGCGCCAGCGTATCGCCATCGCGCGCGCCCTGCTCCGCGACGCGCCGCTGCTGTTGCTTGACGAGGCAACCTCCGCGCTGGATGCAGAAAGCGAAACCCTGGTGCAGAAGGCGCTTGATGGCCTGATGCGCGACCGCACCACGATCGTCATCGCCCACCGCCTCGCCACCGTTTTGAAGGCAGACCGTATCCTGGTCCTCGACCACGGACGCATCGTCGAACACGGCACTCACCAGAGCCTGATCCAGCAGGGCGGCCTTTACGCAAAACTTGCGCGCCTGCAGTTCGAGACCGGTGGACGCGACTTTACGGCAGCGGCGCAGTAAGAGGACGTCGGGCTCAGCGCCCGACGCTTCTCCCCGCCACCCGGCCGGAAAACAGGCAGCCGCCGAGGAAGGTCCCCTCGAGCGCATTGTAGCCATGCATGCCGCCGCCGCCGAAGCCGGAAACTTCGCCGGCCGCATAGAGCCCCGGCACCGGCTTGTTCTCGCGGTTCAGCACACGCCCCTCAAGATCCGTGTGCAGACCGCCCAGCGTCTTGCGTGTCAGGATATGTAGCCTGACCCCGATCAGTGGTCCCGCTGCAGGATCAAGCAGCCGGTGGGGTTTTGCCGTGCGCATCAGCCTGTCGCCGAGATAGTTACGGGCGCCCCGGATGGCGACAACCTGGGCATCCTTGGAGAAGCTGTTCTCCACCTCCCGGTCGCGCGCCTCGATTTGCGCGCGCAGATGATGCACGCCGAGGCGATGTTCGCCCGAAAGCTCGTTCATGCCGGCGATCAGGTCTTCGAGATTGTCGCGCACGACAAAATCCTCGCCCTTGTCCATGAAGGCCTGCACCGGCCCGGGCGGGTTCTTGCCAAGCCGTTTCAAGAGAAGCGGAATGTTCTTGTCGGTGAGATCAGGGTTCTGCTCGGAGCCCGAAAGCGCGAACTCCTTCTTGATGATCGCCTTGTTGAGAATGAACCAGGAATACTCATGTCCGCGCGCGCGGATCGCCTTCAGCGTTGCCAGCGTATCGAAGCCCGGCATGGCCGGTGCCGGGAAACGGTTCCCGTCGGCGTCACACCAGAAGGACGATGGCCCCGGCAGAATACGAATACCGTGGTTCGGCCAGATGGGATCCCAATTCTTCAGGCCTTCGGTATAATGCCACATCCGATCGCCATTGATGACCTCGCCGCCGGCCGCCTGGGTGATTCCGAGCATCCGTCCGTCGACATGCGCAGGCACCCCCGCCACCATGTGCTTCGGCGCTGGACCGAGGCGATCGGTTGGCCAGCTCTTGCGGACAAGGTCGTGATTGCCGCCGATACCACCGGAAGCGATGATGACGGCACCAGCCGCGACCTCGAAATCACCGACGACATTGCGGGAGCTCGATCCGCCCCGCGGCGTCGCATCCCCCGCAAGCACCACGCCTGAGGCGCCGGTGACGGCGCCGTTCGAGACGATGAGCCGATCGACCTGGTGACGGAAGAGAAATGTCAGCCTGCCCTCGTCGGCCGCTGCTCTGGCGCGCCGGACGAATGGGGCCAGCACGCCGGGGCCGGTCCCCCAGGTGACATGGAAGCGCGGAACGGAGTTGCCGTGACCATCGGCATGACCACCGCCACGTTCGGCCCAGCCCACCACCGGGAACCATTTGATACCCTGGTCCTTCAACCAGCTGCGCTTGTCGCCCGCAGCAAACTGGAGATAGGCCTCCGCCCATTGACGCGGCCAGAAATCTTCGGTGCGGTCGAAGGCAGCGGAGCCCAGCCAGTCCTGCCGTGCAAGCTCCAGGCTGTCGCGGATGCCCATTCGACGTTGTTCGGGGCTGTCGATCAGGAACAGACCGCCAAGCGACCAGAAGGCCTGACCGCCGAGATTCTGCTCACCTTCCTGGTCGATCAGACCGACCTTGAGGCCACGATCAACGGCTTCCGTTGCCGCAACAAGCCCAGCGAGGCCGCCGCCGATAACGATGACGTCGAATTCCTGCATGCCACCCTCCCAAAGCGCATAGTCTTACCTTTACGCACACGTAACACGGCGTGCAAGTTGTCTGGAGGACAAACAATTACCGATGAACTCAGCGCTCGGTGAGCTTGAGTTCGATGCGGCGGTTCTGGGAGAGGACCTCGGGTGTGTCGCCTTGAGCGATCGGCTGGAATTCTCCGAACCCGGCAGCGACCAGGCGGTTTGCAGGCACACCCCGGGAAATCAGGAATTTGACAACCGACGTGGCGCGCGCGGAAGAGAGTTCCCAGTTGTCCCGATAACGCCCGGTCCCCGTCAGAGGTGACGCATCGGTGTGGCCATCGACCCTCAGCACCCAATTGATCTCGGCCGGGATTTCCTGCGCAAGCTCGAGGACCGCGGACGCCAGCTTATCCATCTCAGCCTGGCCAGCCGCATCGAGATCGGCACCACCGACGGGGAAGAGCACTTCCGACTGGAACACGAAGCGGTCACCGACGATGCGGATATTCTCGCGGTCCGACAGGATCTCCCGAAGCCGTCCGAAGAAATCTGAGCGATAACGATTGAGCTCCTGGACACGCTGGGCGAGCGCCACGTTGAGACGCCGACCGAGATCGGCAATGCGCGTCTGCGATGCCTGGTCCTTGGCCTCGGACGCCTGAAGCGCCTCCTCGACGGCGGCGATCTGCGCCCGCAAGGCAGCGATCTGCTGATTGAGCAATTCGATCTGGCTCATCGCCCGCGCGCTCACCTGCCTCTCGGCATCGAGTTCTTCCGTGAGCCGCCCGACCTTGGCATTTGCGGCATCCGCAGTCCCTGCTCCGCTATCGAGCAGTTGCTGCAGACGCGAGCGCTCAGTCTCCGACGAGGCGAGCGAAGATTGCAGCGCGGCCAGCGTATCTTCGAGATCCTGCTTGCCGCTCTTTTCCAGTGCCAGAAGCTGCGTCAATTCGGCGATCTGGCTGTTCAGCCGGTTGAGCACCTCGTCCTTGCCGGAGATTTCACGGCCCAGAATGAACTGCGCGATCACGAAGACCGTCAGCAGGAACATGATCGCGAGCAAAAGCGTCGACAGGGCGTCGACGAAACCTGGCCAGTAGTCGATCCCGCGCTCGCGGCGACGGTTGCGCCCGAGCGCCATTTACTTGTTGCTCCCGCTGATCTTGTCGTTCAACCGGTCAAGAGTCTTGCGCATGGCACGAGCATCCTCCTGCTGCGCCTCGATCCAGTCACGCAGCATCTGCTGTTCGTTGCGCATGTTCTTGACGAGGCCCTGAATACCTTCGGCAAGCCCGGCAATCGCCGCGACGGAGCGATCATTGCCCTCCTTGTTGGCGAGCTTCTGGATTTCCTCGACCAGCAGCCGGATATCGTCGCTTGCAACAGCACCCGATGCGTCGGAGACAACAGCACGTTCGGAATCCACGTCGGTCACCGACGAAAGCCAGTTTTCGAGTTCCGTGTAGAAACGGTTCTGGGCACGCCCGGCCTGAAGATCGAGGAAGCCAAGGATCAGCGACCCGGAAAGACCGAGCAGCGACGACGAGAAAGCCGTGCCCATGCCCGAAAGTGGTGCGGTCAGGCCCGTCTTCAACGACTGCAGAACATCATTGCTGTCACCGGAGGCAGGATCCAGCGAGCCGATTACATCGTTGATCGAGCCGATCGTGCCGAGAAGGCCCCAGAATGTGCCAAGCAGGCCGAGAAAGACCAGAAGACCGATGAGATAGCGGCTGGTATCGCGCGATTCGTCGAGACGCGTACCGATCGAATCGAGGATCGAACGCAACGCCGTGGTGGAGATTGCCATCGAGCGACGGCCACCGATCAGCGCCCGCATCGGCGCCAGAAGCTTCGGATCGCGGCCCACCAGCGTCGCGTTGTCGCCGGCCGCACGGAACGAGTTGAACCAGCGCACTTCCGGGCGGAGCGCCAGAACCTGGGCAAAGACCAGGATGATGCCGACAGCGAGAACACCGAGGATCAGGCCATTGAGGCCGGGATTGGTGACGAAAGCCGCATGCGCCTGACGATAGAGGATTGCCGCGATGAAGCAGACGATGATCAGGAAGATCACCATAGTGGTGAAGAAGGGCATCGGGCTGGAGAGCTTCTGGCCGTACACGCCCGGACGGGTCTCGCCCACCTCGAGATCCTCCAACTTCACTTTCACCATGGTATGCTCGACCTCCGAGGAATCTTGACCCGGAGGCTAGTGCAAAATTGAGACGAATTGAAGCCGCGGACTTTGGGAAAATTTTCCCTACAGTCTAATTCAGGACTGCGGCACCGGGCGGTTGACCACTTCTTCCAGCGCCTTGCGGATGTATTCGTTGCCGGCGAGTACGGTGCCGTTCTCGAACATGTCCTGGCCGCCCTTCATGTCGGAGACGAAACCACCGGCTTCCTTGATCATCAGAATGCCGGCTGCAATGTCCCAGGAATTAAGCTGAGCTTCCCAGAAGCCATCAAGACGGCCGGCAGCGACATAGGCGAGGTCGAGAGCCGCAGCTCCCATGCGGCGCACGCCGGAGACTTCGCCCATGACGTGGCGCAGTTCGATCAGGAATTTGCCGTGCTGGCCGCGACCGAGATGCGGCACGCCGCAACCGATGACGCAGTCGGACAGCACCTTGCGGGCGCCGACGCGGATGCGGCGATCGTTGAGAAATGCGCCGCCACCCTTCTCGGTCGTGTAGAGCTCGTCGGTAGCGGGATTGAAGATGACACCGGCGACGATCTCGCCATTGCGCTCAAGCGCGATCGAGACCGCGAATTGCGGAATGCCGTGCAGGAAGTTCGTCGTGCCGTCGAGCGGATCGACGATCCAGCGATGCGCGCCGTCGGTGCCCTTGATCTCTTCGCCTTCCTCGCCGAGGAAGCCATAAGTCGGGCGGGCCTTGAGCAGTTCTTCACGCACGATCTTCTCGGCGCGGAAGTCCGCCTGCGAGACGAAATCGCCGGGACCCTTGACCGAGACCTGCAGGTTCTGCACTTCGCCGAAATCACGCGACAGCGACTTGCCGGCCTTGAGTGCTGCCTGGACCATGACATTGAGAAGGGCTGAACGAGCCATAGATCGAATTCCTTGAAACTGGGAGGCGCCGAAGGGGCGTCAACGGACGAGCACGCGACGGCGGCGATGTTGGCCGGTTCAAGACCACAAATGCCGCCGGAATTCAAGGGGGCCGGCTATTGGAGCCCATGCAGCCGTGTCAGACGAGCTCTGCAGAAAGCGTCACGATGATGCCCGAAAGCACCGAGAGCACACTGGCGCCGCCAAGACGCAGCGCAAAGCCGCGGCTCCCGCCAGCAGCCCCATAGACGACCTTTGCCGCCATGTTGCAGACAACAGCAATGCCGACTGCATTCGTCGCAACATCGAGCGGCAGGGCAGGCAGCATGTCGGCCACGGTGACGATCATGGCGTCCACATCGGCAAGCGCGGTCAGTCCGGAGACGGCATAGAGACCGGCGTCGCCGAAAATCTGGCTCGCCGCTCGGGCGATGAAAGCAATTGCGGTGATCAGTAATGCCATCTTGAGCATCTGGAGCAGTTCGAACGGATTGGCCGGCGGATCCGCCTCTGAAGCACCCTTGCTGCGCGCGACGAGCGAGACGGCCACGGCCATCATCAGCGCGCCAGCGACCAGAAGGCCGAACATCAGCCGCTCGGCAAGTGCAGGGGCGAGCGCCAGCAGGAGCAGCCCGGTTCGCACCAGCGACACGCTGCCGGCAGCGATCGCCCCGGCCGCCGGTCCCGCAGCCTGTCCTGCGTGATGGCTCTGCCGCGCCATGGCAAGCGTTGCGGCGGTCGAAGACACAAGACCGCCCACCGCACCTGCGACGAGATCGCCGCGGCCGCCCCCGATGAGCCGCACCGCGACGTAACCAATGAATGAAATGGAGGCGAGCATGATGACCAGGATCACCAGGCTGCGCGGCGACACCCCGCCAAAGGGGCCATAGGGATCTGCTGGAATGAGCGGCAGAAGCACGAAGCCCATGGCAAGCAGCACGACCGCTGAGCGCAATTCCACCCAGGTGAGCCGCCGGATCGCCGCGTGCAGGAATTCCCGACTGGCCAGCACGGCGACCATGGCAGCGCCTGCGGCAGATGCCACAGCCATGTCGCCGATCACCGCCAGGGCACCAAGCCCGAAGCTGGTAATCCCGGCGATCACGGTTGTTGCGCTGAACGAGCCCTCAGCCTGCGCTTCCATCAGCCCGAAGCGCAGAAGCACCAGAGACACAGCAATCAGGAAGCTCGCGACGATCAGGCCTGACAGGCTATCCGGGGTCAGCCCCTGATCGAGAAGACCGGCAATCCCGCCGGTCATCCCAATCAGCGTGAAGGTGCGGATGCCGGCGATCCGCGCGCCTTCAGGTTCGTCGCGCTCGCGCCAATGGCGCTCCACGCCGACAGCCGCTCCAATTGCGACGGCAAGTCCGAGACGCTGGAATATGTCCATGAGATCCATCAGCCGCGGCCCTCTCCCGTGATACCAAGTCTCGATGACGACACCGATAGGTTCCCATCATTGAAACTTGGTTATAGCGGCAGAGCGCGACGCCGTCAGGTTCGCCGGAACCGGTTGGCGCGATCGATGGCCTGTTTCTGCTGTTCTTCCGTCAGGCCGAGATAGAAATCCTCAAGACCCGGATCCTTGAGCCCCGCACGGCGAGACAAGACATACCACTTGGCTGCCTCGACCGGATCCGGCCCCGTGCCGAGCGCATTGATGTAAAGATGAGCGAGACGGTTCTGCGCCACCACATTGCCCCGCGCAGCCGCAACACTCAGCCATCGATAGCCGCCCTCATAGTCGCGCGGGCCGTGCTGGCCATTGACCAGCCACAGCCCGATATCGAGCTGCGCCGTATCGAAACCCGCCCGGGCGGCTCGCAACATCCATTCCCGCGCCCGCGCCTTCTTCTCGGCCGGCACATCCTTCAGGGCCGAATACACCTGCGCCAGGGCATATTGCGCATCCGCGATCCCCTGCTCGGCAGCTTTTTCATAATAGGGCATGGCAGCTGTCAGCCCGCGCACGCCGGGCGTGGCGGCAACAAGGATCTGCGCCCAGTTGAACTGGGCCGACGCATTGCCTGCATCGGCCGCGCGGCGCATGTATTCATCCGCCTTCGCCTTGTCGGCAGCCACTTCCCGCCCCTCCATCAGGAGGAGCGCGTATTTGAACATCGCGGAGGGATCACCACCTTGGGCGGCCTGGCCGTACCAGAAGGCAGCGCCTTTCGGATCGCGCTTGACCCCAAGACCTCGCGACATGATTTCGGCGAGCAAAGTCTGCGCGGCGGGATCACCAAGCTGCGCCCGCGGCAGGGCCTTGTCCACGGCAGTCAGGAAAAGGCCGCGCTGAAACGCGCCATAAGCCTCGTCCGGCTGGCCCTCATAAGGCTTCTCCGGCGGCACTTCGGGCAGGGGTGCGCCCATGCGCAGGTAGATGTTGATGCCCTGCAACTCGTCCGGCTTGTCACCCTTGGTCGGCTTTGCGCCTTTCGTCGGAGGCGGAGCGGAATCCCGGTCGCCACGGTCGAGCCTGTTCGCGTCGCCTGAGATGCTGTTCTCGCGCGCGCCTCGTTCGATCTCGCCGGCATCGGACGGGTTCGCCGGCAGGATTGCCGGCTGCTCACCAATCTCGATGCCATCCTCGCTGTCCTGTGCGCCTGCAGGCATGGCAACGACGAGGGATGCCCCAGCGAGTGCCGCGAGAATCAGACGATGGAAGGACGGGTTCGAACGCATGAGGCGGTTCAAGCCTCAAACCGTGGCGCTTTTTCGTCAAGCTCGGCATTCACGCGGGTCACAATTGCGGCAGCCTGAGCCGGATCGGCGAAGACCGCCTTGCCGAGCGCCACGAATTCCACCCCGCCTTCGGCAACGACAAGCGCCGAGGCAGGATCCGTGCCGCCCATGACGATGGCCGGGATCTCGATCATCGCCGACCACCATTCGCCAAGCGCCACGTTCTTCGAATGCGCCTCCGGCTTGATGTCACCATCGATCTTGCCAAAGAAGATATAATCCGGCTGCACCTCGCCGATTTCCAGCGCATGGTGGCGATCCATCGCATTTCCGCCGCCGACGATCAGCTTGGGCGCGTGTTTCTCAACTGCTTCGGCAAGGGCTGCGGCATTGCCCGAAATGTGGAGGCCATCGGCCTTAACCCGTCCGGCGACGCGACTGTTGTCAACGACGAGCGCCGCGGCACCAGCGTCCTGGATCACAGGCACCAGCATCTCGGCATGTTTCTGGAACTCGGTGTCGTCCAGCGCGTATTGCGGGATGATAACGGAGGCCACATCACCGCCACGCAAGGCATTGCGCAGCACTTCGGCACGCTCGGTGGGATCGGCGATCTCGGGAACGATGAGGACGAGGCGGCAGCGGTCTTCGGTCATGCGCGGTGTTTCCGTGTGCGGGACAGGTCCGTTTCGGCGGATTTCGTCCTCGTTTTCTCTAGACAAATCCGATAGACCGCTCTTCCGAAAGGATCAACCGCGCAATGCTGACAGACCCGAACTTCTATGCCGTCGCCATTCCCGCTGTTGCCCTTGTCGGCCTCTCCAAAGGAGGCCTTGGCGGCGCCTTCGCGCTGATCGGCGTGCCGCTTCTCGCCTTTGCCGTACCGCCCATGCAGGCGGCCGCGATCTTCCTGCCAATATTGCTGGTGATGGATGCGGTCGCACTCTGGGCATGGCGCCACCACAACAACCGCGCCACCTTGGTCGCCATGCTTCCGGGGGCGGTGATCGGCATCGGCCTCGGCTGGGCAACTTCCACTTACGTCTCGGCTGATGCCATGCGCCTCGTACTCGGCGCCATCTCGATCATCTTTTCGCTGAAGTATTTTCTCGAAAGCTGGGCGGCCCACCAGGGCCGGGAGACCCCGGCCGTAGGAGAGCGTCCTGTTGCCGGCTCCTTCTGGGGTTCACTTGCAGGCTATGCGAGTTTCGTCGCCCATGCCGGCGGCCCTCCGTTCCAGATCTATGTTCTGCCCCTGAAGCTTGACCCGCTCACCTATACCGGCACATCGACCCGCTTCTTTGCCATTCTTAACGCCATCAAGGTGATCCCCTACTTCGCGCTGGGCGAACTGGACGCGACCAATCTCAGCCTCTCCGGCGCGCTGCTGCCCATAGCACTTGTCTCGACGCTCGCAGGCGCCCGCCTTGTCCACTACTTGAAGCCTCAGATCTTCTATCCGCTGATGTATGGCATGGTGCTGATTGCCGGCGCCAAGCTGCTGTGGGATGGCTCGCGCGGCCTTCTGGGGCTCTGATCCGCGCGGGCCGGGCAAACGTCTTGCTGCAGCGCACATCCGCGCTTGCCGCCGCCGGGCCTTTGACATACCTTTCGACCATGACGAACGCAGACCCGTTCATGGCGATCGCAGACCCGAACCGGCGGCACATCCTCGAGGATCTGCGTCGGGGGGAAAAGACCGTGAACGAGTTGGCGGCTCAATTGCCGATCAGCCGTCCCGCCGTCTCGCAGCACCTCAAGGCACTGCTCGACAGCGGCCTCGTTAATGTCCGCTCGGAAGGCACACGCCGCATCTACTTCATCCACCGCCCCGGCTTCGACCGGATGAACATGTGGCTCGACCAGTTCTGGTCCTGAGGCCTTGAGACTTCCCTGACCAGACCAAAACAAAAGCCCCGAAGTTTTGTAAACTCCGGGGCCGAGCGTGCATTGTTGGCTGCTTCATGAATACATCGGGATCGGTCTTGGGTCCGCCAGATCCCGGCGCAGCCGGAAGGTTGGTGTCAGTGGCGTGTGGAACCTCTCAGGCGTTCCATTTCATCCTTGAGGCGCAGTTTGAGGCGCTTCAGCTCGGCAATGTGCCGATCATCGACGGAGGGGGATGCGAGCGCGTCATGGAGTTGATCCTCAAGGGCTCCATGCTTCTTCTGCAGCGATTCAAGATGAGCCTGTATGGTCATTTGATGCGTCCTTCCTTCTAGCCTACCTCCAGCCCTCATCCGCTGGAGTTTCAGGCTTTACGAAGATAATGTGACACGAGAAATGCGGTTTGTCGAAGGCGAACTGGGCAAAAGCGACCATCAAAAACGAAGAAAGGGATAACTTCCCGTTACCGGTATTTGGTGATAGGAGCTTGCGCGAATCTTCCGGGCATCCTTAAAGGATGGGCCACACGGCGATAATGGGGAAATAGCATGGCCGATCAGGAACAGGCTGACGTCAGGCTCTCGCTGGCACGGCTTCGCCAGGAGCATGAGGACTATGATGCAGCGATCAATGCCATGATCACGGTCGGCTGCGATGCCCTGCGAATCCAGCGGATGAAGAAGAAGAAGCTCTCCATCAAGGACAAGATCACGGCCCTTGAGGACCAGATAATTCCTGACATCATCGCGTGACTGAGAAGGACCCGAGATGACCGCTGAGTGCCCGCCCGTCGCCATCATCATGGGAAGCCAGTCCGACTGGGAGACCATGAAGAACGCAGCCGACACGCTTGACGCACTCGGCGTCTCCTACGAAGCCCGGATCGTTTCGGCACATCGTACGCCCGACCGCATGTATGCCTTCGCCAAGGGAGCCCGCCATGAAGGCTTCAAGGTGGTGATCGCAGGTGCCGGCGGCGCGGCCCACCTTCCCGGCATGGTCGCGTCGCTGACCACGCTTCCCGTTTTCGGCGTCCCCGTACAGTCGAAATCCATGTCCGGCCTCGACAGCCTTTACTCGATCGTGCAGATGCCGGCCGGCATTCCCGTCGGGACACTTGCCATCGGCCGCGCCGGTGCAGTCAATGCAGCTCTCCTTGCCGCCCGAGTACTGGCGGTCTTCGATGATGAGCTCGCCGATCGGCTCGACGAATGGGTCGAGCGCCAGGCGGCATCGGTGGCCGAATACCCCGTGGACGAGGCCCCATGACGATCCGAACCATCGGCATCATCGGCGGCGGCCAGCTCGGTCGCATGCTGGCCATGGCCGCAGCCCGATTGAACTTCCGCACAGTGATCCTCGAACCGCAGGTCGATAGCCCCGCCGCGCAAGTGGCGAACCAACAGATCGCCGCTGCTTATGACGATCCGGAAGCACTTGCCGAGCTCGTCCGCCTCTGCGACGTCGTCACCTACGAATTCGAAAACGTGCCGGTATCGGCCGCCGAGATGCTGGCCAAGAATGTACCCGTCTATCCCCCACCGAAGGCACTTGAAGTCGCCCAGGACCGCTTGACCGAGAAGCGTTTCCTCAATGCATCCGGCATTGAGACGGCCCGCTTCCACGCCGTGGACAGCCAAGAGGAGCTTGAAGCCGCCCTTGCCGATTTTGGCGGTGAAGGTGTCCTGAAGACCCGCCGCCTCGGTTACGACGGCAAAGGTCAGAAGGTCTATCGCAAGGGTGATACTGCCACAGGCGGCTACGAAGCCTTAGGCTCAGTCCCGCTGATTCTCGAAAGCTTCGTGCCCTTCGTCCGCGAGATCTCGATCATTGCCGCCCGCAGCGCCGATGGCGAAGTGCGCTGCTACGACCCGACCGAGAACGTTCATCGCAACGGCATCCTGCATACTTCGACCCAGCCAGCGGCCATCGGGCCGGAAACGGCCAATGCCGCCCGCGAGGCTGCGACGAAGCTGCTCCATGGCCTTGGCTATGTCGGCGTCGTCGGCATGGAGTTCTTCGTGCTGGAAGACGGGAGCCTGATCGCCAACGAGATTGCCCCCCGCGTCCACAATTCCGGCCACTGGACGGAGGCCGCCTGCATCGTCTCGCAGTTCGAGCAGCACATCCGCGCGGTCGCCTCTTTGCCGCTCGGCGACACCGTGCGTCACTCCGATTGCGTGATGACGAATCTGATCGGTGACGATATCGATTCTGTGCCCGCCTGGCTTTCCAAACCCAACGTGCTCGTCCATCTCTATGGCAAGACCGAAGCCAGACCGGGCCGCAAGATGGGTCACGTCACCGAAATCCTGCCGTTTCGCGACTGATTTTCCCGGTTTTTTAGCCTGAACTATCCGGCATTTTCCGCCGGACATGTTGACATCAAGGCCTCCCTCGGGCTAATTGCCGCCAACTCTTCAAGGGCGCGCCCAGCGGCGCGCTTTTGATTGTTTGAACACAGTGGGTGAATGACACATTCCCCGACAATCGTTGTGGACCAGAAAAATGAAGATCAAGAACTCGCTGAAAGCGCTTAAGGCCCGTCATCGCGACAACCGTCTGGTTCGCCGCAAGGGCCGTATCTACATCATCAACAAGCAGAACCCGCGCTTCAAGGCTCGCCAGGGCTGATGCCCCGGGATCTTGGGATCCCATGAGCGAGACGGACTGCCCACCGCATCTGCGGCGTGTTGATATCGGAAATTTGAGTTTGAAAGACGGCGCTGAGGGACTACCTTCCCTGTATGCGCCGTTTTTCTTTGCGACTCGCCCTCAGCCTCCCGCTCCTGCCCGCACTGCTCGCTGCAGGCTCCGTTGCTGCGCAGGCTCCTGAAGAGCAAGGTAGTGGGCAGGCGACATCGGCGCCTGTGGAGCAGATACCGCTCAAGCCGCCAGCCCAGCCCAAGACCGTGGACGACCTGCTCGCCGACCTGAAACGGGAGCGCAATCCCCAGGCCGCACGGCAGATTGCCAATTCCGCCATGGCGACCTGGAGCGACTCGTCGAGTCCGACGATCAACCTGCTGATGCAGTGGTCAGCCAAGGCCGCGGCGGAAAAGCGCAATGCGGCGGCCCTCGATTTCATCGATCAGGCCATCACCCTGAAACCCGACTTTGTCGGCGCCTGGAACCAGCGCGCCACGCTGCATTACAGCATGGGCAACTACAAGAAATCCGTTTCCGACATTGAAAAGGTGCTGGAACTCGAGCCCCGCCATTTCGGCGCGATCGCTGGCCTTGCAGGCATCCTGACCGAGCGCGGCAGCAAGGATGCCGCACTCAAGGCGTGGGAACGTTATCTCGAGATATTCCCCGCCGACCGCGAGGCCCAGGAGATCGTCTCCAAGCTGTCAGAGGAACTCGCCGGCCAGCGGACGTGATTCCACACCGACGAAAAAATACGTCAGCCCACGACCTTCGCGACCAATTCGGGATGCTGGGCAATCACACGCACATAGGCAATGGCAAAGTCTGGAGCAGTTGCCCGTGCCTGCTCCCAATCTCTCAGCGTACCCACAGGCACACGAAAACGTGACGCGAACTCCGTCTGTGACAGACCAAGCGCCGTGCGTGTCCGGCGGATCAGTCGCGCACGCTGCGCCCGATCTAGCGCATCCGAGGAGACATCGAAGTCCTCGTCATCCGCTGGATCAGCCGAAATCGCGATAGGCACGTTCTTCTCCACGATTGCTCCTTCTAACCGAGATAAAGCGAGGCTGTTCGCCCCGCCATACAAACACTCCGGTGAACAGTCGGTCTTCCACCATACCTATGACCTTATACCGCTCTTCACCATCACGTTCGCGGAACGAGGGGATGATGAGATGATCGATGTCACCAAAGATACGATCTCCGAGGACCAGCGAAACGCCATGCTTCGCCTGATTGATTTGGTCCTTCTCGGGATCGAACCGCTCATTCATGCAGGCAATATACGGAATTTCCGTAGAGACAGCAACTTGCCCGCCAACGCTTCCGCTTCAGCCCAATCAAACCTTGACGAACGGCACGGCAGCACGATCTTCTGCGGATGAAATTCGTTCGCGAAAGCTACCCTGTGTGCTCACCCTCCCCCGTATCGGTCTCGCCTTGCTCGTCATCCTCTCCATCCTCATCGCCATGCTCGCGGCCCTCGCCATCGCCACACAACTCCGTGCGCGCGCCATCGAGACCGAGACGCCGAATGTCGGCGAACTGACCGATGTCGGCGGCTATCGCCTGAACGCTCTCCATGTGCCCGCAGGCCCCGACGCAGACCTGCCGCCCATCGTCTTCATCCACGGCGCCTCCGGGAACCTTAGGGACCAGGCGGGCGCCTTCCTGGAGCCTCTGCGGGGTCGTGCCGAGCTACTTTTCGTCGACAGGCCTGGTCACGGCTATTCGGAGCGCGGCGGCCCCGAGAACGACACGCCGGACGGCCAGGCGAACGCGATTGCCCGTCTTATGGAAAAGAAGGGCATAGAACGGGCGATCATCGTCGGCCACTCCTTCGGCGGCGCGATCACCGCAAGCTTCGGCGTGCTGCATCCTGATAAGGTCGAGGGCCTGGTCTTCCTCGCCGCCGCAACCCATCCCTGGCCGGGTGGCGTCGACTGGTATTACCACCTCGCCTCGACCCCGGTGATCGGGCCGATCTTCTGCCAAACGCTTGCTCTGCATGCCGGCATGCTGCGGATAGAGGCCGCAATAGATCATGTTTTCGCGCCCAATCCGCAGCCCGACAATTATCTCAAAGATACCGGCCCCGCCCTTGTCCTGCGCCCCTCAACATTCCGCTCCAATGCCAAAGATGTGGCCGGCCTGCATGGCTATGTGTCCGCCTTCTCGCCGCGCTACAAGGAGATCAGCAAGCCGACGGTGGTGATCACCGGCGACAGCGACGAGATCGTGCTGGAAGAGATCCACTCGAAGGGGCTTGCCCGTGACATTCAGGGTTCAGAACTCGTCTGGATCGCGGGGCTGGGCCACAAGCCGGACTATATCGTGACCGACATCGTCATCGCTGCGCTGGAAAAGATCGCAGGCCAGGATCGCGATCTGCAGTCCATGGCGCGGGCCGTCGAGCCATCACTGGCGGCCACACGTGTCGAGCCCGAGGGCGACGCGCCCTCGCTGCAGGCAGGCCAATAGCATCAATGAAAAAGCCGCCCGAAGGCGGCTTTCCAAGTCATCCCATAGCTCGTGTATCAGATCCCGGTCTGGCCATCGGAGCCGATATAGGCGATGCGCAACATGTTGGTCGAGCCAGGCGTGCCGAGCGGAACGCCAGCGGAGATGATGATGCGGTCACCCGGCTTGCCGAAGCCTTCCTCGACCACGATACGGCAGGCGCCGTTGACCATCTCGTCGAGGTCGGTCGGCTCGGACGAGACGACGCAATGCAGGCCCCAGACGACCGAGAGGCGGCGAGCGGTCTGGATGACCGGAGACAGCGCGATGATCGGAACTTCCGGACGCTCGCGGGAGGCGCGCAGACCGGTATTGCCCGATGATGTGTAACAGACGATCGCCTGCAGGCGCAGCGTCTCGGCGATCTGACGGGCGGCGAGCGAAATGGCGTCAGCGCCGGTGGCTTCCGGCTGGGCGCGCTGGGCGTAGATGATGCCGGGGTAATGCGGTTCGCGCTCGACGGTTTCGGCAATCGAAGCCATGGTCGCGACGGCTTCGACCGGATACTGGCCAGAGGCGGACTCGGCCGAAAGCATGATCGCGTCGGCGCCTTCGAAGACAGCGGTCGCGACGTCCGAAACCTCCGCACGGGTCGGAACCGGCGCAGTGATCATCGATTCCAGCATCTGGGTCGCAACCACGACCGGCTTGCCTTCGCGGCGGCAGGCGCGGATCAGCTGCTTCTGGATGCCGGGCACACGCTCGAGCGGCATTTCCACGCCGAGGTCACCACGGGCGACCATCAAGGCGTCGGAGAGTTCGATGATCTCGTCAATGCGCTCGATTGCCTGCGGCTTTTCGATCTTCGACATCAGGCCAACGCGGCCCTTCGCGATCTTGCGGACTTCCGCCAGATCTTCCGGACGCTGGATGAAGGAGAGTGCAACCCAGTCGACATCGTTGACGGCGAGAACAGCGTCGAGGTCGGCGCGGTCCTTGTCGGTCAACACGCCGGTCGCGAGAATGGTGTCGGGCAGGCTCACGCCCTTGCGGTCGGAGATCTTCGTGCCCGAGACTACCTCGGTGACGATGCTCTTGCCGTCGCACTTCACGGCCTTCAGATGCAGCTTGCCGTCGTCGATCAGCAGGCGGTCGCCGGGCTTCACCGATTCCAGGATTTCCGGATGCGGGAGGAAGACGCGGGTGGCATCACCCGGCTCTTCCTTGTTGTCGAGCGTGAAGGTCTGACCCGGCTTCAGCTCGACGGTCGTGTCGGCGAATTTGCCAACACGCAGCTTCGGCCCCTGAAGGTCGGCGAGAATGCCGATCGGACGACCACAGGCAGCCTCGACATTACGAATGCGTTGAACCAGCGTGCGCATCAGGTCATGGCTGGCATGACTCATGTTGATGCGAAAAAGATCTGCCCCGGCTTCATGGAGCTTTCGAATCATGGCCTCGTCGGAAGAGGCGGGACCAAGCGTGGCGAGGATCTTTACTTTGCGGTTTCGCTTCATCAGTTCTGGCTTTCCTGGGTGCCCGACGTATCAGATAGCTGGACCATCCAGCTCCCCTGCCTGCCGGTGTCGTATTCCTTGAATCCCATTTGCTGATAACCGCGCGCAAAGCAGTCCTTGACGCCGACAATCTTGAACTCGTTTTCGGCGACACACATGTTGATGTCACCAGTCCACCGACCGCCGCGAGCAGCATCCTCAGCATAGAGATAATAGTAACGCGATTGGAGCTCGCCCTCGATCAGTGTGGCACAGGTGCCGGCCGGAACCTGCCACCATCCTTCCGTGATCCAGCCCTCTTCCGCCCGGTAACCGACCGCCACGCCGACCAGGTTCTGCGTACCGTTACAGACGCGAAACTCAGCATGAGCGGCATCGGCTGCCAGCAGAGGCGAGAACAGAGCACCCGCGATCAGGAGGGGCTTCAGAAAACGTGCCCTGGCACGGTCAAAAGTCTGTCTGATCGGATGATGCACGATTGCCGCCGGAACTCCAAAAATGCGCATGGGATGCCTTCTTGCGATGCTGACCAGAGAATGTCAACGCAACTCTAATCGATTATATTTTCTGCCTTTGGCTGGTCCTGGAACCTATATGTCCGATCTTGGCACAAACGTGACAGCCATGAAAGCTTGCGCTCCCCCATTCCCCATGCGATCAAGCGGATGTAGCAGACGATGGCTTCAAACTGATGAATGTTTCTCCCGTTTTTGAGATTTTGGAGGGCCGCCTAGACGCTGGCCTTGTGCTCCTCGCCGACCATGCGACGAACCATGTGCCGGAGCCATATTACCAGCTCGGCCTGCCCGACAGCGCCTTTGGCCGTCACATCGCCTACGACATCGGCATCGAACCACTGATCCGGCAATTGGCAGCGAGGCTCAAGGTGCCCGCTGTCATGTCGCGCTTCTCCCGTCTGCTGATCGACCCGAATCGCGGTGAGGACGACCCGACGATCATCATGCGGATCTCCGACGGCGCCATCGTTCCCGGCAATCACCCGATCAGCGACCAGGAATGGCAGCACCGCATCGAAACCTATCACCGGCCCTACCACCGAGCGGTTTCCGAGGTCATCGCCAGCGTCGCTGAAGCCTCGGGCAAGGCACCCCTGGTGCTCTCGCTGCATTCCTACACGCCGGCCTGGAAGGGCGTGTCCCGACCCTGGCATGCAGCCGTTCTCTGGGACACGGACGAGCGCGCAGTCCGCCCGCTGATCGATGGCCTTGAGGCCGCGGGCGACATACTCGTTGGCGACAACGAGCCCTATGACGGGGCATTGAAGGGCGACACCATGTATCGCCATTGCATGATGACGGGAATCCCGCACGCGCTTCTGGAGGTCCGCCAGGATCTGATTGCGGACGAAGCGGGCGTGGCGGCCTGGGCGGATCGCCTCGCACCAATCTTCGAGCGCCTCAATGCCGACCCGAAGCTGCATGAGTATAAGATCCATGCCTCGCGCACCGGCCCTTATCCTATCACGCCAATCGCGCCCTGAAGGAGGACTGCATGACGCTCCCCACCAAGGACCAACAAACCGAACTCGAAGCCGCCGCTTTCCGCCGGCTCGTTTCCCATCTGCGCAATCGCCCCGAGGTCCAGAACATTGACCTCATGAACCTAGCCGGCTTTTGTCGAAACTGTCTGTCGAACTGGTATCTGGACGCCGCCAAGGAAACCGGCCTCGACCTCACCAAGGATGAAAGCCGTGAAATCATCTACGGTATGCCTTACGACGAATGGAAAGCGCTTCACCAGCGCGAGGCGAGCGCCGAGCAGCAGCAGGCCTTCGAGGTCAACCGCCCAAAGGAATGATCTTGTCTCTGAGCTTTGGGGCTTGACGCGGGCGTCCGTTCGCGGCACCTGATCGCCACGAAAACCCATCCTCAAGAATGCCATCCCCGCCATGAAGGAGATTGCCCATGTCTGATGCCGCCCACGGCGTCGCCCGCGACCAGCTCCGTGCCTTTGTCGAACGCATCGAGCGCCTGGAAGAAGAAAAGAAGACCATCGCCGACGACATCAAGGATGTCTATGGCGAGGCGAAGTCCATGGGCTTCGACACGAAGATCCTCAAGAAGGTCATCGCACTTCGCAAGAAGGACGACCAGGAGCGCATGGAAGAGGACCTGATCCTCGACACCTATCTCCACGCCCTCGGCATGATCGAGAGCCCGCCGGAAGGCTGATCGACCTCTCTGACGCAAACAAAAAACCCGCCAATCCGGCGGGTTTCTTTATGTCTGCAATTTGCAAGCCAGGGATCAGGGGGACCCGAAGCGGCTCGGGTCGATCGTCGTGGCGTCGAGGCGGAAGCCATCCGGAACCGCTGTGGCCGGAGCCACCAGCGAGCGCGACACGACACGAGGCGCCTTGACCGGCTTGGCCACGGCTTCGAACTTGCCTTGGTTGAGCGCCCACTGCTCGATCATGTCCTTGGTAAGCTTGGTGCCACCATACATGGCCATGTGCGCCCGTTCTGCATCTTCCTGCCCCGGACGACCGCCCTTCTTGGGCAGGACCGCATCGGCGCTCGGCACAGGATCTGACGGCGTGTCGAACATGTCGCCGAACTGCGTGGTGGTCTCAACCTCAGGAGCTTGCTGCGGGATCGATGCGACCTCGACCGGCTTACGAACTGGTGCCGGGGTCGGAGCGGGCGCCGCAGTCAGCTCAGTCTTGGTCGGCGCGCTCGACGGGATGGGCGCTGCCATCTCCGGCATTGCGCTGTCCTCAAGCGCTGCGGCCGCTTCCGGCGAAAGAATGGCCTGCTCGACTTCGTCAACCTCGGCCTCAGCGTCAGCCTGGGCCGCCGCGAGCAGCGCTTCGGCAACCTGCGGCCGGGCCGCGGGAACCGGAACAGCCATCCCTTCAGCAAGCAGCATGGCTTGGGAATTCGGATCGATCGAGGCCGTCATTACACTTGGCTCGGCACTGCCGGCCTGCGGACGGGGATTGAGAAGGGTCGGCACCGGCACATTGAGAGAAGCAAGGTCAGCGAACTGGTCAGCCGGAGCAGGCGACGGCGCCGGCACACCACTTGCCACCTGCTGCAGCGCATCCTCCGCAGCATTGCGCGGCGGCTGATACAAGGCCACGGCCAGGCTGTTGTCGGCCGGACGGAGCGACGGCCGCGCCTGCGGAACGGGGGCGTCGACTCCTGGAAGCGTATTGGCGACCATGACGGGTTCGGAAGCGGTCACGACGGGCTGCTCGCGCGGTGCGGCGGGCGCTGGCTGAGGCGAGGCGACAGCGGGACGCTGAGCGGGTTCCGGAACGTCCTCGACCTCGTCTTCATCGCCACCACCAAACAGCATGGCGAGGAAATTGCGGGGGCGGCCACGGGTCTTTTCCTCGGCGACCATAACGGTATTACCGGAGGCCACACGGCGCTTGTATTCGGCGAGCGCCTGCTGATAGCCCGGCAGCGGCTTGCCGTCTGAAGGAATGTGGACCGTCTTGCCATCGGGGAAGAGACGAACAAGATCCTGGCGGTTCATGCGCGGCCAGGCGCGCACGCCGGCAACGTCCATATGCACGAAAGGCGATCCGGAATTCGGATAGTAACCCACGCCACCGGCCTGCATCTTCACGCCCAGTTCGCGCAATGTCTTGAGCGGCACGCCGGGAATGTAGAAGTCCATCGCCGTGCCACGCATGTGCTGGCTTTCCTTGGCGACACCCTGCGAGCGCGAGCGCAGCATCGCGTTGGTGGCGGGCGAACGATAGGCGGATACGACCTTGATGTAGCCAGAGGCTCGGGACTGACGGTAAACTTCCCAGACGAGGTCGAAGAGGCGCGGATCCATCTTCGTCGGCTCGTTACGGCGCCAGTCACGCAAAATGTAGTTGAGCTGCTTCAGACCCTTGGGGTCATAACGACCATTGCGCTTGAATGTGATCGAGGCCCGCTCGCCGGTGTGGACGAACTCAATGTTCAGAGTCCGCGTTTCGGCCCTCGCCCCGCCTGCACTCGCGACCAGCGCAAAAAATCCGATCATGAGAAAAGTGAGCAGGAAAAACAGAGGCTTCGCCGCCACATGCGCAAACGCAAGCCGGGTTTCGCGCCCGCTTTGCGAATGGAGCGCCCTGATGTCTTGCGATGCCTGCAATGCAATCCCCGTCCGAAAGACTTCGTCCCATGCCAACTCGAATGAACGTCAAATGCGGTCATACCATGGCAAATTTGCCACATCCGCACAAGCAGTCACATCATGGTGAACGCTTGCCTAACAAATGCTTAGCCCTTGGTAGGCGATTAAGCTTACCTCAGAGTTAACACCGAACGGTTGAGGCAAATCAAGCCGCGTTCTTCTGCGGATCGTCGGGATCGATTCCGTAATCCTTGAGCTTTCGATAGAGCGTGGACCGCCCGATGCCGAGCTTTCGCGCCACCTGGCTCATCTGGCCACGATAGAATTTTAGCGCGAAACGGATCAGCTCTTCCTCGATCTCGGCAAGCTTGCGCACATTGCCCGCTTCGTCCGTACTGACGATGACATTCGGCGAAGCGCTCGAACTGAAACCTGTGGATGGAGCCGAATAGCCGCCGATGAGACCCGCCGCCCGCTCTGCAAGTGCGGCCTGCACCTTGGCGATGGGGCTCTGCTCCTGCGTTGATGGCGGGAGATCGTAAGCCGGGAGACCGCCGGTGGCGCTGCGCATCTGGGCGGCGATCTGCGGGAAGTCACTCTCCCGAAGGCTGGTTCCCTCGGCCAGAACCACGGCACGGAAGATCGCGTTTTCCAGCTGCCGCGTGTTGCCAGGCCAGTCGAAGGCGGTCAGCAGGGCCAGCGCCGAGGATTCCACATGCAGTGTGCGCGGCAGGCGCTGCTCCAGCGAGAAGCGCTCGACAAAGGCGCGGATCAGGTGCGGAATATCCTCCTTGCGGCGGCGAAGCGCGGCGATCGTGATCGGAAAGACGTTCAGACGATAATAGAGATCCTCACGGAAGCGACCGGCCTTGACCTCTTCGATCAGGTCCTTGTTGGTCGCAAGAATGAGGCGGACATTGGCTTTCAGCACACGCTGCTGGCCGCCGCCATGCACTTCGCCGGACTGGACAAGCTCCAGCAGGCGCATCTGGCCACCGGGCGGCAACTCGCTGATTTCTTCGATGAAAAGAGTGCCACCCTCGGCTTCCGAGAGCTTGCCGATGAGGTTCTCGCTGCCAAACAGCACCTCTTCGATCTGAGCGGGAGAGATGGCATTGCAGTTGAGGCCGACAAAGGGACGCGACGAGCGATCGCTCGCGGCATGGATGGCGCGCGCCACAAGTTCCTTGCCGACGCCCGCTTCCCCTTCAAGCATCACCGGAATTGTGGATTGCGCCGCGCGGCGACCAAGTTCGACCACTCGGGACATCGCGGCACTCGCGGCGGTCACATCCGAGAAACTGACCGCGCCGCTACGCGCCCGCCGCGGTGCCCGGCCCTGTACGCTGGTACGATGGATCTTCAGCGCCGAGTCGATGGCTCCGATCAGCCGCTCCTGCGCAATCGGCTTGACCAGGAAGTCGAAGGCACCGGCGCGCACGGCATTGAGTGCCGTCTCCGTCGCGCCTTCGGCAGTCCCGACGATCACGGGTACGGCCGGATTGATTTCGGCGAGCATCGGGATGACGTTGGGATTAAGCCCTTCGGCAAAGCCGGCATCAATCAGCACGACCCCGATCGCATCGCGGTAGCGGCGGAAAATCTCTATGCCGGCATGCGCCGTGTCGGCGACATGGACGGTATGGCCGTGCGATTCAATCGCAGCCTTCATGCTGCGGCGCTCGGTAGCATCTTCATCGATGAGTAGAATCTGTGCGGTCAACTTGCGCTCCCCGGGGTTGTTCTGGCGCATTTGCGCTCCTGG
>OGCL01000646.1_pt1 | contig 35175 bp, 37 predicted proteins | sample 1570041 | NCBI WGS metagenome assembly OGCL01 (sample SAMN06266162, study PRJEB24511) | hot springs metagenome | isolation source: Hot spring water | place: South Africa: Limpopo | collected 2015-06-22 | reverse complement strand
TCACCGGCCTTTGGGCCAACGCCTCCGCTCCACCGGTCATCCATGGGACACAAAATGGCTAATGGACAATCTGGGCTCAAACTACCGGACAGTAGTGGGTAGGGGCAAAAAATCATGTTGCGAAAGATACGCTGCTCAATCTGCGATGGAGAGGGCGGCAACGAAATCCTGCTCATTGAGCATCCGGATCGCTTCGAGCAGAGCATTGGCGTCGGCACCCAAGGCTACGCTCGACACTGGGTCGAATGCCAGCAGTGCGGTGGTGCCACCAATGTGCTGCCGGAGGAGTCCGCCTTGCGCCTTGCGGCACTACGTGCCGCCTATTACGAGGTCGACTTCATGGGCTCGGATATCGGCGGGAAGTACCGCCGAGTCATGTCTATGCCTGCCGGCCAATCGGACAACGCAGGGCGTGTGGCCCGCGTGATGGACTTCGTACGCCGCTGGTCCGGGGCGCCCGCCCAGCCCAGGGTCATGGACATAGGCGCGGGGACCGGTGTATTCCTATCCCGCCTGGTGGACCAGACGGCAGGGGCGTGGCAGTACCTCGGTGTGGAGCCAGACCCCCGCGCGGCGGCCCACCTGCGTCAGTTGGGGAAGTTTGCGGTGGTCGAGGCTATGTACCTTGGTCAGCCGGAGCTGCGTGGATTCAACCTTGTGACCCTCAACAAGGTCTTGGAACACATCGAACAGCCATTACCCTTTCTGTTGCAGGTCGTCCAGAGCCTGGTGCTGGACGATGGCCTTCTCTACGTCGAGGTGCCCGACAAGTTGACGGCGCGGCTGCGTCCGCCGCAGGACAACATCCTCGGCGCCCTGCACTGCCATCTGTACGACCCCACCAGTCTGGGGTATCTGTTGCGGCGCGCCGGGCTGGAGTTGCTGTGTGTGAATCGCATTGCCGAGCCCAGCGGCAAGTTGTCGGTTTATGCGTTTGCGGCGCCAGCAGAGAGCGTTGTAAAAAAGGGATTTCCCCGTGAATGATCAAGGTATCACCGTCATTGCCGAGATCGGCTCGGTGCACGATGGCTCCATCGGCAATGCGCTCAAGGCCGTTGAGGCCGCTGCCGCCTGCGGTGCGGATGTGGTCAAGTTCCAGACCCACATTGCCGAAGCCGAAACCCTGGCCGATGCCCCCATGCCCTCGTATTTCAAGGGCGAGCCGCGCATGGAGTACTTTCGTCGCACGGCCTTCAGCCTGCCGCAGTGGAAGCAGATAGCGCAGCATTGCGTCGAGCACGGTGTGCGTTTCCTCTCCTCGCCGTTCTCGCTGGAAGCCGTGGATCTGCTGGAGGAGGTTGGCGTCGAGCTCTACAAGATCCCTTCGGGCGAAGTCAGCAATGTGCCGCTGCTGGAGCGGGTGGCCGCCACGGGCAAGAAGGTCTACCTTTCTTCTGGCATGAGCAACTGGGCCGAATTGGACCAGGCCGTAGCGGCGCTGCGCAAGGGCGGCCCGCTTGTGGTCATGCAGTGCTCGTCGGCCTATCCCTGCGCGCCGGAGCGCGTCGGCCTCAACGTGATGCTGGAGATGCGGCAGCGCTACGGCTTGCCGGTCGGCTTGTCGGACCACACGCTGGGTTACGCGGCCTGTATCTCGGCCGCCGCCCTGGGAGCGGTCGTGGTAGAGAAGCATTTCACCTTCTCGCGCCTAATGTACGGCAGCGATGCCCGGCACGGCATGGAGCCGGATGAGTTCAAGGCTTTCTGCTCCCACGTCAAGGAGGCTGCAATCATCCGCGCGAACCCGGTCGACAAGGACGACCTGCAAGACTATCGGGACATGAAGCGCATCTTCGAGAAAAGCGTGGTGACGGCTCGAGCCGTGCAGGCGGGGCAGTCCCTGCAGATCGCCGACCTCGCCTTCAAGAAACCTGGCGACGGCATACCCGCCGCCCGTCACACCGAATTGCTGGGCCGGCAGGTGCGACACGCCCTGGCACCCGATCACAAGATTACCTGGGAAGACCTGAAGTGAAAAAGATTTGTGTCGTCGTTGGCTCGAGGGCCAATTATAGCAGCATCAAATCCGCGATGCGCGCTATCCATAACCATCCGAATCTGGAACTCCAGCTCATCGTGGGGGCATCCGCCATCCTGGATCGCTACGGCGCCGTGATCAACCTCATCGAGGAGGATGGGTTCACCGCTTCGGCCCGTGTCCATATGCTGATCGAGGGCGAGACGCCCGCCACCATGGCCAAGTCCACGGGCTTGGGCCTGCTGGAGCTGCCAACCCTCTTTGAACAGATGAAACCCGATGTGGTACTGACGGTCGGTGACCGCTTCGAGACCATGGCTACCACGCTGGCTGCGGCCTATATGAACATTCCGGTGGCCCATACCATGGGCGGTGAAGTCAGCGGTACCATCGACGAAAGCATCCGCCACGCGGTCACCAAGTTTGCCCACATCCATTTCCCGGCCTGTGAAGGCGCGCGAGAGCGCATCATCCGCCTGGGCGAGCTACCCGAGCATGTGCACATGGTGGGCTGTCCGCGCATCGATCTCGTGGCCGATATCCTCAATGGACCGGAAATCTCGCTCGAGTCCGCACTTTTCGACAAGGGCGTCGGGGAGAAGCTGAACTTCGACCAGCCCTTTGTGCTGGTGTCCCAGCATCCAGTGACCACGGAGTACGGTGCGGGCGAGACCCAGATCACGATGACGCTCGAGGCTATCCGTGAGCTGGACCTACCGGCCATCGTGCTCTGGCCCAACGCTGACGCGGGCTCGGACGACATCGCTCGTGGCATCCGCAAGTGGCGCGAGCGCAAGCTGGATCGCCACATGCATTTCTTCAAGAACCTGCCGATCGAGACCTATGTGCGCTTGCTGCGCAAGACGGCCTGTCTGGTTGGCAATTCCAGCAGCGGCATTCGCGAAGGGGCTTTTATAGGTACGCCGGTGGTCAACATCGGAACCCGGCAGACCGCCCGTGACCGCGGCAGCAATGTGCTGGACGTGCCCTATGACAAGGACGAGATCAAGGCGGCCATCGCCCGGCAAGTGAGCCATGGCCCGTACGCCATGGAGCCCATCTATGGCGACGGCCGTGCGGGTCAGCGCATCGCCGACATCCTTGCCACCGAGGTGGTAAATGTGCAGAAGTGCATCACCTATTGAACCCGGCGTTTGAGGCGTGAGCATCGTCGCGGTTATCCCGGCACGGGGTGGATCCAAGGGTATCCCCCGTAAGAACTTGGTGCTGATCGCCGGTCGGCCGCTGATCGCCTATGCCATCGAGGCCGCGCGGAGCGCCGCTTCCGTGGATCGCGTGCTGGTCTCGACCGACGATAGCGAGATTGCCGATGTTGCACGTGAACTGGGAGCGGAGGCGCCATTCCTGCGCCCCCCGGAGCTGGCTGACGACACGGCCCCCATGCTCGGGGTGCTGAGGCACGCGCTGGCATGGCTGGAGTCCCAGGGTGTGGCAGTGGAAGCGTTGGTTCTGCTGCAGCCCACCTCGCCGTTGCGCACGGGCCGCCATGTCGAAGAGGCCGTTGCACTGTTCCGGTCCGCGCCAGCCAGCAGTGTCGTCAGTGTGGTGGAAGTGCCCCACCGGTTCAACCCGGTTTCGGTGATGAAGCTGTCTGCTCAGGGGACTCTCGCCCCCTTTCTTGGGGATCGGGTCATCGCCACTAGGCGGCAGGACAAGCCTAAGGCCTATGCCCGCAATGGGCCGGTGGTGCTCGTCTGTCATCCTGACACGCTTCGTTCCGGCGAACTCTATGGGGCAAGCTGCCTGCCCTATCTCATGTCGGAAGAAGATTCTCTGGACATCGATACCCCACAAGACCTGCTCCTGGCCGAGCAGGCTTTGCTGGACCGGAGCCACTGAGTGGAAGCCATGCTGGGCCGTCTCAGGCGCCTGGTTGTCGCTTCACCCGGCCTGCGTGTGCCCTTGATGCTGCTGCGCAAGCTCTGGCGTGATCGGAGGCATATCAGGGATATTGCAAGCGATTTGCTTGAGACGCATCGTGCGACTGCCTTTCTGCGGCGGGCCCCGGTAACGGGCGTCGGGCGGACGCTGAATCTGTATGCTGTTGATGACGACTCCATCTATGGACTGAAGCTGATGGCGTTTGTCAGCCAGGCGCTGCGTTTGCGGGGCTGGCGGATCCAGGTGGTGCTGCGTAACCGGTCCACGATGTTGGGGCGACTCTACTTCCGGGCTTTCGGCATCCGTCGCTTTGTCTATCTGGAGGACCATCGTCTTTCCGCCGAGGAGCGCGCGCTGTGCAGGCGCAAGGCGCAGGAGTTCCTGGATGGACCGCTGAGCCTGCAAGGTATCAAGGCCTGGACTTTCGAGGGCTGCTGGATCGGCCCGCAAATCATTTCGACGCTGTCGCGCATCCGGTTTGAAGGCAGCGTAGACTTCACGCATCTGGAAGTCCGGCGTCGTCTGCAGGAAATGCTGGTGCAGGCGCTGGAGCATGTGCTGCGGGCTCGCAAGTTCATCGAACAGCACCCCGCGGATCTGGCGCTGACCATCGAGGCCAACTACGCCGTGTTCGGTCCGCTGGTGGACGTGACCATCGGTCGTGGCTGCAACGTCATCCAGATGACCCAGCCATGGAGGGACGACGCACTGACGTTCCGGCGCTTGACCTCCGTCACCCGGCGTGAGCACCCCTCGTCGGTTGCACGGGAGACGCTGGATCTTCTGGTGCGTCGGCCCTGGACAGACCGCGAACAGCAGGCGCTGGACCAGATGTTCCGGGACCGCTACGGCGGGCGCTGGCTCCTGCAGGAGCGCAACCAGCGCGGCACCCGTCGTTACACGCCGGACGAACTGACGCGGCGCTTCCGGCTTGACCCCGCCAAGCCCACGGTCGTGGTGTTCTCGCAAGTCCTGTGGGATGCCAACCTTTTTTATGGTGATGATCTGTTCGAGGATGCAGGCGAGTGGTTTGTCGAAACCGTTCGGGCGGCCTGTGCCAACCCGGCCCTGAACTGGCTCATCAAGCTGCATCCGGCCAATGTCTGGAAGCGCAAGTACGAGGGCATCACGCAGGAGTATGCGGAGCGGGTGCTGATCGACCAAGCCATCGGTACGCTGCCTCCGCATGTCACGCTCATTGCCGCCGACGACGACATCAGCACTCTTTCGTTGTTCGAGTCCATCGACTATGGTGTCACCGTGCGCGGCACATCGGGTATGGAGCTGGCGTGTTTCGGCAAGCCTTGTGTCACGGCAGGTACCGGGCGGTATTCGGGGCTGGGATTCACGCTGGACAGCACGAGCCGTGAGCAGTACCTGCAGCGCCTGGCGAATTTGCACAAGCAGCCAGCACTGAGCGACGAGGAAACGCTGCGCGCCAAGTGGCATGCCTACGCGGCTTTTGCACTCCGGCCTTGGCCGATGCTGAGTGCAAAAGCCAGTTTTAGCTACCGGGAGCATGGGAGTGCGCCGCTGGATCACAACCTGAGACTTGCGGTGGCTTCGCTCGATGAACTCAGCCGTCGGGGTGACCTGGCCGTCTGGGGCAGCTGGGCCGAAGGAGACACGGTGGACTTCGTCCACCAGCCCGGTCTAGCGGGAGCGGCGGCGTGAGGGTCGTTCATCTGAACCATACGGATGGTGGGGCTGGGGCGGGCCGGGCGGCCTATCGCATCCATGCCGCCTTGCGTGAGTTGGGAGTGGACTCGCGCATGCTGGTCAGCCAGAAGCGCACAGCCGATCCTTCGGTGCAGGCCATGTCCGGCTCCGGCCTCGGCCTCGGCCACTGGCAGGTCCGTGTGGCCGAGTACCTGGAGGCCCGGGCTGGGCGCGCGCTGGCGCGGGACGCCTCGATCTTCCTGTCGCCGGCACGTTACGGCTATTTCCGCCCGGCGCGCGCAGCATTGGTGCGGGAGGCCGATGTCGTTGCCACCTACTGGATCAACGGCGCCTATATCGCGCCGGAGAGCCTAGCGGCGATCAACAAGCCCCTGGTGTGGCGACTGTCTGATGTCTGGCCTTTCACTGGCGGCTGCCATTACCCCGGGACTTGTGAACGTTTTGAAAGTCAGTGCGGCGACTGTCCCCAGTTGCGCCAGCCTGGGCCGGAGGACGCCACAAATCGCCTCTGGCTGCGCAAGCAACATGCGTGGCGTGCGCTGGACCTGACGGTCGTCGCTCCGAGCAACTGGATGGCCGGGTTGGCGCGACGCAGCTCGCTGTTTGCCGACCGGCGCGTCGAGGTCATCCCGACCGGCGTGGATCTCGAGCGCTATCGCCCGGGGGACCGCTCGGCCGCCCGGGCTCGCTGGGGCTTGCCGCAGGACCGATTGCTGATCCTTTTCGGCGCCATGAGTCCGACGGATGACGTGCGCAAGGGCTATCGGGAACTCCGGAGAGCACTGGAGGTCGTGGCGCAGAGCCCGCTGGCGTCGCGCATCCAGGCGGTGGTGTTTGGTAGCGACGCCCCCCTGCCGCCTGATCTGCTGCCCATACCTGCCGTGTCACTGGGGCGCTTGGAGGGCGACGAGGCCCTGGCGGCGGCTTACAACTGTGCTGATCTGGTGGTCGTGCCTTCCCTGGAGGACAATCTCCCCAATGTTGCGCTGGAAGCCATCGCCTGTGGCGCGCCTGTGGCGGCCTTCGATCTTTGCGGGATGCCGGACATCGTGACGGATGGATGGAATGGTCGGCTGGTTCCTCGAGTTGATCCGGAAGGCCTAGGGCGGGCGTTGGTGGAAATGTTGTCGGATAGCGAGAGGTTGCTGACGATGAGTTTGAACGCACGGCAACGCGCGCAGCGGAGCTTTTCGCTGAAAGAACAAGCCAAGGCTTACTTGGCACTTTATGAGCAGGCCGTTGCACGACGTCCAATCCAGGGCAGTCGACGGTCGGACAGTGGAGGTCTCAATTGACACAAGAGAATGCAGCAAAGGGAAACGCCGAGGCGGAACCCCTTCAATGGACTGGTGATTTAGTCCGAAAGTTCTGGAACTATCAGTCTCGATTTCCGGAGAACTATTTCACCAGTCTATACGGTGATCGGATAGCGGATGCAGTGCGCAACTACGTGCCTCGGAGGGCTCGAATTCTTGACTACGCCTGCGGTACAGGTGCACTCACGGGGCACTTATTGCGCTCAGGATTCTCTGTCGGGGCCTGCGATCTTTCGCCTGATTCGGTTGCGTATGTACAGAAAAATCATGCTGGGCATCCGGCGTTTTGTGGAGCCTCGACAATCGATGACTTGCTCGCAGGCGAGGAGCGGTTTGACGCCGTTGTCTTGGTCGAGCTAGTTGAGCATGTGGACGCTACTGTGCTGACGAAAGTACTGGCGGATCTACGCAAGATTCTGGCGCCGGATGGCATGGTGATTGTGACCACGCCAAATGACGAGAACCTCGATATCGAAACGGTGTATTGCCCTTGTTGTAATCACACATTCCATCGATGGCAACACGTTCGTAGCTGGAATAGAAGAACTCTTGCCGCTTGTTTGGCTGCGCATGGCTTTGAAGCCGTGTCTACGCATGAAACCGATTTCTCCCTGAGCCAGAAAAATGGCCTGGTTCGCTACTACTTGCATCGTATGCTCCGAGCTGTACGTCGACGCAAGCAGCCACACCTGATGGTTGTTGCCAAAATGGTGCCACAAACGAGGGCGTAAGCTTGACTCTGTCACCTGGAGTACCTAGTCGCGTTTCATGAACAATGGTCTGAGCCCATCAATTTCGGTCATCACCGTCGTCCGCAACGGTGCATCGGTGATTGCTGACTGTATCGAGAGCGTCCTGGCCCAGCAGATCGAAGGCCTGGAATACATCGTCATCGACGGCGCTTCGACCGATGGGACACTGGAGATTATTCGGCGCTATGGCGACGCGATATCGGTCTGCATCAGCGAGCCTGATTGCGGCCTATACGACGCGATGAACAAGGGGCTGCGTCTGGCACGTGGTCGTTACATCCATTTCCTCAACGCTGACGACCGCTACGTGGCGCCGGACACCTTGAGCAGGTTACTGCCACAGCTGGACGAAAGCACGGTCTGCTACGGCGTGATGATTTACCAGGAGGCAGACGGTCGGCAGCGCCGCCTCGGATCGCCATTCTCGTGGAGCCGCGAATTGATCGAGTCACATATTCCCCAACCAACGCTGTTTGTCCCGAGCCAGATGTATCGCAAAGTGGGCGAATTCGATCTGAACTACCGCATCGCTGCCGACTACGACATGGTGCTCCGCCTGGCCCGGCGCTTTCCTATGCGCTTTGTGGACCAGCCCGTGACCGTGATGGCGGCCGGCGGTATCAGTTGCACGCAGATGGGGCGAACTTTCAAGGAGGCGGCACGGGTCTCGATCAACCATGGGCGCCCGGTGCTTGCTGCACACCTGACTTGCCTGCGACATCGATTGACCTGGCAGATTGCGCGTAGGCTGCCCTCCTCCGTAATGGATGCTGTGCGCAGACTGCGAGGTCGGCGATGAGCATTGCTGTGGCGCACGTCATGCGAACTTATGGCGTTCATGGTGGGGAGCGTCAGCTGGCTCAGCTGTTCCGCTCCTTTGAGGTGCCGGAGTTCCGGCATCTGTTCTTTTTCGTTTACCGGGACGACATTTGTCAACGCTATTTTTCCGGCATTTCGAAGCTGCGTACGGAAACCTTGCTCGGCCTGCGTGCCAAGGTTTTCCCCTCTTTGTGCAAGGAGCTGATGTTGCTGCTGTTACTGCTGCCGCTGCTGCAGCTCCGCTTGCTTTTTGCCCTGCGCCGGAATGATTGCCGGATTTGCGTTGCACACGGCGTTCAGGGGGCCATGGTCGCTTGGCTGGCCGCCATCGTGTTGCGCAAGGTACGCTTCGTCTACGTTCATCGCGGGACTAAATCTGCGCGTGGCAAGCATCCACTATTCAGTCTGCTGTATCGGCCCTATGACGTGATCGCTGGGGTGTCCCATGCCTCCGCCGACTCGCTCAAGGACGTGGCACCTCATGTGCGTCCTGTCGCCATCGAAAACGGCATTGACTCGGAAGCGATTGATCGCAGCTGCGCGGAGTGCCCACCCCGGCCGCCTAAGAGCAGTTTCACCATTGTCTGTGTCGGCCGTCTGACGCCAGAGAAGGGACAGGGTTTGATACTCGAAGCTTTCGCCAGCCTGCGCGCCCAAGTTCCAACGGCAGAGCTCGTGGTGGCTGGGGGAGGCCCCGATGCCGATAACCTGTCGGCCAAGGCCATGAGCCTGGGGGTCGCGAAGGCCGTGCATTTTCTCGGCGATCGTCATGACGTACTCTGCCTTCTGAGTCACAGCGATGTCTTCGTACACGCCTCAGAGTCTGAAGGCTTGAGCAATGCCGTGCTGGAGGCTATGGCAGTTGGCCTGCCCAGCGTCGTGGTGGATGCTCCTGGGGTGACGGAGTGTCATGTTGATGGCAGTACTGCCTACGTGGTGTCGCGTAACTCCGACGCGCTGTGTGAGCGGTTGCTGCAACTGGCGCAGGAACCGGAATTTCGGGTCCGTATGGGCCAGGCTGCCAAGGCCCGCGTGCGTGAACGCTATTCGATGGACGCGAATTGCGCGCGTTACGCTGCGCTGTACCGACAATTGACCTGAACAAACAGACATCAACGATCACAACATGTGCGGAATTCTCGGCGCCACTGGAGGAAGGGTAGCAGCAGCTTCAGAAACGGATTTTCTCGACGCACTCGACCTGATCCGGCATCGTGGGCCGGATGGCGGCTCCGTGTGGGGTGAGCCCGGTATCTGGTTGGGGCATCGCCGCCTTGCGATCATCGATCTCGGTCAACGCGCCGGCCAGCCCATGCGGCAAGGCAGGCTGACCATCGTATTCAATGGCGAGATCTATAACTACCGCGAATTGCGCGCCGAACTGAGCGCGCTGGGCTACACGTTCAGCACCAGTTCCGATACCGAAGTCCTGCTGCAGGCCTGGAAGCACTGGGGGGCCGATTGCCTGTTGCGCCTTGAGGGCATGTTTGCCTTCGCTCTGTGGGATGGCGAGCAGGACAAGCTGTATCTCGCGCGCGACCGCTACGGCGAGAAACCCTTGTTCGTGCATGAAAGCAGCGATGGCCTCGCTTTCGCTTCAGAAATGCCGCCGCTGATACGCCTCGCCGGTGGCGCGCTTCGGGAGAACAAATTGGCCACAGGCCTGTTCTTTCTGTATTCCTATGTTCCGGCTCCTTATGGGGCGTTGCAGGACGTCTTCCAGATCGAGCCTGGTTGCTGGATGGAGTGGAGCGCGCAAAATGGCGTGCGCCGGCACCGCTACTACAGCCTGCAGTCGGCGATCGCCATCAGTGCGGCGCAGCCGCAACCGGCGTACGGGGAAGCCTGCCGAATGCTGAAAACCCTGCTGCGTGATGCAGTGCGCCAGCGCGTCGAAACGGCCGATGTACCTGTCGCCAGCCTGTTGAGCGGAGGCATCGACAGTTCTATCGTGACCATTCTGGCGGCTCAGGCATCGAACCAATCCATGTCGGTTTACTCGCTGGGTTTCCCGGAAGATCCAGGCTTCGACGAAACAGATTTTGCCAGAGCCATCACAGCGACTTTGCCAAATGTGCAGCATCACATCGTCGAGGCTACGGAAGACGGCGTGCTGCGTTTCGTCGGGGAAGTCTTGGACCGGCTGGGCGAACCTTACGCCGATGCCTCCATCCTGCCGACCTCTCTGCTGTGTTCGCAGATTGAGGAAAAAGTTGCCCTGGGAGGAGATGCGGCCGACGAACTGTTTGCTGGGTACGGTATCTACCCGGCCATCGTCGCCGGGGCGAGGCTGCCCGGCCTAGTGCGTGGACTGTTGGGCTTGTTGCCGCGCCATCCGAATCCGCCGGCCATACGCAATGCACATTTGCGCGCTGCGGCGCTCTTCCATCGACATTTGCGCGCAACTCCGCTGCAAAGCTATCTGAGTTGGCGCAGCTATGCCGATATGGACGCGCTGGCGGCATTGGGCATAGACACTTCGGCCACAGCCGGTTTCGCGGAGACGCTCAATCGCAGCAGCGCCGCTTCGCTGCGCGATGTGCAGGCACTGGACCTAGCGTTCAACCTGCCAAACGACATGCTCAAGAAGGTCGACCATGCGGCCATGTTCCAAGGTCTTGAGGTGCGCCTGCCTTTTCTTGACAGCAAGCTCGTGCATTGGGCTCTGGGCCTGCCGGACGAGTACCGTATCAGCGGCCGTACGCGCAAGCGAATCCTGCGCGACGCTTTCGCCGATGTTCTTCCGGAAATGGTGCTGACGCGCGGAAAGATGGGTTTTCTTCTGCCTATCCGACGCTGGTTCCGTGAGGGAAGATTGCGTCACGAGCTGGACGCGATGCTGAGCGCGCAGATGGTGCTGGACCGCAAGGTCGCACGCTACGTTCTAAGCGAACACGCCGCGGGGCGTGCTGACCACTCCGTGCTCCTATGGTCCATATATGTGTATCTACGGTGGCTGGCCATGATTTCTGCATGGGCTACGCATCGTGCGACGGGCGTGCGCAAGTGAATAGCGGAGATGCAGTGAGTATGGGCGATCATCGAGTTGTCGAGCATGGTTCGGGTGCCGACAGCTTGCTGGTGTTATGTGGACTATTTGCAGTCTTTGTTGCGCTTGGAGTATTGCGCAGCAGAGGGTGGTCATTGACATCGACAGTTGGCGAGGGCGTGTTTGGCGGGGTTGCTCTGGTAGGTTATGTACTTTTGTTGGCCCTAGGTGCTCTCTTTGTCTGGGCAGTGCAGGCGCCAGAGCGCGCGACCTACTTGCTGGGCGGTTCTGCAGCCCTTGGGGTCTTTCCTGCGATACCGAAGCTGCCATTTTTGCAGGATGTCACTCATGCGCTGTTGGTTTTGTTCGTGGTCGCGAACTGGCGGAGTTTGCGCGCATGGCGGGAAATCCGTATGCAACTTGATGCGAGACTGGTGAGCTGCCTCGTGTTCCTGTTGGTTGCTGTTGTCAGCGTGGTTGTCAACTTTCTGCAGCGAGGCGATGTCTGGCAGTTGAAGGTCGGTCTGTCGGGCTTGTTGTTGCTGGGGATTTTTTTCCTGGTTCTCTGCATCATGGTCGTATCTCCCGCGCCAACGGTCTTCAACCAATTGCGTAAAGGGTTTCTCGATTCGGCGCAGATTGCCGCTGCTTCCGGATGCGTAGCGCTCGTCCTGTTGCTTGTGGCCCCCTATTCGACGGGACTGGCCGGGGACGGTCAAGACACTCTTGGGGGGCTTGCCTACTTTGATAGGCTGAAGCTCATGTTTGACGGACCTGGTATCGCGGCGATCTATTTTGTTTGCGCCATGAGCTTCGCGGTCCATGCCTTAAGCGAACACAGTAGCGCCATCAGAAATTCGGCGAGAGCGCGGCTACTTTTCCTTGTGCATGCATCGCCCTGGCTGATAGTGGCGACCGGTTCTCGCGTTGGAAAGATCGCTTTAGTTGTCTTGATCCTGACTGGGTTGTCGTGGAAATCTGTACGCAGTGTTTCGCTGATCGCGCTTCCGACGACATTTGCTGCGTTGCTTATCGCGCTCGATTTTCAGTCATTACCAAGCGCAGTCAAATTTCACCTTGGCTATGTCTTTCCAGAATTCTTTGATGCCAGCACCTTGGAAAAACTCAGGTTGGGTGACAGATTCCTGGCGCTTGAAGAAAGGGGCGATTTGCTGTACCAGGCTATTCCTGCAGTTGGAGAGGCTCCATTGCTGAATCAAGTGATTGGCATGGGTTACGGAGTGTCGGGGTACAGTAGTTCACTCTATCCTTCGCCACATAATCAGTTTATTGGCTTAATTGTCCAAGTTGGCGTTCTGGGCTTTGCATCTTATTTTCTGTTCTGGCTCACTTGCAGCTGGCGTGTTCTTTCATCTGCGTGGAGGTTCAGCTCATCTGGAGTAGGTGCATCATGGGCATTTTGCGTAAGTCTAATTTCGATCTTTGGGTTTGCTGTTTCTTATCAAGCCGAAAAGAAGGGTTGGGTACTGCTCCTGCTCTTGATGATGTTTAACTGGGCTGGCGCCAGCAGCGAAAAGTCAAGCCGCCTATGACTAGGGAAACGCTGAATAAATTGCTGCGCGGGCGAATCGCTGCGTTGCGCGGTGCTCGCTCCCTCGCCTAACTCATTGTTATGTCTCGGTCGCTGCGCTCCGTGCGCCTTGCGCTTCATCCCGCTCGCTGCTTTCTTCAGCGTTTCCCTAGTCGATTGAAAATTCTGATATGGCACTGGGGCCGCCGAGGCGGTGGGCCGCGCTACACGCTCGAACTCGCACGTGTGCTGTCTGCGCGCGACGACATGGATATCCATCTTTCGCTCTCGCGCCAGTCCGAGATGTATGCGGATTTTTCCGGTATTCCTGTCGCCGGGCGTTTCGACGTCGATACTTATGAAACTGCCGTGCAGTTCGGTTTGCGCAGCCTGAAGCTTCCTTTGCTGCGCCGCCGCTTCGCGCACTACATCCAGGAGCAGAAGATCGACGTCGTGTTCTGCACCATGGATCATCTGTGGAACGCTTTTATGACCGGCGTCATCCGCGACTCCGGTGCTGTCTATCTGCTGACTGTGCATGACGCCACCCGTCATCCCGGCGAAGATCAGAGCTGGCGCCGTTGGTTGCTTCGCCGGGACATTGATGCTTCGGATGCTGCCCTGGTCCTGACGCGCTCGGTCGGCGAGTCGCTGCAGGACAAACATCTCTATCCTGCGAACCGAATCTTCCTATCAGCACACGGCCATTTCGGCGATAGCAACGCGGGGGTCGAGCCGCGTAAGCTGCCGACCGATCGGCCGCCGCGTCTGTTGTTCTTCGGCCGCATCCTGGAATACAAAGGGCTCGAACTGATGCTGGAGGCCCTACCGTTGTTGCGGCGCGAGTTTCCGACGCTTCAGCTGGAAGTCTGGGGCGCCGGCGACATCGAGCCCTATCGAGCTGCGCTCGACGCGGTCGGAGATGTGCGGGTGGAGAATCGCTGGATCGGGGAGGCCGAAATCCCCAGCATCTTCGCCACCGCCGATTTGAGCGTACTGCCCTATCGCGAAGCCAGTCAGTCGGGGGTCGTCGCCACCGCATTCGCTTTCGGCGTGCCCTGCATCGTCACGCCGATCCCTGGTCTTCGCGAGCAGGTCGACGATGGTGTGACGGGCGTCATTTCGGGCGGCTTCGGTCCCGCCGAATACGCCGAAGCAGTCGCCAGGGCCTTGCGTGACCCCGCGTTCTATACGCGCTTGTCGCAGAACTGCATCGCTGCGACTAGGACGACGCTGAGCTGGGAAACGATCAGCCAGTCTGTGGTTGATGCGCTGCACGGTGCGTACGCCAAGGGCAAACGCGAAGAGATCCTCTGATCATGTGCGGAATCTCGGGAGTCGCCAATCCACGGGGTGGTATAGAACCAAGCAAGCTTGATCGCATGCGTGACACCATGGCGCATCGAGGGCCGGATGGCGCTGGCAGTTGGATTTCTGGGGACGGTCAGGTTGGTCTATCGCATCGCCGCCTATCTATTCTCGATCTGTCGGCAGCCGGCGCCCAGCCCATGCATTCGGCCTCCGGTCGCTACAGCATCTCTTTCAATGGCGAGATATACAACTTTGCCGATCTGCGCAAGGAGCTCGAAGCCACCGGATTGCGTTTCGTCGGCCACTCTGATACAGAGGTCATTCTCGGCGCGTGCGAACGCTGGGGCGTGATCGAGACCCTGCCACGCCTGGCTGGCATGTTCGCCTTTGCTATCTGGGACGCGCAGGAAAGCACTCTCTACCTGGCGCGCGACCGTGTCGGGATCAAGCCGCTTTACTATTGTCATTATGATGGCGAACTCAGCTTCGCTTCGGAGTTGCGGCCACTGGTAAGCTGGCAAGGCAGTCTGCCGCCGATCTCCAAGCGAGGACTCAACGAGTACCTGCGTCTGGGATATGTTCCGTGTCCACTGAGCATTTTCGAGGGCATCTGGAAATTGCCGCCGGGGACCTATATGACTTGGCGCACAGGACAGTTGTCGAAACCGCAGGCCTTCTGGACGTATATGGACGCCGTGGCCAGCGGCCAGGCGCATGCATTCGTTGACGAGGACAGCGCGATCGCCAAGCTCGAGCGTGTCTTGCAAATCAGCGTAGCCCGCCATATGGTGTCGGATGTACCGCTCGGTGCCTTCCTCTCAGGCGGCATCGATTCGAGCACCGTGGTTGCATTGATGCAAGCGCAAAGCGGTCGCCCCATCAAGACGTTTTCTATCGGCTTCAGCGACACGGCATACGACGAGGCCCAGCACGCAGCTCGTGTGGCCACGCATCTCGGCACCGATCACACCGAGCTGTATGTGGCCGACGCCGATGCGCGCGCCGTCATTCCTTACCTGGCGGATATCCACGACGAACCGTTCGCTGACGTCTCGCAGATCCCCACCATCCTCGTATCGCAACTCGCCCGCAGCCAAGTGACGGTGGTACTCTCTGGAGACGGGGGAGACGAGTTGTTCGCTGGTTACAACCGTTATGTCTTTGTTTCAACCTTCTGGCGCAACCTACAGCGCATGCCGCTTGGCTTGCGACGTATGGCCGCCGCTTGCCTGCGCTATCCGAGCGTTGCGCGCTGGGATGCCCTCTTCAAGGCAGCTGGCCCTATGCTGCCGAGCTCGCTGCAGCTCAGTCTGCCTGGCCAAAAAATACATAAGATCGGGGCCGTTTTGTCCTCTGCCTCGCTGCTCGCGTTGCACAGCCGCCTGGTTTCGCAGTGGGCCACGCCCCAGGTAGTCTTGAACGCCGAATGGCGTGGCGGCGATGCGTTGTGGCAAGACCTGTTGCAGGAAGATCCGACCCTGACGCCACCCATGCAGCAGGCCGTATGGGATGCACAGACCTATATGGTGGATGACATCCTGACCAAGGTTGATCGCGCGAGCATGCGCTTCGGTCTTGAGGCGCGCGTACCACTGCTTGACCATACTGTCGTTGAGACCGCTTGGCGGGTGCCGGATGCCATGAAGTTGCGCGACGGTCAGGGAAAATGGCTCCTGAAGCAGTTGCTCTATCGCTATGTTCCACAATCGTTGGTGGATCGTCCCAAGATGGGCTTCGGCGTGCCCATCGACGCTTGGCTGCGTGATGGAGTCAGAGATTGGGCCGAGCCATATCTGGATGAGAGTCGCCTGCGCAGTGAGGGTTACCTTGATGCTGACGTGATTCGTCAGACATGGTTGCAGCATCAAAAAGGCGCCATTGAAAGCGGTGGTCCGCTGTGGACCGTATTGATGTTCCAACAATGGCTGGAACGCTGCAAGGGATGGTTATGATCTCCGGTCTCCCATGGTGGGTAAAGCTATACGCGAAGCTGGTGCTGGCGCGCTTGCCCGTGCCTTATAGCCTGTGGCGCAAGGTCAAGCTGTTCCGCCATGGCGAAATGAATGATCCAGCGCGCGCTATCCGAACCTTTGAGAATTATTACCGCCGCGCGCGTGAGCATGCCGACATCGGGTCAAACTTCACTGTGCTCGAACTTGGCCCGGGCGACTCCATCCTTTCTGGCCTAGTGGCTCGCAGTATGGGCGCCAGCCAAGCTTGGCTAGTCGACGCCGGCGCGTTCGCCGACACGGATGTGACCGCCTGTCACCGCACACTGGCGTTGCTCAAACAGGCGGGTCATGTTGACCTGGGTTTGGACGATGCAGCCAGCGTGGATGAGGTGATGGAGCGCGCCAATGTGACCTACCTCACACGCGGCACTGCCTCACTGGCCGATATTCCGGACGCCAGCATCGACTTCATTTGGTCCCAGGTGGTGCTGGAACACGTACCGCATGACGAGTTTCCCGAGTTCCTGCGCCAGCTACGGCGCATCGTAAAGCCGTGTGGTATCGGCGTGCACAGCGTGGATTTCCGCGATCACCTGAGCAATGCGCTTAACCATCTGCGGTTTTCCCGCTACATCTGGGAAGGCAAGCTCTTCCGCAGCAGCGGTTTCTATACTAACCGCATTCGCCCCGGCGCCATGCTCGCGCTGTTCAAGGAAGCCGGCTTCGATGTGGAAGTCGTCGCCGAAACCTACTGGCCGGAAATCCCGACCCCACGCGCAGCCCTGGCGGAGCCCTTCCGCGAGCTGCCAGACGCCGAACTTCGCCTCGCCGAGTATCAGGTATTGCTGCGGCCGTGCTGATCATGAGTGCCAAACCCAAGCCGCTGTTCCTCGTTGCCGAGGACTGGTACTTCTGCTCGCATCGGCTGCCGCTCGCTCTTGCTGCAAGCGAGGCCGGGTGTGAAGTGATCGTTGTTACGCGCGTTACTCAACATGCTGAGGTCATACGGACAGCTGGTCTGACGCCCATCCCATTACAACGCATGTGCCGCGAGGGAGCCCGCCCGCTGCAGGAACTGACTTCTATCGGTGAGCTTTGGGGCATTTACCGCCGCGAGAGGTCTGACTTGGTCCATTACGTTGGTCTGAAGCCCGTTGTGTATGGCGGTCTAGCAGCCTGTCGGGCTTGAGCCGGTGAAAGCGCTGAAACGTGGCCGGAACGGCCAAAAATTCTTTTGGACACGAAATTGGGGTAAGCAGACGTGTCCGAGAAAGGAGCGGGAAATGCTGAATGAGAGTGAAGTTGGTGGGGTTACGCTGGGCGCGCTGCAACGAGCGATGAGCCAAACGACCTCGCCGGGCGCCGGCAGGCCATACGGCTTGGCACGGATGTGCCGGGTCCTGGAGTTCTCCCGCTCGACCCTTTACGCCCAGCAGGCCAGAAAGACCGCCAAGGCAGTCCCGCCGCATCCAGCCAGACAGGGCCCCAAAACCCAAGATCTCGGATGCCGACCTCCTGGAAGCCATTCACGCCGATCTGGCGGCCTCGCCCTTCGTCGGCGAAGACCATCGCAAGGTCTGGGCGCGATTGCGCGTCCTCTCCGGCATCCGCATCCAGGCCGTGGAAGACGCCTGGGTGCGGGCGTTCTCGGCGGTCGATCACTTCGACGCCTGCTGCGTCGGCATCCATGCCGCGAAGACCGGCAATCGTTTCGCCGCCTTGCAGCCCATTGAGCAAGGACTCCGGGCCGAGTTTGGCGCCGCCGGCGCCAATGCCGGCGAGGGGCTCAAGCTGCGCATGCGCAATACACCGCCGACGATTTCCTGAAGCAAATCGCGTTCTGGGGTATCGGCAGGAGTTTCGCTTTTGTTGCCGAACCCCAGACCGACGGCGTGGTCGAGTGCTTCAACCGGACGCTGAAGGAGCAGGTCATCCACGGTCGCATCTTCCGCAACCTCGAAGAGATCAGGCAGGTCGTCACCGAGTTCAGGGATCACTACAATCGCCACTGGCGTCCCGAGAAACTGGGCTTCACGTCGCCCCTCGAAGCCCGGCAGTCTCGTGCCATCCAAAAGGCCGCATGAACTTGCAACTCTGTGTCCAATCAATTGCGGGCGGTACAGGTGTTTGGGGTTGGAGCGGACAATGCGCCGCTGCTTGCAAGGCGCTGACGAGAACGGAGAAATGCCGAAGCTGATCTACCTTGTGTCTGAAGACCAGTATTTCGTCTCGCACCGACTGCCTTTGGCGCAAGCAGCGAAGGCGGCCGGCTACGAAGTGACGGTGGTCACCCGTTGCGGTACGGCGGTCCGGACGATCCGCGAGGCGGGCTTGACGGTGATCGACTTTGCCATGCAACGCCGGGGGCTGAGTCCCTTGGGGCTCCTGCGCGAGGCATTGCAACTGGCGGCCATCTACCGGGGCGAGAGGCCGCAGCTGGTGCATCATGTCGCGCTGCGGTCGGTGGTGGTCGGCGCGCTTGCCGCCCGCCTGGCAGGGGTGTCGGCTGTCGTTGCGGCGCTCACGGGGTTGGGCTATCTGTTTACTGCGGAGCGTGAGGGACATTGGGCGCGACGGCTTCTTGAAAAGGCATTGCCCTGGATTTTGCGGCCAGCGCGCGTCATCGTGCAGAACCCGGCAGATCGGGCGCTCCTGGAAAAATTGGGTGTGCCGCGCGCGCGCTTGCGGCTCATCCCCGGCTCGGGAGTCGATGTGGTGGCGTTCCGCCCTGTCGGGCGCGCGCCGAATCCCACCCCCGTGGTGCTGATGCCATCGCGCATGCTCTGGGACAAAGGGGTGGGCGAGTTCGTCGAGGCCGCGCGCGCGCTGCGCGGGCGCGGTCGCTTCGCGCTCGCGGGGGATACGGATGCGGGCAACCCCAGCGCGGTGCCGGTAGAGACCCTGCGTATCTGGCAGCAGGAAGGCGTGATCGAGTGGTGGGGTCGGCAGGAGGACATGCCTGCGGTGCTCGCCAGGGTCGATATCGTCTGCTTGCCTTCTTACCGTGAAGGGATGCCGAAAGCGCTCTTGGAGGCGATGGCCTGCGGTCTGCCCTGCGTGACCACCGACGCGCCCGGCTGCCGCGACTGCGTGGCCGATGGCGACAATGGCCTGCTGGTTCCGGTGCGAGATGTCGAGGCGTTGGCACAGGCCATCGGTCGCCTGCTCGACGATCCGGCGCTGCGGATGTGCCTGGGCGAGCGCGGGCGGCAGCGGGCGGTGGAGGAGTTCTCCAGCGCTCGCGTCGTCGATGCAACGTTGGCCGTTTATCGGGAGCTTTGCCCATCGTGAATCTCATCACCGGCGCTACCGGCTTCATTGGCAAGCGCCTCGTCGCGCCCGGCGACCGCGCCTTGGTGCGCCGTCCGGCGGGGTTCGCGCACGAGGTCGTCGGCGGTCTGGAAGATGCCGGGGCGCTTGCGCGCGCCTGCGCAGGCGTGGAGACGGTCTTCCACTGCGCGGGTATTGCGGAGGCCGCGGCGCATGCGGACCCGGATCGGCACTGGCGCATCAATTTCGAGGGCACGAAGAATCTCGTCGAGGCGGCCGGCCGGGCGGGCGTGCGCCGGTTCGTGTTCTTTTCCAGCGTCAAAGCGATGGCCGAACCGGGCGACGAGTGCGTCGACGAGGACTGGCCGGGCGAGCCGGCCACGGCGTACGGTCGATCAAAGCGCGCGGCGGAGGCAGCCGTGCTGGCGACGGGCGCGAAATATGGCATGCATGTGGCGATCCTGCGCCTGGCGCCTGTTTATGGCCGCGGCGGGGGCGGCAATCTCGCGCGGCTGGCGCGCGGTTTGCGCGCCGGCTGGTTTCCGCGCCTGCCGGAGACCGGCAATCGCCGCTCGCTGGTGCATGTCGAGGACGTGGCGGAAGCGGCGCGGCTCGTGGCGGCGCGGCCCGAGGCGAACGGACGCGCCTATATCGTCGCCCATCCCGCGCCGGTTTCGACGGCGGCGCTGTGCCAGGCGATATGCGCCGTCCCGCCAGCGCCGACTTTCGGCTGGTCCCTGCCCGCCTGGCCGCTGCGCGCGGCAGGCAGGCTGCACCCGCGCCTGCAGGAGACCGTCGAGCGGCTTCTCGGCTCGGCCTGCTACAGCCCCGCCCGCATCGAGCGGGAACTGGGCTGGCGCGCGCGTGGGACTCGAGGAAGGCTTGCGGGAGATGTTGGGCGAACCATGATTTATGCAGATAGTAAAAAATTTTGACAATCTGCATAAGTCAATGTAGGCTAACCCCATGATTCCACGCGAGGCGCAACGACTCATCGAAACCCTGCGGCTGGGTTTTCCTATCGTTACCATTACCGGACCGCGACAGTCCGGAAAAACGACGCTCGCAAAGGCGGTATTTTCGGACAAGCCTTACGTCAGCCTGGAAGACCCGGATGCGAGGCTGGCGGCGCAGGACGATCCCCGTTCCTTTCTCGCGCGCTTTCCCGATGGCGCCGTGCTGGACGAGGTGCAGCGCTGTCCGGCGCTTTTTTCCTATCTGCAAACGCGCGTCGATGCCGACGGCAGAATGGGCCTGTTCGTCCTGACCGGATCGCAGCAGTTCGGCCTGCTGTCCGGCATCGGTCAATCGCTGGCGGGCAGAACGGCCTTCGTCGAGTTGCTGCCTTTGTCCTTGGGCGAATTGAAGTCTGTCGGCATGCTGCCGCCCAGCCTCGACGAGATGCTCGTCAAGGGGGGCTACCCGGCGCTTTATGATCGCAAGCTCTCGCCGCGCGCCTGGTTCGGCGCCTATGCGATGGCTTACGTCGAGCGCGATGTGCGGCAGATGCTCAAGATCCAGGAGTTGGAAACCTTCCAGCGCTTCGTCTTGTTCTGCGCGGGCCGGACAGGGCAGCTGCTCAATCTCTCTTCGCTGGCGGCAGACTGCGGCATCACCCACAACACGGCCAAGGCTTGGCTTTCGGTTCTGGAAGCGAGTTATCTCGTCTTTCGCCTGCCGCCGCACCATGCCAATTTCAACAAGCGCTTGGTGAAGGCGCCGAAGCTGTATTTCTACGACGTCGGTCTGGCTTGCTGGCTTTTGGGCATCCATACGTCGCAGCAGCTTCGAGCGCACCCCCTGCGGGGCGCATTGTTCGAGACATGGGTCATGGCGGAATTGTTCAAGTCGCGTTTGAACGGCGGCCTGCGACCGAGGCTCTCTTTCTGGCGCGACAGCAATGGCAACGAGGTGGATGCGCTCGTCGAGCAGGAGACTCGGCTCATGCCCGTAGAAATCAAGGCAGGCGCGACGGTGGCGCACGACTTCTTCAAGGGCATCGAGAAGTGGTGCGCGCTCGCGGGCGATCTGGCGGCCGATCCGTTGCTGGTGTATGGGGGTGAGGTTTCCTATGTTCAGCGTGGGATACGTGTCGCAGCCTGGCGGGATATCGACGGTTTCATCGGCGCAGCCGAAGGCTAATCGCATGATCCGCCTCTTGGGCCTCCTTTTTCCCTGTTGGGACCGTTGCTTTGCGCGCCGTTCCTGCTCTTGCTGTTCCTCGCGGGACTGCTCGATACCGGTGCGCCGCTCTTTTTCCAGACGCGCGTCGGACGACATCGACGTCCCTTCCTTCACCCTGGTGAAGTTCCGCAGCATGCGGTCGGGCACGACGGAGGTCGCCACCCATCTGGCCGACGGCGCGGCCGTCACCGCCTGGGGGCGTTTCCTGCGCCGCACGAAGCTCGACGAGCTGCCGCAGCTGTGGAACGTGTTGAAGGGCGAGATGAGCCTGGTGGGCCCGCGGCCGTGTTTGTTCAATCAGACGGAGTTGATTGAAGAGCGCGCCAAGCGCGGCGTGTTCGCCGCCTGCACGGCCATGTGTTGAACGGCCTGCCGATCTACGCACCGGACGATCTGGCAGGTCTGGCCGAGACGCTGGGGGTGAGCGCAGTGTTGCTGGCGATGCCCAGCCTCTCGCGCCGGCGAAGCTGATGCTCGTCGAACAAAGCGAATTCGCGCTTTACGCGATTCACCAGGCGCTGGAGCCGAAAGTCGGCGCCGGCAGGACGGCGCTGGTGGCGCTTTCTGGCCTCACGGTGAAGGACGTCGACCATCCGGAGGGCGAGATCGAGATCGCCATCACCGGCTTGCGCCCGGGCGAGAAGTTCTACGAGGAACTCTTGATCGGCGACGATCCCAAGCCCACCCTGCATCCGCGCATCCTGAAGGCCCACGAGGCCTTCATCCCCTGGGCCGAGCTGGAGGCCAAACTCGATGCCCTGGAAATGGCCCTGAACGCGAACGACGTGGGCGTGATCCGCCGCATGTTGCGGGAACTGGTGGCCGGCTACATCCCGAGCGACGAGATCGTCGACTGGGTGTATCTGGAGCAGGCGGCCGAGGCGCAGGCGATGGCGGCGCTATGACTTTCATGATGCGGGCAACGCCTTTGCATCGTGAAAGCCCCCCTTCCTTCCCCCCTCTCGGGGGGTTCTTGCTCGTCATCGCCACAAACTGAGAGGCGGATCGGCGATCACCGCGCGAAGGATGTCGCTGCGCGAAACGAAGCCGATCAGGTTCTGCGCCTCGTCGAGGATCGGCACGCCATCGACGCCATGATCGAGCATGACGCGGGCGATGCGGCGAATGTCCGTCCCTGGCGCAGCGGCGACTACCGGGGTGGCCATCACGTCGGCGACGGCGCGGCCATGCATGTCGAATACCTCGCCGCCATCGACGTTGATCGTCGTCAGCAGATCGCGTTCGCCGACGATGCCGACCAGCCGGTCGCCGGCATCGAGCACCGGCGCCTGGCGGATGCGCCGGTCACGAAGCACACGCCAAGCCTGGGCAACCCGGTCATCGTCCCGCATCGTCACCACCGTGCGACTCATGATCTGTCCGGCGTGATAGAGCGGCCCGCGCTCCAGATCGGCATCCGCCAGCGAGCGGTAGGCGCGGATCGCCTCCTCCTGCGGCCCGTGGCGTCCCGGCGCCGCCGGCGGAGCGAGGGGAAACGCTTCCTGCGGCGCCGCCCCCCGCACGGCGCGCGTCCCCGCCAGCGGCCGGATGCGCGCCAGGTCTTCGAGCGTGCCCTTGAAGGTCTGGCCAGCCGTACCCTGGATGTAGAACATCGCATCGCTCTCCTCATCGCGCTCATCGTGCAATCATGCACCGTCCCGCCGGCGTCGACTTTTTGAGGATCGCGGCAAATCGGGCACAATTCGCCCCCCATGCTGACTGCCACTGCCCTTTCCTGCGTCCGCGGCGAGCGCCGCCTGTTTGCCGGGCTCGATCTCGCGGTCGGTCCGGGCGAATGGCTGCATGTGCAGGGCGAGAATGGCGCCGGCAAGACCAGTCTCTTGCGCATCCTCGCCGGCCTGTCGCCCGCAGCCGAGGGCGAGGTTCGTTGGGGGGGCGAGCCCATCAAGGCCCTGGCGGAGGATTACCGCCGCCAGCTGCTGTTCCTCGGCCACCATGGCGCCGTGAAGGAAGAACTCACCCCGCTGGAAAACCTGAGCCTGGCGTCCCAGCTCGACGGCACGGCCCTCGAAGAAACGGAGGCGCTCAAGGCGCTGGCGCGCTTCGGGCTGCGCGGCCGCGAGGACCTGCCGGTGCGCTTCCTCTCGGCGGGGCAGAAGCGCCGCGTGCTGCTCGCCCGGCTCGCCGTGCGCCAGGCGACGCTGTGGATTCTCGACGAACCCTTCACCGCGCTCGACGTCAAGGCGGTCGAGATGCTCTCCGGCCTGATCGTCGCACACGTCACGCAGGGCGGCATCGCGATCCTCACCAGCCATCAGGCGATTCCCATGCCGAACGGCAAGACCGTCAAGGTGGGCGCATGAACGCCATGCTGGCCATCGTCCGCCGCGACCTCTTGCTGGCGATGCGCCGGAAGAGCGAGGTGCTCACCGCGCTGTTCTTCTTCATCATCGTGGTGAGCCTGTTTCCGCTCGGTATCGGCCCGGAGAGCGCGCTGCTGAAGAAGATCGCGCCCGGCATCCTCTGGGTGGCGGCGCTGCTCGCGACGATGCTCGGCCTCTCCCGCCTGTTCGCCCCGGATCATGCCGACGGCACCCTCGAACAGATGGTGCTGGCGCCCGCGCCCTTGGGTCTCCTGGTAACGGGTAAAATCCTCGCCCACTGGCTGACGACCGGCCTGCCGCTGGTGCTGCTGGCGCCGGTGCTGGGCCTGCAGTTCGATCTCGACGCGAACGCCATCGGCATTCTGGCGGCGGCCCTGCTGCTCGGCACGCCGCTTTTGTCGCTGATCGGCGCGATCGGCGCGGCGCTGACGCTGGGCTTGCGCGGCGGCGGGGTTTTACTGTCGCTGCTGGTATTGCCGCTCTACGTGCCGGCGCTGGTTTTCGGCGCCGGGGCGGTGGAGGCCCATGTTTCCGGGTTGGGCGCCGGCGGCCATCTGTCTTTGTTGGCCGCGCTGCTGGCGTTGGCCGTGTTTTTCGCGCCGTGGGCGACCACGGCCGCCTTGAGGATTGCGCTGGAGTGAGCAACAACAAGATCATCAACTGGTTCAAGTACGCCTCGCCGCAGAGCTTCTACCCGCTCGCCGGCAGGATGATTCCCTGGTTCTGGGGGCTGGCGGCGATCTTTTTCGTCGTTGGGTTGTATATCGGCTTCTTCGTCGCCCCGACCGACTTCCAGCAGGGCGAAGGCTACCGGATCATCTTCGTCCACGTGCCGGCCGCCTGGATGTCGATGTTCATCTACCTGGTGATGGCCTTCTGGGCCGGGCTCGGCCTTGCCCTCAACACGCGGCTATCCAGCATGATGGCGCAGGCGCTGGCGCCCACCGGCGCGATCATGGCCTTCCTCAGCCTGTGGACCGGCGCCTGGTGGGGCAAGCCGATGTGGGGCGCCTGGTGGGTGTGGGACGCGCGACTGACCTCGGCGCTGATCCTGTTCTTTCTCTACATCGGTTTCATCGCCTTGCAGGCGGCCATCGACGACGCGCGCCGCGCCGACAAGGCGGGCGCCATCCTCGCCTTGGTCGGCGTCGTCAATGTGCCGATCATCTATTTCTCGGTGAAGTGGTGGAATACCCTGCACCAGGGCGCCTCGGTGTCGCTCACCAAGGCGCCGTCGATGGCGGCGACCATGCTGTGGGGCATGCTGATCATGGCGCTGGCTTTCTGGATGTATTCGATCGCGGTGGCCCTGACTCGGGTGCGGGCCATCATCCTCGAACGGGAAGCGCATACCGAATGGGTCAAGGAATTGCGGGAGGTCAAGGAATGAACTGGGGATCGCCGGCAGAATTCTTCGCCATGGGCGGCTATGGTTTTTATGTCTGGGGCAGTTTCGGCGCCTGCGCCCTGCTGATGATCGTTGAACCAATCCTGGCGAACAAGCGTCGTAGGGACATTTTGCGCAGCCTGCGCCGCGAGCGGCTGGCTGAAACCCTGGACACTCAGCGAGAGCAATCAATTGAAACCGCGCCATAAACGCATCGCCCTGATCGGCGGCGGTCTCGCCGCCGTCGGCATCGCCGCCGCCCTCGTGCTCAATGCCCTGGACAGCAACATCGCCTTCTTCGTCACGCCCACCGAAGTCGCGACAGGCAAGGCGCCGCAGGACCGCATCTTTCGCATCGGCGGCTTCGTCAAGGAAGGCAGCATCCGCCGCGACAACCTGACCGTGCATTTCGTCATCACCGATACGGCGCAGGACGTGCCCGTCGTCTATACCGGCATCCTGCCCGACCTGTTCCAGGAGGGCAAGGGCGCCGTGGCGCAGGGGCGCATCGGCCCGGACGGCGTCTTCCAGGCGCGCGAGGTCCTCGCCAAGCACGACGAAAACTACATGCCGCCCGAGGCCGCCCACGCGGTCGATCAAGCCAGGAAGGCGCAAAAAACCCTCCAGCAATGATCGCCTGTCGCTTGCCATGATTCCAGAACTCGGCCACTTCGCCCTGATCCTCGCCTTTTTCGTCGCCATCGTGCAGGGCGTGCTGCCGCTCGTCGGCGCGCAAACCGGTCGCGCGGAGTGGCTTGCCGTCGCGCGGCCGGCGACTTTTGCCGCCTTCTTCCTCGTCGCGCTTTCCTATCTCTGTCTGACCTGGGCCTTCTATACCAACGACTTCACGGTGGAATACGTCGCCGGCCACTCGAACACCCAGCTGCCGCTGATGTATCGTCTCTCCGCCGTCTGGGGCGGCCACGAAGGCTCGCTGCTGCTGTGGGTCTTCATGCTGGCCGGTTGGGCGCTCGCCGTCGCGTTGTTCTCGCGGCAACTGCCCGCGGCGATGGTGGCGCGCGTGCTGGGTGTGCTGGGGCTGGTCGCCGCCGGACTGCTCGCCTTCGTGCTGCTGACCTCCAACCCCTTCGAGCGCCTGATTCCCGCGCCGCTGGAGGGCCGTTCGCTCAACCCGCTGCTGCAGGATCCCGGTCTGATCTACCACCCGCCCCTGCTCTACATGGGCTATGTGGGCATGTCGGTGGCCTTCGCCTTCGCCATCGCCGCGCTCTTGGCCGGCCAGCTCGACGCGGCCTGGGCGCGCTGGTCGCGACCGTGGACGACGGTCGCCTGGGTATTCCTGACGCTGGGCATCGCGCTCGGCTCGTGGTGGGCCTACTACGAACTCGGCTGGGGCGGCTGGTGGTTCTGGGATCCGGTCGAAAATGCTTCCTTCATGCCCTGGCTGATCGCCACCGCCCTGATCCACTCGTTGGCCGTCACGGAAAAACGCGGCAGCTTCAAGAACTGGACGGTGCTGCTGGCGATCGCCGCCTTCTCGCTCTCGCTGCTCGGCACCTTCCTGGTGCGCTCCGGCGTGCTCACCTCGGTGCACGCCTTTGCCACCGACCCCAGCCGCGGCCTGTTCATCCTGATCCTGCTCGCCATCGTCGTCGGCAGCTCGCTGCTGCTCTTTGCCATGCGCGCCCCGAAGGTCAGCCTCGGCGGCCGTTTCGACCTGGCGTCGCGCGAGACCCTGCTGCTCGTCAATAACGTCCTGCTGGCGGTCGCCTGCGGCGCGGTGCTGCTCGGCACGCTCTACCCGCTGCTCATCGATGCGCTCGGCATGGGCAAGATCTCCGTCGGTCCGCCCTATTTCAACGCCGTCTTCGTGCCGATCATGCTGCCGCTCTTGGTGCTGATGGCCGCTGGCCCGGTCGCGCGCTGGAAACATGCCGATCTGAAAGATGTCGGCCGCCAGCTCTGGCCGGCTGCCGCCGCGGCAGTTCCCGCCGGCATCGCCCTCCCCTTCCTCGCCGGCGAATGGGTCGCCTACACGGCGCTGGCTCTCGCGCTGGCGGTCTGGATCGCCGCCGCCATCGTCTTGCAAACCGTGCAACGCTTCAAGACCGGCAGCCCGACCGCCTCCTGGTGGGGCATGCAGCTCGCCCACTTCGGCATGGTCGCGTGCGTGGTCGGCATCGCGATGGTGAGCACCTACGAAGAAGAGCGCGACGTGCGCATGGAACCGGGCGAAGCGGCAACGGTCGGCGGCTACACCTTCACCTTTCACGGCGTGCATCAGGCGCGCGGCCCGAACTACACCGCGGCGGTCGGCACGTTCGACGTGCATACCGTCGACGGCAAGTTCCGCCGCAAGCTGTACCCGGAAAAACGCGACTACGACAGCTCGTCGATGCCGATGACGGAGGCCGCCATCGACGCCGGTTTCACGCGCGACGTCTATGTCTCGCTCGGCGAGCCGCTCGAAGGCGAGGCTTGGGCGGTGCGCGTCTATTACAAGCCCTTCGTCGGCTGGATCTGGGGCGGCGCGATCCTGATGTCGCTCGGCGGCCTCGTCGCCGCCGGCGACCGGCGCTACCGCATCAAGGCGAAAGTCGCCGCGCCGCTTCCCGCCGGAGTCCGCGCATGAACAAGTTCGTCCTGCCGCTCGTCGCCTTCCTGCTGCTCGTCATCCTGCTGGGCGTCGGCCTCAAGCTCAATCCGCGCGAAGTCCCCTCCCCGCTGATCGGCAAGCCGGCGCCGGATTTCCAGCTGCCGTTGCTCAACGACCCGGAAAAAACGATCTCGAAGCGGGACATGCTCGGCCAGGTCTGGCTGTTGAACGTCTGGGCCTCGTGGTGTCCGTCCTGCCGCGAGGAGCACCCGGTGTTCAACGCCTACGCAAAGCGCCCGGATGCCGTCCCGGTGGTCGGCCTCAACTGGAAGGATCAGCGCGCGGACGGCCTGCTCTGGCTTGGGCGTTTCGGCGATCCCTACCTCGCCTCGGCCTACGACAACGACGGTCGCGTCGGCATCGATTTCGGCGTCTATGGCGCGCCCGAGACCTTCCTGATCGACAAGGAAGGCGTCATTCGCTACAAGAAGATCGGCGCCGTCACCCCCGAGGTGCTGGAAAAGGAAATCCTCCCCCGTATCGCGGAGTTGAACCGATGAAGTTTCGTGCCATCGCGCTGGCAATCGCTTTCCTTGCCGTCCCGGCGCTTGCCCAACGGCAAGCCGCGCCGCTTGCCGAAGATCCGGTCGTCGAAAAGCGTCTGGTCGAGATTTCTTCGGAGTTGCGCTGTCTGGTCTGCCAGAACGAATCGCTGGCCGGCTCGCAGGCGCCGCTCGCGCAGGATTTGCGCCGCGAGGTGCGCGAGCTCATCAAGCAGGATAAATCCGACAAGGAGATCAAGGAATTCCTCGTCGCACGCTATGGCGACTTCGTGCTCTACCGTCCCGAGTTCAAGCCTTCCACCTGGCTTTTGTGGATCGGCCCCTTCGTGCTGTTGTTCGTCGGCCTCTTCGCCCTCATCCGCTTCCTCAAGAAGCGCAGCGCCCTCGTCGTCGATGCGCCGCTCTCCGAAGAGGAGCGCAAGCGCGCCGAAGCGCTGCTGAAGGATCCCCAGCCATGACCCTCTTTCTCATCGGCGCCGCGCTGCTCGTCGCCGCGACCGTCGCCGTCGTCGTGCGTCCCCTGCTGCGCCGTCCTGCCGGCGTCGACTTTTCCCATGCGCAATTGAACGCTGCGATCTATCGGGATCAGGCGGCCGAACTCGAGCGCGACCGCGCCGCGGGCGCGCTCTCGCAGGAGGACTACGATCAGGCGCTGGCCGAATTGCAACGGCGCGCACTCGAAGACGTGGCGGTCGGGGCGCCTGGCGCCGCGACCGCCGCTCCGGGCGGCAAGGCCCTGCCGATCGCCCTGGGCGGCGCCCTGCTGGTCGGCGCGGTGCTGTTCTACATGGCGATCGGCTCGCCGCAGGCGATCGACCCGCCGACGGTGCGGGAGGGGCATTTCGGCATGGAGGACATCGATCGCATGGTCGCCGGCATGGCCGCCAAGCTGGAATCCGATCCGGAAAACTACCAGGGCTGGGCGATGCTGGCGCGCTCCTACAAGGTGCTGGAGCGCTATCCCGAGGCCGTTGCGGCCTACCAGCGCACCGGCCCGCTGCTCGATTCGAGCGCCGAACTGCTCGTCGATTACGCCGACGCCCAGGCGGTGGTGGATCGTGGGTTCAGCCCGAAAGTCCTCGCCCTGATCGACAAGGCGCTCAAACTCGACCCGACCAATCTCCAGGGGCTCTGGCTGCGCGGCACCGCTGCCTTCGAGGCCAGGCAATACGCCAAGGCGCTGACCGACTGGGAAAGGCTGCTCGCCCTCCTGCCGCCGGATTCGGAAGAGGCCGGCATCGTGCGCGGCAACATCTCCCAGGCCAAGGCACTCGCCGCCGCCGGCCGTCGCTGAAAGTCGGCGCTGGCGGCACGGCGCCGCCGTCCTTTCTCCCCGCGGTTACATCGCGAGGATGAACTTCACCAGGGTTTTCAGGTCGGCGTCCGATGTCGTGTTGTTGGGCGGCTGGACGATGTCGCCCCACACGCCCTTGCCGCCTTCGCGCACCTTCTTGACGAGCTTCGCCTCGGCAGTGACATCGCCCTTGTACTTGGCGGCAACGTCCTTCCACGCCGGGCCGACGAGCTTCTTGTCCACCGTATGGCAACCCAGGCAGCCTTCCTTCTGTGCCAGTTTCAGGTCGGCGGCGGCGGGGCCGGCCAGCAGGAAGCCCGTAGCGAAAAGCGTGGCATGCGAGAGTTTCATCGATTATCTCCTTGGTTGACGTCGTAGTAATACGGCTTTTGCGGCACCTGCGCCTCGGCGAGGCGGCGCTCCCGGTCGGCATCGCGCGGACCGCGATCCCACCAGAGCGCACGACCGCGCCTTTGCACTTCGAGTTCCTCGGGATGGGCGACGAGCCAGTCGCGCATGAAGCGAGTGTATTCGGATTCGTAAGCCATGGCGGAGATTCCTTTCACTGGGCGTTGCGGGGGTGTTCTTCCTTGACGCGCACGATGCGCGTCACGGTCGGCTGGCGTCTGAGGCTCCTAAGGATGCGCGCCAGATGCATGCGGCCATCGACCTGCAAAGTGAAATACAGGGCCGTGGTGGCTTCGGCGTCGGCATCCATGCGCACGTCGGTGATGTTGACGTCGTGCTCGGCGATGGCTGCCGCCAGCCGCGCCAGCACGCCCGGCGAATTCTGGGCCACCACCTTGACGAGCACCTCGAAGGGGCCGCGCGCCTCGCTGTCCCACTCGACATCCACCCATTCCTTGCCGCCGCCGGGGCCGCGACCGACCTTGTTGCCGCGCAACATCGGACAATCGTGGGTATGGACGATCAGTCCCTGGCCAGCGCGGATCACGCCGACGATCGGGTCGCCGGGAATCGGCCGGCAGCAGCGCGCCAGCTGCATCGCCATGCCGCGACTGCCCTTGACGGGAATCGCCCCGGCCGACTGCGCGGCGGCGCCGCCGGAGGCGCGACCGTCGATGAGCCGGCGCGCGACGATGGCCGGCAGGCGCTTGCCGAGCCCGATGTCGGTGAGCACCTCCTTCTGGGTCTTGCCGGCGAAGGTGTTGAGAAAGCGCTCCCAGGCGGCGCTGCCGAGCTCTTCGAGATGATGACCGAGGCCACGCAACGCCTGTGCCAGCAGGTGACGGCCCAGCGCAGCCGACTCCTCGTTCTGGCGCGTCTTGAGGAAATGGCGGATCTGCGCGCGCGCCTTGCCGGTCTTGACGAAGCCGAGCCAGTTCGGGTTTGGTGCGGCATTCGGCGCAGTGAAGATTTCCACGCGATCGCCGTTTTGCAGTTCGGTGCGCAGCGGCATGTTTTCGTGGTTGATCTTGCAGGCGATGCAGCGGTTGCCGATGTCGGTATGCACGGCGTAGGCGAAATCGACCGCCGTCGCGCCGCGCGGCAGGGAAAGAATCTGCCCTTTCGGCGTGAAGATATACACCTCGCCGGGAAACAGGTCGACCTTGACGTGTTCGAGAAACTCGGCCGAGTCCACCGAGGCGGTCTGCAGGTCGATCAGCGACTGGAGCCACTGGTGCGTCGTACGCTGCAGCTCGGACAGCGCCTCTTCATCCTTGTAGAGCCAGTGCGAGGCGACGCCGGATTCGGCGACGTGGTGCATTTCGCGCGTGCGGATCTGCAGCTCCACCGGCATGCCATACGGGCCGATCAGCGTCGTGTGCAGCGACTGGTAGCCGTTCGCCTTCGGGATCGCGATGTAGTCCTTGAACTTGCCCGGCACCGGCTTGTAGAGGCCGTGCAAGGCGCCCAGCGCCAGATAACAGGCGGGAGGGTCGGCAACGATGATGCGCACGCCGTAGATGTCGAGCACCTGCGAGAAGGACAGATGCTTCTCGCGCATCTTGCGATAGACGCCATAAAGATGCTTCTCGCGCCCCATCACCTCGGCATCGATGCGGCACTCCGGCAGACGCTGCTTGATCGCGGCGAGAATCTTGCCGACCACTTCGCGCCGGTTGCCGCGCGCGGCCTTCACCGCCTTGGCCAGCACGCGGTAGCGCAGCGGGTGGAGGTGGCGGAAGGCGAGATCCTGCAGTTCGCGATACAGCGCGTTGAGGCCGAGCCGGTTGGCGATCGGCGCGTAGATGTCGAGCGTCTCGCGCGCGATGCGGCGGCGTTTGTCGGGACGCACGGCGTCGAGCGTGCGCATGTTGTGCAGGCGGTCGGACAGCTTGATGAGGATGACGCGCACATCCTGCGCCATCGCCAGGAGCATCTTGCGGAAATTCTCCGCCTGCGCCTCCTCGTAGGACTGGTGCTCCAGCCGGTCGAGCTTGGAGACGCCATCGACCAGCTCCGCCGTCACCTTACCGAAATCCTGCGCGATCTGCGCCTTGGTGATGGCGGTGTCCTCCATCACGTCGTGCAGCAGCGCGGCGGTCAGCGCCTGCGGATCGAGGCGCCAGTGCGCCAGTGTTTCCGCGACGGCGAGCGGATGCGAGATGTAGGGGTCGCCGCTGGTGCGGAACTGGCCGCGATGCGCGTTCGCGGAAAAGTGGTAGGCCGCGGCGACGAGATCGACGTCCTCGGGCTTGAGATAGGCGCGCAGCTGCGCGAGAAAACGCTCGAAATCCTCCGCCAGATCGATCGGCGGATGCATGTCCACCGGAATGATCGGCGGCTCGTCGCCGCCGGTCGGACGCGACGGAACGGAAACCGTCGGGGACGCAAACGCCATGGCCATGATCGTCGTCCCCGCCCCTACATCACGCGCTTCAGCTCAGCGTGCGCTTGAGGATTTCGACCCCATACTTCCCTTCGGCCAGTTCGCGCAACGCGAGAACGGTGGGCTTGTCCTTCTCGACATCGACCTGGGGGGTGCTGCCCATGGCGATCTGCCGGGCGCGATAGGTGGCCGCCAAGGTCATCTGGAAGCGGTTGGGGATGGTTTTCAGGCAGTCTTCGACGGTCACGCGAGCCATGATCTATCCTTTGAATTCAATGAGATGAAAGGAAGCGGAAGACTTCCGGATGACGAGCCCGCTGCCGCGCGAGATTCAGCCGCGCGGCGCGCACGGCAGCGACCAGGTCCTCCAGCGCTTCCTGCAAGTCATTGTTGATTATAACGAAATCGAACTCGCCGACATGGCGCAATTCACCCAGCGCGGCGGCGACGCGACGCTGGATCACCTCTTCGCTGTCCTGTCCGCGTGCGCGCAGGCGGCGTTCGAGCTCCTCGATGGAAGGCGGCACGATGAAGATGTTGACCGCGTCGGGAACCAGGGCGCGCACCTGTTGCGCGCCCTGCCAGTCGATCTCCAGGAGCGTGTCGCGTCCGGCCTTCATCTCGTCGAGCAGCCAGGCGCGCGAGGTGCCGTAGAAATTGCCATGCACCTCGGCCCACTCCAGAAACTCGCCGCGTTCGCGCATGGCGAGAAAGGTCTGGATGTCGATGAAGTGGTAATCGTGGCCATTGCGCTCACCGGGGCGCGGACGGCGCGTCGTGTAGGAAATCGAATGGCGGATCGCCGGGTCGCGCTCCATGAGCTTTCTCACCAGCGTGGTCTTGCCGGCGCCCGAGGGCGCCGAAACGACGAACAGGGCGCCGGCGGTCGGCGGTTCGACATCGTGGGCAGGCGGATTCGTCATGGCGGTTGCGCAGAGAAAAGACCAGTGAAGATTACCCGAAAGTCGGCGCCGGCGGGACGGCGTTCAAGGCATCCCGCCGGCCATTCGACCCAGTTCGCGCCACGGAATCGCCCTGACGCCGCTACGTTCGTAGGCGTCGCTGCCGCCATGAATGAGCCAGGGCGTCAGGGCTTCTTCCCCGGCGATGCGGCCGGCTTTCTGGCCAGCCTTGATGTAATCGGCGGTGATGGTTTGTCCCGATTTGATCTCCACCGGCTGCACGCGCCCACCCGACTCGAACAGCAGATCGCTTTCCAGCCCGTTGCTGTCTCGCCAGAAATACAGATCGGCTGCCCGCCCGTCGTTGAAACGGTGCTTGACGAATTCCCCCACCACCCAGGTTTCAAACAGCGCGCCGCGCTGCGGGTGCAGGGCGAGTGTCTCGCGCGTATGAATCCCCATCAACCAGCACGCCAGACCGACATCCAGGAAATAAAGCTTGGGGGTTTTGACGAGGCGTTTGCCGAAATTGCGGTGATAGGGCGGCAGACGGAATACCAGATAGCTGCTTTCCAATACCGACAGCCACGCCCGTGCGCTGCCTTCCGAAATACCCGTTTCGCCGGCCAGCGCCGCCAGATTGAGCAACTGGCCGGTACGCGCGGCGCAGAGCCTGAAAAAGCGCTGAAAGGTGCTTAAGTCCTGCACCTTCATCACCTGTCTGACATCGCGCTCGACGTAGGTCGCCACGTAACTCGGGAACCAGTCCTGGGCGGGAACCCCTTGGGCCACCAGGGGAGGATAACCGCCGGTGAGCAGCACGCCATCCAGGTCGGGCATGGCGGATTCGGGCCATTCGCCCAGCGATAGCGGCAGCAGTTGCGTCATGCCCACGCGCCCGGCGAGCGATTGGGAAATGCCGGCTTGCAGCCCGAACTGTTGCGATCCGGTCAGGATAAACCGGCCGGCGCGCCGGTCTTCGTCCACCAAGCCTTGTAACCAGGAGAACAGCGCCGGCCAGCGCTGGGCTTCGTCGAAAATCGCCCCATCGGGAAAGCGGGCCAGAAACCCGCGCGGATCTTCCTGTGCAAAACTCAACTCGGCGGGGTTTTCGAGACTGACATAAGGCTTGTCGGCAAACACTGTCCGCGCCAAAGTCGTCTTGCCCGATTGACGCGGGCCGGTGATGGCCACAATCGGAAAGGATCGGGCAAGGCGCAAGAGCGTATCGGTGAGCAGGCGGGGCAGCATGGTAATCACTCGTTTATGCAATTCCGTATTTTAGATGATGAATTGCATAGGGACGCCTCGAAAAACTGTCGCTTGGCGTTGCATACCGCCGCCACCAGAATACCGGCATGGCTACCATCGTTTTCGACTCTCACGCGCTCATCAAGCGGCTACGCTCTACCGGATTCACCGAAGAGCAGGCCGAGGCCGTCGCGAATGCCAGCCGGGACGCTCTGGCGCAACTCGTCACCAAGGAAGATCTGGACGAGCGGGCCGAGTATCTTGGCGCCCAACCCTATGAGCGCACCGCAACCCGACGCGATTACGCCAACGCTTTCAAGCCCCACACCCAGGTCAGCCGCGCCGCGGCCAAGCTCGACGAGGGACTCAAAGCCTGGCGCGAGCGCCCCCTGGGAGAG